>Ga0070707_100005777_pt1 | contig 11538 bp, 6 predicted proteins | sample KBSK5502metaG_FD_65468 | JGI IMG/M metagenome (GOLD analysis project Ga0070707, IMG submission 65468) | Corn, switchgrass and miscanthus rhizosphere microbial communities from Kellogg Biological Station, Michigan, USA - KBS K5-50-2 metaG | ecosystem: Host-associated > Plants > Roots >... | reverse complement strand
GGGCGCGATCTTGATCGGCATCGCTCTAACCAGCGCGATCTGGTTACTGACCGGGTGCTTCACCGAGGTGAAGCGACGGCCGGTTAAGGACATCGGGAACGACTCCGCGAACGGCGCGGCCACCGTCATCATGTCCGGGGTGTCGACCGGCATGGAGTCCGCTGTGTACTCCGCGCTGCTGGTCGAGGCCGCGATGTTCGGCTCCTACCTGCTGGCCACCGGGAACGCCACCATCGCGCTGTTCGCGGTGGCGATGGCCGGCCTTGGCCTGCTGACCACGGTCGGCGTGATCGTGTCGATGGACTCCTTCGGCCCGGTCACCGACAACGCCCAGGGCATCGCGGAGATGTCCGGCGACGTCGACGGCGACGCCGCGCACGCTGGACGCGATCGGCAACACCACCAAGGCGATCACCAAGGGCATCGCGATCGCCACCGCCGTGCTGGCCGCGATCGCGCTGTTCGGCTCGTTCCGCACCTCGGTGGAGAACGCGCTGACCGGCAAGGCCGCCGCCGCGTTCGGCCTGACATGGCCAAGCCGAACGTCCTGGTCGGCCGTCGCAAATATATGGCGTGTATCTGGGGGCAGGCCATAGCCGTGCTCGGCCGCTTCTGCCTGGTTGGACTATGGACCCGGGCGTCAACAGGCGGGCGCCTACCCGGCAAGAATAGATCCACCGCCAGCGGACCAGACGCCAGTGCCAGCGCGGCACCGTGTCCGGTGTCACCAGGCGGCTCATCCGCACCGGTCTCCGGAGCAGCCGCGCCCAGGGCGGCGATTACCATCCGGTCCGCCCAGTCCAGCTTCGGCTTGGGTTCTGCCGCCGCAGCACCGCCACCTCCTGGCGCAGCACCAGCAGCTCGACATCCTTCGACGCCGCCGAACGTGCCAGCAACGTCATTCAGCCGGTCAGGCGGACGAAGACCAGGTAGAGCATCCGTACTGTCACAAGCCTGCGAAACTGTCAGCTCTGGGACCACTGCCACAGTCATACTCGCAGGCCAGCATCCCTATGCCCCGTTTTGGAACCCAACAGGCCGTCTCATACGTCCCGTGCCACTTCGGTCGCTATTGTTCATAGCCCGAAATAGGCGAACCCAGCCCAATGAACAGGATCGGCGAAACTACGCTGTTCCGGATCCATGAGCACGACAGCCCCATATAGTGCCGTAGCCGTCACTTTAGGTAGCCTACGCAATTGGTCCTCAGCAAGTAGCGCCGCGTAATTGTCCCGCTTCTCAGCATTAGTCGTGTCGCGAACCCAACGTTGCGCACGGCGGAGGGCATCCCAGGGTTCGAACCCTGCCTGTTGCCACTCTTGATAGAACCGCACCATGAGCATCGTTGTGCTGATGTCCAAGGTCTCCCATTGGGACGCGATGACGCCGACGACCCCTGCTTGCAGTAGGCCCGTGGGCAGGCCGATTACCTCATTGGGTAGTTCAGTACCTGGGATCGCTGTTCCGGAAGCGGAGAGGACAGCCACGCGTGCATTAATGGGCTGGCCACGGAGCAGGTCTGCTAGCGTGAGGAGTTCGCCACCAGCCATCAGCAGGCCACTTCTCAAAGGTTCGGTTGGGGCGATGTAACTGTGGCAGGCAAAGTGAAGTACGGAGACAGTCGGCATTGCAGCCAGAACAGCCGCTCGAGTTGCCTTTTCGCCGCGAAGCAGCTTTCCATGCGGAAAGGCGGCCATAGCGGCTTCAACTTCAGGACCGGAATACTGCAGGATGGGTGCGTCAAGAGGACGTGGATCATCCACTGCGAGCAAATCGCTGGGCTTGATTCGGGTGGCCAGACGTTCGGCTCGGCTGAGAAATCGGGCGTTCGGCGCGTACGTGACCGCTGCTGCGTCGAGGACGTATCGGCGCCCGGTCGGTGCCGTCGTTTCCGAGGTCCAAGCGGCATGTAGGGGCAGCAGACCGAGCAGGCCGGAAGGGATAAGTGTCAACCTTGGCGCAGACGTCACAGCGCTCACCAGTTGGCCCATCAGCACATCCCACAGCCAGCGGGTTAGGCGGTCAACTGCCTCTATCCAGGCGTCACCGATGTCAGCTTGGTTCGCTGACTTGCTTCTCGCGGAATAGCTTCTAAGGAAGCTGATGGCCTCGGTGAGTACGGCGCTCTCATCGAGATCGGGCAGCCAGATCACCTCAACCTGGCCGTTTTCAACCAGTAGGGCCATACCGCCATGCCAGGTCGCGGCTAGGTACACGAGCGGCGCGGCGATACTTATGGTAGCAATCTCGTCGAAGGTGGGCAGCGCTAGAAAGAATTCAAACCCGGGGACTTGGCGAATCTCGGCTATTACCTCGTGCAGCTCTGCGCGAACTGTTCGCGCCTCCCGCAGTCGTAGAGTAGAACTATCTAGCGTCTCACCTGGCTCCACGCACACAGTCTCGTGTACTCCCACCTGTTGGGCGGCCTGAGCGTATCGCTCGTAAAGGTCGTGGTGACCATACGTCCTAAGGCGTTCGAGGTCAGCGTCCCGGGCGATGCCCTCGGAGAGCAGGACCGCACGGCCTCGCTCAAGTGCGAGTACCGCGTCGACGACGCGTCCTGTCATGGCAGTGGCGTAGGCAGCCTCAGCTGGCACTTCTTGGCCTTCCGTAAGCCACATTTCCTTATTCCCTTGCGATGGCTGGGCTTGGTAACCAAGGTCCAAGGCCTCCAACGCAAAGTGGTACGCCGTGGCTGCCTCGGACCAAGCACCTCGCTGGGCGGCCCAGCGACCCCAAGTCCGCGCGCTGTGCAAGGTGTTCTGGATGTTGGAAGTAAGGCCTTGCTCAGAGCTCGACCGGTAGGCCTCGATAGCGCGTTCGAGGTCCTGGTGCCTGTTCGTCCGCTCGAAGCGGATCCGCAGAGTATCGGCGAGATTGCTGAGGAAGCCGATCCGGTCGGGCGAATGGGAGGCCAGATCAGCGGCTTGGCTGAAGTGCTCGACTGCCCGGTCAAGATCTTGTAGGTCCCCGGCGCGCTCATACCGAGCTTCAAGTACGACTCCGAGGCTGTTCAGCCGTGATGGCAAGTCGGGCGAGTTCGAAGCGGTTGCCCGGAGCGCCTGGTCGAGCGCCGAAAGCGCTCGGTCGAGGTCGTGCTCATCTCCGGTGACGCTGTAACGGTCGCGGAGGGCCAGTCCGAGATTGCTCAGTCGTGTCGGCAGCTCTGGCGAAGAGCTCGGGGTCTCCTTTACGGCTTCCTCAAGAACCTTGACAGCGTTCTCGATATCATCTTGGTGATGCATATGCGCGAACCGGAGCCGCAATCCATTAGCAAGATTGCTCAGGATCCGTCGCCGGTCCGCGCTGCCGACCGGCGACGCTGAGGCTGCCTCCTCGGACACGAAGATGCCGTGCTCGAGGTCGGCGAGGTCACCAGTGCGCTCATAGCGGGCCTGAAGAGCCGTCGCGAGGCTGCTTAGGTACGCGGGCCGATCGGATGACCCGGGCTCCACCGTTGCCGTGACTTCCTCAAAAGTGGCCACCGCCTGTTCGAGGTCGGCGAGGTCACCAGTGCGCTCATAGCGGGCCTGAAGAGCCGTCGCGAGATTGGCCAGGTACAGGGACCGCTCAGGTCCGCTGACCTGCGTCTGCCTCTGAATCTCCTGCCAGTAGTCCAGGGCCTGCTCAAGGTCTTCGGCGTGGCCGCTGAACCAATACCGTTCCAGAAGCGTCCCAGCGGCGCTGTTCATGACCGATGCTTTGAGATCTTGCGACGCCGCGGAAAAGGTCGGATGGCTGAGCACGTTTCGCCAGGCCTCTGTTGTAGCGTCTAGTGACTCCGGGTCGCGATGCTCCTGAAATCGTTCCAGAGCGCGGACGGCCTGCTCAAGTAGCGCCCTTAGCTCGGGCTCTGCTTCTGTTCGGGCCACGCCTGCTAGAGCGCTGAAGGCGTCGGTGATTCCATGAGCTCGGGAGCTGAGCAGCAGGTCGCGTTGCTGCTTAAGGATTGCCTCAATCTCCTCCTGGCCGGCCTGCTGAGCTTTAGCGACAAGCTCGTCCAGCAAAGCAATGGAGGCGTCGCTTAGCAGCTCTGGATGCTCTTCAAGAGTTCGTCGCGCGTCAGTCCAATTCGGGGCCTGGAGGAACTCGACCAGCATACGGGATAGCCACTCGTCACCTGTGTGCGCGGCCTGTGACCCTGGTGGGTTACTCATTAAGCCTTCCCGAAGACTTCGTTTAGGAACCTGTCGTACGCTTGGTCCTCGCGTCGTTTCCTATCTGACTCTGCCATGCCGTACTTATCTAGCTCAGCCATCACGTACTGCAGCTTGAGGCCCGGCTCCATCTTGCCAGGTGACCAAATGGGCCGACTCGGTACCCGTGCGGCGTCCCCCTGCCGTTCAAGAGCTTGGACGGCCGAGGTCAAAGGATTCTCGTCGTGTATCGATCCTTTGGGTGGTGTGTGAGGTACCTGCGCTGGAGCGGGCTGCCCGGCAAGGTCAGTATATATCCCGTGCTCCGGCGCATCCTTCAGGACAGTAAAATGGTCACGGACGTACAGCATTAGATGGTTACGTACGAGTTTTTCGAATTGCGCGTGCCCTTTATACGCCCACCACAGTCCTTCTTTGGGGAATGCTTCCTTGAATCGCAGGACCCGAGTCCACTGGTCGGTCTCGTCACTTGATGTCGGCGCGGCTGGTTGCTCATTGAAATAGACCATAATCTGCGGGGTGCCCGATCGTTGCCACGCCTCATAAGCCGCCTGGATTTCATGCTCGGTCCCAGATCCAGCGCCCAAAGTTGGCGTGCCGAACCGTTTCCAGAATATCCCAATGAGCAAATCGCAGTCGGTAATACGAAGAATGGGGTCGATGAGGCCCTGCGGCCCTTTAGGATCGAAACCCGGATAGGAGTCCGTCTCCCATCGCACCAGTTCAAGCCGGACGCCGCGATCGGCAGCCACGCCTCGGTTGACCTCGGCCACTACATCGTCTAGGGCGCTGCGCTCCCGTTGGACGTCAAGGGGTGAGGCGACAACGACACGGAGAATCGTCGTCTGCCTCATACCTTGGTCGGACCCATGTGAGCCCATTCTGTTTGCTGCACCACCACTATGTAGGCACCGGATGCCTCAGCTACTGCATCATATTGCGTCCCCCGCATACACGCATTGAGCGTGCCAGGTCTAGTCGGTGGCATCTCCAGGGCGTGGAAATACTCACGCAGCGCCTGTACCGCTCGAATACTCGATTGAGCGGCTGACCTGTGCCTTCGCAAGCACGCTAGGTGGGGGTGATGTTGCTTGGCGGGTGCTAGTCAAGATCATGTACTTGCTCACGTGCCGGGTGCTCGGCTTGGTCGTCCTGGTGTTCCGCGGTGGCCTGGCGAAGGATGCTGAGTTGCTGGCGCTCCGGCACGAGAATGCGGTCCTGCGGCGGCATGCCGGCGGGGTGCGGTATGAGCCGGCTGACCGGGCTTGGTTCGCCGCACTGGCGCGGCTTGTACCGCGCAGGCACTGGGCTGACGTCTTCCCCGTGACGCCAGCGACGTTGCTGGCCTGGCACCGCAGGCTGGCAGCTAAAAAATACGACACGAGCAAGCGGCGCAAGCCAGGGCGCCCGCCGACGGTCCCGGGCATCGCCCGCCTTGTCGTCCGCCTGGCGAGGGAGAATCCGCTGTGGGGACATCGCCGGATCCACGGCGAGCTCACGAAGCTCGGCGTGACAGTCGCTCCACCCACCGTGTCGGAGATCTTGCATGCCGCGGGCATCGATCTGGCACCGCGCCGCTCAGGCCCGGGCTGGCGGCAGTTCCTGCACGCCCAGGCTGCCGGGATCGTCCCGGTCGATTTCCTGCACGTGGACACCGTGCTCCTCAGGAGACTGAATGTCCTGGTGTTCATCGAGCATGGCACCCGCCGGATGCATCTTGGCGGCGTCACCGCGAACCCTACCGGCGAGTGGACCGTGCAGCAGGCACGCAACCTTGCCCTTAGCTTCGGCGAGCGTTTCGAGGACGTTAAGTTCCTGGTCCGTGATCGCGGATCGAACTTCACCGCCTCGTTCGACGCTGTCTTCCAGGCAGCCGGGACAAGGATCGTGCGCACCGCCGTCCAGGCGCCGCGTATGAACGCGATCTGCGAGCGCCTTGTCGGAACCCTGCGCCGAGAGATCCTCGACCGTCTGCTAATGCTCGGTGAAGCGCATCTGCGGGTCGTCTTGGCCGGGTATCAAGCGCATTACAACACGGCCGGGCCCACACCAGGGCATCGCGCAGCGCGTCCCCGACGGGGAAAACGATGGTGGCCGCCCCACCGCTGCTGACCTCGACCGCGAACGGATCTACCGAAAACCCGTCCTGAGCGGCCTGATCAACGAGTACTCACGTGCCGCCTGACCCGCGAAGACTCGCAGGTCACCAGACGGATCCTATTTTCGAGCGGGACAGGTCCAGCACGACCCGGATCGTCTTCTCATCCGGCGACCGGCTGAGCCTGGCTGAGCTGGACGGTTGACGGGCCAGAGTGTCTGGGTCCACTTGGCGCAGTGCGGGCCAGTGCTTCGCCGTCGCCATCCTGAATCGGACGTGACAGCGGGAAGATGAACGTGCGATGCGCCGCCTGCCCTCTGCCAAAGCCGCCCGTGTTGACGTTACGCTGACCAAGCTCGCCGTCGAGAAAGCACTTAGCTGGCTGTTCCGCGATCAGCCCACCGAGAACTACGGCGTTGATGCCCCAAATGGAGATCGTCGAGGGCCAAGCGGTCGGCAGCAAGCTGCTGGCACTGCAGATCAAGAGCGGGCCGAACCTGTTGGCAAACCCGCCACGCCTGCGGCCGGCTTGGAGCGAGTTGGCCACCACTGTCATGGCCTGGCGCTGGGCCTTTGCGTGGTGGCGCGGGGATGAGCGACTATAGGCCTTACCAAAAGATCTTGAGGCCGATCGCCTCCGCAAGACACACAAGCCCACCGTCGCCGACAGCGGCGACGACGGGGGCACGGGGGTGCGCGGCGGCGTAGTGCACCCGGCCCGGACATGGCAGAGACGCCAGCGGCCGACCGGTCTTGCTTTCCCATAGCTTCACGCTGCCGTCGGCCCCGCCAGTTACAAGGACAGTGCCCGAGGGGGAAGCTGCAACGCACGACACCGACCCTCGGTGCGCCTGCCGGTACCACGACCCGAGACCCTGGTCCGTGGACCACAGCGCCAAGCTCCCGTCGACGCCGCAGGTAGCGACGCGGTCGCCGGCGATCCACAGGACCGAGCTGATCTGGCTCCCCTCGTGGCGGCCGATCGTTCGCGGCATCAGTGTGGAGTCCGCGCGGCCAAGAGTGACCGTTCCATCGGTGCCGCCGGCGACCACAGTCCCGTCTGCTCCTACCGCGACTGTCCGGACGTCGGCGGACAGCCAGCCTCGTCCCAGCAGCGACGTGCCTGTGATCGGGTCCCAGGCGTGGAGCCGACCATTGTCGCCCACCGAGGCGACAAACGTCCCGTCGGGCGCGGCTGCGCACGCCCGGACAGGGCTGCCGTCGCCCGGGTAGGTCAGGCGCTCGGCTCGTTGAGCGACGTCCCACACCCTGCACATCCCATCACGTCCGCCGGTGACGACCGAATCGGACGGCAGGGCGGCCAGCGCCCATGCCTGGGCACCATGCTCACCAATGAGAACCGGCTCCCGCGTCGGCTCGGGTTCCTCGGGGCTGGAGGGCGTCTTCATCGCCAGGCGTGGGACCTGAAGTACGGTGCCGTGCTCTCCCGCAGCCAGCACGAGGCCGTCGCCACGCGGGAGAAGACGCACGGTCTGCCCGGGGTGCGCGACTGCGGTACCGCGCTCGCGTCCAGTGTCGGTCTCCCAAAACCGCACAGTTCCGTCCACTGACGCTGTCACGAGCGCGCTGCCGTCATCGACGAAGGCGCATTGCTCAACCAGGCCGGAATGCCCGCCGATCATCGATTCGCTGGCTGCGCCAACGTCCCATAGGCACACGGTTCCGTCTCCGCTGACCGACGCCACTGTGTCGGCGGTGGAGGAGAGTGCGCATCCCACGGCCATGGCGGTGTGAGCATCGAGCGCGCCCAGGCAGCGGCCGCCGGGCAATTCCAAGAGTTGGACCCGCCCGTCGTCAGTGGCCGTGGCCAGGAGGGAGCCGTCGTCGGCGAGCGCACAGTGAATGGCCGGCGCGCCCGAGTTCGGCAGGTCGGTGCGACGCTCCGTGGGCAGGTCCCACAGCACGACCTGTCCGTCCTCACCACAGGTCACCAGCGGGCCTCCGGGCGCTCCAGCGGCGCATCCGGTCAGCGCGACACCCGCTCCGTGTACGAGCTCGGTGACGGGGTCCCTGCGCGGCGGCGTGCGCACGTGCAACACGCCCTGGCGCCCGCCGTAGGCAAGGATGGTTCCGTCCGGGCTCAACGTGCCGCAAGTCAGCGGCTCCGGCGCTGGCTCCAGCTCTTCCATTAGTCGGAGGTCAGGCAGCGTCCACTGCCGTATCCGGCCATCGGTACCGAACGTGAGCGCCGCGCTCCCATCCGGGCAGACCGCGCAGGCGGTGCAGGACGGCTTGTGCGCGGCCGCCTGGGCAACGTGTCGGCCTGTGCGGACTTCCCATACGTGAACCGTGCCGGCGGGGTTGCCCGTCGTCGCGATCACATATTTCCCGTCGCGCGTCGCCGTGCACGACAACGGTGCCGCGGGCATTCCGGCGAGGACCCGTACGGGGCGGCCGGTAGCAACGTTCCAGAGACGCAGGGTCCGGTCGGCGCAGGCCGATACGAGGAGGTCGCTCTTTGGGATGAAGGCGCACGCCAGCAGCCAGTCGGATCCGTGGTCGAGGCGGCGAAGGAGTGCCTCCGACTCGCGGGGACGCGTGCGGACTTTCAGGGTTGCGAGCTGGCTGCTTCCCGGCTGTCGTGCCGCTGCAGCGTTGATCAGGGCGGCCGGGACTGGCGCCCATTGCAGGCGGTTGATGAGCTGTTGCCAGGCGAGCTCCGGGTGAGCGGCGAGGTTGTGCGACTCGAGCCGCAGCGCGCGGGCGAAAGAGACGAGCGTCCGGCGGGCGGCTGCTCGCTCGGCGAGCGGAGATGGTTGCTCCATGGACGTTATTCCTGGTCTGGCCATAGCTGAAGAGCTAGGTCAAAGTCGGCTTGGAGCGCGTAGACCCCGGTGTGGATGACAACGGGGTGGCCCTGCTGATCGATGGCCTCCTCCACGCCGACTGCTTCGATCTTCCGCTGGAGGAATCGGAAGTCTGTGAGCGTGGACCACAACTGATCCCACCGCTCGCCGTGAGCCTGCTGGTACGGGAGTTCGGTCAGCTTACGGGTGTTGGCGACTGGATGCTCTTGCCCGGAAAGATCGAGCGGCTGGGCGCCGAAATAGTCGGCCAGGCGACGGTGCGCCTTGGCTGCCCCGGTCCCGGCCAGATAGCGAGCGGCGGCCGCCGCTGTGAGCTGGCGGTGGTAGAACCCGAACAGCATCCGGCCTTCACTGCGGCGCTCGTTGAGATACGGCTCCAGGTCCGCGTTCAGCAGCGCCCAGAGGACCGGGGGAAGCTGCCCTTCAGTCGAAGGGGAACGCGGCATCCTACGCTTGACCTCGCGAAGGACGGCCGCGTCCCCCGAGAGCAGTTCCAGCATCTCCCCCTCACTCAGACCATGGCGCGACACGGCAAGCAGGCCCAATGCCCCGCGCACCAGGCGGGCGCCGTGGTCATCCTCTACACGATCGAGCAACTGCCGCAGGATGCCGCCGACGTCGGTGGCCAGCGCACCAGGCTGCACGGGCTTGTAGGAGGCCCATCGGCGCGCCTCCCCGAACGCGAGGCGCAGCTGAAGAGGGTTGCCGTGCACGGCGAAGGACCGCAGCACCTCCGTACGCTGGTCCTTCGTCAACGTGCGGTGGGACTCACTCAACCACCGGCGCAGCAGCTCGTCGCCATTGTCTGGCGTCAAGGCGGACAGCCGCAGCCTGACGGCGCCCAAGTCGACCGCGGCCTCTGCCATGTCGGTGCCGTCCTGAGCGGACAGGAGGACCCGCACGCCTGGCGGTATCTCGCCGGGGAGCCAGCTGAGATCTGGCGGGCCACCGAGCTGATCCAAGGCGTCGAGGACCAGAACGATACCACGTTCCGCCGGCACAGCGGCGAGCGCTTCCCGGAAGGCTTCCGCCGTCGCAGCCAGGTCCAAGGGAGCCTCCGTTTGGCCCCCATTGCCGCGGCGCAGCGCTTGTCGCAAGTCATCGAGCAGCGTGCGGGTATCGGCTGACCGCGGAGTCGCCCCGATGAAGCGAGCGATGACACGCCCAGCGCCTGCTTGTATTTTCAGCCGGTTCGCAACCTCGGCCAGGAGAGCCGTCTTGCCGATTCCTGGCTCACCGATCACCAGAAGCGGCCTGCGCGTGTCCGAGGCCACATGTTCCAAGATGGTGTCGATCTCGTGCCCGCGCCCGGTGAAGTTCCCGCGACGCTCGGCGCCGAATTCCTCGTGAAACCGATCCTCCTGGTGACGCGCCGCCACGGGAGCAGCAGCTTGGTCTAGTTCCTCGAGGATCACCCCGGCAAGCTTTGCATAGGCGTCCTCGCACATGCGGTCTATATGGCTGGTCGTCGGGCGCCCGGACTTCGTGTCCCACGCCGCCTGGTACTCGCTGATTGCCCCGTCGCCGAGACGGCGCCGAAGCCGGTCACGGAACATCCCAAGCGAGTCGAGCGCATCCACGTCCGGTTCGCCGTCAACGAGGTCGCGGTACAGGTCGGCAGAGGCGTCCTCAGGGATCCCGTCTATGTTCCGCCAGAAGACAAAGGCAGCGCCGGGAAGAATCGCGTCCTCAGGGATCCCGTCGGCGCACTCCTGCTCGGTGATCGAAGTCCGCAGGAGGCTGAGCACAGCATCGTCGACCGGCTGCTCGGCTGCCGCACCGAGCAGGGCCGTCCGTACTCTTCGCTCCTCCTCGGCCCACTCCTTGCTCGCCCGATACGGCCCTCGCCGGGGCTGCAGGAAGAACACCGAAGGCACAGTGTTGTGGTCCTCGATGTACCAGCGGCCGACAAGGCGCGCCTCATCCTCGGGGAGCCGTGCGTGCAGTCTCCGGAATGAGTCCCCCTTGATGGCGGGCGGAAGCGGGCGGGCACCGTACCGATCCCCGAGCAAAAGCACGAAGTTCGGCCGCCTTGTGACCTGACGGCATCGGGCTACCTCGCGCAGGCATATCTCGACAGCGCGCTGGTCGGCGGCCGCCTCGACGGAGACACCCCAACGCAAGTCGATGGCTCGGAACTCGGCATTACGACTCGCGCACATTGCCCGCAACGGTTTAAACACTCGTTCATGAAGCGCGCTGCGCTCAGCCGCTAGGTCGCCGAACGTCGAACTGACGAATACGCGAAAAACCGGTACCGATATGGGCATCTAGGTGCTTCCCATCTAGCCGCTTCCGACATATTTTGCAGGCAAATCCTCGATGTGGGCTAGCTCTAAGTGAGTGTTTGATAAATGGGCGGGCTGGGTCAGGCGGCAGGCCATGAGGGCGGTCATGGCCCACAAGATCATGGCTTCGTGGCTGGCCGGGAGGCGCTCGTAGTCGCGCACGGTGC
>Ga0070707_100005775_pt1 | contig 11540 bp, 12 predicted proteins | sample KBSK5502metaG_FD_65468 | JGI IMG/M metagenome (GOLD analysis project Ga0070707, IMG submission 65468) | Corn, switchgrass and miscanthus rhizosphere microbial communities from Kellogg Biological Station, Michigan, USA - KBS K5-50-2 metaG | ecosystem: Host-associated > Plants > Roots >... | reverse complement strand
GTGTGAGTGATTCCTCGATCGCGGCGCGCCCCATTCGACTTCGCTCAGGGCCGGCTTTGATTATCCTACCAATTCTTGCAGCAATCTTTGATCTGGATTACAAACTTTATTCGCACGCGGGTCGGTAGCTCAGTCGGTAGAGCAGCCCCGAACGCTTTCGGGGTTGGTTGCGATCGAGAAATCGGATAGATGAAAGAAAGAATGAAACGGGTCGGTAGCTCAATCGGTAGAGCAGCGCCCTTTTAAGGCGTTGGTTCCGGGTTCGAGTCCCGGCCGACCCAGCTTTCCTATGGCTTGGGTCTATATTTTGCGTGGTGGGCGGCGATATTACATCGGCGCGACGGATAACCTTGATCGCCGCATGGCCGAACACCAGCGAGGAAGCAATCACACCACGCACCGTTTCGGCGGGAAACTGGAGCTCGTCGGAGCGAAACAGTTACCCTCCATGATCGAAGCGCGGGCGCTGGAACTTCAGCTCAAACGCAAAAAGAATCCGCAGCTCGCGGTTTTCGCATTGAACTCAACAGAGAATTCAAATGAGTGAGCGCACCCCCGAAAGCTTTCGGGGTTGGTTCCGGGTTCGAGTCCCGGCCGACCCACCCCTTTGAAAACACTGTTTGCCTTCTGGGGAAAGGGTCGAACTTCGAGTGAAGGATGCGAACGGATAAAAACGCACGATAACGCGATTTAGCTTGTAGAAATAGCAATTGGGCTGCGACAGCCGAGACGGTGCGGGGCTCCCATTGCGCACAGTTTTGCTGGTCAAAAGTCAGGCCTCAAGTTTCAGTTGCTCAGGTCTGCCGCCGTAATGTCGGCCCCCTTGGGTTTGTAGGGCATCTATGCTAGTGGACGGCCGGATGCCGATTGTGCCAATCGGTAGCTTGCTCGTATGCGTAAGCTAGGCGTAGAACCGTTGCTTCACCTCCAGGCGGGCCGATGATTTGCATGCCGATCGGCAATCCCGCACGCGTGAACCCGCACGGAATGGAGATCGCGGGCAGTCCCAGCGCGTTAATGGGCCGCGTGTTGCGAAGCATGAGGAGTTCCTTGCTTCGAAGCGTGGCGGGATCGGACAATAGGCTGGCAATCGTGAACGGAGGTACAACAGCCGTGGGAGTGACCGCGAGATCGACAGTGTCAAATACCCTAGAAACAGAACGCCGGATATGGGCGAGCTGGCGGCGGCTTTGTATGTACGAGGCTGTTCCGATGTCTGCTCCAGCCCGTATTCGATTGAGGGTTTCCGGCTGGTATAACTCGGGCGTCTTGGAAATGTATTCCCGGTGGTAAGCGTAGGCCTCCGCGGTGGAAACGGTCCCGTAAACATCCATAACGGAAGGATCGTCTTTCGCAGCCAGTAGTGCGATGTCGTGCTGGCTTGCGGTGAGGTTCTTCAACACCGATAGAGCCGCTCCCATCGCCGCCTCGATCTCGGGATCGAGTCCCTCATAGAAGTAGGCGTGGGGAATACCCAGCCGCAAGGAGGAGGTCCCGTCGGCGATGCTTCCGACGAAATCTGGAACGGGGAGATCGGTGCTGTTCGTGTCGCCCGCGTCGTAGCCAGCAATCACCTGCAACATAAGAGTAACATCCTTGACCGTGCGAGCCATCGGACCCACGTGGTCCAGGGACCAAGCCAGAGGTATGACGCCCCGTGTGCTCACCCGTCCATAGGTCGGTTTGAGTCCAACGATGCCGCAGTAGCCCGCCGGCTGGCGGATGGAACCTCCCGTATCGGTACCAAGCGCCCCGAAGCAGAGTTCAGCTGCCACAGCCGCGGCCGACCCGGCGGAGGAGCCGCCCGCGCAGTAGTCGGGTTCCCAAGGATTTCGAACCGGGCCGAAATAACTGATTACAGAACTGCCGCCGTAGGCGAATTCCTGCAGGTTGAGCTTACCCAGGAGCACGGCCCCGGCGGCTTTGAGGCGACGGACAACCTCTGCATCCTTTGTGGGAACGCGATCCTTAAATAAATTACTCGCGGCGGTCGTGCGGACGGCGGCCGTGTCCAGCAAATCTTTCAGAGCAAGGGGGATTCCGTGGAGCGAGCTTTTCCAATGGCCACGGTGAATCTCTTCTTCGGCCGCACGAGCCTCGGCCAACGCGGAGTCGGACGTGACGGTGATGAAGGCGTTCAGCTTGGGGTTGAGTTGCTCAATCCGGGCGAGACACGCTCTGGTCAACTCCACCGGAGAGATCTTCTTGGCATGCACAAGTTGAGATGCTTCGGAGAGAGTAAGCCTTGAAAGACTTGCATTGTTCGACGGCGCCCCACCTTCAACTCCGGCTGAATTAGCCGCGACTGCGATTGGCGGAATCAGGGTTCCCGCCGCTCCGGCCACAGTTGTTTTCATAAATGATCTACGTGACAAAGCGCAATGCTCATGCGGCCGCTCAACTGCCACAGTCTAATCCGGAGCTTTGCATCTTCGCGACCTAACTTGTGAGCCCGTCGCGTCTTCTTTCACTGCTTTTAATAGTTTCCCGTAGCCTCGGCGCCCATCGCGCCAAAAGCCGACCAAATTCCAACTGGATTCAGTCCCCCTGCATCGGGTTCAATGGACCGAATCCATCAAACACCTCGACTGTGATATGACGTGGTCCGGCAGTTTCTCCAACCCACACTGGGGAGCCAGCAGCCATCTGTGCACTCTGCTGCGTCTGTTGGTTCGCCTGCTGCGCTTTCAACGCCTGTTTGTAGGCATCATATTGGGCCTGATTGCCGACGAAGATCTGGTCTTTCTTGGCCGTCGGATAGACGTAGTACAGTTTCCCGTGGTACTTCACCGCCGACACCTTGTCTACGGCCAGCAGGCTTACCTGTTGTTGCTGCTTAGGGGTGGTGACCATCTTGACCTTAAAACCCGCCTGCGAGAGCAGCATCTCTTTCCGCGGCGAGGCAGCGACGGTGGTTGTCGCGGTGCTGGCGCATCCTGTGACAAAGGTCAAGGCCGCGACGGCACAGAGAACACTTGTTAGGGCTAATAGTTTTTTCATATGCTTTGTTTTGCTTGTGTTGTTAGTTCTTGTGAAAATTATGGCTGTAATTTGCTGCCTCCTTCACGCTGACAATTCCCATCTCAGCGCCGCTCCTCTATAGGACCAAAGTCCAATCCGCGTCACATTGGTGTAGGGCGTTCGCCGCAGAGCGCGCCTCGATATCAAACATTTCCGTCGCCTAAAAGTGGAACCGCAAACCCGCGCCCACCAAATGCTGGCCCAAATCGCGACTCTCATTGGTATTGATTTGGGTGCTCGAGCTTACTTCGGCGATGGAGCGGCAGTGGCTGCCGCCGCGGGTGCGTTCTGCGTTGTCGAGGCTTTGTTCCCAATCTTTTTTGATCGCTTGCGCACCTTCGCGCCTTTTTTACGTTCGCTGTTTGGCATTACGATCATCCTCTCAGTGATGGTCTGTTCATATGGGGTCGAGGTGTTGAGGGGATCCGGGCCTGTTCCAGTCATAACGCCGGCGCTTCCTTCGCCTCGGCCACTGCCAGCGGTGCTACCCGTAGTTCCTGTGCCAGTGATTTGTCCGTTCGCGTCGCCGCAAATGAAAGATCCGGCACAAACGCCGACAAAAATGATCTGCGAAAGTTTAGATAAGTTCATTGTGGTTTATCGTGCAGGCTGCGGCTCTGCAATGCCAGCAAAATTGTCAGCAACGCCAGACCTGCGACTGAAAAGATTCACGCAGTCCGGCTCAACCAACATGGGTTCGACTACGCCAGAGAGCTTATTAAACAGGGGCACGTTGTTGCGGATGGCAATGATCGCAAAAATACTGCTGTCGAAATGTCCCATAATGTCGTTTGAAAGTCCGTTTGAAAGTCCTCGACTTGTCAGCCAAAAACCCGTAAGATGCCGTATGTTCCTCAAATCATGCAGTATTAGCTTCGTTGGCTTATTCCTTTTAGCGTTCAGTGCCCGGGCCGGGACGTCCGCTTTTGACGGGGTTGTGAAGGATCCCGCCGGACATCCCGTCAAAGGCGCCGATGTTCGGATTGAAGCAACAAACGGAAGTAATTTTTCCAGGATTGTTAAGACCGATGCCACCGGCCATTACACCTCCGATGGCCTTCCAGCCGGGATTTACAAAGTCACTCTCGTTGTCAATGGAGCCGTCAAGGCATCGATCCTCAATGCCTCCACGCAGTCTGGCAAACACACTCAGCTCAACTTTGAGCTGACCCCAACAACAAAGTTCGTTAAGACACACAAGGTTTGGATTCCACCCGACCTCGGAACTCATATCGGCGGCGGTCAATGGGTCGACGTGGATGATAACGGCAATCCCGTCAACAATACTGGAGGGGGCAGCGTCGACAAATATAGGGGAATGCAACCGACGATCAGGACCCAATTCCGCCCGGGTCAATGATTCTCCCAAGCCCTCAATCGGTGCGATAAGCGCATTCTAAAGCCACCAGACTGGGCCGACCCAAATTAGCGATGGCCCGGACTCACATTCTACGGCGCATCGGGTCGGCAGTACATCGGCTCGACTAAGAACCCTGAGCACAGCCGCGGCGGCAATCATACAAAGCACCGGTTCGTTAGTAATATCGAACTCGTTGCAGCCAAGGAACTCTCTTGTATTAATCATCCATCCGGCAAAAAGACGGTCAGGTTCGGTTTCCGCGGCATTTTGACTGGTTGCGAAACCATGGCGATACGAATTGACCCGGCAGTAAATCGGGCTTGGCCATCGCCTGCGATCGAGCCTTGAAAGAAAATCTTTTCGCGTCGCGACAAATCTGATTTGAGTGTTTCATGTTTCGCATGAAATCGTTTTTGATCTTGCATGTCTTCGGCGCGTTAATCGCCGCCATGGCTTGCGGCGCGACGGAGTCCGATTTGGCCGCCACCTCAACGAACCAGCTCGGTGTCGATCTTCACCGCCAACTTGCCACAGGCGACGAAAATCTTTGCGTTTCGCCGTACTCGATCGAAAGCGCGCTGGCCATGACATTCGCCGGCGCGGACGGCCAGACCCGCACGGAGATGGCGCGCGTTCTGCATTTTCCCGGCGACGGCGGTGCCGTGCCGGCCTCGTTCGCTGCACTCCAGCATTCTCTGGAAGAAATGAGCGCGAAGACGGCCGAACTCGTAAAAGAATCCAAAAAATTCGGCGGCCCAAGCGAACCGATTACTCTGAACATCGCCAATCGGCTCTTTGCTCAAAAGGGATACGATTTTCGCAACGCTTTTTTGTCGCTTGTAAAACAAGACTACCGCGCGGCATTTGAGCCTCTCGATTTCGTTGCCGATGCTTCCGGGGCTACGCAGCACATCAATAAATGGGTCGCGGATCAAACTCGTAACAGGATTCGCGACCTCATCCCGGCCGGCGCACTCGATGAAACAACGCGACTCGTCCTGGCGAACGCACTTTATCTAAAGGCGCCCTGGGCTGACCCATTTTCAGAGAACGTAACCCACCCGGAACCGTTCCACGTTCATGGAAGCGCCGCTGTCGATGTTCCGACGATGCGGAAAAGAGATGAGCGCTTCGGTTATGCGAAGCGTGAAGGATATAGCGCCGTTAGCCTCCCTTACGCCGGCAATGATCTTCAATTCCTTGTTCTTCTTCCCGAAGATGTAAACGGTTTGCGCGCGTTCGAATCGAAACTAAGCGCCGAGATGTTGGTCCAGTGTGCGAAGCTGGAAGAGCGCGATGTCGATCTTCGTTTGCCAAAGTTCAAAATCGAGCCGCCGACCATCACACTGGCGGAAAAGTTGGAAGCGCTTGGGATGAAGACCGCATTCAACCAGCCGACGGGAAGCGCTAATTTCGATCGGATGGCGTCGCGCAAGCCGGATGATTATCTCTATATCTCACAGGTTTTTCACAAAACGTTCATCGCTGTGGATGAGAAGGGAACGGAAGCAGCCGCCGCCACGGCCGTGGCCATGATGGCTGCGACCGCTTTAAGAGAACGTCCGCCTCCGATCGAAGTCAAAGTCGATCGGCCCTTCCTCTACGCAATTCAGCATGTCCCGAGCGGCATCTGCCTTTTCCTCGGCCGCGTAACTGATCCTCGCTAAGGTGGACATCGGCACTCTCGCCAATTTAATCAACGCAATCGCCGTGACAGCCGGCGGGATCTGCGCCTGGTGTCGCGTGGTAACAAACCCAACTTCTGTTTTGAATTCAACGGTTCACAGACCGCCCCTACAAAAGAGATTCAGACGCGGCGTAGCTTAATTCGCCATTCACCATACGCGCCGCGGAGGTGAATCGATGCGGCTCGGTTTTATTTGAATCAACAATGTGAATCACCTCGATGCCGCGCACTTTCAGATAATCGGAAATCAGCGCACGATGACAGCGCCACCACACCGCTTCCGCGCACATAATCGCCGCCGGTCCCACTTTGCTCGTAAGATCGACAAGACGCTCGATACCTTTTCGAAATTCTTCCGTTTCCATCCAATCGGCATAACCGCGAAAAGAAGCATTTCGCCACGCCGTATTACGCGAGTCGGGTCTGGGTTTTCGTCGCCCACCAAGCTCCGGAAGATGTTCATAGCGTAATCCGTGCTCGCGTAACGATTGCGCAAGCGCCTCTTTATTGAATTGCGGATAGCGTCTCGAACCCGGGAAACTGCGTACATCCACAACCAACTTGATTCCGTTCTCCTCAAGCAACGAAATGAACATGTCGATCTTGCGCGTGGAATGGCCAATCGTCCAGAGTCTCATGTGAACAGAAAACGGCTGTTTGCGCTGGCTGCAATTCTTTTGATGATCGGCATCGCAGTGCCGTTCGCAATTGGATGGGCGCTGGCTGCACCAGTTCAGGTAAGCGTGGGAAAAGCTCCCTCGGATCTGGGCGCTGAGACAGTCGAATTCAAAAGCGACTCAGGCGCCATCGTCAAAGGCTGGTGGTGTCCGACCGTGAACAGCCGCGGTGTTGTTCTTCTTTTGCCAGGAATCCGCGCGAACCGATTGAGCATGGTGGATCGTGCGCGATTCTTGCGGCGCGCGGGTTATTCAGTCTTGCTGATTGATTTTCAAGCGACTGGCGAAACGAAAGGCGATCACATCACGTTTGGCTGGAAAGAGAGCCGCGATGCGCTTGCCGCCGTCGATTTCATTCATCATATCGATCCATCGGCTCGCATTGCAATAATCGGCAGTTCGCTAGGCGGGGTGGCTGCGCTGCTCGCGACGCCGCCGTTAAAAGTTAATGCGCTCATTCTTGAGTCGGTCTATCCGACAATCGAAATTGCAACGCGCAATCGGATGGAAAATTATCTCGGGCCAATCGGCCGGACGTTCGTCTCTTTTTTTTTGATGCAATTGCATCGGCGGGTTGGTGTTTCACCTTCGCAATTGCATCCGATCGATCACATTGCGGCGGTGGATTGCCCAGTCCTTATTATGAGCGGCGAGAAAGATCGCAATACCAGACCGGCCGACACACAAAAATTATTTGAGCCCGCTCGATTTGCCAAACAACTTTGGTTCGTACCGAACGCCGGACATGTCAATCTTCACCAAGCGGCACCGCACGAATATGAAACGCGGGTCTTGGCATTTCTCGCGCAGATGGCAGAGTCTCGATGATATGAAAAAGATATTCTTCTCTGCAGTTGTCGGGTTGATTACATTGACATTGGTGCAAGCAGCTGAGACGCAAAAACAACCTGCTGCCGGAACGTCGGCGCCGGATTTCAGTCTGACGACCAATGATGGTAGCCAGGTCAGCCTGAAAGATTATCGCGGCAAATGGGTGGTGCTCTATTTTTATCCGAAGGATTTCACGAGCGGCTGCACCATGGAAGCGAGAAATTTCCAGCGCGATCTCGCGAAGTACGAGCAGACGGGCGCAGTCGTTCTTGGCGTGAGTGTGGACACAGCGCAATCGCATAAGGATTTCTGTACGAAGGAAGGGCTCAATTTCAAATTGCTGGCTGACCCCGATGCGAAAGTGTCGACCGAATATGGATCGGTCATGGATTACAAAGGAACAACGCTTGCGGCGCGCAATACGTTCATCGTTAATCCGAAAGGCGAGATCGCCAAAGTTTACACCGGCGTGAAACCAGCCGACCACAGCGAACAGGTGCTGAAGGATTTGGCCGAGTTAAAGAAGAGTTAATCAACTGGACGTCATAAATGGCAGCCCAAAGAAAATCGATTGATTGCAGGGATTATCCGAGTGAAAAAAACTGCTCCTTGAAAATTTCAGGCACAGAGCAAGAAGTGCTCGATGCGGCGGTGCAGCATGCTGTTTCAGCCCACGGTCACGAGAATTCCCCGGAGCTGCGCGATCAGGTCAAGTCGATGCTCAAGGACGAGGCCAATTAAGCTTCCTGCAAGTTTTTAGATGAAATGAAGGGGCACCAGCGTCTCTCGCGACGGGAGCTTTTTGCCCGCGTCTTCTGTCCTCGGTGACTAAATCCGTTTCGTTAATTGGAGAATGGTAATTCCATCCGCCAAACGCGCATCGCGCTCGCGTTTGTCGCTGCGTATTTCATTTTGATCTTTTTCGCGCACTTGCCCGATCATCTGATTCTCTTTCCAACGAGGGCGTCAATCGATGCAGGCGGGGCTGTCCGAAAAACAGTTCCATTCCAGAACGGCGAATTGGAATTATGGACAGCAATATCGCGTCGAGCGCAACGAAACGGCCGCGTGGATACGTACGTTTTGCGGTTCTACGGCAACGCGGACCGCGCGGAGCGCTGGGTCGCAGCCGAAGCAGAAGAATGGGACGATCGACCAGTCGAAATCTGGGGAATGAATTATCCCGGATTCGGCGGCAGCACCGGGCCGGCGCGGCTTTCGCGGATCGGGCCGGCAGCGCTCACGGCGTTCGACGAATTGCAACGTCATGCGAATGGCCAGCCGGTCGTGCTCTACGGCGCGAGTCTCGGCGCATCCGCCGCGCTCCATATTGCTGCGCATCGGCCGGTTGCCGGATTGATCCTGCACAATCCTCCGCCGCTCCGCCAAATGATCCTGCGTCAGTTTGGCTGGTGGAATCTCTGGTTGTTGGCGGGTCCCATCGCGTTGCAGATTCCGCGAGATCTGGACAGCGTTTCGAATGCGAAGGCGATTCATGTGCCCGCGATCTTTTTGCTTGCGGACAAAGATGAAGTGGTCGCGCCTCGCTTTCACCGGCTCGTGGTTGAGGCTTACGGTGGTGAAAAGCGCGTGATTTCGCTGCCTGGCGCTTATCACAACGATCCGATCGAAGGCGCAGCGCTGGCAGATTTGAATCGTGCGCTCGACTGGTTGTTGCCTAAGAAGGGTAACTGATTAACGAGGGGCTCGGTCGAGTTCTTCGATCACTTTCTGCATGCCGCTGACGACAAGCGCGAAGCGATCATAATCGAGTTTATCGGGCGTATCGGTGGCGCTGTGATAGTGCGGATAACGAAATGGCGCAGTGTCGGTGACCATGATGCCGGGATAGCCATGCTGCCAGAAAGCCCATTGATCCGACCAACTGACACCCGGAATGAACGATGGAAGAGCGGCGCCTTCCGAAGGAACTCTCGCGTGTTTGCGGAAGAGAGCGATGGCGCGGCGCAGCAGTGAGCGCGAATGGATATTGCCCACAAAGCCGATGAAGTTACCAACCGTGGGATAAAAAACTCCGAGCCCCAGTGATGGATAAGTTTGCGAATGTGGCGCGTCAGAGAAATATCCGATCGTTTCCAAAGTGATCATGGCGGAGATTTGGTCGCCGCGGGCTTTGCATCGGCCAGCGTAAACAAAACTTCCCATTTGTTCCGTTAGAAAATAAGGCGGCTCCTCGTTTACAAACGCGACGAAGCGCAGCGTGCGTTGTACTGGTTTTTGGGCGAAACGGCGCGCCAGTGCGAGCATCGCAGCAACGCCGCTGCCATTGTCATTGGCGCCGGGCGAGCCGAACACCGAATCGTAATGCGCGCCGATAAGAAGAATCTCGGGACGAGCACCAATTTCCGTCTCGATATTGTGACAGGCTCTTCCGCGCAGGTCGTACGTGTCACGCCGCGGAACCAAGCCGGCGTGGAAAAAGGAATTCTCGATGAAATCGGCGGCCGCATTGAGCTGCGGATAGCGCGTCATGTTTCGCTCGCCGATTTCGCCAGCGAGCGTCTGTACATCGGCGCGCAGCTCATCACGCAGCGTGATCTCCTCAGGTGAAAGCGGCACTGAACGCGAAATATTTTCCCGGGGCATTCGGAGCAAGAAATACCATGTTGTGTTGCCAACAATCGCGAAAGAAATAATCAACACGAGCACGCGACGCCACGAACCGATCAACTTCACTTTAGTGGCGCTTCGCGCTTTTCATTCGACGCATTTGCACTTGCGCTTCGGTCTCAAGTTCCGCGAGCAACTGCTGCGCAATGTTGGAAAGTTTGCCTGACCACGCGGCGCCGACAATGACAGGCGGAAAGTGAGGCAACGGAAGAGCGCGCACCTGCAGCGACGGCTCGAAACCTGGCACCGCCACCGCCAAACCGATGCCGTAGCCGCTCGCGACGTAACGTTCGATCAAGCGAGCCGAGTTGACCTCGATTCCGCAAAACCATTCCACCCCGAGGCGTTGGAGACCGTGCTGAAAATGCACGTGAACAGGATCCGCGCGTGGAAAAGTGATCAGCGTTTCCTCGATTTTGTCGCGCTTCCACAACTCACCGGCGCGAGCGAGTTTCGACTTTTTGTGGACGAGCAGAATCAACGGCAGCTCGAGCAACGGTCGCGCTTGAATTCCGCCGCGCGATTTTTTTTCGATAAGCGTGATGGCAAGGTCGACATCTCGGGTTAAAAGCAATCTCTCGGCGTCGGCCCGCCCCGCTTCATGCAGGTAAAGCCGAAACGTCGGAACCTTCGCACGAACCCTTTGCAACAATTCCGGGACGTAATCGTGCAGCACGATCGAGGGCGCAGCGATTCGCAATTGCGGTGAAGCATTCTTGCGGAGTTTTTCGGCAACGGTCTCGATGTTGTCGAAGAAAGGTTTGATGAACTCGAACAGTTCCGCGCCAGTACGCGATAGCGCGAATGGCCGCCGCTGAAATAACTTCGTGCCGAGCGACTCCTCCAGTTTTGCGATCTGTCCGCTCACGGCAGGTTGCTGGATACCGTAAGGGATGTTCCGCACCGCGGCTGCGATTCCGCCGTGTTTAGCGACAAAATAAAACAGCTCGAGGTGATGGACGTTCATGATCGAAAGAAACGATGAAGTCCCCAACTTTTATCAATTAACGTCCGGGGAGCAAAGCAGGTATCATCTCTCACAAAGCCGGATTACACGGCTGAATCTAACAGACAAATGGAACTCTTAGTCCTCCTTCTAATCGGTCTCTCGATCTTGATCGTCGTGCTGCCCTTTGTCGCGATGTCCAAAGCGAGCGCGGCGAAGCGCAGCGTTGATGACTTATTCACGCGGCTATTATCGGTTGAAAACGACGTGCGCACTTTGCGGCGGCAAAACGGTTCCGCCGCAACAAGGCCGCAGGCGCAGTCTTCGGAAACTGCCGCACGAGCCGAGACCTCGCCACCTCCGCTTCCGGCGATTTCAGTTCAGCCG
>Ga0070707_100005773_pt1 | contig 11543 bp, 8 predicted proteins | sample KBSK5502metaG_FD_65468 | JGI IMG/M metagenome (GOLD analysis project Ga0070707, IMG submission 65468) | Corn, switchgrass and miscanthus rhizosphere microbial communities from Kellogg Biological Station, Michigan, USA - KBS K5-50-2 metaG | ecosystem: Host-associated > Plants > Roots >... | reverse complement strand
AGTGCGGGGTCGTAGAGCGAGCACTGCCGGAGGCGGGTCTCGACCGCCTCGCCGCTTCGGCGCCGCATCGGGTGAGGCTTAGTGGCCTCCCGCGCCCGGTCCACAAGGACGAATCCTTCCGGCAAGGCAGTCACATCGGGCCGGTCCTGTGCGTTCATCCAGGTGTTCCCGGATCGTTCGTCCTCATTAGCCACGAAACCTGCGCCCGCCAGCAGGTCTCTCAGCTCGAAGTCGTCGTCACGGGCGAGCACTTCGACTTCTTCGAGCTCCAAGGAGTCGATCGTTTCGACGGTGCGGCCCCAGACGGTGGGGAGCGGTACGGTCGAAGTCCCGGGGACGACGATCGGATCACACCCCCATGCTCGTGCCCATTCCGTCAGTGGGACGCCCGCAACGGGCCCTTCATTGTCGATCCAGAAGATCTGAGCGATCGCGTCCGAGCGCCGGGGCGTGCGCCACCACCACTGCAGATCAGCGGCCTCCCATACACCTGCCTCCGGATCCGCAAGCCGGGCGCGCCGCAGGAGCTGCGTCGCGAGAGCGAGGTACTCGAGACCCGAGGCGCGCACCTCATGGCTCGCCACGCAGGCATCCTATGAATGCCAAGGCGCGGCGGGCAGAATCGCGCGCACGTGCCGTTAGGCGCTCTCGGCCTCCGGCCCGGTTCCGGCGCTCGATAGGTTGAGGGAGCTGCGCACGATCGCGTTGACCGCCCTGCGACGGCTCGTGATCGGCGCGCAGGGCTACGCAACTCGTTCCCGTCGTGGCAGCGGCAGGGAGGTCGAGAGGAGACGATTCGCGCTCTCGTGCGTCCAGCTCGACTCGATCACGGCGATGGAGCGAAGCCATCGCGTCGTGCTTGGATCGCGCGTCGGCGCGTACCCGCGCGAGACGGTCTCCCGGCTCCTCGCCGATGGCCGCGTGTTCGTCGTTCTGGGCGCACCTGGCCTGCCTCATCCCGGTGGTGGATTGGCCGCTCTACCGCGTCTGGATCACACCGGAGTACGTTCTCGACGCCTGGCGACGCGAGGCCCTCGGCCGCTATCCGGAGCTGGCGGAACGGGTGCGGGCCGAGATCCGCGAGCGAGGACCGCTCACCTCGCGCGACTTCGATGGACGCGGCGGCAGCGCCGGCGGCATGTGGAACTGGAAGCCCGCGAAGATGGTGCTGGAGGCGCTCTGGAACACCCGCGAGGTCGTGATCGCCAGCCGTGTCAGCGGCTTCCAACGGCTCTACGACCTCCCAGAGCGCGTGCTCCCGCGCGAGGTGCTCGAGGCGCCTGTTCCCGACCCAGATCAAACCGGTCGCGGACGAGCTCGTTGCCGCAGGCGTCCTCGAGCGGCTGGCGGTCGAGAACGGCGGCGATTCGGTCCTCGTGCCCGCCGGCGCGGCCCTCGACCCTCCGCGCCCCTCGGCTGCCGTGCTCCTCTCCCCGTTCGTTTGCGACGGACTGTCGGCCTCGAGTGAGTTGTGCGACGGTGATCGTCGCGCCGGAGGAAGCGCGGCACATCGCAGTTCGAGCGCACCTTCTCGACGGCTTCGCGACCGGCAGGGCCAGCTCGACCGCCTGGGCGAGTTCTGGTCGGGAAGAAGCACGGCCGTCTCGGCAAGTGCGGAAACCGAAATTCGCTAACACCCGAGCGCGATAATCGGCGCGTGATCGGCAAGGGGTCGCCACTCGTCCTCTTGATTGCCATCGGTGTGCTGAGCGCCAGCATCGTCTCGGCCTCTTCGGCATCTCGCAGCTCTCCTCAGCAAACGTGCGCGGTCTCGCAAATGCGGATCGAGCTTGGCCCGCCGATCAGCGAGAAGACCGAGCAGCACACTGCGGCTTTCGTGTTCACGAATCGCGGGTCGAGCGTGTGCACGCTCGAGGGCTACCCGACGGTGAAGCTGTTTGACGTGAACGGCAAGCTCTTTCGGTTCGCATACGGGCATCGCGGCGACCAGATGATCACGAACGCTCGGCCCACGAACGTGCGGGTCAGTCCGGGCGGTTCCGCTTACTTCGAGCTGAATAAGAACGTCTGCGTCGGCTTTACCAACCGCGCCGCGCGAACGATCCGTGTGACCATGCCCGGCGGCCGCGAAAGCGTGTCGCTCAGGCTCCCTCACTACCCGATCATCGACTACTGCCCGGCCGGCGATCCCGGACACGGAATCACGGTGTCGCCGATTGAGCCGACGCTTGCGGCGGCCGCGTGTCGCAGGCAGCGCGCCTGCGGACCCGGTCTCCGGCGACCTGCACTTGCTTGGCCGCTGCCGCCAGCGGGTTCAGTCGTCGGAACCGTTCGCGTTCCGCTGCGCGAGACATCGCTCTTTGCCGCCCACGGCAAGACGTTGTTTTTCATCACGTTTCCAGAGCAGGCCGCGAAGTCGATCACCGTAGAGCGTCTCGATCCAAACGGGACGATGCGCCGGAAGCGACTGCCGTTCCCCCTCGCGTACTACCTGATGGACCTGTCGACTGGCCCGAAAGGCCTGTACGCCGGCACGGCCGTGATCAAGCGCTTCGCAAACGTGCCGGACGTGCTCCTACGGATCGATCCGACCACGCTGACCGTTCTCGCGCAAGCGTCGTTCCCATCGCGGATCGCGGCAATCGCAAAGGGCAATCGCATGTGGGCGTCGATTGGCGACGGTGGCATCGTGCGGCTCGACCCGAGGACCCTTCGCGTTGTCGCCACGCGGAGGCTCCTGCCGTCGGCCGCAGTTGCGATGAGAGGACTCTCGCTCTCAAAGCCCGCCATTGGCCAGGGCAGCCTGTGGGTTCTTGCCGGTGACCGGAGGGCTCTCGAGCTCGTGCGCATGGATCCGGCGACCTTGGCCGTACGCTCTCGAACCCGACTTCCGCTCGGCGCGCCTCTGAGCGAGGTCATCGCCGATGCCGACCACGTCTACCTGGTCGGTACATCAATCGCCTCCGTCAACGCCCGCGGACGGCTGATCGCCGCGCCGACTCCCGACGAGAACCTCGCCGCAGCAGCGATCTACAAAGACGGTCTCGTCGGCTTGACCGACGCCCGACCGGCGCTCGAGCTGCTCACTGCAGACGGCCGCGTTATCGCCAGGACGGCTCTGCGCGACGCAAGCGGCGAACTCGCCGTCAGTGGCGACGATGCTTGGTTTCTTGGCAACAGCGGCGGCGGCAACGGGATCGTGCACGTTCTCCTTCGCAGCAATCCCTAGCGATGAATACCGAGCGCCGCTCTCCGTTGCCAAAGCCGACAAGAAGCTCGATCCCGCGACCTCATCCTCTCGCGCGGATTCGCGATAGTTATTCCTGGGCTTAAGCGGGGTTAGTCCGCGATTCCCCTGCGAGCAGGCTTTTCTCCCGTCGTCTTCCGGCGATCGCCAGGACGGCCGTCAGTTGCCCGCCCTCCGATCAGTACTAGGCCGGAAATAGCTCGTCGAGCACCTCGCGGGGCGCTGCGGTCGTTTGCGCAAGATAGTCGCGCGCGTCGCGGAAGGCCGCCGCGGTCGGCGTGATTCCGTGCTCTTCCGAGGTCGTGAGCGCCGTGGCGACCGCCGCGCGCACGGCCGCCTCGATCGCGGCGAGCGCCGCTTCCGGCTCATCGTCCTGAGACACGGTGTCGTACAGATGGACTCCGCCCGAGTTCGAGAGGAAATCCGGAACGGCGAGAATCCCGCGCCCGTGCAGGACCTCGACGGCGCCGAAGCCGTAGGGGACGTTTGCGGCGGGTGCGACGACGCTGCAGCGGACTCGTTTCGCCACGTCGGGTGTGATCGAGTCGGGTCGCGCACCGGGCACGAGCACGTCACAGTCGAGCTCGAAGAGCGCCTCGCGTGCGCGCATCGGGCGCGGGCCGTGCTCGACGAGCCGGTCGCCGTGACGCTCACGGAGCGCGAGAAGCTCCTCGACGTCGAGTCCGTCCGGATCTGCGAGGAGACCGTCGATGGTGCTTACTCCCACAAGCCGCGCCCCCGCCCGAGCGCAAGCGCGCGCCGTCCCCGCGCCGACCTTGCCGAAGCCCTCGACCGCGACGGCCGCGCCCTCGAGGGTGTCGCCGAGATGCGCGAGCGCCGCCTCGGCAGCCGCCTTGACGCCGTGCCCGGTGGCGAGGTCGTCCATTCCGAGCCCCTCGTGACTCCGCGCCCACAGCGGAAGCGGATCTTCCCCGCCGTCGAGGAAATCCGCCGGAAACGTCCCCATGTCGGGGCCGGTCAGGAAGCTGTCGCGGTGCGGCTCGAGCGCCCGCTTGTATGCGGCGAGCACTGCGGCGCGATCGCCGCCGGCGAAGCGGACGCCGGCCTTGGCGCCCGCGTAGGGTACGTGGCAGGCGGCGAACTTCCACGTCATCGCGCGCGCGAGCCGGGCGACCTCCTGGAGATCGACATCGGGCAGCATCCGCGTCCCCCCTGCCGACACCGGGAAAAGCTCGTGGTCGATGACCACGAAGGCCTCGAGGCCGGAACGGTCATCGCGGAGCTCGATAACGCGCACGGCTCAGAGCCTATGTCCCGCGTGCCAGGCCCAACAATCAGAGAGGACTCGGGCGAGGTCGCGAAAGACAGGGGAGTCTCGCTGCAGCTGCCGGAGTTGCTCTGCAAATAGCGGGGCGGCAACAGGGCCGTCGGTCACTTGGGTCGCTGGGCTGCGTTGTCCGACTTGGCACCAAGCGTGACCGCCTCAATCTCGGGCCACACAGGAGCGCCCCGGTAGGAAGACGCGAGCTGTGATACGCAGAGCTCAAAGGAGCCCATTTGCAGCAAAAAGTGCGCGTTGGCCGAAGGATCGTGCTGCCCATTGCTGCCCGAAATCACGTCTCATGCTTATCCGGTTAGCTCCGTCCGGGCCTGATCGTAGGGTGCGGGCGTGGCGCGTCCTGGCTTTCCACGTTCGGTAGTCGAGTTTCAGCGCGCGTTTCGCGACGAGGATGCGTGTCGCGCGTATCTGTTCGCGTCGCGCTGGCCCGACGGTTTCGTCTGCCCGCGGTGCGGCGGAGATGACGCCGGCCGTGAGCATCGTCGTCACGTGTGGCAGTGCCGGAGCTGCGGCCGTCAGTCGTCGGTTACGGCGGGGACGGTGATGCACAAGACGCGCCTGCCGCTGACGCTGTGGTTTTGGGCGGCCTACCTTCGTCGCGACGCATGGGCCGGGGATGTCGGCCTTGCAGTTGCAGCGCCAGCTTGCGATCTCCCGCTACGAGACAGCGTGGACGCTTCTGCACAAGCTGCGGCGGGCGATGGTGGCGCCGGAGCGGCAGCCGCTCACAGACGGAATCGAGGTCGATGGGGGCTATCTCGGCGGGCGCGACACGGATCTGCGCGGTGGTCGGCAGCGCCTTGGCAGGCCGTTAGTCGGTGTCGCGGTCGAGCTGCGGGGCAGCGGTTCGGGGCGGCTGCGACTGCAATTGCTGGCCGACGCTTCCGCGGCTTCGTTCAGGTCGTTCATCTGCTCGAGCGTTGCTGCCGGTGCGATCGTCCATACCGACGGCTGGTCCGGCTACCGAGGGCTGGACGGCGTCGGCTTCGACCACCGGCCGCGGATCCAGCACGCCCGCTTTCCCGACCGTGAGTGGCTAACCCCACGCGCGCACCGCGCCCTCTCGAACCTGAGGACATGGCTCCAAGGCACCCATCACGGCGTCTCGCCCAAGCACCTCCAGGTCTACCTCGACGAGTTCGTGTTCCGACACAACCGCCGCCGCACCCCCCTCGCCGGTTTCCAGACCCTCCTCGGCCTCGGCAGCGCGCACCGGCCGACGACCTACCGCCAAATCACCCAGGCGACCGCGCAACCATCCGCGGACTAAAGCGGATAAGCATGATCACGTCTTTCGTGTCACACGGGCAACACATATCCGCGTTTGCAGGACAAACGTGGGGACGGGAGCGACTCGACTCGAACCCGCGACCTCCGGCGTGACAGACCGGTACAAGCTCAACCGCTACAGCCGGCTGCGACCCGGAATTACGTGCTAGAGCAGGCATTTCCTTGCCGAGCGAACCGGGTGTAACCCGCTACGATCGGCTACGACCCGGCAGGGCCTGTGTAGTACGTGTGTAGTGGATCAGTTTGCGAGATGGGCAACAGATGTGCCGGTGCTCGGGAACAGCTACCGGGGAACGGCCGCTCCGCCTGGAGATCATCGACCCACCTCACGATGCGCTCCATTCGGCAACTGGTCGCAACGCACGGCGACGATTCGCCCTGATTTCGCCGTTCGGCTCCAGTATTTGGCACTGATTGCTACTGGTTGGTTGCGCCCGCTGGGCTGCATAAGGCTCCATCTACTCAACATAGGAAGCAGACGGGGTCGACCATCAGCCCTAGCCACGCGCTCATCGGCTGCGTTCCTTGGCGAGAGGCTGCTGAGAAACGCCTGGCTGGAGCGCCTGCCGTGCTCGATCCAATCGGATCCACCCTGGAGCGTGAGTTGGCTGTGGCAGTCGACCATCCGGGGACGATCGTGGCGCCGCCGGCGTCGATCACCTCGGCGTCGCCAGGATCCTCCTCCGAGTCGGTTGGACGGATCCAGGCGATCCGGCCGCCGTCCACGAGCACGGTCACCCCAACCTGGAGTGTGCGGCGAGCGGGCATCGGCAAGCGCTGCATCGCGGCACAACGTGGTCAACGCTCGTTATCCCGCCAAAGATCCTCCACGGATGTCGAAGGAGGACAAGAGTCTCGCACCCGCGCGGAGCGAGCGGCCGCAGCAGCCGCTCGCTCGCAGTCGAACCTTCGCGACGGCCGTTTATGGGTCGGCGAGATAGTCGCAGAGCGACCCCGTGTTTCTGGGGTTGAAGTCGCCTGCGATGAAATCGACCTTCCCGATCCACTGCAGGAGCGCGCCAACGCCGGGCGCGCGCGGAAGTTCCAGATGACGCCGTGCAGGTTGTCCGACACGACCTCGCCGTTGGCGAAGATCAGATCCTCGGAGTTGGCTCCGATCGACGTCACGCGCTTACCGTTGGCCGGGTTCGTCGCGGTAAGGACGATCGGACCATCGACGTTCGTGAAGTGGGCTTTCACGAGCGCACCGCTGTTGTCGGAGTAGTCGGTCTCCTCGACAGTCGCGTCGGTCCGCAGATCGATATGGAACCCGCACACGAACGTTGCGTATCCGAACGTCTCGGTCTCGTAGACGCCGAAGACGGTCCTCGAAGTGGTGTTCGCCATTGCCGTCGCCGCGAGCGCGAGCGGAACGGCGACAACGCTTAGAAACTGGTTTCAGAATGACGCCGCCCCGTGGCACGTCAAGAAGAGGGGCGGCCGTCAGCCGCCCCTCTTGAGTCGCAATTGGCCGAGCCGGAAGCGTCTTGTTTAGTCCTCCTACGTCAGCAGCGGGACGAGCACTGCGCAGACGTCCACCCCCTCGGCCAACGGATGAATGCCGTCGTCGACGACCACATGCGAGATCAAGTCGCCGGTCGCGGCATCGAACGTGTCCCTGATGCTGAGGAGCCCTCTTCCCTGCAGCACCACAGGCCCGTTGGGGACCTTGAACTGCACCGCCAGGCCTTTGATTGTGAACACGAACGTGACAGTGCCGTCACCGTTGTCGATGGGACCCGCGGAGATCTGCGAGCCGGCGACGTTGATTTCCAGCGACTTGCCACTGACGCTGGCAGTGAAGACCTCCTTCTGCGTGAATTCGTCCTTGAACGTGCCATCGGCAAGGACCTGGATGTTGTCCATGCCGTTGACGACGCTCGATCCGGCGACGACCCCGCAGAAGCTGGCGTTGGAGTTCGTCTCGCTGAACTTTCCGTGAAACTGCTGAACGATCGGCGCGGCGGCAGCGCTCGACGCCATCAGCGATATGAGCAACACGCCAGCCAGCCCGGTGAGAGCGAGCAGCTTTCGCATAACTTTCTCTCCTTTCGCTTGTGATTCCTGGCTCACGCTGCGATCTTCCGACTGCGCGCTATCGAGCCGCTATCGAGCGGCTTCGGTCCTCGCCGATGCTCGAATCCCCGAAAGCGCTACGTGCGATCCCGGATCGGTGCGCCCCCAGTTCTCGTGCACGTGAGAGGGCGGCGGCTAAGCGACGCCACCATCTCGACGAAGGGAGCGCGTGCAGCCTCGCTGCTTCGCGCAGCAGCTCCGCCTCGCGCTCCGCCCCGAGCATCCTGTAGGTCTCGAACATTCCGCCGACCGAGACTAGAGAACCGGGGCGCGAGCGAAATCGGGTGTTTCCCTACGTTTTTGGGCGCGTCCCATCGGTCGTGGTTGTGACGTAGACGGCGGCGCCCGCTAGTCGTAGCCTCCTTTAGTAGGGAATTGCGGTGACGGCAAGCCATGTCCAGGTCGTGGGTCGCGAGCGGGAACTCGCCGCGGTGACAGCGTTCGTGGAGTCGATCGGCGGTGGTCCGCGGGCGCTACTGCTGGAGGGCGAAGCGGGAATCGGCAAGACGACGCTCTGGCTCGGCGCCGTGCGCGCAGCCGAGGATCGTGGGTGTCGCGTCTTACAGGCGCGACCGGCGGAGAGCGAGGCGAAGCTCTCCTACGCCGTGCTCGCCGACCTCCTCGGCGCGGGGTTCGATGAGACGCAGGTGACGCTGCCGGCGCCCCAGCAGCGCGCGCTCGCCGCAGCGCTTCTGCGCGAGGCAACCGATGAGCCGCCGGAAGCGCGGACGATCGCGACCGCGGTGACTGGCGTGCTGACGGCGCTCGCCACCGAGCGGCCTGTGCTGGTGGCGGTCGACGACGTGCAGTGGCTCGACCCGGCGTCGGAAGGGGCGCTCGAGTTCGCGGTGCGTCGGCTTCCGCCGCAGCTCGGGCTGCTCGTCACGCGCCGCACCGACGGCGCCGTCGACTCACCGCTCGGCCTCGTGCGTGCGCTGCCGGAGGATCGGCTGGAACGCGTCGTTCCGGGTCCGCTGTCGCTGGCGGCCCTGCATCATCTGATCGCCAGCCGGCTCGGGATGTCGTTCCCCCGCCCCACGCTGGCCCGGATCGCGGAGGCGTCGGGCGGAAACCCCTTCTTCGCGCTCGAGATCGCGCGGGCGCTGACGCGAGCTCCGGACGAGCGTGCGCCCGACGATCCGCTCCCGGTGCCGCGCGTCCTACAGGAGCTTGTCGGCGATCGCCTCCGCGCCCTCTCCGCTATCGCGCAGGAGGCGGTGCTTGCGGCGGCATCGCTGTCGCGCCCGAGGGTGCCGATTGTCGTCGAGGCGCTGTCGACAGAAGCCGACGTCCTACCGGCGCTGCTCGAGGCCGAGGACGCCGCGGTGCTCGTCACCGAGCGCGATCGCATCCGCTTTACGCACCCGCTGCTCGCGTCCGTCGTGTACGGATCCGCGTCGGATGCGCGCCGCCGGCAGCTGCACGCGCGCCTGGCTGAAGTGGTAACCGATGCCGAGGAGCGGGCGGGTCACCTCGCGCAAAGTGTTCTCGAAGCCGACGAGGTGACGGCCGCCGAGATCGAGCGGGGCGCTCGACGGGCGGCCCTGCGCGGTGCGAACGCCGCCGCCGCAGAGCTCTTCGAGGCCTCGTTGCGCCTAACGCCGGCTGACCTTCGCGAGCCGCTCGTCCGGAGGACGCTCGGTCAGGCATCAGCGCTTCTGAAGACGGGGGACGTGGCCGATGCGCGCCTGCTCGCCGAGGGCGCGGTCGCCGACGACCTGCCGCCCACGCTGCAGGCGGAGAGGTTCCAGCTGCTTGCCGAAGTCGAATGGGATGCCGGCGCGACGAGGCTCGCGACCGAGTACCTGGAGCGGGCGCTGACCGCTGCCGCGGACGACGGCGATCTCAGCGCCCGGATCTTGACGAGGCTGGCCCTGGTCGGTATGGCGGCCAATCCGGCACGCGCGCTCGAGCACGCCGACCGGGCGATGCAGCTGCTGCGCGGGGAACGAGCGCCGGAGCTCCTCGCGTCCGTCCTCATCGACCGATTCTTGGCCGGAGTGTTCCTCGGCCACGGTGCCCGACGCGAGCTTCTGCAGCGTGGCTTGGAGCTCGAGGCGCGTGTCAGGCCCGCTGCTTGCCCGCACCCGGTTCCACTCATCTGGTTCCAGTGCGTCGACGAGGTCGAGGTCGCCAGAGAGCGCCACGCTCGAGAGGACGAATGGGCGCGCGACCACGGGGACGAACGACTGCGGGCCTCGCGGCTTTGCTACCTGGCTCTGGTCGAGCTGCACGCCGGGCGGTGGGAGCTGGCCGAGCATCACGCCGAGCGGAGCTGCGAGGTGATCGGAGAGCTCGACGTGAGCGGCAGGTTCGTGTACGCGTTTGCCTGGCGATCGCTGATTGACGCCCACTGCGGCAGGCTCGAGCGCGCTCGAGCGACGCTGGGGCCCCTGGTCGAGGAAGCGGCACGGACGGAGAAGGCGTGGTGGGGGGCGAACTTGCTCGCCGTGCTCGGCTTCGTCGAGTTCGCAGCCGGCGACCATGAAGCGGCGGACCGCGCGCTCACGCGGATGCGCCGTCTGTTCGACGGAATCGGCATCAAGGAGGGAGTGTTCGATCGGAGTGAGCCGTTCCACATCGAGGCGCTGGTCGCGCTGGGGGAGCTCAATCGCGCGCGGGAGACTCTCGCGCGACTGGAAGGGCGCGGCCGCGCGATTCCGCGGCTGTGGATCGACGTCACGCTCCCGCGCGCGCGGGCGCTCGTGTTGGCGGCGGAAGGCGACCCCACCGCTGCGCTCGAGTCGCTCGAGCAGCTCGACGTAACCGCCGCGTCGCGGCTCCCGTTCGAGCTGGGCTGGGCGCTGCTGGTCAAGGGCCGCCTCTACCGCCGGCTGAAACAGAGGCGCGCGGCGGCCGAGTCACTGCACGAGGCTCTCACGATCTTCGAGCAGCTGGGCGCGCCGACCTGGGCGGAGCAGGCGCAGAGCGAGCTCGCGCGCGTCGGACCCAGGCGTCGTGCACCGGACGAGCTGACAGCGACCGAGCTCCGCGTCGCTCAGCTGAGCGCTGCCGGGATGACGAACCGCGAAGTCGCGAAGGCCGCCTTTATGAGCGCGAAAACTGTCGAGGCGAATCTCACCCGCATCTACCGCAAGCTTGGCGTCGCTTCGCGCGCCGAGCTCGGTGCGCGCATGGCCGAACGCGTCAGGGGCGCCGGGACAAGAACATAGGGAAACGCCCGATTCGGCGGCGCCGACCCGAGCGTACCGTCGCACCCGTGGCACGCCGAACGGCCGCCCGGGCACGGCAGACCTACCTCGTCGAGCACTACCGGCCCGGCCTGGAGGTCAAGGAGCTGCGGCGCTCCGTATCGCGCCTCCGCGACAGCGCGCGCGAGATGGAGCGCGAAGGCAAGGCCGTTCGCTGCCTCCGCTCGACGATCGTCCCCGGCGACGAATCATTCCTCTGCGTCTTCGAGGCCGCCTCCGAGGAGCTCGTGCGCGAGGCATATGCGCGCGCCGGGACCGGATTCGAGCGGATCTCGAGGGCAATCGCGGAGTAGGAGAGAGGAGACTCTATGTTCACCATCAAGCGGCTTCGTCTACTGGTCGTTCCGCTCATCGTCTCGGTCGCGCTGGTCGGGGCAAGCGGTGCGGCCGCGTCACCGCCGACCTCGGCAAACGGCACCTTCACCTACACATCGGCGACCTTCAACAGCATCCGCGT
>Ga0070707_100005771_pt1 | contig 11544 bp, 13 predicted proteins | sample KBSK5502metaG_FD_65468 | JGI IMG/M metagenome (GOLD analysis project Ga0070707, IMG submission 65468) | Corn, switchgrass and miscanthus rhizosphere microbial communities from Kellogg Biological Station, Michigan, USA - KBS K5-50-2 metaG | ecosystem: Host-associated > Plants > Roots >... | reverse complement strand
TGCTCCTATTATTCCCACCACTAATATCGTAAAGTATCTCTGCTGATCAATTAATGCAGTTACATCACTTGCAAGGTTGTGTTGTGCGCTAATGTACAAAGTCAGAAAATTCTTCCCACTAACTAATACAGGTTGATATGCTATAGTATTCATTTTACCATTAATGAGAATATCTCCTGAACCGGTATACCCTTGTAATGAGCTTTTTATAAGATTGTTTAAGAGATTCTTGGATTCAGGAGGCTGTAACGAAGTTGAGAGTACAGATTGAAATTTATCTCCAAAAATGTATTGACCTACATATTGTTGGGCATTCGTAGCATAGAGAATTATTCCATTTCTGTCCAGCAATCCTATAGTACTATTAAATTGTGGAAATAATTGATTACTCAAAAAGTTGCCTAAGGTTTGGAGTCTGACTGAAGTAACCACAACACCAGTGAGAATTCCATTAGCGGTACCTGTCCTTGTCCCTGTCGTATTGATTACAGGATATGATATGTATAATCTAGGAACTTTGTCATTTGATTCTATCAGACTGCTGTAATAGGCAGTATGAGTATCTTTTGGGATTGTAAAGTATGGTCTATAACTTAGGTCTGTTCCTTTGTATTTTTGATATGTAGTTTCGTTGATATTGCTTATCCAATTTATTTTGCCATTTTTATCTAACCACATATAAAAATCTGTCAGATCACTTGAGGAGTGCTGCCTACTGTTTATGACAATGTCTGCTCTTTTGTATTCATTATTGTGTAAAGCAGGAGATTCTGCAAGTGTTTGTAAAAGAGCGCCGACAGTTTGTAATTTATTTGCTAATATCAGTGAAATGTCGTGTACTTCGATTTTGGTATTTGATCTCACTTCCTGTGAAGCAATATCAACTATTTTGTTAGAATTGAGAATGGAATATTGATATGAGAATATCGATAGTACCAATGCGATACATACAATAACAGTTAATATGATAATATTAGTTCTGGGACTGCGCTCTTTATCTAGCATAGAAGACACCTTCTTCATAGGACGAGTCTGTTCGACCAACAAAAGGAAGGCTGAAGCTAAAAATAGCACCTTTGCCATCTGGATTACTCTCTGCCCATATCTTCCCACCGTGGGCCTCGACAATAGTTTTACAGATAAAGAGTCCTAATCCTACTCCTCGCTCAGATTTTGTAGCAAACCTTGAAAATAGTTTTGGCAAAATTTCAGCGTCTATTCCCTGACCGGTATCTTTAACAGTTGCAAGGGCTTGATTCTCTTTCTTTTCCAAATTGACACATATCATTCCTTCTTTGGTAAATTTAATGCTGTTGCTTAATAAATCGGAAATGACTTGGGCTAATCTTGCCTTGTCTGCGCATACTAAGAAAATAATTCCCCGTATGTCTATTTGATCTCTAGTGTGTTGGACAAAGATGGATATTACTTCATCTTGATTAGACTCCTCAATATTCAGCTTTAATGACTTGTCTTCGATTCTAGCGACATCCAAAATATTGTCTTCGAGAAGAAGCAATTTCTTTGCATTTTTTACGATGATATCGAGGTATTTGTATTCTTCTTCCCTCATAATGCTCTTATTATGGCTGTCAGCTCCTCGCATTTTTCTTGAGCGAAGAATTTGGGCTAGGCCAAGTATTGGTTGTACAGGATTACGCAATTCGTGGGCTGCTACATTAATGAAATCGTCTTTTAATCGGCTTGCCTGTTTCAGCTCTTCGTTTGCTTTCGCAACATCCTTTGTCTGCTATACAGTCAGAGCTAACTTTACTTGCTTAAACATACAAGACTTCATGGACTTGTCCCGTGTACCACATGCCGTAAAGTGCCATCCTACCTCGAGTGCCAATAGAGTCCCTACAAACCCAATTACTGGGTATATCAGATATTCAAACATACAAATTCATTGTTAGAAGACATTAATTTACTCTCATAGGCGGGATTCATGATAAATCATAAATGCTGCTTATAGACATCTAAATAGCCGGACCGAGATCTAATCCTGCGATATTTTCCTCTGAACACTTAAGAACAACATCCTTGGTTTACTATTCTAGGTTAGATTATGTCAGATGAAAGCAACTTCCCAGCGAATTTGGAAGAACACAAAGAGCTACCTGTAGAAGTCCACCCTAAGGAACAGCAACATCTAGCAGTAGCTGAAGGTCATGAAACAGAGGTGCTGCAGCGGCAACAAGAAAAAGGAGAGGGTGGAAAAAAACTTTCTACTACTCCAAAGGCAATTAGACTAGCAACCATCGCTAGGTTACTAGAGAAACAAACAATTCAAATGGGTAAGATAGGACAGATGGTTCAACCGCTACAAAAGCAGCTAAAATTAGTGGAGGGACGAACCGAATTCATCAAACAAATGCCTTCCCAGCTTAAACAATTACAAAAACAAGTGTCGCAAATTCAGAAGGAGGGTCAGAAGATAAGACTATTATTGAGTAAGAAGAAGACTGCTTCTGCTAAAAAGAAGATTACTAAAAGTAAGAATACAAAAAGGAAGAATACTAAAAGTAAGAAGTAGCCACTATGAAGGAAAGAAATCTGAGGTACGATCGTTTTAGCTTATCTCAGCTGGACGCGTATGGAACAGTTGCTACTATTTTTTATCGATTGAATAGGTAGGCTCTTACTGCTAATACAGGTCGATAACAAATGCGAAACACTAATACGAAGAAAGAAGAAGCCCCAACCATAATCAAAAGAGGAGAATATCAAATCCCTCCTAAAGAAGGGTTTATCCTCACACACTTCCTGACCGTATCTGATGTGAAACGATCGGCAGAGTTTTATCTTAGGATTCTCGGAGGGAATGTTGTCCGTGAAGGCGAACCCACCATCATCCAAATTGCTAACAGCTGGATTATTTTAAACGTAGGTGGCGGCCCAACTGATGATAAGCCAACCGTGACTCTACGCACGCCTCAGAACCCTAGTGAGGCTAGCAACTTCATGAATATTCGTGTCGTAGACATTCTGTCTTGTTACGAGGAGTGGCGAAAGAGAGGGGCCGAATTCCTCACCGAGCCAAAGGACCATCGATTCGAAATTCGCTGCTACATGCGTGACCCTGATGGCTATATCATCGAGGTCGGGCAAAGCAAAAACGGTTGATAAGAATTGCTTTACCGCACATTTATTTGTACCTTAAATGATGGAATCATTCTACCAATTTAACTTAATCTGCTGCCTATGCACCTATTCTATAATGACAGGAAAGTTAACAGCAATGAGACGAATGCAAATCAGTACAACTGTGTTAGTGACTTCAATCGCTTCTGCCCTTGTAATTGGATTTTTTATTTCCCCACCGGTAGTGACGCCTGCCGCCGCTGCTGTGCAAACTACATCCTCACCAGGAAAGACAAGCAATACTGCCCCAACTTAGGAAATCTAGCCATTATCTATACGGAGTCTGATAAGAGCTCAGTTCCTTTCCCTTCCGTCTCTATTAATGGGCCGGATGCGTGTATTAAAAAAGTTCCGTCTAACTCTACGGACAAAAATGCTGACGTACACCAATTTCTACAAGAGACTTGACATATTCAACGACTGTGTTGAAGCTTAAAACATCAGTGTTCAGGAGATCTTATCTACCCCAGGGTTCTGAATTGACACATGGAAAACAAAAGAACTACAAAAAGCCTTCTTGGCTTTAACTCACTTGAAAACAAAGATATTAACGAATTAAGGAGAAGATATTAGCGTATGCCAACAATAGTGCATTTTGAAATACCTTCAGACGATATCGAAAGAACAAAGAAATTCTATACCGATCTGTTTGGATGGAAAATAGAAAAATGGCCTGGTACAGATGATAGTCAGATGATCTCAGCAGCAGGTCAGCCAATGGAATATTGGATGGTGACAACAACAGATGAAAAAGGAAACAAAGCGTTAGGTGGCGGAATGATGAAAAGACAAATGCCAGTGCAACAAGTAACTAATTATATAAACGTAAAATCAGTAGACGAATACAAGTCTAAAGTGGAGAAGCTCGGAGGTAAAGTAGTTTCTCCTAAAAAGGCAGTACCTGGAATGGGTTATTTCGCACTTTGCGTCGATACAGAAAACAACAGTTTCGCTATATGGGAATCTAATGAGAGCGCTAAGTGAGTAGCATACCAGTCATAGGGAAAAAGGGGAATGAATCAATGTTCAAAGACACGAGAGCATTTTCCGGTTTTTCGGTAAACGACGTGCAAAAAGCGAAGTTCTATGGGCAGACACTCGGGCTGGAAGTTTCCGAATCGTATGGTCTGTTGGAGCTCCATATCTCTGGCGGGACGAAAATCTTGATATATCCCAAAGCCAATCATACTCCAGCAACGTTTACCATCCTTAATTTTCCTGTAGACAACCTCGAGCAGGCTATGGACGACCTTACCAAGCGTGGCGTGCGTTTCGAGATCTACAGTGAGGGCAGCGTTAAGACAGACAAAAAGGGTGTTTCTCTCAGCGACGAAGGTCCAAAGATCGCGTGGTTTAAGGACCCCGCCGGCAATGTGTTATCAGTGCTCGAAGAGGGGAAATGAATTAGGCTATTTTATTTTTGCATATTGTTCATGACAGAAATGGAGAAAGAGATACCAACAAGAGTGCATTTTGAAATGTATTCAGACGATATATTTACAAAAGGTTTTGTAAAAGATGGTTTTATGAAAACAACAGAACAGGAATTCAATAGAATCACCCAGGCTGCTGTACAATAGTTGCTTGGGCCAACGGTAATATGTTACTACTAGACCACTCCACCTTTTTTAGTGAGGGAAAAAAATGCAATTGAATATGCATCCTTCCGCCTAATAAACAAGAAGGTCATTTTCTTTGATTTGCAGGAAGTGGGTCACGCTGAGATTACTGCTAAACACACCAACATCAGATTTAGCCAAAATTCTTGATATTGATGAATATGTCGCTAAGATTGTAAAAACTTCAGTAAAAGTCGATATTGATGCCATGAGGTAATAATTCCTTTTTCTGTAAATTTAATGTAGATTCGAGTTAAGAGAAAGACTTAGATTAAATTGAAGAAAATTATCAGATAGGTTCAACTAATCTAAAAACAACGAAGTTTAATCCGGAGGGTATTTTTATAAACACTTAGAGTTCTACGTCCTATTGACCTTTTCTATATATTCAGAAATTTTTTTATCCAAAATATTATAATATGCATCGCTTATCTTTCCCTTTTTAAATAATTGTGAAATCTCTTTCCTGACTAGCTGCAAGTGTAACAAGCATTCCTTACTGGACTGTTTGTTATTCTGATCTAGACTTTCATAGGCAGTGTCAATTATTGTCATATATTTATCAAGATGTCTTCGCTGTCTGTTTCTAAGAATCCAGCCCACAGTTATCGATACGATAGAAATTGGACCAAGAATTATTGCTAAATATTGCTCTAATGAAAGTGTCGGTTTAAAGTTGGCAGTTAACGTTCCTCCGTACTGGGATAGATTGAAACTTAAGGGATTGTTTAAACTGTAGAGTACGTTGGACCATGAGCTAAATTTGTATCCACGATCAGAGTTTGCAGTACATGTTAGATTTGTACCGTTCCTATACAGAAAATATGTGTTTGGAATAATTTGCTGTCCATTACATTGTATGTCTCCTGAGTTAGGAGGATTAATATTAAAACTTACTTTTACGACTATACTGTCTATATTCCCATCTATAATAGACAGTGTGTCAGAGCCTGTATTTGTAACGTATATCATGTTTGAAAGGTCATTAACTGCTACTAGACTTGCAATAAGAGGAAATTTAGCAGTAATGGGCATACTTAAGATCGGATCGTGGATCTTATAAGATCCGCCAAGACTCGGATTGACTGTTATTGTGCCTATTACCTTGTCAGTTATCGCGTCAATAACAGATACCGTGTTAGATTCAATATTGGTCACATATGCTTTGTTGGTAGTAGGGTTAACAGCTATGCCTACTGGATTTTTACCGACGGTAATATTGGCTGTTACCTTATTTTTCAAACCGTCAATAACAGAGACAGTATTTGAGGCATAATTTGTCACAAAAATTGTATCAGTAGTAGGGTTAACAGCTATGCCTACTGGATTTTTACCGACGGTAATATTGGCTGTTACCTTATTTTTCAGACCGTCAATAACAGAGACAGTATTTGAGCCTATATTTGTAACATATACTTTTTTGGTAATTGGATTAACAGCTACACCATATGGAATCTTTCCTACGGTAATATTGGCTGTTACCTTGTCAGTTATTCCATCAATAATCGAGACAGTATTAGAATTGATATTCGTTACATAAATCCAATTAGCTGAAGGATTGAGAGCAATACCTACTGGTGAATTCTGCACTGTTATATTATGCAGTTTTGTGTTTGTTGAACCGTCAATAACAGAGACAGTATTTGAGCCTCTGTTAGTAACATAAACTCTACTATCAAACGGATTGATGGCTACCCCATAAGGAAAATTACCCACAGTAATAGTACTTTCTACTGTGTTACTAGTACCACTTATAACAGATATCGTGTTAGAGAATTCATCTGTTACATAGATCTTCTTGGTAACTGGATTTACAGCTACTCCGACAGGGTAAGTGCCTACTATAAGTCCTGGTTGGCTTGAATTAGTATGACCTTGATTAACGGTTTCCAAAGAGGAAGCAGCTGCTGCTGAGGGTACATCATATATCCCGAATTCTGATTTAATAGGTGAATTATTGTATATTTTGAAGTTGTCGCTTACAAACATATCCATACTTTTTACAAATGTCGACACTCTTGATGTTCCATTAGTTATAAAGTCGTTATATTGCAGAATATCTATTTTAGTGGGAATCCAAATAGACGTGACCACAATTATCATTACTACAACTGGGATCTGTAGGTGATGTCTTCTTTCAATTTTGTCAATATTCCACCGCATCGAATCTACTCCTAATATGAAACGTTCTATAAAAAAAGATGTTCTAGAAAGACAATATATATTTTGATTCTAAACTGAACGAAAAAGGCGCATATTTGATTAACATTTTTTTAGTTACACACCGTGTGCCATGTAGATTAATAATCCTCTGCTTGATAAAGTTTGAGACAATCGCTTTTTATCAACTTAACAGGCGAGGCTTCGCTATAAAGATGAGTTTTCATGGGTAGAATTTCAAGGTGAAATAGGCTTTGACGGCTCTAGACAAGTTTCTTCCTCACTCTCTTTGTGGAAGTCGACGAATCTTAGAAGCTTTATGGGAGAGATTAGGGAAACAATACCCGTTAGATTATGCAATGGTCCAAGAGATAGCTAAGAGGTTCATGAGGATAAGAAGAGACGTGTCAACAAGTCTTGCCCTTCAAGAAGGTGAGCGTAGAGATATTATTTTTAGAGTGTCAAAACTGGCAGGAAAACAGGAAGCAGATTTAACCATCAACGAGGATGGGGTTTTACTTCTAGCAGCTATTACAGACACGATTGTAAACTATATCGGTAAGCTCCTATTCTCGGAATCATTCACTAAGATTTTGGAACAAAAGTCCACGGAGGCCGCAAAACGATATGTTGAGCAAGTTATCCCAACAATTCAAGAGCAATCTTTCAAAAGATGCAAGAAATGTAATCTTGACAATGATGGAAACGCAAAATTCTGCAAGAACTGTGCTAACAAACTGGATTAACAACCTAAAAATAGTTGTCTTTGGTTGTATTATACTAAGAGAGTGAAAAGAGAATTGACAATGGAACGACTAATAAGATTGCCTTTCGAAACAGGTAGCACGGATATACTTACTGGTAGTGCGATTAAATGCCCTAAATGCGGTAAGTTGAACGACAGTGATGCGAACTATTGTATAGAATGCGGGATTTCGTTGAAAGCCCAGAAGATTGAAAACGAGTAATCTTATCTATTTTTCGTTGCGTTTTGAATCAGCGTCTTCCACTTATTCCCACCTTCTATATTAATCCCACATACCTCAGCAGGGGATTTATTATTTAGTCCTTCATGTGGTCTAAGGTAGTTGTGATAAATTTGATAACCCGTTAATACTGGCGTATCCACTCTTTTCAATCCTCTCATAACCTTCTCTCTATCTCTAACCTCTCCATTGAAACGCTCCATTTTGTTGTTGTGGATATCGTCTGCTAGCCTGATATGTTGAATATGTTTAGTTCTTGGATTCTTTAAGGTGAAAAACTCCTTATTGAAAGCGTCGTGGAAATTTCTAGCACCATCGCTTATTATGACATTTGGTCTTTTACCAGCAATTTCTTTTGCCTCTTTGAATAATGGCCTTATATTGACAGTATTTTTATTGTCTGCTACTTGTTGAGCAATCCAGAATCGGGTTTCATCATCCATCAGGGCAAACAGATATTTCGTGTTTCCTTTCACCTTCAGATATAATTCGTCAGTTCTCCATACATGAGAAACATTAGGCTTTATTTTGTCTAGGTATTTTTCCATTAGTTTGACATACTTGAACAAAGGAAATTCAGTAGAAAACTTGCTGCCATCAAATACAAGAGGTTCTTCAAACTCATACATTAACTCAATCATCTCCCGTGCATCGAAAATCGCATGGGGCATAGGAGTACAGTCTACAGGGACTTTATTTGGGTGCAGGAGATTATTGAATGCATACCTGGTCTCATTGTTTGAACTATGTTTGAATAAATAGCGACCAATTAGTTTCTATATACTTATCTGTTTCAATGAAATTCTTTTCGTCAACCTTAATCCCAGTTTTTTGTTTATGTCAAAGGTATCTGAATTCCGAAAGAAGAATAAGTATTACCAAGGAGCAAAGACGGATAGCAAAAGCTTACAAATCGGTAGGTCAATATAGATTTCGGCTCTCTAGATTTCAGAAATCAAAGTGAATTAATTCCCTCTAGATAATCCTTTATGAATAATGAGTCCCAATTGAATAAATGGTATCAGTAATTGACTAGATATAAGATGCCAGACAACATGACGATTGGATCCCCTGTATTAAGAGTCAGGAATATTGAAAGAGTATCAGCCTTTTATGAACGAATTGGTTTGCTAGTGACCAAAAAATATCAAGAAGATAACAATCTAATATATGAATTTGGTACTAGACGTAAATTCTCTACTAGTGACAAACTCCCTCTCGTAATACTTCAAAATGATCCCGAGGCAAAAAATGCTTCACAAAGATCAGCTGGACTATTTCATTTTGCTATACTTGTTCCTGAAAGAAAGAGTCTTGCATCAACATATCTTGCGCTTAGAGACTCAGGAATACGGTATGATGGATTTGCTGACCATCTAGTCAGCGAGTCGTTATATCTCAGAGACCCTGAAAATAATGGAATAGAAATCTACAGTGACCGACCAAGCATAGAGTGGCGACGGGATTCTGAAGGTCACATTATGATGGACACCTTACCATTGGATCTCGATTCTCTGGTATCAAAGGAAATTAGCAAAGAAGAAGAAAAAGAAAAAGCAGAAGCATTTCCAAGTGGGGGGAGAATCGGACACATGCATCTCAAAGTCACAAACCTTGAAAGGTCAATTAGGTTTTATCATGAAAAACTTGGACTAGACATAACAGTTGATTGGAGGTCTATGGGTGCCGCATTCCTTTCCGCAGGCGGATATCATCATCATATTGGAGTAAATATCTGGCACAGTCTGAATGGACAGGCTCACAACAGCGACAAGGCAGGATTAAAAAATTTTACAATAACTATCCCAGACAAGTCATTTGTGAAAGGCCTTGCTGCGCGCATATACGGTTCAACTTCTGCAGCTACTAACGAGAATCAACTTTTGGTTTCTAATCCAGATGGCATACAGTTTCTTATCCGATCACAATAATATACGGTGATTATCTAGTCTTTTCTACGTGATTTCTAGGCTATCCAATTACTGGGACACTAATCAGTCTGGTATGAAGATGAATAACTTTGCCCAAAAATACATAATAATCAATCAGTATTTGTGTTTATATTGCTGTTATCGCTTCCGTTCCCTGGCCGCTTAGGATCAAGTGACGTCAAACTACATACTCATGCCAATGTCTGCAGCGACCTATGCAAGTTTAGCCTGTCGAGAAATTCTAATCTCTCCATTATCATTAACCTCAACTAATCCGAGATTATTTCTAATCCAATTGAACCAAGAGATTATAGTCTGCACTCGCCTTACAAGAGTAGAACCAGTTAGATGCGAGTTTTTCTTTAACAATTCAACAATATGTTGTCTTCCAATTACCTTACTAGCGTCTATTGAAATATCTAAAAATGAGTTACATCAAGCACTTACTATTGTGATAATACTTCTTCAAGAAAAGTGCAGGACAGGAAATTAAATAAGAAAGGTCATACCTTTAAATTCTTAAGCCCATAAGATGATAATGATGATTAAGTATGAGGTAAGGAGAATCCTCGATATCGTTGCAGAATTGTCGGAGAATGACATTAAGAAGGATGTCCTCGAGACTGAAATAATTTCACATAGCGGACTTCCAGCTGAACAGGCAAGGAATTACCTGCATGAATTAGAATGGCTGCATTTAGTTAAGGAATCGTCGCTCCCTACACCAACACATGCAGAGTATAGATTATGGAATATAACAGAGAAAGGATTGCAGGACAGATCTCATCTGGACCAAACATAGCTGCACCATACTGTGACTATTGAGATTCGTTCTATTAGATTCAGCTTTGTGATTCGATAATGTCGTTTGACTACACGAAACAGAATATTCTCAGCATTATCTAATCCTGATTTTGAATCTAAAACGCTACCCTATTCCATATATTATAACTAGAAGTAAGCATTGCTTGTTCTTCACATTTTTGAATAGTCTTTCACGTTACTGAAAGTCTCATAGTACTGATTGGCAACCTCGTCTCAAAAGATTTCCCCACATCTCTATAACAAACCTGAGACAAGTTTGCTGTTAACTACTCGGTAAAGCTGTAGCTCCTGTCCATAAGTAACAGATATTATTCCAACTTCAGTTAATCTTTTGGGATGCCATGATAAAGTAGAAGGTGCCTTCTTGATATTTTTTAAGAGTTTGTTGAAGGTGCAAAGATCATTCTCAAGTATAAAAAGCACTATTTGCCTTGCGACTTTGTTTCTTATATGCTCTAATATATGAGATTCATCGGTTGGCATGTCGATAGGATAATGTCGATAGGATAGTATCCGGCTCTTATCCCGTCTCGTCTAAAGACTGCTACTTTATGTGTGCTCTCCAATATTTTTAGATGATATTCAAGCGTTCCATTGGTTAAACCAGTCAATCTGAGAATCTCTCTATATCGAATGCCCGGGAACTTATCAATGTACTTTAGAATTATACCTTTGGTGTCAAATGCCTCTTTTACGGTACAAGCATCAGAGTTAGAGTTGTTTTTCATTTGTGCTATTTTTCTATTTGCAAGTGCTATCTTCTCAGAGCTTCTAGCGGTGACAGACGTGATGCTTTCCAAGCAGGATAGACTCCTGCTACGAGGCTTATGGATAGTGAGAGAAGCCAGACATACAGAAGGTCATTTGGAAGAAAGATAG
>Ga0070707_100005768_pt1 | contig 11553 bp, 12 predicted proteins | sample KBSK5502metaG_FD_65468 | JGI IMG/M metagenome (GOLD analysis project Ga0070707, IMG submission 65468) | Corn, switchgrass and miscanthus rhizosphere microbial communities from Kellogg Biological Station, Michigan, USA - KBS K5-50-2 metaG | ecosystem: Host-associated > Plants > Roots >... | reverse complement strand
ACAGCGCGGAAGCTCGTTCCCGACCGCGGCGGCGGGCCGCGCTTCCTGACGCTGACGAACCATTTCTACTCGGTCGCGGCGCCGCTGCCGCAGGGCCGCGGCATGTACCCGGCGCTCGTGCAGAGCGCGGACGTACTCGGCTTCGACCTGTACCCGCTGCAGAACTGGTGCCGTTACGACGACTTCGGCCACGTGTTCGAGTCGCAGCGTCAGCTCGTTCAGCTCGCCGCAGGGAAGCCGACCTTCCAGTGGATCGAAGCGCGTGGCATGGACTGCCCCGACCCGTCACTCAACCCGACGCCCGAGACGGTGCACGCGGAGACCTGGCTCGCGATCGCCGGCGGCGCGCACGCGATCGGCTACTTCCCCTACGACTTCGGCCCGGGGATCGGCGCGCAAATCGCGGCCGACAAGCGCCAACTCCAGACGCTGGTGCCCGCCCTGCTCGAGCCGGCGCTGGACGCGAGCGCCGCGAACCCGGTCAAGGTCGGGGGGCGCGAGCACAACGGCGCGATCTACGTGATCGCCGTCAACGCGAGCCGGGTCCCCGTCTCCGCGACGATCACGGTTCCCGCCCTCGGCAGCCGACAGCTCGTGTCGCTCGACGGCAGCCGCTCGGTGACACCCGCGGGCGGCGCCTTCAGCGACACGTTCGCACCGCTCGAGGTGCACGTGTACATCGCGGCTCCGACGTCGTAGCGCTCGGCTTCGCTCCGTTAGGCTTGCGCGCATGCGCCGGCCCACGAAAGAAGACGTCGATGCCCTCGTCGGCCCGGCGACACCCCACTTCGCCTACCAGCTGCGCGCCCGCGTGGAGGAGCTCGTGCTCGACCTCCCGGAGGACGACCCCGTGAAGCACTACGCCGAGGAGCAGATGGAGCTGCTCGACCGGCTCGGCCACGCGTCCTCGAAGGCGGAGGAAGGCGGCCGTGAGCCGCGTTCGCGCATCGGCTGGAACGAGATCCCCAGCGCGGCGCCCGCATACGATCCGCTGCCGCCTCGGGAATGAGCTCCTTCGAGGGCCGGTCCGTCCTCGTGACCGGCGGGACACGCGGCATCGGCAAGGCGATCGCGCTGCGCTTCGCGGATCTCGGCGCCGCCCGCGTGGCGATCGGCTATCTGCGCAACGACGCGCCGGCGGAAGAGACTGCGGAAGAGCTGCGCAGCGCCGGCGCCGAGCCGGTACTCGTCCGCGGGAACATCTCCTCGGAACGCGTCGTGCAGGAGTTCGCAGCTCACGGGCCCTGGGACGCGATCGTCCACAACGCGGCGACAGGCGTAATCCGTCCGGCGCTCGAGACCGAGGACAAGCACTGGGACTGGACGCTGAGCGCCAACGCACGTGCACTTCTCTCACTTGCGCGCGCGTGCGCGCCCGAGATGAAGCCGGGGTCTTCGATCTTGGGCGTGTCGTCGCTCGGATCGACGCGCGTGCTCGAGAACTACGTGCTGGTCGGAACGTCCAAGGCTGCGCTCGAGTCGGTCGTTCGCTACCTCGCGGTCGAGCTTGCGCCGCGCGGGATTCGCGTCAACGCCGTCTCGGCCGGCGTGGTCGAGACCAGCGCGCTCGAGTACTTCCCGAACAAGGAGCAGATGCTCGAATCCGGCCGCAAACGCACCCCCGCGGGTCGGCTCGTCGAACCGGACGACGTCGCGGGAGCTGTGACGTTCCTCTGCTCGGAGGACGCCGAGATGATCCGCGGCCACACCCTCATCGTCGACGGCGGCTACTCATTGCTGGCCTGAAAGGCGGATCATTCTGTGACAACCGCGTGTCAATCCGCCCACAAGGGACAGTCCCTGAAGGTGACGATTGTGTGCAGATTCATCCACAGGAACGGTGATGGAGCCGACTGAGCACAACCTGCGCGCGTGGGAGGAGGCGCACCGGCGCCGCGCAGAGGCACTCGCGGGCGGACTCGGACTGCCGACGCACGTGCGCCGTGCGCTCGCCGACCTGAACGGCAAGCGCGTGCTCGACCTCCAGTGCGGCACCGGCGAGTCGGCGGCTGAGCTCGCCGAGCTCGGCGCGATGGTCACGGGAGTCGACAGCTCGTCCGAGGCGCTCGCCGTCGCGCGCGAGCGCTGGCCGAAGATCCTCTGGATCCAGGGAGACGTGCAGTCGCTCCCGCGCGAGCTGCGACGCGGACGCTTCGATCTCGTCTACGCCGCGTGGCACTCCGACTGGATCGACGACCCGAACGGGTGGGCAGCCGGAATCGCGTCCGCGCTTCAACCCGGCGGCGATCTCCTCCTCTACGACGAGCATCCCGCCGCCAAGGCCGTCGACGGACTGATGCACTGGCGTGAGGACTACTTCGGCGAGGAGCACGTGCCGCGCCTCTGGCGCCTCGGCCAGCTCGTGACCGCGATCGCACGCGCCGGACTCGTGCTGCGCGCGCTCGAGGAGTATCCGCAACAGCACGGGAACCCCCGTCATCACGACGCGCGCATCCCCGGCACGTTTCTGCTTCACGCGCGACGGACATAACGCAGACCCGGTCTCCCCGTCAGCTCGGCGGGCCCTCCGCCGGCGAAGCACCGCGGACGAGATCTATGCAGAGGCGGCGAGGAGGGTCTCGCCCTCGCTGATGTAGCGGGTCGCGCCGACGGAACGGTAGAAAGCGAGCGCGTCCTGAAGGGGCTCGTCGGCTTCGGCGCGGCGGCCTTCCTCGACGAGCGCCTGTGCAGCGCGCAGTCGTGCGTACGCGGCGTCCGGGCGTGAGCCGATCTGCGCGTAAGTCGCAGCTGCTGCAGGGAAGTCGCCCTCCGCGAAGGCACGCGCCGCGTCGATCCACGGCGTCTGCTTCTTGATCGTCGCGATTGCCTGACGGAAGGCGTCCGTGCGCCCAAGCTCGAGGGCTGCGATCGCGAAGTCCGGCAGCGATGCCGACAGCTGCTGCGACCCCTCTGCGACGAAACGCTCGAGCAGCTCGTCGACAGCTGCGAGGGCCGCAGTCCGAGCTCCCGCGGCAAGGCTCGCGCGCGCGTGAACCGCGAGCGCGGAATGGAGCATCTGCAGATCACCACTCGCCCGCCCCACCTCGAGCGCTGCGACGGTGTCGTCCACGGCCTCCTGGACACGACCGCGCGCAAGCCGGACTTGGCTGCGCACGGTACGGAGACGGAGGTAACGGACCTCTTCCCCCTCGCTTGCGATTGTCTCGTCGGCGATCCGGACTGCGTCATCCCAGTTGCCCCTCCAGTAGTGCTCGCGCATGCGCAGCACGTCGAGCCAGGCGATCGTCGGCCGGTTGCCGAGTCGCGTCGCGTGGTCACGCGCCTCGGCGACGAGCTCGAAGGCGCGGTCGAGCCTACCGAGATCGAAGAGGTTCACCGCGAGGTCGAGCTCGACCACGGAAGTGAATGGAGAGCGGATCTCGCGCGCGAGCGCGAGCCCGCGCTCCATGTCCTCGACGCCGCCGACCTCACCGAGCTCGATTCGCGCCATTCCAATCGACATGAAGGCGAACGCGAGCTGCTCATCGGCACCGATCTCCTCCGCGATCCGCCGCAGCTCGTGGGCGTCGACGAGTGCTCGCTCCGACTCGCCGCGAAGGAGATGGCGAAAGGCCGAGCTGAAGAAGACCTGCGCGGTCGAGCGTGAAGCTGGTAGGTCGCGCGCGAGCTCGAGCGCCTTCTCGGCATGCGCCCTGGCGGCCGCCCCCTGGCCCTGGCCGTACGCGATCTCCGACAAGATGGCCTCGGCCCGCGCCGCGCCCGCCTTGTCACCGCGGGCCAGTAGCGCGTCACGGGCCTCAGCAGCGGCCTCCTCGCCCTCTGCCTCCTCGACCGCCGCGCAGCTTTCGGCGAGCTCGAGCAGCACATGTGCGCGGTCGGGGTCCTCCGCCGGCGAGAGCTCGAGCGCCTGCCGGTGGAAGCGCACCGCCGCCGCGAAGGCCCCGAGCGCCAAAGCGCGTCCGCCTGCGGCGCGGAACGCGAAGCGCGCGCGCTCGGCAATGAGCGTCTGGTCGCCGCCCGCTGCGCGCGCGAGCTCGAGCGCGTGATGGTAGTGGTCGGCGAGGAGCTCGACGTGGTCGTCGCGATCCTCGACCAGGGAATCGATCCACTCCGCCGCCAGCCGGTGCTTCTCGGCGCGGACCCGACGGGGGATCTGCCCGTACGCCACGTCGCGGACAAGCATGTGCCGGAACGCGTACTCGGTCTCGCCGGCGACGGCGGAGCGGCGCTGGCGCCGCACGAACTCCTTGCGCTCGAGGCTGTGGAGACGCTGCTCGACCGCGCTCGGGTCGGCGCCCCCCATCGACGCGACGGCGCCCGCCCAGAAGACCTTGCCGTGGACGGCGGCATCGTGGAGCAGCTGCTTGTCCTCGACGGCCAGGCCGTCGAGCCTCGCGGCGATGATCGCCTGCACCGTCTCCGGCACGAGAAGCTCAGAGGGGTCCACACGCTCGGCGAGCCATGCGGGCGTACTGCTCCGCGTAGAGCGGATTGCCGCCCGCGCGCTCGAGCAGCGCACCCTGCGTCTCGGCCTCGAGGACCGGGCGAGCGAGGTTCGCGGCCAGCAGCCGTGCCGTCTTCTCGTCCGAGAGAGGACGCAGCGAGAGCGCGGTCGAGTTCGCCTTGCCGCCGCCCCAGCCCGGCCGCCGCTCGAGCAGCTCCGGGCGCGCGGTGCAAACAATGAGGAGCGGAACGTCGACTGTCCAATCGACGAGATGGTCGACGAAATCCAGCAGCTGGTCGTCGGCCCATTGCAGATCTTCGATCGCGAGCACGAGCGGGCCCTGGTCGGCGAGCGCCTCGAAGAACCGGCGCCAGGCGGCGAACGCGTCCACCTGGGAATCGCGCCTGAACCCTGACTCCTCCGCACCGAACCCGAGGAGCGGCCGCAGATGACGTGCGATCCACTCGGCCTCGTCCTCGTCGGGAACCGCGGCCGCGACCGCCCGCCGCAGCTTCTGCTCCGCCCGTTCCGCCGCGTCGCTCTCGAAGATCTGCGCGTGGGACTTGACGATCTCGCCGAGCGCCCAGAACGCGACGCCGTCGCCGTACGGCAGACACCGTCCCTGCCGCCAGACGACCGTCTCGTCCAGTGAGAGCGCGCCAAGGAGCTCGAAGGTGAGCCGGCTCTTGCCGATCCCGGGCACGCCCACGAGCGTCACCAGCTGAGGCTCGCGATCGTCGCGCACACGCTGCGCCGTGTTCAATAGCAGCGTCAGCTCCTGCTCGCGTCCGATGAGCGGCGTTCGCCCCGTCTGCACCACGTCGACACCGAGCTTTGACCGGGGCGCAATCGCCTCCCAGGCACGGATCGGAGCCGCCTTTCCCTTCGCCTCGACCGCTCCCGCCTGGCGATAATCGATGACGTCTCGCGTGGCACGGTAGGTCGCCTCGCCGACGAGGATCCCGTTCACGGGAGCGGCCGACTGGAGCCGTGCCGTGGTGTTGACGACGTCGCCCGAGGCCATCCCCTCCCCCGCCGCAGGACGGGCGCCGAGCGCGATCAACGCCTCACCCGTGTTCACCGCGATCCGTAACTGCAGCTCGTCGTCCTCCAACACCCAGTCACGGATCGCCAGTGCCGCCCGCAACGCCCGCTCCGGATCATCTTCGTGCGCCACCGGCGCGCCGAACAGCGCCATCGCCGCATCGCCGATGAACTTCTCCACCGTGCCGCCAAACCGCTCGAGCTCCGACCGCAAACGCTCGTGATACGGAGCGAGTAGCGCCCGGACGTCCTCGGGATCCATCCGTTCGGCCCGCGACGTGAAGCCGACCAGGTCGGCGAACAGCACAGTGACGATCTTCCGCTCCTCGCGCGCCGCGGCCTCGGTCTCGACCAGCGTGATCCCGCACGCCGAGCAGAACTTCGCTCCCGGTTGGTTCTCGTGCCGGCACGAAGGGCAGACGCTCACGCGAGAAGCGTACGACGGCCCGACTTCTCGTTCTAGCCGGCGAGCCGCTCGAGCGCCCCGTCGATCTCCGTGTCCGTGATCGTCAGCGGCGGGGTCGCGGAAATGAGCGATCCGTCCTCGCCCGCGGGAATGACGATCACGCCCCGCCGCTCGGCGTCCGCCGCGTCACCCGGACACGCACGCATCAGGCCGGCGCCGTGCCAGCCTGCCCGCGCAAAGCGCTCGCCGGCTTCGCCCACACGCGACAGCAGCTTCGGCACCTCGTCGAGCACGACGAGCGCTGCTGCGCACGCCAGCGGGTTCCCGACGTGGGTGTGCGTGTAGACGTCCTCGGGGCCGAGCTCCCACACGTCCGCCAGTCCGTCGCGCAGGAACAGCGCGGCCGACAAGGGCAACCCGCCGCCGAGCGCCTTGCCGACGCACAGCACGTCCGCGACGTGCTCGCCCGGCCACAGCTCGCCGACGCGGCCGAGACCCGCGTAGATCGCGTCGACGACGAGCAACGCCCCTGCCTCGTCGCAGCGTTGACGAAGCGTCGACAGGAACCCGGGCGGGGGCACGCGAGCACCCGCGCGGCCCTGCACCGGCTCGACGATCACGCACGCGGCGTCGCCGGGTAGCTCTCCCGGATCGTCCCCGTACCGGCGGCGATACACAGGGCCGGGGAGCCAGGCTGCGAACGGCGCGCGGAAGCGCTCGAAGCCGCTCGCCGCGAGCGCGAGCAGCCCGGCGCCGTGGTACGCGCCGTCGAACGCGACGATGCCCGGGCGACCGGTCGCGAGCATCGCGGTTCGCAGGGCGATCTCCACGGCATCTTCTCCGGTGACGCCGAGTTTCGCGGGCCACGGCAGCCGGGCCCGGAGCTGTCTCGTCACCTCTGCGTCGGCGAGATCTCCGAGCGCGTGCGCCACGGGCGCCGCCGTGATCGCTTCCATGATGCGCGGGTTCCGATGTCCGAGCGCGGCGACGCCGAACCCGCCGGACAGGTCAAGGTATTCGCGACCGTGCTCGTCCCAGACGCGCGAGCCCTCTGCCCGCGCCCAGATCACGCGCCGTTGCGGCGGCCCGGGATGAAGCGGCCGAGCGTGTCGGCGGCGATGTAGCCGGCGATCCTCGGATTCTCCTGCAGCCGGCGGATCGAGTACTCGTACCAGTGGCGTCCGAACGGAACGTAGACGCGCAGCCGGTGACCCTCGCCGACGAGCCGCTCGCCGAGCGCGCCGCGCACGCCGAGCAGCATCTGGAACTCGTACTTCTCAGGCGCAAGGCCGCGCTCCCCGACGAGCCGCTTCCCCTCGTCGACGAGCCATTCGTCGTGCGTTGCTATGCCGACGTAGCATCCTGCATCGAGGAGCGCCTCGAGCGAGCGCACGTAGTTTGCGCGCACGGCGCCGAACTCCCGATACGCGATCTCGGCCGGCTCGATGTAGATGCCCTTGCACAGCCTCACGCTCGGTTGCAGGTCGGCGACGTCCCGGATGTCGGAGATCGTCCGCCGCAGGGTTGCCTGGAGCACGATCCCGAGGTTCGTGTGCCCCGCCTCCCGGAGCTCGCGGTAGAGCCTCAGCGTGGCGTCCGTCGTCGAGGAGTCCTCCATGTCCAGGCGGACGAAATTCCCGTGCGAAGCGGCGTCCGCGACGACGACCTCCAGGTTCGCGCGGCACAGGTCGTAGTCCAGCTTCAACCCGAGCCCAGTCAGCTTCACGCTGACGTTCGAGTCCAGCCCGCACTGCTCGATGTCCGCCAGGACGTCCTGGTTGGCCCGCAGGAGCGCCGCGGCCTCGTCCTCGTCCCTGATCTCCTCGCCGAGGACTCCGATCGCCGCCATCTTTCCCTGCGCATTCAGCCTCCGCACCGCCTCGCGAGCGTCCTTCAGTTCGGGGCCTGCGATGTAGCGCTGGGAGAGTTTCTGCACCACGGGCCGCGGCACCGCCGGCAGGAGTCGAACGATCGCGCGGTCGAGGAGCGCCACAGGCGGCGGGATTCTAGTCGGCAACGCCGATGAACCCGTTCTCGTCCGGTGCGCGCCCGTCGGCCGCGGACCAGAACCGGTGCGATGTCACCTCCCGCGAATCAGCGCTCGCGCATGAAGCCCTGACGGGCGGCACTGACGAGCGCGACCGCCTCGGGGAAGAGCACGCGCATGGCGTCGCGGAGAGCGATCGCCTGCTCGTCGGAGGTCCCGGAGACCTGAAGCTGCCCAAGCGCCGCGCCCGTCAACTCGACCGCCGTGTTCAGCGTCAGCGTCGCGAACTGCTCGCGCTGCGCCTCCTGCACGGACTCCGCTTGTTGCTCGGCGAACTCGCGCAGGCCGCGGAGCAGATCTTCCGGATCGCCCCCGAGCGGGAAACCGAAGCCGCCTTCCATCGGGACAAAGCATAGGCAACCGCCGATCCGTGCAGGACAATGGACCGGTGGAGACGGCAGGCGTCCCCGTTGCCGCGCCCGCGCGCGCCGACCGTACAGGCGCCTGGCCCGACCTCGACCTTCCGAACGTGCTCTGGTTCTTCGGCGCCGTCATCGCTGCGGCGGCGAGCGTCGCGATCATCGACAAGATCCCCGAGTCGCATCGAGACGTCTGGGAGCTCCTCGGCTCGCTCGGATTCCTGGCGGCGTACGCGCTCGCCGCCCGTCTCCTGATTCGGAACGGCTGGCGGATACCCGGCGGTCTGATGGCGGCCGACGCGGCGGTGATGGTCCCGGCGGCCGGATACGGCTTCACGCGGCTGATCGACGTGTATCCAAAGGATTCGTTCTTCGACCCGTTCCAGGACTTCAGCGGCGCGGTCTTCGGAATCGGGTGCGCGACGATCGTCGCCGGGTTGCTCGCGTATGCGTTGACGCGCGTGACGGCGAGCCTCTTCGTCGTCGTCCTGGCCGTCCAGCTCACGGCGCAGCTGCTTGCGACGTCGTGGGACGCCTCCGGCGACGGCCGCTCCGTCACGGCGATCGTCGTCGGCGGGGCGCTCGTGCTGATCGGTCTGGGGCTGGATGCGGTCGGACGGCGGCGTGAAGCCTTCTGGCTCCACCTCGGCGGCTTCGCCGGGATTGCCGGCGCACTGGCCTATTTCTCGCTCGTGTCGGAGGACGGGGAAAGACACGGATGGCTCCCGATGCTGATCGCAGGCTCGTGCGTGCTGCTGCTCGCCGGACCGCTCCGTCGCCGGGTGTGGGCGACGTTCGGCGCCGCGGGCATCGGCGGCGCCTTCATCCACTACGTCCAGTCGAAGGGCGATTGGTTCGCGTACTTCTTGCTCGGCCTCGCGCTCGTCGTCTTTGCGCTCGGGCTGCTCGTGTACGCCTCGCCTCGCCGGGAGGCCGCTCCGACTCCAGCAGAGCCTTAGGAGTTCGGCCGCCGCGCCTAACGGACCGATCGAATCAGCTCGCGGTATGAACCGCTTGCGCCGGCCGGGACTCGCCAGACGTCGGAGTTTCCGAAGGCAGTGAAGACGCGGATGCGGACGAGCGGAGCGTTCTGGGCGGGTGCGACACCACGTCGCCGTCGATCTCGGCGTGGCGGAGATCGATGTTCGCATCACCGAAGGCGACGAAGACCGTCGAGACGCGAGGCAGCCGCCACCGCCCTTTGCGCTCGACCCGCCCGAAGACAACCGCCGTCAGATGCTTGGCGCGACGGCGTTTGCGGGTTGGTGTCGAAGGTGTTTCGGCCGGAAGGTCTGCAGCAACTCGACTGCGCGCTCGCGTTCCACGTCAGACGCGCGAACTGCTGGAGTCTCGCCGGTCATGTCAAAGGCAGCTTGTACTGCGACTCGACCTCCTTGGCAAGCTCCTCGACCGGGCGGAGCGCCTGTCGCATCGCGGCGGCGAACGGCGAGGTCCGCGCGCCGAGCGCCTGTTCGAGGCGGCGCGCGGCTGCGCCCAGCTGCTCCACGGCGACCTCGCACATTGCGGCGATCGACACGGCCTCCCGCACGCGGTTGCGGCTCGTCACGGGCGCGCCGTCCTCGCCGAGGGCGACCCAGCTGCGTCCGGAAGGGCCGAGGAACGCACAGAGATAGGCGCGGTCCCCTGGCGCCGCCTCCGCGATGAGGATCGCCTCGAGCCGCTCCCCGGCCGCCGCGAGCCCCTCCCCGGACGCCGCGATTCCGTCCAGGTCGTCGCTCAGCGCCACGGGGCGAGCATAGACTCGCGTTCATGGGCGAGGCCGTCTCCGCGCGGACGCTGTTCGCTCCGCTCGGCTCGACCTACGACCGCTACGCCGCGCTGCTCTCGTTCGGGCAGGATCCGCGCTGGCGAGGGTTCCTCGTCTCGCGCGTGCAGGTCGGTCCGGCGGACACGGTGCTCGACGTCGCGACGGGGACGGGCGCCGTCGCGCGCGAGCTCATCCGCCGGAAGGGCTGTCACGTCGTCGGGCTCGACCAGAGCCCCGAGATGCTGGCCGAAGCGCGTCGCCGACTCGCGCCGGAGGTGCGGCTCGTCCAAGGGACCGCGGAGCGACTGCCGTTCGACGACGCCGCGTTCGACGCACTCACGTTCACCTACCTGCTGCGCTACGTCGCGGATCCGGCGGCGACGCTGCGCGAGCTCGCGCGGGTCGTCCGGCCGGGTGGCACGATCGCCTCGCTTGAGTTCGCGATTCCTCGCGGGCTCTGGCGCTTGCCTTGGAGGCTGTACGTCGATGCGCTCCTGCCGTTGGCGGGGCGCGCGATCTCTCCCGACTGGGCGCGCGTCGGCGGGTTCCTCGGCGGGAGCATCCGTGACTTCTACGCGCGGTGGCCGGAGGAGCGAATCCTTCGCGCGTGGCAGGACGCCGGGATCGCCGACGTGCGCTTCCGGCGCCTCAGCCTCGGCGGGGGAATCGTGATCTGGGGCCGGTGCACGTGACCGAGTCGAGGCCGGCGTTCTACGCGCTCGCCCCCGGCGGCTGGCGCGACTACGTGACGCTCCTGCATCCGCCGTACACGCTCTGGCACCTCTCGTACGTCGCGATCGGCGCCGCCCTCGCGCCGCGCTTTGACGCGGGGGTGCTCGGGCTGACGCTGCTCGCGTTCCTGCTCGCTCTGGGCATCGGGGCGCATGCTCTCGACGAGCTGAACGGCCGCCCGCTGCGGACGCGAATCCCTTCGCGAACTCTCCTGGCGCTTGCCGTCCTGTCGATCGGGGCCGCGGCGGCGATCGGGGTGGTCGTTGCCGTCCATCGGGATCTCTGGCTGCTCGCCTTCGTGGCGGCCGGTTGCATCTTGGTCGCCGCATACAACCTCGAGCTGTTCGGCGGCGTGCTCCACAGCGACCTCTGGTTCGCGCTTGCCTGGGGAGCGTTCCCGGTGCTGACAGCCTTCTTCGCATCGGCGGAGGAGATCCGGGTCGAAGCCGTGGCGGCGGCGGCTTTCGCCGCGTTGCTGAGCCTGGCACAGCGCCGGCTGTCGACGCCGGTACGCGACCTTCGCAGGCGTGTGCAGAGCGTGGTCGGACAGCTCGAATGGCAGGATGGAACGGTCGATCCGCTCGATGCTGGTGCCCTGACCCGCGCGCCCGAGCAGGCACTCCGCGCGCTTGCGGCCGCGGTCGTCCTCCTGGCTCTCGCGCTGGTGCTCATGCGCGTAACCTGACGCCGTGCACCTGACCGCCGTCGCCGAGATCGTGTTCGCCGTCGCCGCCGTCGTCGCGGGAGCCTCGCTCGCGCTCACGATCGCCGGACGCGCGTCGAGGAATCTCC
>Ga0070707_100005766_pt1 | contig 11553 bp, 6 predicted proteins | sample KBSK5502metaG_FD_65468 | JGI IMG/M metagenome (GOLD analysis project Ga0070707, IMG submission 65468) | Corn, switchgrass and miscanthus rhizosphere microbial communities from Kellogg Biological Station, Michigan, USA - KBS K5-50-2 metaG | ecosystem: Host-associated > Plants > Roots >... | reverse complement strand
GCGCTGAAGGTGACTTTGGAGGTGAATGTCACCGGCTGTCCGTATGAGTCCGGACTGGTATCCGGATCGAACCGAACGGTACCCGGACCCCGGTACAGGATCCACTTGATCAACAGCCCTCGGTCGCGGCGAGGTCGATCCCCACTGGTGTTGTTGGTAGTGGTCGTCCGGCGTTGCCGTGGTTTCGGAATGCCGTCGTCCGTGGCCGTGAGCGTCAATGTGAGAGTGTTCGGCAGCGTAACCGTCTCGGCAGAACTGCCGGTAATGGCCGGCGGTTCATTGCCGCCCTCGAGAACCCCGCCTCCATTGTTTTCAGAGATGACTTCATCGTTCAATTCCCACTCGGGCTGCAGCCATCCCTTTGCCTGATCGGTTCGGCCGTGCGAGGTCAGCGTCCAGATGACTCTTTGCTGCTTGTCCCAATCCTTCGGAACCGTAACTTTGAATACGAATCGCTGACGTCTGGGATAGAAATGTGTAGGCTGGCCCCGGTCGCCGCCGGGCTCGACATTGTTATTTGGACCGATCGGAACATCCACCTGCTCTTCGAAGTTCCTGTTCAGATATCCAAAGAAGAAGCTGTAGGTTCCATCAGGGTTCTGCTGCCAACCTTCAAAAGCAGGAGCGACGTCCTGGCCGACCGCATATTGGATTTGAGCGGAGACGCCTGTTCCACCCATGCCGGCCGGAAACAAAACCAGAATAATCAGCCAATACCAGACGCGCTTCATATATTGAGGCTGCGCGCTACCGCGCTTGCACTTCGCGTATTGAGGCTGCGCGCTACCGCGCTTGCGCTTCGCGCGAACGACATCACTCATTGCCTGTCGCGAGTTTCTTTGCCTTTCTCGCTTCGACCTGCTGTTTGTAGTCTTCGTCGGTCAGATAGTAATAACTGATCCATGCGAAGGCCATGTCGTCGATGGTGCGCTGCCCGAATGTCACCAGGTTGTCCGGATCGGGATTGAACTTGTTCGAGGGCGAGTTGTTATGCCACGACGTGACATGCAGGATGGTCCCGGCGGGCAACAGGGGCTGCTCGTCTTCAGCGTAGAGATAAACGAGATGCCACGCGAACTGGTAATTGCTGACGCAGCTCAGCGTCTCAACTTTCCTTCCGCCCGGGTAGATCGCTTCCATGCACTGTGCTTTTCCGCGGTTGTGCATGTGGGGCTGGAACGAGAGTACCCGTGCCGGCTTGGTTAACGTCGTGTAACCATCAGATCGCACATTGTCGGTGTTCGGAGGAATGTCCAAATCGTTCTGGTCGCCGGCGTGTTCCGAAATTTCGACGTATTGGGGCACGAATCCTTTCGGATAAAGCTTCAGGCCCAGAGCCACATTCGCGGCCGTCTCCTGTCCAATCGAATGCAGGTGGAGGTTGAAGCTGATTCTTGTACCCGCTTTGATCAAACGGGCTGCGCCTTCAGGAAAAACGTCGCCGTTCTTGCCCAGTGCGTATTCGTTGAGGAAAGTTCCCTGCGCATCGACGCGGGTATCCGGAGGAGGATCATCGTCGTTCTTCATCGATGTCACGGCATGGTGGACCACTTTAAAACCCTTAATGGGTTTGGTTTCGATGGCCTGGATGTATCGGTCCTCCGTCAGATGAGGATCGACTTCGATATCCACCCAGCGGTCCGGAGCCTTCGCTGGCACAATGACGTCCTTCGGTAGTTGCACGATCAGATCGGGCGCGGCAATGTGCCACTTCTCCAGATCCTCGAACTGGCGCGGCGCGGGCATATCGGCGGCATCTCCTTTTGGAGCTCCGCTGTCCACCCATTTCACGATTGTCTCGATCTGTTGGTCAGACAGCGACGGATCTTCCTTGAAGTGACGGATGCCAATATTCTTGTCGATGTACCAGGGTGGCATCATCCGCGTAATGACCTTTTCCTTGATCGCCTTCGCCCACGGCCGGACGTCCTCATAGGTCAGCAACGACATCGGCGCGAACGTATCCGGCCGGTGACACACCTGACATTTGTTTTGCAGGATAGGAGCCACATCTTTAGTAAACGTGACCTGCGCCTCAGCGGCAGGCGGCGTCAGGATTGCCACGATGACGATGACAATAGATGCCAGACCAATGGTTCTCATACGGAACCTCCCGGGATGTCGGATCAGGCGAAAGCTTGTTGAAATCGTAAGGCAACTTCCAGAACAGAAGGTAGGAAAATCCATCCGAAATCCGCTCCACCCGTGGGATATTCTCTCTAAATGCCGGAGCTTGCCAGCACCGCAGTAACGAGAATTTACGAGAATACGAATGTAACGGTGAAGGCGAAGATCGACAAGCGCGATGTCGATTCGATTCAGGAAGTTGCCTTCAAGTTCTTAAAGGACGGCGAGCAATTCCTGGAAAAGACGATTCCGATCAGCGAGGGCAAGCGTTCCGGTGACGACGTCATCGTGAGCCACCTCGTGCAGGCGCCGGCCGTTCCGGAAGACAAGGATCGCTATTTTCTCGATTACTACTACTTCTACAAGGTCAAGAGTGCCACCAGCACCGAATCGCTGCAGAATTTTCCTTCGAGCAGAATCCAGGTCTTTCCCAGATTCGCCCAGCTCAAGGTAACGGACAAGGACGGAAAGGCATTCCCCAATTTTGAGTTCATGGTCGAGCAGGATGGCCAGCCCAGCCCGGTGCGCAAGACTCTTGTGGGCGATACGCCGAACGCCAAAGGCGAAACCATTCCGGCCGGTTCATGCGAATTCGAACTTAAGCCCTCTCCCAACTTTCGGATTGTGCCGGCGCCGCCATTTGAGATTGTGGAAGAGGTTGTCGGGACCGGACGCAAGCGGGAGGTCAAGGGAACCATCGGTTTCCGGGCGATGTTCGTCGCGCCGCAAAAGGGGAATATCAAGCAGTACGTCAATTACGATCCCGAAAACCTGGGGCAGACCGGGGTCGGGCACGAAGTCGTTATCGAGGTGGGTGTCGATCCCGAAGATGTGGATAAGATCGGCGACAAGAATGCCGCGGAGGTTTATTTTCGCGTCACCTTCGGCCCCGACGACACGGACCCTGCTCCGAAAAGCAAGCGTGACGATGCGGACCATCCCACCAAAGTGCTGAAGGTGAGCGAGTCGGACACGACCACCACCATTGAGGAGAAAGAAGCCGGCAAGAAGTACCAGGGCAAAGTCACCCTGAAAGGAGGCAAGTTCAAGGTCGCACTTGGCAAGGCCGGCGGCGATACATGCAAGGTCGAGATCTCCGGGTCGGATAAACTCCTGACCGATGCTGCGCGCTCTCCGGACGCGACGCTGCAGTTCCAGAACTGGAGGCGCGTTTACTTCGAAGTGATGTTTCCCGACATCATGCAGGATCGGGTTTTCCAGCCGTTGTTGCAATCGCTGGAAAAACTTGGCCGGCCGCTGTTCATCGAATTTCTCCAGGATGCCGCGCATGTATTCATGGCCGAACGGGAAGCCGGCGACGGAACACTCGCACCCGGACGGTTCCTGGGGCGAACTCCCCCGCAGTACGGTCCCGTTTATATTCTCGCCGCGCGAAATTGGCGAACGCTCCCTGGCCAGCAGACGTGGCGCGAGGAACACCCCAATCAAACCTTGTTCGTCATCGCATGTGATGCATTTCTGAAATGGCGAAAAGGCACTGATGAGCCACAGAAGGGCACGGTTGATTTCTCGGGCACGCTGAAGGAAGCAACGGGCTTCATCAATGTTGAGGAAAAATTCGGCGGTGTCTTCATGCCCGCCTCAGGTGACGACGGCGAGGAAGGCATCTCGGAGTTCCATTGGCTGGCGGACATCAGCAAGGACGACTCGGTTTGCAAATACACGCCGGAACTGGAGATCAAAGAGGTTCGCACCTCCGGGTGGCTTGGCGAGGGACTGGAGGTCGAAGTCACGGCCGGCCGGCAATTTCCGCCGATGTCCGGGCCGATCGCTTTCACACGTCTTCAGTATCCTATTCTTGAACTTCATGACCTTACGACTGAACTGGCCAAAGGCGAAACCGATGACCACAAAGTAACGTTGAAGGAGCCTGCGCTGAAGAAGGAACTGACGCTCGAGTTTGCTTCAGGGCCGGTTGTGACGGCCGACCATCACGACCAGATCGCTGCCTTCTTCAAGAAGCTCTTTTCCGACGGCCGCGACACGTTATCCGCCAATGAGGACGCAAACCGATTCAACATCGAGGCCCATGGCAAGCGTGGATCAGCGCAGCTGGTCGGTGATGTCCTCGGTGAAACAATCAAGGCCTATCAGCAGACCTTCGAGCATGACCAGCATGTCTTCAAAGGCAAACTTACCGGCGCCCAGGCCGGCGCTATCGAGTCTTTCGTGGGTAACCTGCTGGCGGATCCATATGCGCTGCATGACGTCAATGCCAAGGTTGTTGTCACCATTAACGGTCCCAAGGACACGAAACACGGAGAAGACGAGTGTTTCAACGCCGTCAAGAACAAGCTCAAGGACTCGTTCGATGCCAGGAAGGCGGCGTTTTCGTACCATCCGGGGCTCACACGGGACGGGAAGCCTCGCGAAGGCTCTTGCAGCCTCGGAGAGATCACCGTGTGGCCCAGTCCGTACGGCGACGAGCCCGCGAGCACGCTGCGCGAGTGGCACTATCTGCTTCCGGTTGCTCAACTGGACGGACTGCCGGCACCAGGTTCATTTGTGGGTGCCGAGAAGACTGCCGAGAAGTGTGCGGTGAAGGTGGATTTCTCAGTGAAACCACACGAGGAATCCAAAGGAGAGGTCGAGGGCAAGCTGCTTTTGTGGGTGTGCGATCCGGCGACCGCGGGAAAGCAACTCACCCGTCTTTGCCTGCAGGCTTTCGCCGCCAGAGAGGACAGTGCAAGCGTGGAGCACGGCCACGCGGGGGACGGAAAACCGGGGGATTGCCTCGAGGAAGAAGAGGCCCTTTGCGACAAGTGTATCGACTTTGGCAGATCCAGGGACTTGACGGTCATCGGATGATGTTGTTGTCCGACGGAGGAACCATATGAGTATTTTGATGCCTGGCTCGGACGATGACAAAGACGCTGTACTCGAAGCCGAGTCCGATGTCATCGTTACCGCAGTCATACTTGGCTTTTGCGTCGCTCGTGCGGTACAGGGAGAACCGTTCAGCTTTGACGTCGAGGCGGCAGCGACCCAGAAACTCGAAGAGTACGGTCCGAGCCTCAAGAAGCATCAGGACATCGTGAAGGAAATCAAACGAATCCTGGAGGTCAACGGTATCGAAGGGCGCGAGGTTTTATCCGCCGGCGCATCCGAATCATTTGGAGGTGGAATGTGGCTCATCACAGGACGTTCAGGCGGAGCCCACATGCAGCCTCGGGATGGGCCGAGCGGGCGTTCGCGCGGAATGCAGGACCGCGCTGCCCAGGCCATGGCCGAATGGGAGAGACTGAGCAGTCTCCCGGCAAGTCAGCAAACGGAGGTGACACACCAGCTCCCCCAGAGGGATCCTCTCCTCGGCGCGCAGGTCGGCACCGTGGCCGTTACCAACAAACCGTATGAACGGAGCCCGCAGCAATACCACGGACGAGGCGCGTATACCGGTATGATTGACGATCCAATCGGCAGTCACACGATGATCCAGCCAACGCTCCGGCGCCAGATCCTCGATCCTCACCGGTGGTACCCAAAACATGCGAGCCGGCAGGTGGACATTGCCGGTGATAACTACGCCACCTGGGGCCTCATCCTCCCGAAAGACAAACAAGGCAAGCCCGTCCTGGACAATGGCGTACCGATCAACCTCAGCCTGGACCCAACGAAGGGCATGGGAAATCTACGGCATCATGACGGCATCGTTCAGTACACGCACGGCATGTCATGGGCGATGCGCGAAGCGGTCCGGTGGGGTCCGTGGTGCAACGCTTACGAACTTGCCGCCGGTGAGGGCACGAAGAAGCTGGCCTCCTGTTTTCCCTGTACAACGTACATGTATGCGGCCGGATTCCCCCCGTCCTCTTGTCACATTGGACGCGGCGAGTCGTGGGCACCGTTACCCGACGGCAAGCTCAAGGGACCGGGCGAACGGGAAGACCACAAATTCAGCGACGGGGAGGAAGGAGAGATCGAGCGTCAAATAGCCCGCTCGTTTAATATCCGCTGGCACGCGGAAATCTATCACTACATGAGAAAGGGTTGCCAGCTTCTGAAAGAAACGGAATCACTGAATCTGAACCGGGAACATAAGACAGCCGCAGAACAGTTGTGGCGCAAGGTGGCCACGGTCGAAAGAACAAAGCTGACGAAAGGTGGAAATCTGTTTCTCGATGCCATCACCTGGCATAAGTCCGAGAGCGACAGGCTGGCAAGCGTGTTCAAAATCGGATGAGCCCCGATGAACCCCCGATGAACGAAGATAAGTTCGGACTGAAGGACGAGGAGTACTGGTCGGACCCGTGGCGGACCCGAAAAGCCGTTCAGCGTCCGCTCATGCAGAAGAACCAGGAGGGGCTGCTACTCGGCGCTCCCACCATCGTCCCGCTCAACCAGTATCAGAGCTTCCCGGTCGCGCTGCTCCGCGTGTGCAGGCTCACAACGCTAAGCAAAATCCCCAGCCGCCCGAACGTGATCATTGCCGCCATGGACCTGTTCACTGGAGAACTGCGCGCACAGCTTGCACTGGCTGATGGCTCGCGCCGGCCGTCCAATGGAACATCGCCCAGGCCGGCTGGGCCGGCTGGGCCGGCTGCATCGAGGGACAGCTTCTCGGACGATGACACGGCGATGATCGGTGAAGGACACCTCATCGATCTGGCGACGCGGCTGCAGCTCCCGGCCATGCGCGGCGAGTACCTGGTTTCGGCGATACTCCTCGATAAGGTCTCCAATCGGTGCCGCATGAAAGTGGTCGAGTCGGCAGGTTACGACGATCCTGCCGTGGACGACTTTATTCGCGAATACCGGGCGAGCCGCCGTAAACCTCCGACTGTTTTTCCCGAGCCCGGAGACCCGTTGCCGTTCTACCAGCGGCAGGAAGATTCGCCGGCAATACCGGCGGATATTGGTATTGGTTTGTCCGTCACACGTGTCAGTGTGTTCTCCCCGCGCACCCGATGCGTTGTGACGGGGAGTTACCGCCTGCGAATTCAGCCGCAGCATGTCGTCAAGCCTGTCGCCGGAAGCGTTGCGCTGGAAACGGCCCGCGTGCCTGTCTCGCTGCTCATTACCGGGTCTGCGGATCCGGCGCCCCGGGTCCTGAAACTGGTTGTTCCAAGCTACGAGCGGCTCCAGTCTGCCGGTAACGAGACCATTGCAGCCGGATATTTTTCATTCGATCTGTGCCGATTAACCAACCTGCTGGTCAGGCCCCAGACGTTTTTTATATACGCGTTCTCCGCTGAAGTGATGACAGCCGCTGTCCCGGCTGCATTTGTCCGGCTGCCCGAAGAAGACGTGGACGCGGTTCAGTCGTGGTGATTGCCGCTACGCGGAATTCAACTTTTCCTCAACTTCTGTAATCACACGGCGACGATCTCTTCCGGCAACGGCCAACAGTGTCACAGGTTTCCCCACCTTTTCGGCAATATGCACGGCTTTACTGAACACATGTTTCGCGCGGGAGTCCGTCACGTTCGAATTGACATACAGGACAACGACATTCGATTTTTTGGGATCGTTCTCTTCCAGGACGCTTTCCAGAGATTCCACATCGTCGGGATCGGAAACCGGAACAAGCGTGTTCCCGGATCGAACGCCCAACGATCTGGTCGAAAGATGCTCCTTCACGTTGAAACGAAATTCCTCATCTCCTCCACGCGCCTGCCGTTTGTAGCGCCGTTCACAAATAGTCAACAGGACGAAGAGAACAATGGTGAAAGAAAGGCCCGAGATCGTTGCGATTTTCTTCGTCAAAAGATTGGTGCACGCAATGAGGAAAAGGAGCGTCGTGATCAGCAGCAAGCCCACGGGCACTTCCACGGATTTCACGTGAAAGTTCAGTGGAACACGCCATCGCTTAGCGCCTGGACGCGTGAAGCGCAAAACGACGACGGCGAGGGCTTTCATCGCAAAGCTCCAGGCCACGCCAAACGCGTACGCTTCGCCCAGGAAATACACGTTGCCGCGGCTGATCAAGATCGTGACCAGCTGCAGGCCCACAATCATGTTGATGATTCTGTAAGTGCTCCCATATTTCGGATGCGGCTCACGGAACCAGCGCGGAAGCACGCCATCCTCGGCAACGCGGTTCAGCACGCCATTGGACCCGATGATGGCCGTATTTACAGCACCAGAAAGGATGAGCACGCCCACGAGCACGACGAAAGCGTGAAACGCCAGCCTCAACCCAAAAGGTCCGGCGAGAAACATCGAAATGCCGCCGATGAGGTTGTCGAAATACTTGCTCCGTTCTGCATCGGGAATGATCATGACAGCGCAGAATGAGACGAACGAAGTAAACACGAGACTGAAGACGAAAATGACGAGTCCGGTTCGCAAAAGGTTCTTGTGCTTCGGCGCCTCGATTTCCCGATACACCTGTGCCAGACTTTCTTCACCGCTCATCGCCAGCAGCGCGTGCCCGAGCCCGATCAGAATCGCGACGAACGTGATCGAGGGCAGAGGCGTTCCTTTCAGCCAACCGAGAGCCTCATCGCTGAAGTGCATATTGGCCATCGTGGGCAGGGGGACCGGCTGATAGCCTCGGGTCAGAATGGTGATCACACACCAGACGATCAGCAACACGACCATCACCGCGGTTGTCTGCATGATGCGCAACGCTCTGGTGCTCGTAAAGGGGATGCCCATGCGGTTCGAATGCCAGAAATACAGAGTCGCCAGAATCGCAAAGCCGACCGCGAACAATGGAGGAGGCACTCTCAAAAATGACAGATGAAAATATTGCCCCAATTCATTGATGATGCCGGCCAGATAAAGACCCGCGCTCACGCCGCTGATCGGACCAGTGAGTACGTAATCGAACAGGAGCGCCGAGACTGAAAACCTTGCTGCGGTGCTTCCCATCGCCTCACGCACCACTCTGTACACTCCACCGCGAACGAACATGCTGCAGCTTTCGATGTAGACCGCGCGCACGGCATACGAAAACACCATGATCGCCAGAATGAACCATGGCGCCGTCTTGCCGACGGCCTGTTCAGTGATGCCGCCGGCGTAGTAAGCCGAAGAACCCAGATCGCATAAAACGATCGACGCCGCTCTCCAAAACGATATGAAGGTAAGCATCGCCGTGGCGGGAACGACGTAGGAGCGAGTCCACTGGTTCATAAACAGAAAATCTGCATCCTGTTCTCCTTTCATTGGGAAAACTACCGGCAATCGTCTGGAAAACTACGTGCAGCGTTTCTTTTATGCGTCGATGGGCACCCTGGCTAATGCTCGTCGTGGCAGTCATTTTGCTCGGTCTGGTGGCCGGACTGGTCGATTTGAAGCCGCGAGTCGAGGAGAATTTCTTCTTCTCCTCGAACGACCCGCAATTCCAGGAATCAAAGAAAATCGATGAACGGTTTCCTGCCGGCTCCCAGCTCGTTGTGAGCGTGGCCTCACCCGATATTTCTTCCGAGCGATACCTGGAACGGCTGGATCAGCTGACGCAGAAAATCAAGTCCATCGATTCCGTTACAGGCGTTCGCAGCTTGACGGATGGTCCGAAGGATTTTGCGGACGCTGAAAAGAGTCCACTGTGGAGCCGGCTCCTGATCGCGGACAACCACAAATCCAGCAACATCGTCGCGTTCGTCAAGGGCAGTGACAGCGAAAACCTGATTCACCGCGTGGAAGGCTTCGCCCGGGAGTTCGACCGGAAAGATTTTAGAATCCGAATCGCGGGCGCGCCGTACGTTGTCGAGATGATTCGACGCAGCATCGACCACGATTTCTGGTACTTCAACTTCACGGCCATCCTTTTGTTCGGTGTGACCATGTGGCTGGTGTTCCGATCGGGCCGGCTTGTCATCGGAATGCTCGCCACGTGTTCGAGCGCAGTATTGTTGACGCTGCTCGTGCAATCTTTCTTCGGCAGGAAAATCGGCGTCCTGACCGCGAATCTCGGCACCATCGTATTTGTCGTCGCGCTCTCGCACCTTGTGTACATGACATTCAACTGGCAGACGCTGGGCGGCCGGTCGGGCAAGCGATCGCGCGACCTCGGCGCCGAAGCGCGCCGCATGACATTTCCCGCATCCTTCTGGTCGATGGTCTGCGCATGCCTCGGATTTGGAAGCCTGTTGTTCGTATCCGCGAAACCGCTGCGCGAGCTCGGATTCGGAGGCGTGCTCGGAACAGTCATCGCCATGGTCTGCGCGTACGCAATGTATCCAGCGTTTCTGAGTTGGGCGGTGCCGCGGAAGACCGCTATAGCGGAAAAAGGACCGGGCTCGCGATTCTGGTCGCGCCGATTCGCTCCGTTATCCGCAGCCGTTGTCGTGGCGAGTCTCGCGTTGGGATTCGGTCTCACAAAATTGAACACGGATCCGAACCTTCTCGATTATTTCAAGCCGCACCATGAACTGCGCGACGGCCTTGAATATGTGGACCGGAACGGCGGCGTCAATCCGATCACACTGGTCATTGCCGCTCCGGATGGGAGCAAGCTGAACACGGGCGAGGCCTACGACAAGATGTGGAGCCTGCAGAACGCGCTCGAGGATCACAAGGGAGTCGGGACGGTGATTTCTCTTCCCGTTCTAATCGCTGAAGGCAAACGCCCTTTTTTCTCCTTTCTTTTCTCGAAAGAACATTTGCTGAAGGTCATGGAAGAACCGAAATACGATCGCGTGGCCCGAACGTTCGTGACCCACGATCGCACGCAAGCCGCGTTCTACCTTCGCATGGAGGAACACGGACGCGTGAAGCCGCGTGTCGAGGTGGTGAACGACCTGCGCGAGATCGTACGCCGGCATGGTTTCAAACCCGTTTTCGTCGGAGGCATTTATCGCCTGCAAGGAGAGTTGGCCCGTCTGACCGCGTCAAGCATGGTCAGCGGCCTGCTCTGGTTATTTGTGTTATTCGCTGTCATTGCCTTTATCGTCGCCCGAAGCATTCGCGGCACCGCTGCGATGATTCTCAGCCTGGGTCTTGTGCCTCTCTGCATGCTCGGCGGCGTTGGGATTCTGGGCGTGCCCGTGGACATTATTTCTGCGCCGGCAACGAATGTCTGTATCGGTATGGCCATCGATTCCATGGTCCATCTCATGTTTGGAGTCCGGCGCGCTCAGCGCGACGGTAAGAAGGGCTGGCCTGCATGGGTGGCGGCACGCGAAGAACAATGGCGTGGAATCGTCTATTCCGATGTGATCATCGCGGCCGGCTTCGCCATCTTTGTTCTCTCTGATTTCCCACCGACTCAACGTTTCGGCCTCGTGGTGGTCTTCGGGACCATCATCGATATCCTGGCCAACCTGTTCGTCCTGCCACTGCTGGGCGGCGCCCAGTGGAAGGAAAGAACCGACCTCAGCAAATCTTCTCTAGCCGCATAGGGCTGAGAACGTGTGAATGAATTGGAATCAGGCATTATTCCCCTCCTTGAAAAGGAGGGGTGGCTGCGGCATTAATAAAAAGGCGCGAAGCCTCCGAAGCGCCGCAGACGGGGTGGTC
>Ga0070707_100005761_pt1 | contig 11557 bp, 10 predicted proteins | sample KBSK5502metaG_FD_65468 | JGI IMG/M metagenome (GOLD analysis project Ga0070707, IMG submission 65468) | Corn, switchgrass and miscanthus rhizosphere microbial communities from Kellogg Biological Station, Michigan, USA - KBS K5-50-2 metaG | ecosystem: Host-associated > Plants > Roots >... | reverse complement strand
TCCTCGCCACGCTCCCAGGCATGACGGAGGAGGCGGTCCGCATGGTGATCATGGGCCGCCGGGCGACGCCGCTTCCCAACGCGGACGTGCTGGCGGGACTGCTCTCTCCCAGCGGACGACGCACACTGCTCGCCAGCTATTCGGAGTTCGTCCGCTCGGCGGTCTTCGCGGCGCCGCAACTGGTCGGCACGGTGATGGGAGGCGTGCGCGGAACACCATTCGTGGCGCGCGTCACGCTCACGATGGTGCCGGTGCCGGGACGGTTGGCGGTGATCCGGAGGGAGACGCAGTGAGAGCTGCATTGCTCCGTCTGCGTGTCGGCCGCTCGACCCTGCGCGCCGAGGCCGTGCGCACCGGCGTTACCTGGGTAGGGGAGGCGAGCTACGCGGAGGTGATCGAACTGGCCGATGCCATCGCGCGGCTCGCCGCGGAAGCCCCCGCGGGGTGCCGTCGGCTCACGGTCGTACTCGAGCGACCGCCGGCGCAGTGCCGGACGCTCTCCGACCTGCCGCCGGTGAAGGCGCGACATCTGGCGGTCCTCGTGGCCCAGCAGGCAGGCCGCTTCTTCCGGAAGAACGGCCAGGCGCTGGTCACCGACGCGGCGTGGCTCGGAAAGGGAGTGTCTGGAGTCGCCCGTGCAGCGGCCGTCGAGGAGCCACTCGTCGAGGCGATTGTCGCCGGCGCGCGTGCGGCCGGCCTGTGGCTCGAGACGATCGTGCCCGCAGACGCATCCATACTGACCCTGCTGCCGAGTAGCGAACGGAAGAGCCGGGAACGCGCGGCGCAGCACCGTACCAAGCGGCTCGCTCTTGCCACCTGCGGCGTCTGGCTTACGGTGGGCGCCCTGTTCTGTGGACGGCTGCTGTGGGAGCAACGAGCGGTCGAGCGCGAGCTGGCGGCATTGCGCCAACCCCTTGCCGCCGTACTCGACGCGCGCCGCGAGCTGCGCGATGCCGAGACGACCCTCAACGCCATCGCTGCAGCCGAACGGGAGCGGGGCCGGAGTCTCGAGGTTCTCTCCGCGGTCACTGGGGCGCTTCCGGATGCGGGTTTCGTGACAAGTCTTGCATGGAGCGCGGACGGCAGCGGTGTGCTGGTGGGGGCGGCGAGACGTGCGACGGACGTGCTGGCTCGGCTGGATCGTCTGCCGGTGCTCTCGGGCGTCCGCCTCAACGGCCCCGCCGTACGGGAAACGATCGCAGGGCGGGAATGGGAGCGGTTCACCATCCTGTTCGGCAAGGATGGCTCGTGACGGGGCGCGATCGGCGGGCCCTGAGGATTGGCGGCGCGGTCGTCTGCGGCGCGGTGTTGCTGCTGCGCGTCGTGCCGTGGGGGGTTCGTCGCGCGCTCAGGGCCGAAACGGGTTTGCGTGATCGCGCGACGCTGCTGGTTCGCGCCCGCGCGGACCTGGCCGACGCCAGTGCGTTGCGCGATTCAGCCGCGCAGCTCGGTCAGGCCCTCGTCGGGCTCGCGCCCAAGATCCTGAGCGGCAACTCGGCGGCCGATGCCGTAGCGGACCTGTCAGCGCGCGTGAACATGGCGGTCTCGGGTCATCAAGCGAAGCTCGAGCGCCTAGACCCGCTGCTCGACTCGCTTCGCGCCGGCCGACTGCGCCGCGTGGCGTTGCGGGCGGCGTTCGAGTGCGATGTCCGGGGGCTTGCCGGGGTGCTGGATGCGCTCGAGTTCGGAAAGGTCGCGCTCGCACTCCGCGCGCTGCGCGTGACGGCCGTGGACGCGGGCTCGGCGGATAAGATGCCCGAGGCTCTGAGAATCGAGATGACGGTGTTCGGGTGGTATCTCGGAGAGCGGGATCCGGGAAGCGGGATACGGGAGGCGAAATAGTCGTGACCGCTGCGTACTTGAACGCCTCGCTCATTGCTCTCGGCTCCGTCGGCGTCGCGTTCGGCGTCAGGCTCGTCGCGTCGCCACTGGTGCGCGTCTCGGTGCCGCCCCCCGGTGAGGCCGCGGCGCCGTCGACAACGTTCCACCCGAGGGCGCAACCGGAGTCACTCGTCGCGGCGTTCGTCGGGAGGGATCCGTTCCGGGTGACGCGCCGGCCAGCTGCGGTCCTATACGACCCGGTGCGACTCGCGCAACCCGCTCTTCCAACGACTCCGAAGCCTGCGCTCGTGCTGGTCGGAATAGTGTGGGACAACGAGCGCGATCCGACGGCACTCGTCGAGGGACTTCCAGGGGCGGACGGGCCGCGGCCGGTGCGGGACGGTGAAACCATCGGAGGCCTGCGCGTCAAGACGATCAAACCCGATCGCGTGGTGATCACGGGGCTCGATACGACCTGGACGTTGACGGTGAGGGAGCCATGGCGGTGAAGGTCGGGGAGGTCGGAGGAGGACGCGGGAGGACGGGGGAGGTTGCCGCCCTCTTCGTTCTGGTCTTGGTTGCGCCGGTTTTGCTCTCCGCTCAGGACACGACCGCCGTTCGGAACGTCAACGACAGCATCTCGGTTCGTTTCATCGACGCCGACATCAGGGGCGTGATTCAGACCCTTGGTCGCTACCTCCCGAAGCCGGTGTTGGTGGGGAACCTCCAGCCGGTGAAGGTCTCGCTCGAGACGCCGGCACCGGTGCCTCGCGCGCGCGTGCGGGAGTTACTCAAGGGGCTCGTGGAGTCGCAGAGTCTCGAGTTCACAGAGGACTCGAGTTTCTTTCGAATTTCTCCGGTCCTTTCCCGTCCTCTCCCGTCCGGGGGTGGGACGGGGAGTGGGGGGGCACCGCCCGGGGCAGGGGGGCAGGGAGGTGCCGCCGTCCAGCTGTTCGTCATTCGCCTTCGCCACGCACGCGCGGCGGACGTAGCGGCGACAGTGAACCTCTTGTTCGGTGCGGGGGGCGAATTCTCCGGTCGAGCGGGGCTGTCGACACCCACGTTGTCTGACGAACTCCGGCGCAACGTCGTGCCACCGGCAGGCGCTGTAGCGGGAGCGGCGGCCCCTGGGCAAGCGCCAGCCTCGAAATCGGCGGCACTGTCTGGGCCCGTCACGATCGTGCCGGACGAGCTGACCAACTCATTGTTGATCCGGGCGTCGCAGCAGGACTATGACGTGCTCAAATTGGGCGTCGAGCAGCTCGACATCCGGCCGCTCCAGGTGCTGATCGAGGTCATGATCGTTGAGGTCAGACGGGAGCGGAGCTTCTCGTTTGGTGCCGACTTCTTCCTGCCGCCGCAGTCCGTTGACAAAGGACATGGCTCGGTGGACGCGGCGAGTGTCGGGGGCGGGGTCGGCGACTTGGTGATCCACCTGATGAATCTCGGGCACGCGCAGATCGACGCCACGCTGCGCGCGGCGGCGTCAAAGGGCGACGTGCAGATCGTCTCGCGCCCGGTGCTGCTGGCGTCGAACAACACGGAGGCCCGGCTGCTCGTGGGCTCCCAGGTGCCGTTCGTGCAGGTCAGCCGCTCACTCCCGACCGAAACGCCGACGCGTGATCAGGTGGTCCAGTACCGGGACGTGGGTACGAAGCTCACCATCCGGCCCACGATCAACCAGGACGGCTACGTGTCGCTCTTGGTGCAGCAGGAAGTCAACCAGGCGACGACCGAAGTGTTGTTCGACGCCCCCGTGATCTCAACCCGCGAGGCGGCGACGCAGGTCCTCGTGAAGGACGGGCAGACGATCGTGCTGGGCGGACTGCGTGATAGGCAGAAGAGCGCGAATCAGAGCGGCATCCCGATCATCTCCCATCTCCCCATCATTGGCGGCCTGTTCGGGAGCGCGGATCGGAGCACTTCAGAGACGGAGCTCTATCTGTTTCTCACCCCCCGAATTCTCAAGACGGACGCGGATGCCGACAGCGTGACGGCGCCGCGGTTGCCGAACGGGGTGGAGCCATGATCGTGGGCATCTCGCCAGCCATTCGTCGGGCCGCAGTGCTCGCCGAGCGGTACGCTCGCACCCAGCTCCCGATCCTATTGGTCGGCGCGACCGGCACGGGTAAAGAGCTCTTCGCTCATCACATCCACGAGCGGAGCGGCCGGCCCGGTCATCTGGTGGATGTGAACTGCGCCGCCCTGCCGCACGACATGGTCGAGAGCCTGCTCTTCGGCCATCGCCGCGGTGCGTTCACGGGGGCGGTCGATTCTAAAGTCGGCCACGTGGAGCGTTCCGACGGCGGGACCCTCTTCCTGGACGAGCTCGAGAGCATCGCTCCCGACGCCCAGGGCAAGCTGCTGCGGGTGTTGGAGACAGGGGACGTGCAACCGCTCGGTGCGCCCGCGAAACGGCGCGTGGACCTACGGATCGTGAGCGCGGTGCAAGACGATATCGGACATGCGCTCGCGAGCGGGCGCTTTCGGCGGGATCTCTTCCAGCGCGTCGCGGGGGTAGTCATCGAGCTTCCAGCCCTCGTCGCGCGTCCTGAGGATGTCCTGCCACTGGCGCAGTACTTCGCTCAGCTCGGCCATCAACAGCTTGAGCCCGACGCCGCCCGAGTGCTCCTCAACTACGCCTGGCCGGGAAATGTGCGGGAGCTGCGTCTCGCCATCGAGCGCGCCGGGCAACTCGGAGGGAATGGGAGCATTGCCGCAGAGGCCGTGATGGAAGCCATTGACTTAGGCTCGGTGGCGCAGCCGGTGGTCGCGGGATACTCCGACGAACGGACGTTGCTGTTGAAGATGTGCGAGGCCCAGCAATGGAACGCCGCAGCAATCGCCGGAGCCCTCAGCATCAGTCGCACGACGCTGCACCGGCGACTACGGGAGCTCGGCCTCTCCCTTCGGCGGGCTAAGAAGTACCACTTTGTGCCACGTTGTCCGGAACAATTTGAACCAACGGACCCGGTGACTGTTCACGGTCCATCGTAAGTCGTTGATGATGAAGCGTCCACGCGGGCTCCCGAGGTGGCACACCGCGTGCGTTACGACGGGCGACCTCCATTCCGGGAGTCTCCCGTGGTCGCTCGTCGCCAGTCGCTCATCGTCGCTATGTCGGTCCTTTGGGTCATGTTGGCGCTTCCTCCAGTGCACGCCATCGCGCAGACGGCGCGGACCACGGCCAACCAGGGGCTGTCAGCCCACTACGGGTGGAATGGTGGCAGCAACGGGCTCAATCAGCTGAGCTTGAATGCGAACGATAACCAGACAGTTGCGGCTGGGAGTCGCGTCTACAACACGCTCGGCGACCCGAGCGTCGGCTATAACCTGCCAGCGTACAACGGCAACTACACCGTCACGTTCCAGCTCGTTGCGAGCACGCCGACGCTTGGTTTGGGGCAAAACTCGACCGTCACTGCCTCCTTGTCGACGGAGTACTCGATCAATAGTGGGGCCTCGTGGACGGGCGTCGGTGGGACGTCGCAGGTCCAGGCGAGCCGGAGCACACCGGGCGTGACCACCACCACACAGGTGTTCACGCCCACGGTGAACTTCTCTGGCGGCGGCCCCGTCTGGATCCGACTCATTCTGAATGGCATGGCAAGCGGCAACGTCGGCGGGGGCCAAGTGAAGGTCCAAATCTACGCGAGCACCGGGTGGACGACCGACCCCTACGCGGTGACGTGGTCGTCCACCGCTCCCACCGTCAGTCTTGTGTATGGAGCCAACCTGTCCCCAGCGGCAGACGGGATCAACTACGTGCACGCGACGCCGGCCGTGGGGTCGATGGGGGCGACGCAGGGGCTCACCCTGACGTACAACAGCACCGCGGCGCGTCCCGTGGCGCTCGTCGTCCTGGATGCGACCACGCCGACCTCGCCCGCGGCGAGCACGTACGAACTGCAAGTGCAGCTCGCCTCAAGCGGGGCTTACCTCACGTTGATGAACGGCGCGAACTCCACCGCGGTGTACTACACGGCCACGCCCGGCGTCGTGGATCGACTCACCGCCGCGGTCGATGCGAAGGCGAATGGCCTCGCGACCGGGAGCTATCCGGTCACTCTCGTCCTCACGACCACCTATCCTGGAGGTACGAACACCACGACGATTGCGTCTCGGATCCTCGTCAACGACCAAACGGCGAGCCCGTTCGGCGCCGGCGTGGGGATCGCGGGAGTCGGGCACCTGTACACGATGACGGGGAGTTACGGGCGCCTGCTCGTGGACGGGAGCGGGGCGATGGAGTACTTCGATCGAAGCTGCTCGGGATGTGCGTTTGCGTCCCCCGCCGGCGAAGGCGGCATGCTCGTGTCGTCCAGCGACACGCTGTTCCGGCTCACTGCGATCGACGGCAGCTTCGCCGACTTCAACACCCAAGGGTACCTGATTCGGCACAACGTGCTGGCGAGCATCCAGGACCTGACGTTCACTTGGACGAACAACCTGCTCACGGCGGTGACTGACGCGAGCGGGCGAGGCTTCACGCTCAGCTATACCGGGGGCCTCCTCACCCAAATCACCGACTTCGCCAGTCGGGCGACGACCACGCGCATCGCCAGTGGACTCTTGGTGACGGTGACGGATCCGGACGGTGGGAAAGACTCGCTCACCTACAATAGCAACAACCTGCTCACGCAAGTGAACAGCCGAACCGGCGGCGTGTGGAACTATGGGTACAACCCGCTTCAGCAGGGGGACACCGTCCGGGCGCCCTCGGCAACCGATTACACCGGTACGAACGTGCGTCCCTCCACGACCGTGGTGACGGCCGCCGAGGTGCAGTGGCAGACGGGCATCGCGGGCACGTCGGCGGGGGCGCCCAAAGGCAGCGTGCGGCCCGACACCGTCTACAGTGTTACGAGGGACCCGCTCGGGCACTTGACCAAAGCTCAGCTCGATCGGTTCGGGCAGCCCACCACGCTCGTGGACGCCCTCGGAGATACCACGAAGATCACGCGGGATACCCTCGGGAACGCGACCCTTGTGCACGAGCCCACCGGGCACGTGACCACCGCAAGGTATGTCGGCTACTACCTAACGGCGACATACGACAGCGGCACGCACCAATCGGTGACGTATACCTATGAGCTGACGACCGCGAACCAGGGGGCGGCGGCGCACTATGGGTGGCAGGACCCGGATGGCCAGGCGGACGGCGTCAACACTATCAGCTTCCCGCAAGCGAATCAGGACACCACCCTGCTGCCGGCCACGAGTCGCCTCTACAACATTCTCGGCGACCCGAGCGCCGGCAGCAACCTGCCGGCCGTCGACAGCAACTATACGGTCCAGTTCCAGCTGACGGCGAGCACGCCGACAGTGACCCCCGGCAATAACTCGACCATCACCGCCTACGTCACGACGCAGTACTCGACCAACAGTGGTGCGTCGTGGACGAGCGTGGGAGGCACGTCGCAAGTGTCGGCGAGCCTGAGCACGCCGGGCGTGGCGACCGCGGCGCAAGTGTTCACGCCCACGTTGCACTTCTCGGGCGGTGGTCCGGTCTGGATCAGGCTCGTCCTGCGTGGCACCGCGAGCGGCACGCTCAGCGGCGGCCAGGTCAAGGTCCAGGTGTACGCCAGCACGGCGTGGACGACCGATCCCTACCCGGTGACGTGGTCCCTCTACGGGGGGAGTACGTTCCCCCGCCTCGTGGCCGTTCAAGGAGGGCCAACGCGCCTCGACTACCTCTACCATGACGGCTCCCAGGGGCCGGCCGGCACACTGAAGGAACAGTACGCCGGCAGCACGCTCGCGCCCGGCACGGTGCCCACGGGTGGGATCCTCGTCGCCTTCCATTACCCCAACGCGTACGGCCAAGATACGCTCGTCATCGATGGGGGCGGACACACCAGCCGGTCGGTCTACGCGGCCGCTGGGTCGGGGGGCAATCTGCTGCAAGCGATTGACGCGCTCGGCCACGTCACGACCTTCCATTACAATGCTTATGGCTTGGCGGATACGACGACCTATGCGAACGGCGCCAAGCCGTCGGCCACGTACGACGCCATCAACCGGGTGACCGTCACGAAGGACGGTCTGGGGAACGTCACGCAGTACTCCTACGGTGCCCTGGGTCTGACGCGCGTCACGGATCCCAAGGGGCAGGTGTACAAATTTGACGTGAACGCGTGGGGCGCGGTCGTGGCGCAGCACGATCTCGGCGATACGACGAAGGTCGATTCCTTGAAATACGATGCGGCCGGTGAGCCCCGAACGGCCATTACTCGACGGGTACCAGCAGACACGATCAGGCTCACCTATGACGCGTTGGGCCGCCTGCTGACCCGGACCGGAACCGGACCTGACTCCTTTCCCGCCGAGTCGTTGAGCTACGGACTTCTGCCCGCGGGCGGCTCGTGGACGGTGGCCTCGAGCACGAACGGCCGGGACTCGCTCGCCTACGACAAAGGGGGACGCCTCGTCTACGCGGCGCAACACTTCCCGGGCGACACGACGTACGCCATGAGCTATACGTACGATACGCTCGGACACCTGATCAGCCGCACGGCTCCCCCCCACGGGACGTCAGCCCGGTGGGTATACCGTCCGAATCTGGGCGTCTTGGACACGATGTGCGCCGTAGGGACGTGCACGGCCGTCGCTCGCGACAGCGAGGGAAAGGGGATCATCTTCACGTATAACGCGGGTGCCGCGAATCCCTGGTCGGACTCGTTGTTCTACGATTCCCTCCATCATGTCACGGTGGATCAGCGTGCCTCCGCGTGGACGTATGACTCCTTGGGCCGCGTGGCCTCTGGGGCGCCCCGCCCTGGGTTCTATCCGATGGGAGTCTACAGCTACGATGCGGCCGGCGAGCTTATCAATGGGTGTCAGATTAGGCAACAATTCGATATCCCCTGCTACAACGAATACAATCAGGATAGGGTCCCCGCATACGCCTACGATCCCGCCGGTAACCGCATCGATACGACGGCCCATGCCGTGGTCGGTGCCGGGAACCGGGTCACCCAGTTTAAGGGGTACGCGATCACCTACGATTCCAGCGGCGACGTCATCCAGAAGGCTGGACTCGGGACCGTCGGGTGGGGGACCAGCACGGATACGACCAGGCTCCGATGGAATGCCATCGGCCAGTTGACCCGCGTAGAGAAGTGGCCGGCGGGCGGCAGCCACACGATCGTGAAGTTTCGGTACGACGCGCTCGGGCGGCGCATCGCCAAGACCGACAGCGGCGCGACGACCGTCACGACCTGGTTCATTTATGACGGGGACCAAGTCGAAATGGATCTGGATTCGGCCACACACGCGATGCGAGCCGAATACGGCTTCACAGGCGACGGTGCCTTGTATGCGCTTCGGACACCGACGGACACCGCGGTAGTGGTGACAACGCCGACGATCAGCACGGTGCTCGGGCTCAACCGGGCCAACGGCGGCGCCGGGCTGAAAGCCTTTCCGAACCAAGTGTGGGGGACCGGTCTGGTCTACCCGTGGGGGCAAGAGCCGGCGGATACGGGCTTCATCGTGCGCTACCGAATGGGAGAGCAGGAGTACGACCAGGAGACCGGACTGTACCACATGGGGGCCCGATACTATGACCCCGCGTTGGGGCGCTGGCTGTCTGAGGACCCGGCGGGGATCACAGGGGGCATCAATTTGTATAGTTATGCCGGCAATGACCCCGTGAATGGCCGAGATCCAAGCGGTCTCGGCCCTTGTGAGGATGAGGCATTCTGGGCAGACATAAACATCAGGATATACGGGTGTCCCCCGCTTTGGAGCGGGCCGGATCCAGAAGCGGTGACCTGCCATTTACTCGGCGGTAGCTGGTATGGGGGTTTCGGGGGCGGTTGTGATGTCCGGCCCGGCTCGCCTTACCGTCACATCTTTGTCCCGGAACACCCGGGCGCCCCGGAAATACCTGGGGCGGTTGGGAGCAATACCCCTGCTTCACAGTCCACCCCGCCCTTAGATGTCGGAGAGGAAGCGGAGAAAAAGTGCCTAGCTGCGCGCAATAAGACAATCATTTCCTTCGGACTCGACGCGGTGACCCTGGGTGCCGGAGGCGAAGCGAAGGCTGCCGAACGATCAGCCGACCTTGCCTACGGCGAAGCCAGGAGCCTGTATCTGCGAGGAGCCAAGAACTACCTTGACCCTCTTCACGCCTCTCAGATGTCTCGTGCCACTGCGGCTCGTTTCACTGCTGGAGAAGTGGCGGGGCACGCCACAAAGCTCGGAAAGGAAGCAGGCGATTACCTTAACTCTCCAACTTTGCTCAACATAGTCAAGTTGGTGCCGCTTCCCCTGATCGCGGCGATCGGCGACCTTACCGAGGAAATCCAGGCGTGCTTCGCTCCATAGGTCAGGAAGTCTGAGGATTGTGCACTTGTCAAAGTTCATCCGCGCGGCCGATCGACCTCGCCGGACAGAGGAACCCCCGGCAACGCTCTGGGGATGGGCCAACGTCCGCTGGGGCGTCCGCGAGGGTTGGTGGTTTGCTCGGCGTTACCTCGTGTATGGCATAGTGTTGATGGTCCTTGGTGGTTCAGCCCTGCTCAAGCGGAATCGCATCACAGCACTTGGCGTGGTGGCAGTGTATGGGCTGGGGATTCCGAGCATCGGAGCTATAGTTGGTGCACTACGACCGCTCTGTCGGACTTCCTTGGGAGCGGCATTCGTTGGGGTTATTGCAATGCTGCCGATAACGTCGCTTACGGTCATCCTAGTCGCTCCACGATCTCTGGGACTCGGGCTCCTTGTCGGAATCACGGTAGGGTTCGCGATCGTGTACGGCGCCCTAGGGGCCCTCTACTTGCGAGGTGTCTACAATCGGTAAGCTGTATTTGGAACTCATCTCATAAATGCCCGGAGCAAGATCACGATGCAACCGAGCTGGACGAAGCCGAGGAAGTTGTCCGCGTGATGCTCGTACCTGGTTACCAGGCGGCGGAAGTTCTGCAACCAGGCGAGCAGCCGTTCGACCATCCAGCGCCGCCGGTAGCGGCGCAGCGGCCGCCGGTCTTGCGTCGGGGCGTGCTGCCGGTTCCTGCGGTGCGGGGCGATCAGCTCGATCCCGCGCTCGGTGGCCAGCCGCGCATCCAGGCCATCGCTGTCGTACGCCCTGTCGCCAATCAGGCGGTCGGGGACGCCGGGCGTGAAGAGGCGATCGAGCGTGGCCTCGACCAACGTCACCTCGTGGGGCGAAGCGCTCGCGATGCTAACGACGAGAGGAAGACCAGTGCGGTCTGCCACTCCCATGATCTGGGACCCCTTGCCCCGCTTGGTCTTCCCGACACAAGCGCCCCTTTTTTCGCCCCCGCGAAGGTGCCGTCGATGAACGCCTCGCTCAGGTCTAACTTGCCGCGCGCGGCGAGATCGGCCGCCAACGCGTGTAGCACCCGCTCCAGGGTGCCGTCGCGCGCCCAATGTTGAAAGCGGCGATGGCACGTCTCATACGGGGGATAGCGCTCGGGGAGATCGGCCCACGGGGCGCCGATGCGCAGCACCCAGAGAATCCCGTTCAGCACGTCGCGGGGATCGCGCCAGGGCCGGCCGCGCCGATCCGTCCGCAGGCGGGGCTTCGGCAGCAGCGGTCTGAGCACCGCCCACTGCTGCTCGGTCAGGTCCATGGTCACCCCAAGGGCGAGGGTTTACCACCGACCAGCGCCCCAATCTACGATCCAAGGACTTGGCCTCCAACATTTGTGAGATGAGTTCCAGTATCCGCAACGGGGATGGTGGAAACCCCTCGCCTTAGGCGAAGCGG
>Ga0070707_100005756_pt1 | contig 11561 bp, 8 predicted proteins | sample KBSK5502metaG_FD_65468 | JGI IMG/M metagenome (GOLD analysis project Ga0070707, IMG submission 65468) | Corn, switchgrass and miscanthus rhizosphere microbial communities from Kellogg Biological Station, Michigan, USA - KBS K5-50-2 metaG | ecosystem: Host-associated > Plants > Roots >... | reverse complement strand
CCGTCGCTGGAACGCACGCTGTGCAGGCCATGCAATTACTGCAACGGCACCGGGTGGGCAAAATCTTCCGAGACGATTTGCTACGAGATTCAGCAGGAAATCAAAAAGATGACGCACCTTCTGGAGGGCAAGGAAATCACGGTGCGTGTGAATCCCGAAATTGCGAAAGCGCTCAAGAGCGGCGAATACATCGCGATCAATGAGCTCGAGGACTGGACCAAGAAAGACATTGTCGTGAAGTCCGACCCGCTCCTGCATGAGGAGCACTTCGACATCTTCTGAGTATTTGGCCGCGGATACATTTCACTGGAGAGATACCGTGAAAGAGCAGACGCCGTTTGATGTCGCGATTATCGGAACGGGCCCCGGCGGCTACGTAGCTGCGATCCGAGCCGGCCAGCTTGGTTTGAAAACCGCCGTGATCGAAAAAGACACGCGATTCGGCGGCACCTGCCTGTTACGCGGCTGCATTCCCACGAAAGCTCTTCTGCGCGACGCCCATCTTCTTCAAGAGATCAGAAAAGCATCACAGCAAGGCCTCTTCAAGACCGGCGACATCGGAATTGACTGGGGAAAAATTCAAGACAGGAAGAGCGACATCGTCGAAAAGAATGCGAAAGGCGTCGATTTCCTCTTTCGCAAAAACAAGGTCACGGTATTCAGGGGCTACGGGACGGTCGTCAGTCCCACAAAGGTACTCGTGAAAGGCGATGGCGGTGTTTCTGCAGAGGTCGATGCGAAGAACATCATCGTCGCGACGGGATCCGAAGCGAAACCGCTGCCCGGCTACACCTTCGACGAGAAGACGATTCTCAGCAACGTCGGCGCACTCGAGCTGAATCAGATTCCCAAATCGATGTTCATCGTCGGCTGCGGCGCGGTCGGCGTCGAATTTGCTTCCATCTATAACAGCTTCGGCACGAAGGTCACGTTGATCGAAGTGCTGCCCAGCATCGTTCCTCTGGAAGACGAGGAAGTGTCGAAGGAACTCAAGCGCGTGTTCACCAAGAAGGGGATCGAGGTCTATACGAAAGCGAAGCTGGAGATCGCGAAGCCTAAGGATGATGGTGTCGAAGTTACGTTTCAAACGGAAAAAGGCGAAGCGAAGAAATACACCGTCGATAAAGTGCTTCTGGCGACGGGCCGGGGTCCGAACACTGCAAACATCGGGCTCGACAAAATCGGTGTGACGCTCGATCGTGGTTTTGTGAAGGTCAATGAGTTCATGGAGACGAGTGTCAAGGGTGTTTACGCCATTGGAGACATCACACCTTCACAGTTGCTCGCCCACGTTGCCATGCAGGAAGGGATCGTTGCCGTTGAGAAGATTGCCGGTAAACATCCGGTGCCTGTCAACTACAACCAGGTGCCGTCGTGCACCTACTGCGATCCTCAGGTCGCCAGTGTCGGTCTCACGGAGGCAAAAGCGAAAGAGGCCGGATACCAGGTGAAGGTCGGCAAATTCCCGTTTACCGCGATTGCGAAAGCGAAAATCGAAGACGCCAGCGATGGTTTCGTCAAGGTGGTCGCAGACGCGCAATACGGGGAGATTTTAGGCGTCCATATGATCGGTGGCACTGTAACGGAAATAATCGCCGAAGCTGTGGCTGCTGTCGCGTTGGAAGGTACCGTTCAGGACCTCGTTAATACGATTCATGCCCATCCGACGCTGGCCGAAGCCACTCACGAAGCGATGGAAGCCGTATTCGGCGCTGCCATTCATATATGATTCTTATATGAGTCATCGGCCCGATTGGCTGAAGGTCCGCATCCCCAGCGGCGAAAATTTCTTCGAAGTCCGGCGCATCCTGCGTTCTCACAAACTCAATACCATTTGTGAAGACGCAATGTGCCCGAACATCGCCGAATGCTGGGGAAAACATCGCACGGCGACCTTCATGATCCTCGGCGACATCTGCACGCGCGCGTGCGCGTTCTGCGCCGTCACCAGCGGGCGCCCCACGGAATACGATTTGATGGAGCCGGCGCGCGTTGCGGCAGCCATCGCCGATCTCAAGTTGAATCATGCCGTGATTACCTCGGTCGATCGCGACGATCTCAGCGATGGCGGCGCGATGATCTTCGCCGAAACCGTACGCCAGATTCGCAAGCTCGACGCCAATGTGAAGATCGAATTACTGACGCCCGACTTTCAGGGTTCACTTGCTTCGGTGAAAACCGTCGTCGATGCCGGGCCCGATATTTTTTCTCACAACATCGAAACCGTCCGGAGGCTTTACCCAACGATTAGGTTCAAATCCGATTACACGACGTCATTTGGTTTGCTGAAAGCGGCAAAGGGAATGGTCTCGCAGATCTTCATCAAGACCGGCATCATGGTCGGCCTCGGTGAAACGAAAGAGGAGATCATCGAATTGATGCATCACGCCGTTGAAGCCGGCGTCGATATCCTCACGATCGGCCAATATCTGCGGCCGTCGATGAAACATGCCGAAATCAAAAAGTACTACCATCCCGATGAATTCGCCGAACTCCGCGACCTCGGCCGCAATCTCGGCATTCGGTGGGTCTTCTCCGGCCCCCTCGTCCGCAGTTCATACCACGCCGAAGATGTCTTCGAGCAAATGAAACAAGACATCGTCACGAAATGACGCCGTTCGTTGTGTGCCCCGAGTCCAGCCAATGAAGGCATCGAGCTGCCGTGTCGGCCGAGCCGGGAGCTGATTTCTCGCCATCGCGGATCGTTGTACAATGCGTGCGCATGAAAACACGCATTATCACTTCAGCCATTTTCTGTACTCTGCTGTTGTGGGCGATTCCAGCAATGTCTCACCACAGCAACTCCGCCTATCAAGTGGATCAGGTGACCTCCGTAACGGGCATCGTCAAGGAATGGAAGTGGACGAATCCGCATACATGGCTCTATCTGACTGTCGAGGAGAAAGGCGAAAAAGTGGAATGGGCGCTGGAAGGCCGCGCGCCCGGCATCCTTGGCCGCGCGGGCTGGGACCGAACGATTTTGAAGCCCGGCGAAAAAGTGACGGTACACATGAGCCGCGCCAAGGATGGCTCGCGCGTGGGCATCATCGCGCGGGTCGATAAAGCGGACGGTACTATTCTCGGCAATAATCCGAATCAATAGGTGAGGACCATGCACAGACTAATCACGCCGACAATCTGCGCGGTCTTGATATCCGGCATGAGCGCGTTTGCGCAGGGCACGCCGGATTTCTCGGGCGTTTATTATCCGTTTCAGCCGGGCGCCGGCCAGCGGGGACCCGCTCCGGCTGCCGCTGCCGGTCAGCGAGCGACGCCTCCTCCGCCACCAACGCGGTCTGCTCCGACCGGTGATCTTTCGACCGGACGTGCCCCGAATGCCCCGTCGCTCACTCCGGAATACATGGCGAAGTGGGAAGTCATTCGCAAATCGCGAATGACCGGATCCTACGAATACGATCGCGTCGCGAATTGTCTTCCTCCGGGGATGCCTTCGATGATGGGCGCGGCCTATGGCATGGAGATCATGCAGGGCAAAGACAGAATCACATTCTTCAGCGAGTGGATGGACGCCATGCGGCGCGTCTACATCGATGGGCGGAAACCAACGCTAAAAATTCTCGACGATCCAACCTATGCGGGTTATTCAACCGGTCACTGGGAAGGCGACACTCTTGTCGTGGATACGGTGGCGCTCCATCCCGATTCGTATATCGACGGCTCGTCGCCCCACAGCGAAGACATGACCATCAAGGAACGGATCCGACTTACGCAACCCGGCATTCTTGAAGATCGAATCACCGTAACCGATCCCAAGGCGCTAACTAAGCCTTGGGATACGGTTCACACGTACCGAAAAGCGCAGCCGCCAAATGACCAGCTGCGCGAGTTCTCCTGCACGGAAGGATTAGGCCGCTCACCCAAATAAGCCACGGATTACGCGGATTACCCGGATTGAATCCGTTAAATCCGCGTAATCCGTGGCTACCAGACCCGGACAGGATTCGCCGGACCTAAATACATCTTCGCGTTCGACATCACCGAAAGCGCGACGTACCACGGATCGAGATTACGAACCGTGTAAGCGCGATACTGTTCCGGCGCGTGACCATCAGTGAGGATGATATTGCGCAGGGCAGCCTCGCGCTCCTTTTCCCGCCAGCTCTGGGCGAAGCTGAGGAAGAAGCGCTGATCGCCCGTGAACCCGTCCAGCACTGGCGCCGGCTTCCCGTTCAGTGACAACTGATATGCGTCGTACGCGGCGGCGAGTCCGGCCAGATCGGCGATATTCTCGCTGAGCGTCTGGTGCCCGTTTACAGCGAGATCCGGGAACGGACGATACTGATCGTACTGAGCGGCCAGAGCCTCGCCGGCAGCTTTGAAGTGATCGAAATCTTCCTTTGTCCACCAATTCGACAGACGGCCCTCCGCATCGAACTGGCTGCCCTGGTCATCAAAGCTGTGGCTGATTTCGTGGCCGATGACTGCTCCAACCGCACCGTAGTTGTGTGCGGCATCCGCGTTGGGATCGAAGAATGGCGGCTGGAGAAAAGCGGCTGGAAAATTCAACGCATTTTGAATGGGAAGATTCACGGCGTTCACGGTCTGTGGCGTCATCCACCACTCTCCACGATCGATAGGCTGGTGAAGCTTCTCGCGCTGACGCCGATAGTGAAACAACTCGGCACGCTGCGCGTTTCCGAATGCATCGCCTTTGATGATTTCGAGTCCGGAATAATCCTCCCAATGATCCGGGTATCCGACACCCACTTTCAGCGTTGCGACTTTCTGTTTCGCTTTCACTTTCGTCTCGGCGGACATCCACGACAGCGCATCGATGCGTTTATTGAATGCTTTGACGAGCTCATCAACCAGCGCCTGAATTTTGGCTTTCGCTTCGGGCGGAAAGTAACGTTGCACATAGATCTTGCCGACCGCATCCCCCAGGGCATCGTTGGTGAGGTCGAGTCCTCGTTGCCATCGCGGGCGCTGTTCCGGAGTGCCGTTGAGCGCCTTCCCGAAAAAGTTGAAACGCTCATCGACGAAGGCCTTCGGCAGAAAAGGACCGGAGTGTTCGATGGCATGGTACGCAAGCCAATCCTTCCACGCATCGAGCGGCTCACTGGCGGTGAGTGCAGAAAGTCCGGTCACTGCCTTCGGATGCCAGACGATAAACTCCGGAGCGTCTTTCAATCCGGCCGCGTCGAAGACGGCCGCCCAATCCAGTCCGGGCGCTTTTGCGGCGAACTCTTCGCGCTTCCACATCCTGGCGGAATGCACGTCCTCCGATTGCACACGCGTGGCGTGGACACCGGCCATTTTTGTTTCGAGAGCGAAGACTCGGGCGGCGCGCATGGCCGGATCGGTCATGCCGGCGAGCATCAGCATCGCGGCGATGTGCATCCGGTATTGCGTGCGCAATTTCTCCATCTGTGGCGTTTTGGAAATGTAGTAATCGCGGTCAGGCATTCCGAGGCCGCCCTGCAGGAGATACGGAACGGTGCGCGTCGGGTCCATCAGGTTTAGCGTGATCCAGACGCCGAACAGATTTTCGGTATAGAAGTTCGTCGCATTGAGCGCGTCGACATCCGCGCGAAGACTGCCGCCAATCACGCCCGAAAGGGCGTTGCGATTCTGGATACCGGCGATGGCATCCAGTTGGGGCTTCAGTGGCGTGATGCCTTTCGATTCGATCCTCGCCTCGTCCATGTAAGTCGAATAGAAGTCGCCGACCTTTTGAACCTCGGGAGTGGCCCTGGCACCGGTTCCCGCCCCCGCAGTTTCCTGAAGCAGCGCCTGTAACTGCTTGAGCGTCTGGTCGGCCAGAATTGTAGTGACGCCATATCGTGATTTATCCGGTGGAATCGGGGTCGACTTGAGCCATGTACCATTGGCGTATTCGTAGAAATCGTCGCCGGGATTGACTGTTTTATCCATCCCCGCGAGATCGATGCCCGATGAAAGCGTCGCCGCAGGTGGTGCGGGGCCTTTGCACGCTGAGGGCAGAAGAAGAAGTACAGCAATCAGGGCAGCGGCAGACCGTAGCGACATCGTTTCCTCCGGGGTCAGAATTCGCTGGCCCGTTTACGGCCGATTCGTGTAACGTGACGGCACCAGCATCAAGGAGACCATTATGCGATATTGTGCGTGGAAAACATTAAGACTCGCAGTGTTCGCCGGTATAGCGGCGGTAGCACTTGCTGCGGCAGCATTCGCGGCCCAGTACAGCATGACAGTGAACAAAGACCGGTTGCTCAACGCACAAAATGAGCCGCAAAACTGGTTGATGATGAATGGGGATTATGGATCCACCCGCTATTCGAAGCTGTCTCAGATCAATCGCGAGAACGTGAAGAATCTTCGCATGGTCTGGGCGCTGGCGCTCGGCGGCTTGCAGGACGTCGGGCAGAACGGTCCCGAAAACGAAACGAATCCGCTGATCGACAACGGATTCATGTACACATCCGACGGTTGGGGCACGCTTTATAAGATCGACGCGCGTGATCCCAACAGAGGCTCGTTCGTCTGGGTCACCGATCCGGGAGTGAAACATCAGGGCAACACGTCCCGCACGCGCGGCATTGCGTTATGGGAAGGTCTCATTTTCAATGCCCTTCCCGACGGACGCCTGATTGCCGTCAAACGCGACAACGGCGAAATTGTCTGGGACAAGATGGTGGCCACCACCAACGAGTTCGGCACTCGGGAACGATTCGATACGGCGCCGATCACGGCTGAAGACAAGGTGCTTATCGCAAACGGGGCGGGAGACGCGGGGACACGCGGTTGGATTGCCGCCTTCGAAGCCAGAACCGGCAAGGAACTGTGGCGATGGTATGTGATACCGAAGCCCGGCGATCCTGGAAGTGAGACGTGGAAGGACAAGAATAATTCGTGGAAGACGGGAGGCGGCGGTATCTGGCAGACCGGATCCTACGATCCCGCAACAAAGCTCACGATGTGGGGCACAGGCAACCCGGTTCCCCAATACGATCCTCAATCGCGTCCCGGCGACAATCTGTACACCGACTCGGTCGTGGCCCTGAACATCGACACCGGCAAACTCGTCTGGCACTACCAATACACGCCGAACGATTCGTGGGACTACGATGAAGTCGGCGTCCACATGCTCTACGACACCATCATCGGCGGGCAGAACCGGAAGGTCGTGAGCCACTTTGGCCGCAATGGGTTTTTCTATTCCATCGATCGCACGAACGGGAAATTCATCAAGGGCGCTCAGTACGTCAATGACCTGAACTGGACCAAAGGTCTCGATCCGGAGACCGGCAAGCCAGTCGAATACAATCCGAAACTGGATGTGCAAGTCTACAATCCGGTGGCGCGTGCTCTTCGTGGCGATCCCGAGAAGCGGACCTGCCCGACCTGGCACGGCGGCATCGCCCATCAGCCGACGGCTTACAATCCGATAAAGCACGTCGCCTACGGCGTGGGAATCGAAGGCTGCTTCTCACAAAACGGCGCCGAGTACAAGTTCCTGTCGGCGAACGGCGGTCTCGACCCCAAGAACAGCGAGAAGCGCACGTACAACAGCGATCTGTATTACGGTTCGGTGACGGCGTTCGACACGATCAATCACAAGGTCGTCGCAAAGGCCGTTACGGATATTGAAATCCGATCGGGTATCACTGCCACGGCAGGCGGCCTGGTATTCACAGCGCTGCAGGATGGTTGGGTCGTGGCTTATAACGACGATACGCTCGAGGAACTCTGGCGTTTCAACGTCGGCACCGCACTGAAAGGCGCACCCGTGACGTACATGATCGGTACGAAGCAGTACGTGGCAGTCCAGGCAAGCGGCAGGCACCTGCATCCCGTGAAGTTCGACAACTTCCAGGATTCCAGCTACCTGTTCGTGTTCGCGCTGAATTAGTTATTTCGAAAATCCTTTGCAGACGTCGGTATCGGAGCCCCAGAATTCGAGGCACTTCGCGCGATCCATGGGGCCCTTACCGACGATCTTTGCCATCAGGAAGTCCGCGATCAGGTCGATCTCGCGAGGCTGCAGCGTTGTGGGCGGATCGGGCATACGCGTCGGGTATGCTTTCAGGTCCGCCTGTTTCTTCCCATAGCAACGGCCGTCGCTGTAAGCGAACTTATCGAAAGCGGGCATTTGCGAGTTGAGCCGCCCGCACTTGATCACCGTAACGATTCCAGCCCGATTGAGCTTCGTTTCGCGCAGGTTTGCTCCCGTCGGCATCTGGCTTTCTTTATCGCGGCCGTCACCGGCCCAGCCATGACACGCCTTGCAATCGGCTTTTTGTAAATACAATCTCATGCCATCTGCGATGTTCTCCTCACTGGGCGGTTGTTGTTCTTGTCCCAGTGTGGTAATTGAGGCAGCCGTAATTGCCAGTGCGAGTGCTATCAATGGTAGAAAACGCATGAGCGCAGTATACAATGCAATCACTTCGGAGGTAGATCCCCATGTCTACGTCGGAATTTTCACGCCGTGAATTCGTTGGCATAACTGCGGGTGCTGCAGCGTTGGGCTTCATGCGCGCGCCACGGCAGGAGCGGGCGCTTCCGCCCTACGGTAACGGCACCATCCCCGCCGAAATCCGGTCGCGCTCGGTTGCGAACGTAAATGGTGGTCTTTCGGTCCACATCCTGGAAGCCGGGTTCGAGACGCCAAACCGTCCCGCGGTTCTGCTTCTGCACGGCTTCCCCGAGCTTGCCTATAGCTGGCGCAAGGTGATGCTGCCTCTCGCTAAGTCGGGGTATCACGTCATCGCGCCTGACCAGCGCGGATATGGGCGGACAATGGGCTGGGATAATTCCTACGACGCTGATCCGGATCCCTTCCGGATCCTCAACATGGTTCGTGACGCAATCGGGCTTGTCTATGCGCTCGGCCATCGCACGGTGGCGATGATTGTTGGCCACGATGCCGGCGCCCCAGTCGCCTCGTGGGCCACACTGATCCGGCCCGACATTTTCCGCACCGTCACGATCATGAGCTCTCCGTTCGAAGGCCCGCCTTCTATTCCATTCGACAGCGCGAATGGCGCGCCGATACCGCGCCGCGCAATCACCGACGACGAACTCGATGCCGAGCTTGCGAAGCTCCATCCGCCGCGCAAGTACTATCAGAACTACCAACGGACACGCGGCGCGAACGACAACATGCTGCATGCGCCGCAAGGGCTCCACGCCTTCTTCCGCGCGTATTACCACTACAAGAGCGCCGATTGGAAAGGGAATAAGCCTCATCCTCTGAAGGCGCGTACCGCCGAAGAGATGGCGCAAATCCCAACCTATTACGTCATGGAGAAAGACAAGGGGATGGCCGAGACGGTCGCGCCCTTCATGCCGTCCGCCGCCGAGATCGCTGCCTGCAAGTGGCTGACCGAGGATGAAGTCGAGGTGTACGCCACCGAGTACGGCCGGACTGGTTTCACCGGCGCGCTTCAGGGCTATCGCGTGCGCCGGGGCTCGGATCCGAAAAGCGTCGCCGAGATGCTGACGTTCTCGGGCCGCGCTATCGATGTGCCTTCCATGTACATCGCGGGCAAGAGCGACTGGGGCGTTTATCAGACGCCCGGCGCCGTCGAAAAAATGCAGTCGACCGCATGCACGCGCATGGTCGGATTTCATCTCCTGGACGGAGCCGGCCATTGGGTGCAGCAGGAGCAACCGGAACAGGTCGGCACGCGGCTCCTCGCGTTCCTCAAGCAGTACGGATCATGAAGAAAGGGCGCAGCCAGTAATGGGATGACTGGACGTCTGCCACCGCTGGTTCCTGGATGGCCTTTGATCGGCAATGCGATCGAGCTTGCCGCCGATCCCGTGCAGTTCTGGGTGCAGACCGCGAAAAAATTCGGACCGGCCTACCGCGTTCGATATCCAACAGCGTTCAATGGCGAAATGACGGTCCTTGCCGGAATTGAAGCGAACCGGTTCGCCGCGCACTATGGACACGAAGTCTTCACGACCAAACAGTATTACCAGAGGCTGACGCGCGAAACGGGCACCGACAACTATATCTGCGCACTCGATGGCGCCCCGCATGCGTACTTTCGCAGCGTCATGAAACCCGCGCTCTCGCGCGAGGGAGCCGCGCCGTTCGTTCAAGACATGATCGAAATGGTCGAGGCCAGAGTGCGCTCGTTGCCGGAGGCCGGCGTCATCTCCGCATTGGAATTTGTGGAGCGCCTCACCGTCGACCAGTTATCTCTGGCGGCTTCAGGATGTCCTATGAAGGACGCCGACTATGACCATCTTACGCGGTTCGCCAAAACGTTTGTCGGCTCAAGCGTTGCAGGGCAGCCGGAATTTTTCTTGAAGCTGCCGGGTTATAAAAAATCGAAGTCGGCGTTCCATCTATTCATCAACGATGGAGTGCTTGAACACGAACGCCGATCGTCAGATTCCGATCGTCGTCCCGATTTGATGGACATCGTTGCCCGCGCCGTTTATCCGGATGGCAGCCCATTCAACGAAGCCGATCGTGTGGCGAACGGGCACCTGCCTTATGCGAATGGCTTCATCTATGCGGGCCGGATTTGCGCGACGATGCTTTACGCTCTGTTGAAGCACCCATCCATTTTAAAAATTGTGCAAACCGAAATTGACGCCGCTTTTGCGGAAGGCACGCCCACGCTGAAGACTATTCGCAGGATGACGATGCTGCACAATTGCATCAAGGAAACACATCGGCGATATCCAGTTGCACCTGCAGTCCCGCGGTTTGCCGCAAGGACATTCGAATTCGCAGGCTACACGATCCCTCGAGGCACGTACTTGTTCGTCGCGGTCGTCCTGCCGCACTTCGACGAACGCTATTTTGCGGATCCTTACAAATTCGATCCGGCCCGCTTCGCTCCTCCCCGCAGCGAAGCGGCACGACCACATGTGTATGCGCCTTACGGGATCGGGACGCACGTGTGCCTGAGTGTAGGGTTGGTGGAAACTGTCGTCATGACCACAATGGCCGCGCTCCTTCACACGCTGAATCTCGAACTTCATCCTCCGGATTACGAGATGCGGACCGCAATTGATCCGGTTCCCGGTCCGGAGAGCAGGTTCCGCCTGCGAGTCGTGGGACGCCGCCAGGCAGGGACAGGCGTATTGGAGGGGGAATTAGAGTCTGTGTTTCCGTCATTGAGTCTCAGTGCGGACCGTATTGCGCGGCGGCTGTATCCACGCGGCAGCACGATCATCCGCCAGGGTGACGTCGCCGATGAGTTTTTCATCGTGGTTGATGGCGAGGTGGAAATCGAACGCACCAACAGTTCCGGTGTAGTCGAGCATCTGGCGCGGATCGGCCGGGGCGGCTACTTCGGCGAGATCGGCCTTTTGCATGGCCTGCCACGAACGGCAACAGTACGCGCTTCTGAAGACGGCGTGACGGTGTTGGTCATTTCGCGGGAATTGTTTATGCAAATGGTGTCCGAACACGACCTCATCAGCGACGAAATCGCGGAAATGGCGAAGCGGCGCCTGATGGTGAGCCAGCTGGCCGATGCCATGCCGGGCCTCGACTCGGCGGCCCTCGCGAAAGTTTCGACTCACCTCGAACGCCGGCGTTTCGTTCCTGGCGAGGTGGTCATTCAGCAGGGCGATGAAGCCGATCGCTTCTA
>Ga0070707_100005755_pt1 | contig 11562 bp, 12 predicted proteins | sample KBSK5502metaG_FD_65468 | JGI IMG/M metagenome (GOLD analysis project Ga0070707, IMG submission 65468) | Corn, switchgrass and miscanthus rhizosphere microbial communities from Kellogg Biological Station, Michigan, USA - KBS K5-50-2 metaG | ecosystem: Host-associated > Plants > Roots >... | reverse complement strand
GCGGCCGGCAGGAAACTGGTCATGAGGTGACCCCATTCAGGTAATGGAGGACCGCGAGCACCCGGCGGTGGCCGTGCTCGTCCGATACGAGTCCGAGCTTGCTGAAGATGCTGTTGATGTGCTTTCCCACGGCGCCGCCGCTGACGACCATCGTCTCGGCGATGGCGGAGTTGGACCGGCCTTCGGCCATCAGCGCGAGGACCTCGCGCTCACGGCTGGTCAGCACGCTGAGCGGACTGCGGCTGCGGGCGAGCAGCTGGGCCACGACCTCGGGGTCGAGCGCGCTGCCGCCCTCGGCCACCCGGCGCAGCGCGTCGAGGAACTCCGCCACGTCGGCCACCCTGTCCTTGAGCAGGTATCCGACGCCGTGCGGGCTTCCGGAGATCAGCTCGGTCGCGTACCGTTCCTCCACCCACTGCGACAAGACGAGCACGCCCGTGTCCGGCCAGCGGTCCCGGATCACGAGCGCGGCGCGCAGCCCCTCGTCGGTGAACGTCGGCGGCATCCTGACGTCGATGACGCACACGTCCGGGGTGCACGCCTCCACGGCGCGCATCAGCCCCTCGGCGTCCGTCTCAGCGGCGACAACCTCGTGGCCGGCTTCTGCCAGCAGGCGGGTCAGCCCCTCGCGCAGCAGGACCGAGTCCTCCGCGATCGCCACCCTCAGCATGGCAGCTCCGCCGCGATGATCGTCGGCCCGCCGTACGGGGATTCCACGGTCAGCCGGCCGTCGACGCCGGTCACCCGGCTGGCGAGGCCGGAGAGCCCCGCGCCCTGCGGGTCGGCGCCGCCGACTCCGTCGTCGCTAATCATGATGGCGAGCACGCCGGGATAGCCGTGCCCCTCGACCACGACTTTCGCCTGGCTGGCCCGCGAGTGCTTCGCGACGTTCGTGAGGGCCTCGGCGACGACGAAGTACGCGACGGCCTCTATCAGCGGCTTCGGCCTGACCGGCATGTCGACGTGCACGTCGACAGGGATGGGGCTGCGCGCGGCCAGACCGGATAGCGCGGCGTCGAGGCCGCGATCGGTCAGCACCGGCGGGTGCACTCCCCTGACGAGGTCCCGCAGCTCGGTCAGCGCGGCCTTGGCCTGCGCGTGGGCCGAGTCGACCAGGTCCCTGGCCGCGTCGATGTCGTCGCCGAACCTCGCCTTGGCGCGGCCCAGCTCCATCGCGAGCGCCACCAGCCGCTGCTGCGCGCCATCGTGCAGGTCGCGCTCGATCCTCTTCCGCTCGGTTTCCGCCGCGTCCACCACCCGGTCGCGGCTGAGCTCGAGCTCGGCGACCCGGGCGGCCAGGCTGCTCGGCGGCCCGAGCAGGCGCCGGGCCAGCGCGGCGTCCGCGACCGCGAGGCCCCTGGTCACCTGCGGCGCGGCCAGCAGCACCAGCGCGCCCGCCACGGCCACGAGCACGGCCTTCGGTTCGTGCAGGATCCGGCCGTCTATATGGAAGCCGCCGCCCGGCAGCGACCAGTCGAACAGCGGCAGCGTGACCATGATGAGGCCGATGGCCCAGACGCTCAGGCTGACGAACGCGGCCGCCGCGCTGAGCGGCCCCCGCGACACCGCGTAGAGCACCTCGCGCCAGGTGGCGCGCTCGCTGAGCTTCTCGAAGCGCGGCAGCAGCCGCAGCCGGTACCCGCTGCGCGTGCCGGCCGGCCAGCCGGGGATCTGCTCGCCGAGCGTGGCCGCGAACCTCGCCCGCTCGGCGCGGGCGAACCAGTCGGTGAACCGCAGCGTGGCGCCGAGTATCGGCATGCCGATCATCGCCACCGGGAGGCCCAGCGCGCCGAACACGAGCCCGGGAACCACGATCCAGACGACAAGGGCGCCGACGCAGACGCCGATGAAGTGGTGGATGAAGGCAAGCCAGGTGCGCGGCGACACCAGGTCCCGAACGAAGTACATGCGAGTGACGCTAGGCCATGCCATCGGTGCCCGCCATCATCCAGTCTTCCGGATGGAGGGTAATGCTAGCCCTACCCGCCGCCTGGGCCGGTGGCGACCGGGCGGGAAGGGTCGGTGATCCATTCGGACCAGGAGCCGGTGTAGAGGGCCGCGGGGATGCCCGCGAGGGTAAGGGCGAGAACCTCGTGGGCGGCGGTGACGCCGGAGCCGCAGTACGCGCCGACGGCGGCCCCGTCGGCGGCGCCGAGCGCGGCGAAACGGCGAGCCAGGTCGGCCGGCGGGCGGAAGGTACCGTCCTCGTGCACGTTCTCCGCGGTCGGGGCGCTGACCGCGCCGGGGATGTGGCCGGCCACCGGGTCGACAGGCTCGGTCTCGCCGCGGTACCTGGCCCCCGCCCTCGCGTCGAGCAGCACGCCCGTGCGGGCCAGCGCCGCGGCGCCGTCCGCGTCGAGGAGGGCCAGGTGCCCGGGAGACGCGGTGAAATCACCAACGGCGGGCGCGGCTGCCGGCAGGCCCGTCTCTACCGGGTGACCAGCCGCCTTCCAGGCCGCGAAGCCGCCGTCGAGCACCCGCACCTGCCGGTGGCCGAAGTACCGCAGCAGCCACCACGCGCGGGCCGCCGCCGTGGAGTCGGCGTCGTCGTAGACCACGACCGGCTGGTCGCCGCGCACGCCGGCCCGGCGCATGGCGGCCTGGAACGCGGCCGCGCCGGGCATCGGGTGCCTGCCGCCGGGACCTGGCGGGGCCGCGAGGTCGCGGTCCAGGTCGGTGAACACCGCGCCCGGGATGTGCCCGGCCTGGTACAGGTCGATGCCCGGCGGGCCGCCCAGCCGCCAGCGCACGTCGAGCAGCGCCGGCGGCCCCGGCATCGACGCCAGCTCGGCGACGGTGATGAGGGCGGTCCCGGCGGGCATGACGCTCACGGCGCCGCGTACGTGAGCATCGGGACCAGCTGCTCGGCCGAGGTCAGCGAGCCGTGCTGGCCGGTGAACCCGCTCTCGCGCGGCTCGGCGTGCGAGGCGACGATCGCGGTCGTGCCCGCGGCCGCGGCGACCACGTCGCCGATCCTGTCGGTCACCGACCAGTCGGGCGGCCCGAACCAGCCGTAGCTGATCGCCTCCTCGCGCGACGCCACCCAGGCGTGCTCGCCGAGGACCTCCCGCCAGATGGCAAGCACGTCGGCGGCGGCCCCTGGCCTCGCGTACACGTGCCTGGCCCGCGGCTCGCCGCCGAGCAGCGCGACGCCCGCCCGCAGCTCCGGCACGAGGTCCGCGTCCACCTTGTCCTCAGGGGCGACGTTCACCATCCCGTGGTCGGCCGTCACGTACAGCACCGCGCCGAACGGCAGCGCCTGGGCGATCTGCTCCGCCAGCCGGTCCACGTGCGCGAGCTGGTACGTCCACGCCGGCGAGGACACGCCGAAGCCGTGGCCCACGGCGTCCATGTCGCCGTGATACGCGGTGACCAGCACGCGTTCCGAGCTTTCCAGGGCGGCTACCGACTCGGCGGCCAGCGCCCCCATCGTGCTCGCCGCGCGGTACTCCGCCCCGCGCAGGACGGCGCGTGTCAGCCCGCTGTCGGCGTAGGCGCCCGGCGCGACGTGGACGGCGGAGATGCCGGCCGCGGCGGCCCGCTCGAACAGCGTCGGCTTGGGCTGCCAGGCCAGCGGGTCGACGTCCTTCGGCCAGTGCAGGGCGTTGAGCAGCCTGTTCGAGCCGGGGACCGCCACCTGATAGCCGAGCACGCCGTGCTCGGCGGGCGGCAGGGCGGTGCCGAGCGAGCCGAGGCTTGTCGCGGTCGTGGAGGGGAAGCCGGCGGTCAGCGGCCTGGAGTTGAACGCCAGCTCGGAAAGGAACGGCGCGGCGGCCTGGTGCCCGCGCAGCAGCTCCCAGCCGAGCCCGTCCACGATCAGCAGGCAGACCCGGCCGGCCCCTTGCAAGCCGAGCACATTGCGGGCGTGGTCGCCGGTCATCGAGGCGAGGATGGAGGCGGACAGGTCGGCGAGGCTGCTCTCGCCGTACGACGGCACGATCGGGCTGGTTCTGGGCTCGCGTGGCGTCATAAGCGTCAACTGCCGCTGCGCGCGGTGGCGTCGGACAGCGCGCCGGCGAAGGAGAGCACCTGGCGCACGGCCTCCTCGCCGTCGGCCGCCTCGCTGATGCGGAGCGTCAGGTCGTCGGCGGTGATCGTGCCGAGGTACCCGTGGTCGGCCTCGCAGCTCTCGTCGCCGCAGTGCGCCGGCTCAAGCTCCAGGTGCGACAGCACGTTCCAGCCGATCGTCAGCATCACCTCGGACGGCATCGTCACCCCCGGCACGTACGAGGCCGGATCGGGCACCACCCTGGTCAGCGACACCGACGACACCCGGGAGAACCTGATCGCCTCGGTGCTGGTCTCGGCCCGCGGCCGCCCGTCAGGCTCCTCGGCCGGATGCTCGTCGGTGTGCGAGTAGACCAGCCTGGTCGGGGTGAGCGCCATCACCGTCATGTGCCTGCGGACCTCCATCCCAGGATCGAAGATCGCGTCGTGGTGCACGAAGAAGGCGGTGACTGGTTCCTGGCCCAGGGCGGAAGCGACCGCGTCGGTCACCAGACCGGGGTAGTACCCGCTGCGCTCGACGGCGGCCCGCAGGTCCTCGGTCATGACTCTGGTTTCCCTCATTGTTCCATCCTGCACCGTCCGCGGGCATGGTTCACCCCCGGCGGGGGTAAAGCCGCGCTTGTTTGGCTGGGCCTAACCGTCCGACGCTGCCACGTCGCGCCACGCCGGCTCGTCCGGGTCGGGCAGCATCCGCGCCGGATCGAGCGGATCCGGGGCGATGCGCTCCGGGTCGGCGCCCGGATCGCGCGGCTCGCGCAGGAGCTCGTCGATCGCCTTGCGGCGCCGCCGCATGATCCGCAGGCGCTCTCGCGGCTCCTCCAGCTCGAGGGCCGCCGCGCCGGGCGCGGGCTTCGGCTTGCGCGGCTTGGGCGAGCCCGCCGCGCCGCCCCTGCCGCGGTAGATGAGCAGGCCGTTGTCCGGGTCGGGCACTCCGTCGAGCGCCGCGCGGACGGCGGGCAGCGCGCGGAACGCCTCCCACTGCTCATCGGTGTGGAACAGGACCTCGAAGATCACGCCGTGCTGCGTGTCGTGCCATTCGTAGTAGAGCGCGCCGTGCGTGATCGCCGCCTCGGTGAGCTCGTCCTCGTAGGCGTACCGCCACCCGCTCGCCGGGAGCTTGTCGCCAGAGAAAACCTCGATCGACCACCATTCAGCCATGCCGGGCCACCCGTCTGTGCCGCCTTCGGTCGCGTAAACACGATAGTACGTCTTTCGCGACCGTTTTGCGCGGGTCGGCGAACGCCGATACGTTCTCGGCATGGCAGCAGACGGACGGCGGCACGTGCTGGCGATCGGCGGCGGCATGCTGATGCCCCGCGACTCGGCCCCGCTGCAGCTGAAGTACGCGATGGAGCTGACCGGACAGGCCCGGCCGAAGCTGTGCGTGCTGAACACCGCCGTCGGCGACGACCCGAGCGCCTACCTGCGCGTGTACGACCGGCTCGCGGACACACCGGCCCGGGTCAGGCACCTGGCGCTGTTCCCGATGCCGAACGTCGCTGACCCCGAGGACCTGCTGATGTCGCAGGACGTCATCTTCGTCGGCGGCGGCAGCGTGGCGAACATGGTCGCGGTCTGGCGGGTGCACCGGATCGACGAGATCCTGCGCAAGGCCTGGCAGGCGGGCATCGTGCTGGCCGGCTCGTCCGCGGGGGGAATCTGCTGGTTCGAGGGGGGAACCACGGACTCGTTCGGGATAAAACTGCGCGCCTTCACTGACGGGCTCGCGATGCTGCCGGGAAGCTTCTGCCCGCACTACAACTCCGAGGCGGAGCGGCGGCCGCTGTACCGGCGGCTCGTCGCGGACAGCGCGCTGCCCGGCGGGATCGCCTGCGACGACGGCGTCGCGGCGCACTTCACCGACGAGACGCTCGCGGAACAGGTCTCCGACCGGCCGGGGGCGAACGCGTACCGGATCGCGCGAGACGGCGCGGACGGCGCCACGGAAACCCCGCTTCCTGTGCGCTTCCTCGGCGCATAGCGGGTCCGCCTTCAGGCGTAGCCGGGCGGCAGCCGGTCCGCCGCGCGGGCGACGACCTGCCGTGGGATGCCCGCGTAACCTGGGCGGGTGCGCTCCTTCTACGACTGGCTGCGCGGCCACCCGCTCGTGGTCGACAGCCTGCTAGCCCTGCTGCTGATCCTGCTCGGGGTGAGCATCGGCGGCGGCCTGCGGGAGGTCGGCGTGGTCGAGGGGGTGCTGTTCGTCGTCGCGATGTCGGCGCCCGTGGCGCTGCGGCGGCGCTACCCGGTCGGCGCGTTCGCCGTCGTGGTGATCGTCGGCGGGCTCGAGGTGCTGAAGCTGCCCAGGCCGATCGGGTCCGACCTGGCGGTCGTCATCCTGGTGTACACGGTGGCGGCCTACCGGCCGCGCCGGATTTCGCTGGCTGCCCTAGCGGTCTGCCTCACCGGGTCGGTGGTCGCGGTCCTGGTGTGGTCGGCGGACGCAGTCGTCCACTCGGTGTACACGCTGGCGGGAGTGGCGGCGGTGTTCGGCGGCCCGGCGCTGCTGGCCTGGCTGCTCGGCGACTCGATGCAGTGGCGGCGCGGCTACTACCGCGGGCTCGAGGAGCGGGCCGCCCGCCTGGAGCGCGAGCGCGACGCGCACATCCAGGTCGCGGCGGCGGCGGAGCGGGCGCGGATCGCCCGCGAGCTGCACGACGTCGTCGCGCACAACGTCAGCGTCATGGTGGTACAGGCCGACGGGGCCGCGTTCGCGCTCGACGCGTCGCCGGAGAAGGCCCGGCAGGCGCTGACCGCGATCTCCCGCACCGGCCGGCAGGCGCTCGCCGAGATGCGAAGCCTGCTCGGCGTGCTGCGCTCGGCGTCCGACAGCGGGACGAACCTGACGCCACAGCCTGGCGTGGAACAGCTCGCCGGGCTGCTGGAGCAGACCCGCGCGGCCGGGCTGCCCGTCTCGTTCGCGGTAGAGGGCGTGCCGCGGGCGCTGCCGTCTGGCGCCGCGCTGGCCGCGTACCGGATCGTGCAGGAGTCGCTGACCAACGCCCGCAAGCACGGCGGGCCGACGGTGACCGCCGGCGTCACGCTGCGATTCTGCGAGGACCAGCTGGTGATCAACGTCACCGACGACGGCCGGGCGCGCGATGACGGCGGCGCCGCTGGCGAGGCTGGCGCCGGCACCGGCCCCGACGGCCTCGGGCACGGGCTCATCGGCATGCGGGAGCGGGCGGACGTGCACGGCGGGACGATCGCCGCGGGACCGCGGCCCGGCGGCGGCTGGCGGGTCACCGTGACGCTGCCGCTGGCGCCCGGCGGGGGCGGTACGGGCGCTACGGGCACTGCGGGCGCTATGGGCATCGCGGGCGCCGTGGGCGCCGCGAGCGCGGGAGCCGGCGCGGATGCCGCCGCGCACGCCGAGCCGGGCGCGGCATGACCGGCCCGGCGCCCGCGCCGATCAGGGTCGCACTCGTCGACGACCAGGAGCTGGTGCGCGCCGGGTTCCGGATGATGCTGGACGCGCAGCCGGATATGAGCGTCACCGGCGAGGCCGCTGACGGCCTGGACGCGGTGGCGCTCGCCGGGCGCGGCGCGGCGGACGTCATGGTGATGGACGTCCGGATGCCGCGGCTGGACGGGGTGGAGGCGGTCCGGCGGATCTGCGCGGCCGGCGAGCGGCCGAGGGTCCTCATGCTAACCACGTTCGACCTGGACGAGTACGCGTTCGCGGCGCTGAAGGCCGGCGCCAGCGGGTTCCTGCTGAAGGACGTGCCGCCGCAGGAGCTGCTGTTCGCGATCCGGGCCGTGCACTGCGGCGACTCGGTGGTCGCGCCGTCCACGACGCGGCGGCTGATCGACCGGTTCGCGCCGCTGCTGCCCGCCGGGACGGAGCGGGCGACGCCGGCCGGCGGCGGCCTCGCCGAGCTCACCGACCGGGAACGGGAAGTCCTCGTCCAGGTCGCGGCCGGCCTGTCCAACGCGGAGATCGCCACGCGCCTGTTCGTCTCCGAGGCCACGGTGAAGACCCACGTCGGGCGGATCCTCGCCAAGCTGGGGCTGCGGGACCGGGTGCAGGCGGTGGTGTTCGCCTACGAGACCGGCCTGGTCCGCGCCCGCTCGCGGTAGCGAACGTGGTCGATGTGCCATCGACCACCCTTCACTTGCGCGGTGTCGCCCGGTACAGCGACCAGCCCAGGGCGGCGAAGGCGACCAGCGGGAGCAGCCACCACGCGTTGACACCGGCCGCGTGGGTGAGGATCGCGGTGAGCCCCAGGCCCGCGACGATGAACGCGGCGACCTGCCAGTCGTCGCCGATCACGAAGTCGTACCAGAACGCGCCGAACGCCTTGATGCGGTTCATGAGCTGAGTACCTCCGATTGCCTGGCCGGGGCGCCGACGGCTCCCTTGCGGGAGCGCAGCCAGAAGACGTAGCCCGCCGAGACGAGGCCCACGACCGGGACGAGCACGAGCAGGGCGGCGTCGTTGCCTGGCCAGGCGACGCCCGCGCCCTCGGCGCCCCAGAACGTGCCGAAGCTGGTGAGCATGATGCCGACCGCGAACTTCATCCAGTTCTCCGGGACCTTGGTCAGCGGCGCCCGGACCGCGATGCCGGTGACGGTGATCACGACGATGGCGGCCGCCGCGCCGATCACGGCGGCGCCGATGTTCTTCTGGTTGGCGCCGAAGGTGATCACGATGAACACGACTTCCAGGCCTTCGAGCAGCACGCCCTTGAAGGCGAGGGTGAACGCGTACCAGTCGCTGACGCCGCGCTTTGACTCCTTGGCGGCGGTCTCGGCCGCGCTGACCTCCCTGAGGTAGGCGCTCGCCTCGTCGTGCAGCGCCTTGTAGCCGGTGGCGCGCAGCACCGCCTTGCGCAGCCACTGGAGCCCGAAGATCGCCAGCAGCGCGCCGACGACCAGGCGGAGCGCGGTCAGCGGGAGGTAAGTGATCGCCGGGCCGACCACGGCGGTGATCGCGGCCAGCACGACGAGGGCCACGGCCATGCCCTGGAACGTGGACTTCCACTCGCGGGTGATGCCCGCGGCGAGCACTATCGTGAGAGCCTCGATCGCCTCGACCGCGCAGGCGACGAAGACGGTGAGGATAAGCGGGAGCGCATTCAATGAGCCGCCTCAGCTTTCGGGGAGAATAAGGGAGTGACTGATCGACGTGACAAGGCAGACGCTGGCAGCGAGGAAGCCGGCGGCTGGCTGCTGCTGATCTACCGGGTCCCGCCGGAACCGACCAGGCTGCGGTCCACGGTCTGGCGCCGCATCAAGAGTCTGGGCGCTATCTACCTGCAGAACTCGGTCGCCGCGCTGCCCGCGGGCCCCGCCGCCGAGCGGTCGCTCCGCAAGCTGCGCCGGGAAATCCTCGACATGTCCGGCACGGCGGTGCTGCTGTCGTGTGCCGTGCTGGCCGGCGAGACCGAGGTGCGCAACGCGTTCCAGACGGCCCGCGACGACGAGTACGAGGAAATCGTCGACAAGTGCGAGGACTTCCTTCGCCAGGTGCAGAAGGAATACGACGAGAACCACTTCACCTACGCGGAGCTTGAGGAGAACGAGGTCGACCTGGTCAAGCTGCGGAACTGGTTCGCGAAGGTGACCGAGCGCGACGTTTTCGGCGCGGACGGCCGGGCGGCGACCGAGCAGGCCCTTGATGCGTGCGAGCAGTCGCTGGAGGCGTACGCCGCGCGCGTCTACGCCGAGGAAGGGGAAGGACAGTGACGGCCCGATGGCCATCTCGCTCATCCGTTCGCACCTCCCGTCCCGCATGCCGTGTGCCGGTCCCGGTAAACCTGCCCCGTCAGGGCGCCACCATTCCATGTTAACCGCCGTTAGGTCTAACACGTAACCTTCGTTATTGCCAGTTTGTGACCATCGATTCATCGTCTGGCTAACTTGCAGACACTTCCATGATGCCTCAGCTCCGCAGACTCGGGGCCATGAACCGCTCGTACCGGCGCACACGGCTCGCGATCCGCCCGACCGGGGTGCGGCTCGCCTCACCTGCGGCTCGAACCAGACGGCTGTCATCTGTTCCCCGCCGACGACAGCGGCACCGGCGCGGTCAAGGAATACGCGAGCGCCTAACCGACGCCGCGGATTGAGGAGTACGCGCGGACGCAGCCTCCTGGGTGAGCTCTGAGAAATTGCTGAGACTTGATTCGATAGTCACTGGGATTTAACTTCGAGTTTTGTCGGAGTATGTCTGAAACAAGGAGGTTGTGCGCTAGGACGCTTCGCTCAGAGACAGCGTTGAATGAGGGAGTTGTACCTATGCGACGATCTCCGCTCATCGCGACGGCCGGCGCGCTGGTCCTCGCGGTCTCAGCCACCCTGCCCGCTATCGCCTCGGCCGCTGCCCCCGCTTCGGCCGCGACGGTGCGCCCGGCCGGGCTCGGCTACACCACAACGCCGATCAAGCACGTGGTCGTGATCATCGGCGAGAACCACACCTTCGACAACGTGTTCGCGACCTACCAGCCGCCCAAGAGACAACACATCGACAACCTGCTGTCCGAGGGGATCGTCACCGCCAGCGGCGGCCTCGGGTCGCACGCGAAGAAGGCGGAACAGCTCAAGGCTTCCGTCACCAAGACGTACACGCTCAGCCCGACGATCACGGGCGCCTACACCACCCTGCCGCAGCCCAATACGACCTACGTCGCCACGGGATGTGACGGCCAGGCCATGAACACCCCGGACAAGCGCTTCCCCGCCAACCTGCCCAACGCGCCGTTCCAGATCACCAAGTACGTGCCATACGACGACAGCCACCTGGAGTACACCGGCGGCTGCGAGTTCAACGGCGCCTTCGTCGGCGACCCGTTGCACCGCTTCTACCAGATGTGGCAGCAGACCGCCTACGACAACAAGCTCTTCACCTGGACGGCCAACACCGCGGGCGACGACAACGGCACCGTGCCGCCGGCTCCGATCTACCAGGGCGCCGTGCAGATGGGCTACTACAACATGGCCGAGGGCGACGCGCCCATCCTGAAGGACCTCGCCGCGAAGTACGCGATCAGCGACAACTACCATCAGGCGGTCCAGGGCGGCACGGGCGCGAACCACATCGCGCTCGGCACCGGGTTCGCCGCCTCGTACCAGAACGCGGCGGGAGTAGCCACGCCGCCGCCGCCCGGCGAGATCGAGAACCCCAACCCCAAGCCGGGCACCAACAACAACTACACGCAGGACGGGTACGGGAGCAGCACTAAGGCCAACACCGGCGGTAGCTACTCCGAGTGCGCCGACCGCTCCCAGCCGGGCGTCGGGGCCGTCTTCAACTACCTGGACACCCTGCCGTACCAGGCATTCGACAACTGCCAGCCCGGGCGGTACTACCTGCTGAACAACTACAACCCGGGCTACACCGTGACCGGCGCGCTGCAGACCGCGCCGTACACCGTTCCGCCGCAGCAGTCGGATTACGTCACGATCGGCCAGGCGCTGTCGGCCAAGAACGTCAGCTGGGGATACTTCGGCGAGGGCTACAACAACGGCACGCCGACCTCGGGCTACTGCGGCATCTGCGATCCGATGCAGTACTCCTCGGCGATCATGACCAACCCGGCGCTGCGGAAGAAC
>Ga0070707_100005753_pt1 | contig 11562 bp, 11 predicted proteins | sample KBSK5502metaG_FD_65468 | JGI IMG/M metagenome (GOLD analysis project Ga0070707, IMG submission 65468) | Corn, switchgrass and miscanthus rhizosphere microbial communities from Kellogg Biological Station, Michigan, USA - KBS K5-50-2 metaG | ecosystem: Host-associated > Plants > Roots >... | reverse complement strand
GGGCTGCGGGCGTTCGCGATCCCGATGCCGGTCAGGTTCCGGGGGATCACGGTGCGCGAGGGCGCGCTGATCGAGGGGCCGGCCGGGTGGGGGGAGTTCTCGCCGTTCGCGGAGTACGGGCCGAAGGAGAGCGCACGGTGGCTGGCCAGCGCCGTCGAGTCCGCGACGGCCGGGTGGCCCGCGCCGGTCAGGGACCGGATCCCGGTGAACGTGACCGTGCCCGCGGTCGGGCCCCAGCAGGCGGCCGCGATCGTGGCCCGGTCGGGTTGCCGGACCGCCAAGGTCAAGGTGGCCGAGCGCGGCCAGGCCGAGGCGGAGGACATCGAGCGGGTCGAGGCGGTCCGGGCCGCGCTCGGCCCGGACGGCAGGATCAGGGTCGACGCCAACGGCGCCTGGGAGCCGGGGCAGGCGGCGCGGATGCTGCGGAGGCTGGCCCGGTTCGGGCTTGAGTACGCCGAACAGCCCTGCGCCACCCTGGACGAGCTGGCCGAGCTGCGTCGGCATATCGACATCCCGGTCGCCGCCGATGAGTCGATCCGCCGGGCCGAAGACCCGCTGCGGGTACGCGCGGCCGGCGCGGCCGACATCGTGATGCTCAAGGTGCAGCCGCTCGGCGGGGTCCGCGCGGCGCTTGCGGTGGCGCAGGCCTGCGGCCTCCCGGTCGTGGTGTCGAGTGCGGTGGACACCTCGGTGGGACTGGCCGCCGGGGTGGCGCTGGCCGCCGCGCTCCCCGAACTGCCCTACGCCTGCGGGCTGGGCACCATGTCGCTGCTGGCCGGGGACGTGACGGCCGCCCCGCTGCGGCCAGAGGCGGGATCGCTGCCGGTCCGCCGGCCCGCCGTCGACCTCGATGAGCTGGCCCGCTGGGAGACCGACCCGGCCCCCTGGCGGGAGCGGGCCATGGCGGCAGCCAGGTACCTGTCGTGAACCCGGCCACCGCGTTCGGCGTCACGTTCAGCGACGAGCTAATCAGGTGCGGGCTGCGTGAGATAGTGCTGGCGCCCGGCTCGCGCAGCACGCCGCTGGCGATGGCGTTCTACGAGGCGGCGCGGCAGCGGCGGCTGCGGCTGCACGTCCGGATCGACGAGCGCTCCGCCTCGTTCACCGCGCTCGGCCTGGCCAAGGCCAGCCGCCGTCCGGTGGCGGTGCTGTGCACCTCGGGCACGGCGGCGGCCAACTTCCACCCGGCGGTGATCGAGGCCGACGAGTCCGTAGTGCCGCTGGTCGTGCTCACCGCCGACCGGCCCGCGGAGCTGCGCGGGATCGGCGCCAACCAGGCCATCGACCAGATCAAGCTGTACGGCGCCGCGGTGCGCTGGTTCTGCGAGGCCGGCCTGCCCGAAGCCCGGCCGGGCGCGGCCGGCTACTGGCGCTCGCTGGCCTGCCAGGCCTGGGCGCACGCGGCGGGCCGTGTCGGCGGCCTGCCCGGCCCGGTCCACCTCAACCTCCCGTTCCGCGAGCCTCTGGTGCCCGGCGGGGACGAGGAATGGCCAGACTCGCTGGACGGGCGCCCCGGCGGGCAGCCGTGGACCCGTTTTGCCCCAGGGGGGCCAGGGGGGTCTGGGGGGACGGGCAGTCCCCCCAGGAGCAGGGGGGGTCTGGGGGGGATCGTCCCCCCGGGGCAACACTGGGTCGCCCCCCCGGGGGAGATGCAACTGCCGTGGACCGAACGCGGCGTGGTGGTCTGCGGCGACGGCGACTACGACGCGCCGGCCTTGGTCGAGCTGGCCGGGCAGGCGGGCTGGCCGGTGCTCGCCGAGCCCTCGTCCGGCGCCCGCCGCGGCCCCGGCGCGCTGTCCGCCTACCAGTACCTGCTCGCGGCGCCGGAGTTCGTCCGGGTGCACCAGCCCGACCTGATCGTGTCGGCGGGCCGGCCCGGGCTCTCCCGCCCGCAGCTCGCCTTCCTGCGGCCCGGCCCGGCGAGCACAGGATCGGCACGCAGGCACGTGGTGGTGGCGCAGGGACCCGGGCGCTGGGCCGATCCGCAGCGTGCCGCCACCGACGTCGCGGCGGCCCTCCGGCTCGCCGGGACGCCCGGCGGCTCCGGCTCGCTGGGGGGCTCGCCGGGGGGCTGGCTGGAGGGCTGGCAACGGGCGGACGAGGCGGCGCGCCGCGCGGTGGACGCCGTGCTCGACGAGGACGACAGCCTGACGGAGCCGCGACTCGCCCGCGACCTGGCCAGCGCACTGCCCGAAGGAGCCATGCTGTGGTGCGGATCAAGCCAGCCCGTTCGGGATATTGATTGTGCTCTTCCGCCGCGTGCGGACCTCCGCGTGCTGGCCAGCCGCGGTACCAGCGGGATCGACGGCACCACCTCGTCGGCGATCGGTGCCGCGCTGGCCCACGGCGGCCCGTCCTTCGCGCTGATCGGGGACCTGACGTTCCTGCACGACGCGGCGGGCCTGGCCCTCGGCCCGGACGAGCCGCGTCCCGACCTGTGCCTGGTCGTGGTCAACAACGACGGCGGCGGCATCTTCTCCGCCCTGGAGCAGGCCGCGTTCCCGGGCCCGTTCGAGCGGCTGTTCGGCACCCCGCACGGCGCCGGCCTGGTCCACCTGGCCGCCGCGTTCGGCCTGCCCTACCAGCGGCTCGAGCAGCCGGGCGACCTGACCAAGGCGCTGCAGGGCACCGGCCTGCGGATCGTGGAGGTGCAGACCAGCCGGGCGGGGGGCACCGAGCTTCGGGCCAGGCTGCGCGCCGCAGCCGCCGCCGCCATCCGCGGGATCTTAGGTACATCCCTGGGTGTACCGGCGCTGCGACCAGGGGCGGACGCGGAGAATCCCGGATCGGGATTACTGTCAGGATATGGCTGCGAGGAATGTCGCCGCGGGGCCGCGCCCGCCGCTCGCCGACCGGCTGACCCCGGCGCAGTGGCTGGCGCTCGACGTCGTGGCCGCGGTCTTGGTCGCCCTGTGGGTGGTGTTCGACCTGCGCCTGCGGCACGGTTTCCGGGTCGAGCTGCCGTCGGCCTGGTTCGGCGTGATAGGCGCGGCGGTGACCCTCCCGGTGGCGGTGCGGCGCGTCTGGCCGATCCCGGTGCTGGCCGTGGTGACCACCGCGGTGGCCACGCTGACCGCGCTCGGCCGCGCCCAGCTCGACATGGACATCATGCTCGGCATGGCGATCTACACGGTGGCGGTGACCTCCCGCCGCCCGGTCGCGGTGGCGGCGCTGGTGGGCACCGAGACCGTGCTCATCTGCGGGCTCATCGCCGCGGCGGCCGGGGCGCGCGGACCGGCCGACACGGTGCACAGCCTGCTGGCCGCCGGGGCGCTGTGGTTCGTCGGCGACAGCGTGCGGGAGCGTCGCCGGTACCTGGCCGCCTGCCGGGAGCAGGAAACCCAGCGTCAGACGGAGCACGGCCGGCTCGCGGTCCGCGAGGAGCGGGTTAGGATCGCCCGGGAGCTGCACGACGTGGTGGCTCACACGCTGAGCGTGGTCACCTTCCAGGCCGGGGTCGGCCGCAAGATCGGCGCCACCCGGCCCGCAGAGGCGCTGCTGGCCCTGCGGGCGGTCGAGGTGACCGGCCGGAGCGCGCTCGAGGAACTGCGGCGCATCCTGGGCCTGCTGCGTGACGACGACGGCGAGGCGCCGAGCCTGGTCCCCGCCCCCGGGGTCGGGGACCTCGAGGAACTGGCCGGCACCGTGCGGGCCGCCGGGATACCGGTCGCGCTGGCCGTCACCGGCGAGGTGGCGGCACTGCCGCCCGCCGCCTCGCTGACCGTGTACCGCATCGTCCAGGAGGCGCTGACCAACGTGGTCAAGCACGCGCCCGGCGCGCAGGCGACGGTCCGGCTGCAGGCGGCCCGGGACGGGGTGCTGATCACGGTGGACAACGACCGCGGGAGCAGCGGCCCGGCGGGCTCGCGGCCCGGTGAAGGCGCCCGGCCCGGTGAAGGCGCCCGGCACGGCCTCGTCGGCATGCAGGAACGGGCTGCGGCGTTCGGCGGCACCCTGGACGCGGGCCCCGCCGCGAGCGGCGGGTTCCAGGTGACCGCCTTCCTGCCCCTCCCCGGCCAGCCCCAGGTCGGGCAGGTCGCATGAGCATCGGCGTTGTCGTCGCCGACGACCAGGCCATCGTCCGGGCCGGGTTCCGCATGCTCATCGATTCCGAGCCCGACCTGGCCGTGCTCGGCGAGGCCGCCAACGGCGCGGAGGCGGTCGCGGTGGCCCGCCGGACCTCGCCCGACGTGGTGCTGATGGACATCCGCATGCCCGTGCTCGACGGCATCGAGGCCACCAGGCGGATCACCGCCGCCGGGCCGCTGCCCCGGGTGCTGATCCTGACCACGTTCGACCTCGACGAGTACGTCTTCGGCGCGCTGCGGGTCGGCGCGAGCGGGTTCATGCTCAAGGAGCGGCCGCCCGAGGAACTCCTGTCCGCCATCCGCGTCATCGCGGCGGGTGAGGCGCTGCTCGCGCCGAACGTCACCCGCCGGCTGATCGAGCACTTCGCCCGGCAGCCCGACCCGACGCGGCCGCCGCCCGGCGCGCTGGAGCAGTTGACCGTGCGCGAGCGCGAGGTGCTCGCGCTCATCGCCACCGGGCTGTCCAACACCGAGATCGCCGAGCGCCTGATCATGAGCGTCCCCACCGCCAAGACCCACGTGAGCCGGATCCTGGCCAAGCTCGGTGCCAGGGACCGCGCCCAGCTCGTCGTCCTCGCCTTCCAGTCCGGGCTGGTCAGACCCGGTTAGCGGTACATCCGGAGTCGTAGCCGCCGGGCGCCGCTAACGCGGCAGCCGCAGCGGAATCGGGTTCCGCGGGCTGACGACACGAGCCGGGCCGCGGATCAGCATGGGCGGCATGTTCTTCACCTACCTATGGCGCGAGCTGCGGCGGCGGATGCGCCAGGCGGTTTTGATCGCGCTGGGCCTGGCGCTCGGCGTCGGCCTGGTGATCACCGTGACCGCGGCTTCGAACGGCGTCAAGGACTCGCAGGCCACTGTGCTGCACACGCTGTACGGCGTGGGCACCGACATCACCGTCACGCAGCCGCCGGCCAAGGGCTCGGGCGGCGGCACCTCGTTCGGCTTCCGGCAGGAGATCAAGAACGTGCGCAGCGGGCAGATCGCGGCGGGTACCCAGATCAACATCAACCAGCTGGTCAACACCCAGTACGGCGCGATGAGCTCGGGTTCGCTGGCCCAGGTGGCCCGGCTGAGCGGCGTATCGGCCGCGACCGGCGGGCTCGCGCTCACCGACGTGACGGTGAGCGGCACCGTACCCGCGCTCAACGCGGGTAGCGGCAGCTTCAGCTCGAGCTTCACCACCGATACGTTCACCGTCGACGGGGTGGACCTGGCGAATACCTCGCTGGGGCCGCTCAGCGCGGCCAGGCTCACCGCCGGGTCGGCGCTCACCGCCGCCGACGCGCACGCCAACGACGTGCTGGTCAACTCGAGCTACGCGACGGCGCACAAGCTGAGCGTGGGCAAGACGCTGAAAATCGGCGGCACCAGCTTCAAGATCACCGGTATCGCGAGCGTGCCGCAGAGCGGCAACCCGCCGGATGCCTACATCCCGCTGGCCAGGGCCCAGAGCATCGGCGAGGCCTCGGCCAGCGCCAAGCTGACCGGCAAGGTGAACACCATCTACGTGTCCGCCGCGAGCGCCACGGACATCCCCGCCGTCCAGGCCGGCCTCAGCCGCCTGCTGCCCGGCGCCACCGTCACCGACCAGGACAACCTGGCCGGCGAGGTGACCGGATCGCTGGCCAGCGCGTCCAGCCTGGCGGCCAACCTGGGCCGCTGGCTGTCCGTCGCGGTGCTCGCCGCCGCGTTCGGCGTGGCCAGCGTGCTGACGATGGCGGCGGTCTCGCGCCGGGTCAGGGAGTTCGGCACGCTGAAGGCGCTCGGCTGGCGGAGCAGGCGGGTCGTCGGGCAGGTGATGGGCGAGTCGCTCGTGATCGGCGTCGGCGGCGCGGTGCTCGGGGTGGGGCTCGGCTACGGCGGCACCGCCCTGATCGACGCCCTGGCCCCGAAGCTGACGGCCACCGTCGGGGCGAGCAACGCGGCCTCGGTGACGGGTGCCGGCCGCTTTCTCGGCACGGGCGCCGCCCAGGCGCTGACCGGCGCGGGTCACTCCGTCTCGGTGACGCTGACCGCGCCGGTCACGGTGAGCATCATCGGCCTCGCGGTGCTGCTGGCGCTGGCCGGCGGGCTGATCGCGGGGTCGTTCGGCGGATGGCGGGCGGCCCGGCTGCGGCCCGCCGCGGCGCTGGCCCGGGTGGCGTGATGGCCGACACCGTCTACCAGCTGTCCGGGGTGGTCAAGAACTACCGGAAGGGCCGCGGCTCGGTCCTGGCCCTGCGCGGCGTGGACCTGGTCATCCGTGACGGCGAATGGCTCGCCATCCAGGGCCCGACCGGCCACGGCAAGTCCACCTTGCTGCAGATCCTGGGCGGCCTGGACCGGCCGACCTCGGGTACGGTCGAGTTCGACGGCGTGGACCTGGCCAGGCTCCCGGAAACCAAGGTGACCAGGGAGCGGGCCAGGTCGATCGGGTTCGTCTTCCAGACCTTCAACCTGATTCCGACGCTCAGTGCCGCGGAGAACGTGGAGGTGGCGCTGGTGCCGCTGGGAATCCCCGCGGCGGAGCGGAGAATGCGGGCCGAGGAGGGGCTGTCCGCGGTCGGCCTCGGCGACCGGCTGCGGCACCTGCCGTCCGAACTATCCGGCGGCCAGCAGCAGCGGGTGGCGATCGCCCGCGCCCTGGTCAAGGAGCCCCGGGTGCTGCTCGCCGACGAGCCGACCGGAAACCTGGACGAGGGCACCAGGGACGAGATCATCGCGCTGCTCGAGGACCTGTGGCGGCGCCGCGGCCTGACCATGGTGCTGGTCACCCACGACAGCGCCGTGGCCGGTCGCGCGCCGCGCCTCGGCTTGATGAGGAACGGCCAGTTCGAGGAGGCCTCGTGAGCCGTGGCTGGCTCGCGGGCCTGGCCCGCCGTCCCGGCTCGGCAGACAGGGCCCGGCACCCGGACCCGAGGCCGGCGTGCCGGTGCGCCCCGACGTCGAAGCCGGCGCCACCTCGGCCTCGAAGGCCGACCATTTACCCGACTGTTCCGCGCCCACCTTGAGCGTCATGCCGGCGCCCCGGATCCGGCGCCCGCTGCCCGGCGGCAGCACAAATCCGTCAGCCATGTTCCTCCGTCCCGTCCCCGCGCTCCGCGATTCCTCCGTCGCCCCGCTGGCTATGTTAGGAACGATGACGGGAACGGTTCTGGTACTGATCGTGCTACCCAGCGGGCCCCGTGGCCGCCGGTAATCGCGGCCAGCTCGCGGACTTCCTCTGCTCCCGCCGGGCCCGGCTGGCTCCGGCCGACGTCGGGCTGCCCGCCGACAGCGAACCCGGGCGGCGCAGGACTCCCGGGCTGCGCCGCGGACCGGGTCGCCGCGCTGCTGGCCGGGCCGTCGCCCTTGCCGGGCCGCGGCCACCTGGTCATCGACACCGCGGCCCGCACTCCCGCGGAGGCGGTCGCGGCCATCATCGCCACGATCCCCGGGAGGCCCGATCATGTTCCAGCCGGTCCGGACTGACCCGCCCGCGGACCTGGTGCGGCGGATCACCTTCGTGCCATTCCTGGCCGACGGCCGGTGCGTGCTCATCGACGAGCCGGACGGCCCGGCGCTGCCATCCGGGGAGGTGCTGGACGGCGAGGACTACCTGCTGGACACCGTGCTGCGAGTGCCGCTGCAGACGGCAGGCTTCCGCTACCAGCGGTTTCATCCGTTCGGCGTGGACCGTGACCACCTATACGCGTGGATCGAGGGCGGCCCGTACACCGGCAGCAGGCCGCACCGTACCGCGGTCCTGAGCTTCTGCTCCGCGGCGGACGCGGCCCGGCGGCTGCGCGAGCACGGCGAGCCGGTGCTCGCCGCCGCGGTGCGGGCGGCGGCTCAGTCGTACCGGACGCTGGACGAGCAGGCGTTCTACGAGGACAACCGGCGCACCCTGGAGCGGGCCTACCTGCGCGGCACCACGCCCCGGCAGGGCTCCGGGTTCGGCGGCGACGAGCGGGAGTGGGAGCAGGCCAGGCGGCACATCACCGAGGGGATCGCCGGCGACGGGACGTTCCTGGACGTGGGCTGCGCTAACGGGCTGCTGATGGAGTCGGTGGCGGCCTGGTGCGCCGAACGCGGCCTGGCCGTCGACCCCTATGGTGTCGACATATCGCCTGCGCTGGCCGAACTGGCCCGGCACCGCCTGCCCCAGTGGGCTGGTCACATCTGGACCGGCAACGCCGCCGACTGGCGGCCGCCCGGCGGAATGCTCTTCGACTACGTGCACATCCTGCTCGACTGCGTGCCCCGGGCGCGCCGAGCGGACCTGGTCCGGCACCACTTGGCGAGCACCGTCCGGCCGGGCACGGGCCGCCTGCTGGTCAGCGACTACGCTGTCGACGCGGCCGCGGGCCACCCGCCCGCCGCTGAGACGCTGCGGTCCCTCGGCTTCCGCTGCGCGGGCCAGACCAGCGGCGGCGACCGCCCCGGCCGCCCACCTGCCCCCACCGCCTGGATCACCGCCGACCCGTCCCTCCGCTGAGCCGTCCCTCCGCTGAGCCGTCCCTCCGCTGAGCCGTCTCTCCGCTGAGCCGGGTCCGCACCAGCCCGCTTGCGCGTCGGCCATACCTGTCCGGTCAGCGGGCATAATGGGCGTGACATGACGCTCACACAGCTCAACGCGTTCGTCCTGGTCGCCCGGCTCGGCTCGGTGACGGCCGCGGCCAACGCGCTGGGCGTCAGCGAGTCAGCGGTCTCCCAGGCCCTGTCGGCTCTCCGGATGCACCTGGGCGACCAGCTGGTCACCCGCGGGCCCGTCGGCATGACGCTGACCCCGGGAGGCTCCCGGCTGCTGTCGACCGCGTCGCAGATCGTGGTGCTCGGCGCCGAGGCGCACGCCGCCGTGCGGGCCGCGCAGGGCGCGCCCGAGCAGCTGCGGCTGGTGTCCACCTCCACCATCGCCGAGTTCATGATCAGCCCGCTGACCGAGGCATTCTCCAAGCGGTTCCCGGGCTCGGTCGAGGTGTCGGCCGGCGTCTCGGTGACCAAGGAGATGAGCGTCCTGATCGCCAACCGGCTCGCCGACGTGGCGATCTCGTCGTCCATACCCGAGGACCCGGGCATGGCGCTCGCGACCGAGCCGATCTTCAAGTACCGGCTGGTGGTCGTGACCGCCGGGCAGCCCCGGCTGCGCGGCGGCCCGCGCCAGTGGCTGTGGTTCGTCGACCCGTCCGGCACCGATCCCGGCAGCGAGACCGGCCAGCTGCTGACCAGCCTGGGTATTCCCGAGGAGCGGGTCCTGGTCTTCCCGAACCAGACCGCCGCCTGGGCGGCCGCGGCCGACGGGACGGGTGTCGCGCCGGCCGTCGAGCACCTAGTCGCCCAGCAGCTACGCCGCGGCGAGCTGTCCCGCGTCGAGGCACCCGGCTGCAAGCTGGACGCCTGCTGGCACGTCACCTTGCTGGAACGCCAGCACCAGAGCGCGGCAGCCAGCTCGTTCCGCCGTTATCTCGGCACGCCGGAAGCCATGCACCTGATGCGGTCGCCCGCCGGCGGGGTCCCGCCGTCCCGGTTCCGCCCGCCCGTCTACGTCACGATCTGGAGCTAGTCTCACTGAGACTTCCCAGTATCGCTACCAGCGCCGCTACCGGCGCGGACTCGACGGACGCGGGGGACAGGGGCGCGCCTTAAGCAAGCACTTATTCGCCCGTTGCGGGGCCGGTCCGGCCCAGCGGATCATGGGTGACGCGTTACGAGTAATGGCGCTTGTCCAGCGGCAGGAGCGTGCGGCATGCGAATCGAATCCGACGGGCACAGCCGCGGGAACCCGCGGCTCTACGAACTGATCGAGCACGCCCCGAAGACCGGGAAGAGCCCGACCGTGTGGGCCTGGCCCGAGCTGATCGACTACCTCAAGGTCGCGGGCCAGCCGGTGGCGGGACCGTGGCCGCCGCACCAGCAGCCCCGGCCGGATCCGGAGGAGGACTCGCTTCCCGTGGCGGTACCCGACCCGGAATCGCGGCCCGCGGCGGTACGGCAGGAAGCGCCGCACCCCGACCCCGAACCCTGATCCGCGCCCGAAGGACACCTGGAGGATCCTATGTATCCGTCGCGGTTCCTGTATGAGGCGCCGCGGTCGCTCGACGAGGCGATCGGCCTGCTGCGCGACGGGGGGGACTACGCCAAGGTGCTGGCCGGCGGCCAGAGCCTGGTGCCGCTGATGAAGCTGCGCTTCGCTTCACCACAGCTCGTGGTGGACATCAACAACGTGCCCGGGCTGAGCTATCACCGGGCCGAACCTGACGGCACCCTGCGCATCGGCGCCCTGTGCCGGCACGCCGACCTGGAGCGGTCGGGCCTGCTGAAGACCACGCAGCCGACGATGGCCGCGGCCGCCCCGCTGATCGCCGACCCCATCGTCCGCAACCGCGGCACCCTGGTCGGCTCGCTGTGCCACGCCGACCCCCAGGGCGACTGGGCCTCGGTGGTGATGGCGCTCGGCGGGTCGGTGGTCGCCCGCGGCCCCCGCGGCACGCGCACCATCCCGCTGGCCGGCTTCGTCACCGGGCCGTTCCAGAACGTCCTGGACCCCGACGAGATCGCGGTCGAGGCGGTGATCCCCGCCGCGCAGGGCGCCAGGTCCGGCGGCTACCTCAAGCTGGAACGCCGGGTCGGTGACTTCGCCACGGTCGGGGTCGCGGTGGCGCTGGAGACCAGCGGCGGGAAGGTGACCAGGGCGGGCATCGCGCTGACCGGGGTCGGCGGCGCCACCATTGGCGCCACCGAGGCGGCCCAGGCGCTGACCGGGCAGGCGCTGACGGCAGAGACCATCGAGCAGGCCGCCGAACTCGCGGCCCAGGCCGCACGGCCGAGGACGGACCATCGGGGCAGCGCCGAATACAAGCGGCACATGGTGCGCACGTTCGTGCTGCGCCTGCTGAGCCGCGGCGAAGCGGCAGAGACCGCGGAGAGGGCGGCCTGACCATGACGATCGTCTACGACGACCACGAGGGCCAGATCACGGACGTCCCGGTACGCCGGATCAAGTTCACGGTCAACGGTGAGAAGAAGATCGCCGAGGTGGAGCCGCGGCTGCTGCTGGCCCACCTGATCCGCCGTGGGCTCGGCCTAACCGGCACCCATATGGGCTGCGACACCACCAACTGCGGCGCCTGCACCGTGCTGGTCGACGGGCGCCCGGTGAAATCCTGCACGATGCTGGCCGTCCAGGCCGACGGGCACGAGATCAGCACGGTCGAGGGCCTGGCCACCGCCAGCGAGCTGCACCCGCTGCAGGAGGGGTTCAGGGAGGAGCACGGGCTGCAGTGCGGGTTCTGCACCCCGGGCATGATGATGGCGGCCAAGGCGCTGCTTGACGAGAACCCCGACCCTGGAGAGGAAGACGTGCGCTGGGCGCTGTCCGGCAACCTGTGCCGCTGCACCGGCTACCAGAACATCGTCAAATCGGTGCTGTGGGCGGCGGCCAAGCTCAGAGCCGAGTCCGGTAGCTAGGGAGGCGGAACGTGTCACAGGCACTGGACGAGATCAAGATCGGCGG
>Ga0070707_100005750_pt1 | contig 11565 bp, 10 predicted proteins | sample KBSK5502metaG_FD_65468 | JGI IMG/M metagenome (GOLD analysis project Ga0070707, IMG submission 65468) | Corn, switchgrass and miscanthus rhizosphere microbial communities from Kellogg Biological Station, Michigan, USA - KBS K5-50-2 metaG | ecosystem: Host-associated > Plants > Roots >... | reverse complement strand
ACTTACCACTATATGATTACGGCAAATATTCGTATTCATATTATGACGCTCTTAAAACCACAAATCCTCTGCGCTTTCACAAAATCCATATAGATTTATTAAGTCAGTTATATAATATTACAAAAGAACCGCTCTTTAAGGTATATCATGATAGATGGGAAAACTACACTCCTCCTGCAAAAAGCTAATCCTTCCCAGCCTTTTTTTCTTGACTATTATCCTCATTATAGGCGTTATGGTGACCAGCACCCTAGGCAGATAGTTCTCAATAATGCATATTGGTTAGTGAATAATGCAGTAAAACATGGTAATTATTCGATTTTAGATTTCAAATTTCCTTGGCCTCCATATAAGTTAGAACCTCTATGGCATTCTGGCATGGCACAGGGTCTCGCTCTAAAAGCATTGATCAGAGCACACGAAATTTCGGGAGACAAGAAATTTCTTAATGCTGCAGAAATGATACTAAATTCATTTTTTGTAGATGTTAAAGATGGAGGGGTTACTTATAAGAATCCAAACTACGGCTGGTGGTATGAAGAATATGCCGCCGACTAGTATAATCATCAATTAAAAGTTCGGAATGGTATGAATTGTACTGCTCTAGGCAAAGAGATAATACGAACACCTATAACCCTATTTGCTTGTCAACAATTGGTTTTATATTACTGTATTTGCCCATTATTTAACACCACTTATCACACTTTTGTATAGATGTACTTGCGTATTAACGAAATCACTAAAATGGGAAGTTACATTAGTCTTTCCTCTCCTTCCTATAGAACTTCTGAGATGTTTATCTTTCTGAAGTAAACTTACTTTAGATAATATTTCTTCTATATTTCCTGGTGAGACCGCAAACCCTCCTTCATTTTGTTTCAGGATCTCACCTACAGCTCCCACATTAGACACTATTACAGGTAGTTCGGAGGCCATTGCTTCCAGCATAACTATCGGCAGCCCTTCTGAATATGATGGTAGCAGTAGAACGTCAGCTGACCGGTAAAGCTTTGGTAAAATGGAATGCGGTATTACACCCAATAATTTTACATTAAATAATTTTTTTTCTTTGATGATCCTATCCATTTCATTTTTCAGCGATCCATCCCCGACAACCAAGAAATCGACATTTCTAAGAGACTCAGCAACTTTTAAGACGTTAATTGGCCCCTTTTCAGGTTCCAGTCGTCCAACAAATAATATAGTAAAATTCCTGGTCTGTATCTCGTCAGACTCTGTTTGTCCAAAGATCGAAAGATCTATATTCGGATAGGTTAGAAGAACCCTGCGCGAACCATATTTTTTTCTTGCAACTGTCTCAAGTTTTTTATTCACTACTATGCATCCATCTGCACTAGAAACTACCATCTTTCCAATTTTATTGATTATTAGGAGTACAACTGAAATTATTTTTTTCTTTGGACCTATTTTATATGAAATCACTTCCTCGAGATCCCCGTGGATACTTACTATGCAATGTATGCCTAGAAGCTTGGATATGATTATGCAGGGAAGACCTGATATAATTATATCATCTGCACGAAAGAGGTTGATCTTATATTCTAACGCAATTTTCAATAAAATTGGAATCGAAATAAGATAAGAGACAAAAATAGAAATTCCGAATCTCAATGGTGTTTTTGGGTCAATGTATGGCAGCGTGATTAAATGTACATTTTCTTTTAGGATTCTCTTGTGGTAACGTTTGTGAAAGTGTACCAGGACCACTTCATCTAAAATTTCTCCCATATCCTTTGCTTCTTTTGGCAAAACCCCACTAACTTGAGAAAGATCTTTTGTCCTCATAGTCGAAAATATACACAATCTAATGGGGATCCGCTGAGTCATTCCATAGAGTTAAGCATGGATTTCTTTTGTATTTATATTCTCTTGTGTGGTTAGAATCCTTTTTAAAACATTAATCTGTTCGCGGTATAGGATAGAACAATTGAGTGGCTGGTCAAGCTAGGTGGCTCATTTTAGTAATTTTGCCCTTAGCAAGCCATTTATACTAATTGTTTTCTACTATTTGTAACACCGAATGGAATCGCTGGGGGGAAATTCAAGCAGGGAATCTAAAGTTTTGATTTGTATCCCAGCTTATAACGAAGCTAGGACTATTTCCGAGATCGTAAAGAAGGCGGCAGCTTACGGATCTCAGGTAATCGTCTATGATGACGGTTCTTCAGATGGCACGGCTGATGTAGCCAAAGCTGCTGGCGCCACAGTCATTCGCAATCGGATCAATAAAGGATATGGTGTTGCTATTAGGAGACTATTCGAGGCAGCGGCTGAAAAAAATATGGATATTATGGTCACGCTCGATTCTGACGGTCAACACGATCCTAATGAAATACCTCAAGTTATAGGGCCCATATTGAATGAAGGGATCGACATAGTTATCGGTTCTAGGTTATCGAAATTTAACAAAAGCGAACAAAGAATGCCAATGTACAGAAATCTGGGTATCAAGACTATAAGTCGGTTCGCCCAAATTGCATCATACAGTGGACTCACCGATGCTCAGAGTGGCTTTCGAGCATATGGCAAAAATGCGCTATCAAAAATAGAGTTATTCGAAGACGGGATGTCAGTATCAACGGAAATATTAGTTAGAGCTAAAGAAAAAAACCTAACGATAAAGGAGGTCCCGGTTACCGTGAAATATGATGTTGAAGATTCTTCTACACATAACCCTATATCGCATGGAGTTAGTGTTTTATATAACGTAGTACAGTTTATTTCCTTAAAGCATCCATTATCATTTTATGGATTGCCAGGCATTGCACTAATGGTCGTAGCAGTTATTTTTGCCGATGATGCGATGAGAATGTTCTCTGCGACTCGGTATATTTCAACAAATTTTATACTCCTCTCTGTTGGAACAGCTGTTGTTGGGGTGGTGTTATTGGCTACAGGTGCCATTCTCTACACTATCACAGCATTGCTCAAGGGCAAAATTAAAGACCTTTAACAATTTAAAGTCGTTTTAGCGTCGACATGCTCGGAGAACATGAGAAGCGAACAAGCTGGTTTCAAGGGGACGATGCTCACTTATCATTGAATGTACGAATCTTATTTGGCGCTATTAATCAACGAATAGCCAGTAATACCATACGCTGCCACACTGTGAGTATGTGATTGTTCTTTCGTATCCTAGAAATTAGAACACGAAGTAGTATACCTGAACTCGTTTGCCGCCATCTTTTGATGCGGATGTAAGAGCATTTTCAGCTAAAACACTCAATACTTCTTGCTTTTCTTCGTCACCAATCCAAGGCTGATTAATTCGTATCATACACAAGTTATCAATACTAGCCTAGCATAAAGGTATACTACGTTTGTCCAAGTACCTATAAAGGCATACTACCTAAACCAGCCGCACACGTGTACGTCTTTTTTTGCTAGTTACAAATTATAGCCGTGAAGAGAAAAAAACGACATTGTATTAGGATAACAATTATGATAACGGTGATTCCAAAACCAAGATCGGACTAAACGCACTAATATCAATCTATCAGTCTCCGACAAAGTATTTGTCTGAATTCAATGGACGTACTGATGTTATTTAGAGGTATTCATCAATGAATATTTGATCTTCTCAGAAGCTGTTCCATCACCAAAAATCAGTCTACTCTTATTAAAAACTCGTGGTCTAGGATTCCAATCCTTTACAGCTCTCACAATCTTATCTGTATTAGTATCTGTAAGAATATTCGCTCCTACCTCTACAGTTTCCACCCATTCAGTATTCTTTCTGACCGTTATGCAGGGGACCCTTAGCAAGTATGACTCCTTTTGTACTCCTCCTGAATCAGTCAATATTTTTTTTGCCTTCATCGCCAATGCAATGAAGTTAATATATCCTAGTGGTTTGATTAACTGGACATTTTTGCATTCTTTAAGTTTAGTGTACAAATTCGCATGCTTGAGAAAACCCACTGTCCTTGGATGGATTGGAAATATTATTTTAAGGTCTTTTGCTTTGACTGAAAGGATTTTACAAGCTTGGATTAATGATATCATATTCTCTTTGGAACTAGTATTCTCAGCTCTGTGTATGGTCGTGAGAATGTAGGAGGGACTATTATTTGCATTAAGTTTAAGACGCTTAACAATCTGGGATGCAGGTACGAGCATTTCGACCGCATGTCTAACTATCTCGACTGATACATCTCCAGTATGAATTACTGTTCCGTTCACGTGTTCTCTTTTTAGATTCTGAAGTGCGGCACTTGTAGGAGCAAACAAGTAGTCGCTTAAAATATCAGTTAATATTCTGTTTGTTTCCTCTGGCATCCGTTTATCGAAACTTCGCAGTCCAGCTTCTACATGAGCCACTTTTATTCCTGACCTTGCAGCACAAAGAGCACCTGCAAAAGTTGAATTCGTATCCCCATAAACTAACACACTATCAAATTTGTTGATAACTTTATCGAATATCCTTTGAAGCCTTTTAAGCATCTCGCCAATTTGGAAACCTGGTGCACCAGACCCTACTCCTAAATTGAAATCAGGTTTGGGCAAATCAAATTCTTTGAAGAATATTTCAGATAATCTATAATCGTAGTGTTGACCTGTATGTATGATGGTGTGTTCTGAAAAAGTCTTAATCGCACGATGTACAGCGGCTAATTTAATAAAATTTGGTCTGGCCCCTACTACCGATGCAACTTTCATGGAGGTATGTTAAGTGGTGTACCTGCTTGCATAATAAAGTGTTAATTGAGTGGCCTAGTGTTGATTCCATGAAATTTATGAGCAAAAAATGGTGGGGACGCCAAAAGGTAGGTTATTCAGAGCAGATATCGTAAGAATGCGCTCAAGAAAAAATCTTTTCGAAGATGGTAGGGCATTCTCAATTGAGAATGCCCTACGGAGAAAAAAATCTCGTGATAAAAGGCTCCAAGTACCGATCTCGTTACTTACGATCTCGACAATTACAGTATCGAAATCGTAAAGATACTAAAAATCTGTTAGTTGTTATAACACTGCAATGGGAGATTTTCAGACGTGATCTTGTAACCCAAATCTTTCATCGGCAGATTTTCTGACTCGGACAAACATGAGAACAAGTAGAATTTCCATGATTACGTCGAATTTGGAGACTTAAAAATAGAAGGCCATATACGCATACCTAGCTTTTTTCAGCAAATTAAAATGTACGAAGGAAGTATCATGCCATTATTTTTTTAATTTGGCAATAGCCCGAATGTTGTCATCCATCATCGAATGAATTTTAAGCCTATATTGCATTAGGATACCATTAACTTCAGAATGATCATTTGCATTTAGTTTATCCTTACATTCGTGTATCAAAGTGTCTAATCTATACAAAGAAATTCTCAGACACAATTGTGCTTTTTGCAACAATCTGGTTTGTTGAATAATCGAGTCATTACTTCTATCTAATGCAATATTATCGAACGGGTGCGTATAATGACCATCACCCTCTCCCATGCCTTTATCTCCTACTCTCTTTGTTTTATTTAACTTAGAATGTCTTGTGATTTCCCTAATATCCCGAACTGTCAAGTTTTCAGCGATAACAGCATTATTGATAATTTCTTGTTCCTTTTCATCGAGATTTATAATTTCTAGCGCATGCGAGACTTTTAGTCTGTTCTGAGATATTTCATCAATAATCGTTTTTGGTAGTCGAAGAAGCTGAATTCTGTTTGAGACATACTGCTCACTTCTAGAAATAATGCGAGCGAGCTCTGATTCTCCGCCCCACCCAAACTCTATAGTGTACTTTTTGAATGCTCTTGCTTCCTCTATTGGATTCATGGTCATTCTCTGTATATTTTCAATCAGCTGTAGCTCGAAAGCATCTTTTTCGGATAACTCTCTAACCTTGGCAGGAATATATTTCCAATGTAAGAGTTTGCAGGCCTCAAATCTCCTATTTCCTGCCGCTATCTCAAAACCATCTTCAATAGGTCTTACGATTATAGGGTACAACAAACCATGCTGATGCACACTTGCAGCTAATTCTCTAATCGTATACTCTTTGGTTGAGGACATTTCATGCTCTCTCACTGAATTTCGGGATGGTTTGATACTCTTTACTGGTAACGATTCATCAAGATATGCATCAGTAGCTGTCAAAAATACCACCAGAAGGATCTGAAAAAATGCGGATTTGCGTAAAGAAATTTTTCTGTTGTTGCTTTTTGTAGCTTGTAAGTATTTTGTGCTGATGATATTTTCTCACCATCGGGATTATCGTATATCACAAGTCTCAACGACCATTTTGTGTAATTACAAACTGTTATTTCAGTTTTCTGGAAAATTCTTCGGAAATTTACCAGACGTCGGGTAAATTTACGACGACAGCAAATGTATAGAATGTCGACGGAAATAGAAAATATTTTAGACGTTTGTATTAAAATTATACAATATATGTAAATATTATAGCAGTGTTAGGCAATTGATCAATTGAGGGATTACAAATTACAGATCGGAATCGATATTCACTGTGTTTTTATAAAAGCTGAGAAGATTAGCCTGCCGCGCATAATAGCTACAAAAGAGCGAGGAATCCTGTTACATAACTCAGGGGATATCTTAGGCATCTAGTCTGCACCATTGGCAGATTCTTTACTTGTTCAATTACCGTCATACTTCAAACCTACATTACGAGGTATCACATAAATAAGAAATACAAAAATGATTATAATGTATGATGACGGAGCTAATCAGTATCACAAGATATCCTCTACTTTTGATGATGGGGCTTAGACTAGAAAAAGAATTTGGACAAAACGTCTAATGAGCTTCTGGTCTTCGGTTGAGATATACTAGTAATCCCAGTTGAAAGAGATGAAGCGGATTATGGTCGAATCAATTTCCTGAGCTGGGGTATGACTTGGAATCATCTATAGTTACAATATCATCGGTTTTCAATTTAGATTAAGTAAATTTTCTATTTTATGAAATATTTCAGCAAATCTTTCAATTCTGTTTAAGGGAACTTGTTATAGATAAATCATAACACACTTTTACGACTGTACTACTAGACTATAGAGTAAATCCCTTCGTATACAACGCTCTACCATTGTATTCTTCGAAATTCTTGGAATTATAAATTACACAAATGAATGCCGGCGTGAGCACCGGCTGAAAATGACGAAAATGTCGAATACAGAGGTCAATATGACGAAAAGCAAGGAAGATTAAAATTACGCGTCATGTTCAGATTTGAGCAATGCGCCCACCAATCTCCGGAAGTATAAAGACAATCGTGGTCCAACAATGGTTAGAAGGGAAAACTAGAGATCAAATTGCAGGTGATAACGGCTTAAGTTCAGGGACAATCACCAATATCATCAACGAGTGGAGAAGCAATCTAGGCTATCCTGTAGCTGAGGACTTACGCGAATTGGCTGTAACGCTCCGGAAGTTACGTATGGATCCTTCGCGTTGTGCCTTGGGAACTAGAATTGCATCTATGATGAAAATTCTCGGTCTAGATGAAGAAGAATTCGATAAATTCATGTCGGTTATTTATAAAGATTGCATAACATTAGGCATAAAGCCAAATAAAGTGGCCTATACCCTCAAGGAGCTCCTCGATCTATGTCAGCAAATACCATTGCCTGAGATTCCTGATTATATCGAGCAGCAAAAAACGCAGAAACGAAAATTAGAACAGGAATTACGAGAATTAAATGAATGGGTACTCCATGCAAGAAACCGAGTAGACGAAGCCCTGAAAGAAGAACGAACAACGCGTCACGATTTGAATTTCAAAAGAGAGCTATGGAAGCGAGAAATCTCCACGGATGAGATTTCACAATTTTTGGAAGCACTTGAGGGGATAAGAAAGCTTGGCTTTGATCCTGCGACCGTCGTATCTAAATATCACAATTTCTTAGAACGTGAGCAAGGAAAAATAGCAATTGAAGAATTAAGAAAGGAGTTGAATAACCTGCAGGAAAAAGCCGATGTCCATCGCATGGTAGTGTCGGAATTTGAGCAGCTGAAATCGATGGGGTTTGGTCTCAAAGAGCTTAAGCAGCTAGCAAATACGGTCAGAGAAATTGCAGTAGCAAATAGTTTGTCGCCGTATGACGCGGTCAGGAAACTTTTTGCTGATATAGAAAGCCAGTATGACGACAAGGTCGGATTTGAACTAAAATTAGAGAATTTGAAATCTGAGATTCAGGAATGTGAGCTTAGAAGAGCAGTGTTACAGAACAAATCATATGGCTTCGACTGGGGACCATTTACAAGCCTATTTTCAGGAGTAGATACACAGCAACGCGAGGTGAAAGGAGGCGATAAGTTTCAGGGAATACAACAAACAGCTGCAACGGAGTCACAACAAAAGGCCGAGACCAAAGTATCTAATGCTATCGGTGCTGGCAATATTCTCCAAAGCAACGCCACAAACAACCATGTCGGTAGTACCGTCAGTTCAAACACAAGGAGCAATGCCTTTACTCATGGACCGGACAATGAAGCGGACAAGGAAGATCATTATGAGGACAAATTTTACAAAGACTCCCGGCAGCTGCAACATCGACAACAACAGCCTAATTATTTTGGAAAGAACAATAATGATGTCGGTCAACTCGAAAACAATATAAAATCAGCTATTCAGAACTCCATTTCAAATTCATTGAAAGGACAAGGAACGAACTCTGGTAATTTCTTGAACTATGAAAATTCTAAATACGGTATAAGATTACAGTATCCATCTGATTGGGTCTTTAGTGATATTGGTAATAATAATCTGAATAATACCTCACTTTCACCCCAAATTCTCGTTATCTTTACGCCATTAAAGTTCTTACAGGGACAATCTATTGCAAGTGTCGGTATCGGTGTTATGAATTTACCATCTCACAAAATCACACTAGATGAATTTACTAAGATGAACCTTAATAATTTAAGGCAGTCAAACCCAGACTTCCAGATTATTGGATCAAATTCTACAACTATTTTTGGCAGTAACCAAGCCAATGAATTGGTGTATACCGTCGGGGGAGAAAAGAAACGACGCTGCACACTTTTTACAATAATAGCAGATAAAGCATATATAATTAATTACGAAGTATATTCCCAATACCCGACCTATCTGTCTATTGCACAAAAAGTGGTTAACTCAATTGAATTCTTGAGCACAACTGCAAGGGAAACCGAAGCAGCAACCAACCTACCAAACAGGACTTAACTCCACGATACCAGTAACAATTCCTTGTTTGCGTCGGTTCTTGTCGCAGAGCAAAAAGAAACTGATTTAAGCTATGATAATTATCCTAAGGTATGTGCGACTTGATAGCTTATGAACTCGATAAATGGCGTATGAAGAAGATTATCGAGGAAGAAGAGTTAGAAGGAGAGCAACCAGAACTTGAGAAGGGAGAAGAACAATCTCTTACCGTCACACAATAGGCAAAAAGACACTAGTACCGAATGTACACGATTGCCTTTACTTCCATTCCCGTTTAGTCTGCGTTAGTCACTAGAGAATATATGAAATTCGAAGGGTTTAGCGGCTAGAAATTCAGGACATGCCACTTTGGGTGGAGGTACTCTGGTACAACTTTTTTGCGATATCTGACAATCCGGACTGCGGTGGCAAGACAGACGGATTCTCTGGTTTTGTGAAGGTCGTTACTACGGTTGGTAAATAAGTTTAGCATTTGCAGAAACGTCAAGAAGGAGATTATTGGGAGGCTCAGCATGTGTCCAGCTCACACATTTTGCATTTTGCAATTATTTGATTTATAATCTGGTCATTATGCGTGCTATCGAATGATCAACTAACGAGGATCACGAAGTATATACACGCTCATCGGGCTTGTATACTAGCTGGCTATTTCGGCAAGATCATGTTTAACCCTTCATTAGGAATTTATTTGCTATCAAGAGAATATCTACAATAGAAAATCTCGGCCTTCTTTTTTTCTCTAATCTTCTTTGACGTGAAGAGGCACAACGCGTACCATTTTACCTAACCACTCTTTGGGAAGTACAATATGCGCACCAGTACCATATTTTGTCACTACACCTTCAACTGATTGGATGTTGCGTTTTAGTCTAGGACTCACCTGATTTGTCCATGCATGACCATATATATAACATATAGATAGATATATATAATATCTATATGTATGAATTAATGTGAAAGATAAATCGTTCAAACTGACATTATCGGTGCGACAAAATGGATGTGTATAATTTTGGGTCCATCGCAGCTACGGTTGGCGGAGGCTTCTTCACAGGGGTATTAATTGGAATTGCCCTAAAGAAAGTACTAAAAATTCTAGCCATACTGGTGGGCCTATTTTTTGCTGGGTTGGCCTATCTTCAGTATCAGCAAATAGTCAATATTAATTGGAATAAACTTCAGGCAACATCACAAAATGCAGTTACAACTCTTACTAATACAACAATCCAAATTTCTAATCAAATTGGCAATGTTACACACAATAATAATCATGCTAACGCAGCATTAACTACATCGAACTTTGGTATTCCATTAACCGGAAGTATTGCAATGGGATTTGCTGTAGGATTCCTGAAAGGTTAGGTAGGGCAAATAGATAATTGGTACTATTATTCTACGAGAACAAGTTAAAAGAGAAAGTAAGGGGATAATGGAAGGTCATGTTGAAAAACGATACCGTTTGTATTTTTGTAAGAGTAGGTAGACAAAGATGAGACTATTTGGGCGTTGGAGAAGCAATAGTAACAATGATAGCAAGATATCAATTTCAGAACTCGAAAGCGACAGAAAAGGGTATTCTAAACCAAGAATAGGACAAAAACATGGCCTATTTGATGGCATCGTTGGTTACGACGACGTAAAAGAACTATTTGATATGGCTATAAAAGCAGATAGGCCGGTACACATACTTCTGGTAGGGCCACCTGCGTCAGCCAAGTCACTATTTATGCGCTCACTTACCCAATTGGAAAGATCATATTACGCTGTTGGAAGCAGTTCTACAAAGTCTGGTATATCAGACTATCTGTTTGAATTCAGACCAAAGTATTTCATAATAGACGAAATAGAGAAGATGAATAAGCGCGATCAGACCAGTCTACTGAATCTAATGGAATCGGGTATTCTATCGGAATTAAAGCACAATCAAAAAAGAACCACTCAGCTAAAAACATGGGTGTTTGCTTCATGTAATACCGAAGAGAAGCTGCTACTACCGCTTCTTACCCGGTTTAGAGATATACACTTCAAGCCGTATACAGAACAAGAATTTGTAGATATTGCGGTAGAGATTCTGGACAGAGAGGAAGGAGTAGACAGAGATGTTGCGATGATTATTGCTGATGCAGTATTCAACAGGCTGAAGAGTACGAATATCAGAGAGTGTGTGAGACTAGCGAGGTTAACACGATCTGAGAGCAATCTGGCTAAACTCGAGAAGATCATCGAGACCTTTGCCAAATACGGCTCCTCGACTGATGATGAGAACAGAAACAATTTGGATTAAACGTGAAACGACTTTCTGGTCTTCCGTAGAGCTATGCTAGCCTAATCGCGATGTCTGAAGACTTCGAAGGGGATTGTTGTTCGAATCAATTTCCTGAGTC
>Ga0070707_100005749_pt1 | contig 11566 bp, 9 predicted proteins | sample KBSK5502metaG_FD_65468 | JGI IMG/M metagenome (GOLD analysis project Ga0070707, IMG submission 65468) | Corn, switchgrass and miscanthus rhizosphere microbial communities from Kellogg Biological Station, Michigan, USA - KBS K5-50-2 metaG | ecosystem: Host-associated > Plants > Roots >... | reverse complement strand
TTTAGCCGCGAGGCTCAGCTATTTGTCGCCGGCGCGTAGCTGCCCGGCTTGGCGCCGGCGTGGACGGGCGAAACGGGGCTCGCGGCCCGGGCCGAGACGGACGGGTCGATCACCCGCTCGACCACCGTGCCGGCCTCGAGGTCAACCGTGTACTCCGCGATCGGAGCGAACTCGAACCGCCCCCGGTCCTTTCGCATGCTCATGTACTCGAAGACGACGTCCGAGCCGCGCGGGCAGCCGAGCGTCCGGCAATAGCGCAGCATGCGCTCCACGAAGAGAGCGGAGTCGCTCGGGTAGTATTTGAGCGTCGTGAAGAGGCTGACCAGGCAGATGAACTCTCCGACGTGGGCGTAGCGAAAGCGGCGGCGGGGCTCGAGGGCCCCGAAGCGCGCCGCCTCGGCGCGGGCGCCGCTGGCGCGATCCTGGAACCACATGCGGGCCCAGAAGTTCGTGTGGTCCACGCTGAAGACCCGCCAGATGATGATGCCGAAGAAGTTGGTGTAGCGGTCGAGGGCCGCCTGGAGCGGGCGCGGAAGAGCGCGCCGGGCGAGGAAGTTGTAGTACTGGCCGACCTTCGCCACCGGGAGCAGCACGGCATAGGCGTAGAGCGCGATCGTGAGCGCCATATTGAGCCAGTCGGGCGCGGCCGCCGCGGCGGCGGCGGGACCGGCCGGGGCGATCGCGGTCACCAGGCGGTCGGCCAGGCCGCCCTCGGGGATGAAGAGCGCGCAGCAGAGCATGACCATCTCGCACAGGAAGCCGAGCCGGATGTGGAGCGCGATGAAGGCGAAGCTGCCGAAGATGAGGAAGGCGCCCGCGAGCTGCGTGGCCGGCACCAGCATGAGGAGCCCCGCCACGATCTCCGTCAGATACGCCAGGTGGTTGAGCGCCCGGAAGATCCAGTGCGATGGCCGCAGGCGACCGTAGAAGCGCCCCCAGTACCCCCACCACGGGTTGATCATGCCGAGCTCCATGCCGTCGTTCTGGGCGTAGCCGGCGAGCGATTTGTACGTGCCGGCGCAGAGCATGATCACCGCGAAGTCGAGCCTGAAGGCCAGGATGGCGGCCGTGCGTACCGATCCCGTCGGATCGTACGCCGAGCCGTACTCGAGGAAGAAGACGCAGGCCGCGATCCAGTAGGTCATGAAGCCGGGCGCGCCCATGCCGCGGAGCACGCCCTTCCAGCGCATGGCGATGAAGAAGTAGCGGCAGAGCACGAGGTTGACGAGGCTCGCCGTCACAGTCCAGCGGCCTCCGATCAGGAGGGCGGCGCAGGCAACCCAGAGTCCCATGACCACCGGGAGCAGATAGCGGTTCTGGACGAGGTCCACGCGCCGCTCCGACCGGGCATAGCCGCCCCACCGCTCGCTCACGAAGAAGCGCCGCGCCTGGGGCAGGGCCTGGGCGAGGGTCAGGAGCAGGAGGACCCCGTAGCCGCAGCGGAAGAAGGACTGCGCAGCCGGGGAAAGGGTCTGGTGGAGGAAGGCGTCCACTCAGCTGCCGGGAGTGCGCCGCGGCGCCGCCACCCCGCACGCGGCCGCCGCGCAGCCGAGACCCCTCCGGCGGCGCGCGATCCACGCGTAGCTCCGGGGGCCGACGAGCGAGGCGCCCGGCGCATAGAAGAGCGCGAGCAGCGGTACCAACCACGGGCTCGCCCACAGCATCCGCCGGAAGGCAAAGAAGCCGCGGAAGACCTCGCCGCGCTCGGTGACGGCGAACATGGCCAGGTCGGTGTCCGCGCCGGCCAGCATCGGGAACCGGGCCCGGACGCTCTCGCCCTCGTTAGCGTCGTGCAGCCGGAACACGTCACGCCGAGCCATCCGCCGGAGACGGGCTAGCGCACTGACACAGAATCCGCACTGGCCGTCGTACACGATGTCGATCACGCCGATCGCCTCGAACACGATGCTAACGCGCCCCTGCGGCGCCGGTCAAGGACGCGCGGGCACGGAGCCGGACCCAGAGGAGCCCGCCGACTACGCTCAGGATGAGCAGTTGAGAGAAGACAATCACGGAAATGCCGATCGCCAGCTCCTTGGACACGCCGAGACTGCCAAAGAGAAGGTAATGAAGTTGCTCGCGAAGGCCGATCCCGTTAACCGAAATCGGGATGTTCGAGAGGACCGAGATCGCCAGCAACACGAGCAGAATCGCCTGGTAAGGAACAACGACCTCGCCAGCCACCCGGAAGTAGGTCTGGTAGACCCAGCCGAACGGCAGGAAATACACGAATGCGATCGCGAGGACTGCCAGGATGACCCCCGGCCGCCGCCGCAGCGAGCGGCCGCGCTTCCTGACGAGTTCGAGCGTCTCCGCCACGCGCCCCAGCAGGGACACGCGGCGAAGGAGGGCGACGATCGGCGCGAGCCTGAGGGTCAGCGCAGCGGCCAGGCCTGCGACCAAGACTACGCAGAGAACCGTCAGTACCTCGCGCGCTATGATGAACGCGGGCGTCGTGATGTTGAGCCACCAGACGAGTGCGCTTCCCCACGCGGCCGCCGAAAGGAAACCCAGACCCCTGTCCACGAAGATCGAGGTGGCGACGGTCGCGTATCCTTCCTGACGACCCAGGTAATAGACGCGCGCGGCGTCTCCGCCGATCATGGTGGGCAGGAAGTTGTTGAAGAAGATCCCGAGCAAGTACTGTTCGGCGAGCCTCCAGAAAGACACCCGCAGCCCCATCGCCCCCAGCAGCAGCCCCCACTTGAAAACGTACAGCGCCTGGCCGGCAACGAGCACGCCGAAGGAGGCCAGGTAGAACCACGGCGGGATGTGCGAGAAGGCCGACCGGAATGATGCCCAATCGAATTTCCGGAACAACAGCGCCAAGAGCGCCACGGTGACAATAAATTGGACCCCGAAGGCCAGTCGCTTAAGGCTCATTGAAGGGGATGACGCGGCCTCTGCCTTTGTCCGGGCGCCGGCCGAGGACTATCCAGCGGAACCACCAACCAAAGATGTCGAGGATCGACCGAAGGATGACTCGGGGCCGCGAACCCTTCGCCACGCCCCGCCGGCGCTTGAGGAAGGATACCGGGAACTCCCTGATCGTGACCCCTTTCCACCAGACTTTGAGGAGACTTTCGGGGTTGGTGAAGGCACTCTCCGACTCGAGCGTGACCGACTGGATGAGCCGGGTGGGATACACCGTCACGTTTTGATAGTCCTGGACAGGCAGACGAAAGAGGGCACGTACGAGCAGGTAGTTTGTGATGGACACCAACGCCTTATAGGCCGTGTCCGAGCGCCGCCCGACGAGGCCCGCGAGCGACACCGTATCTCGGCGCACGCCCTGCAGCACGTCACAATCCTTGCCCAGGTAGGGCAGGTAGTCTCCCAGCCGCGAGAGGTCATACGACCAGTCGACCATCTGCCAGAAGAGGTGGTCCTTTCGGGCGAGCGAGATGGCGATCTTGTGGTTGTACCCGGACCCTCGATTCTGCGGGTTCCGGTGGAACCTGAGCCACGGGCGGCCGCGCTGGTGCTCTTCGATGATGACCGCGGTGCGATCAGTGCTGCCATCATCAACCAAGACAAGCTCGAAGTCGGTCGTCAGCGAGGCGAGGAACTTCTCCGCGCGCTCGATGAACTCGGCGATATTCTCCTCCTCGTTGAACGCCCAGCCCAGCATGGACAGACCGATCGGCCTCTCTCCGGAGGCCCTGCTGAATGCAGTCATGACGGACTATTCTAGCCTGTCCGGGCCGCGGCGGCGTTGCCCCTTGAACCTGGAAGGCGGGCAGGCCCATCGGCTCTGGCGGAACGGAAGGTAACGCCACGAGCGTTCAAATATTGACGCCTCTGATCTTTTGGAGTACAAGTCTCGTGGTCGCTCGAGAACCCGTGGGTCTTCTGGATCGGACTCTCGGGCGGTGGTCTATTCCGGCGATGGCCCTTCTTGCGCGAGGAGGATTGAATGGCTTCTCTTGAAAGAGTGAGTACCGAGCAAGAGCGGCGCTTGAGCTTCTCAATGCTTGGTTGGGCGCTCAATGAGGAGGAGAACGTCGCCGAGTACATCTACCGTGCGGAGGCCTTCCTGCGATCGATGAGCGACGATTTCGAGCTGATTCTGATCGACGATGCCAGCACCGACCGTACCCGCGACCTCATCGTCGAGCATCAGAAGACCCGCCCCTGGCTCCGGCTCGTCGTGAACGAGCACAACCGCGGCGCGGGCTACAACGCCAAGCGAGCCATCTCCCTCGCTACGAAGGAGTACCTATTCTGGCAGCCCGTGGACTGGTCATACGATATCAGCAAGCTCCCGGAATGCTTGCCACTACTTCGCCAGTACGACATTCTCCAGGGATTTCGAGAGAGGCCGACTTCGCTGGGAGACCTACTCAAGCGGCGCTCGGACACTCCGTACAAAGGCTTCGTGTCGGTCGTGAACTATCTCATGGTGCGAGTGCTCTTCCAACTCCCGCTGCATGATTGCCAGAACGTCACTCTGTATCCGCGCGCGCTGATTCAATCCGTTCGGCTTGAATGCGAGAGTGCCTTCATTAATCCCGAGTGCCTGCTGAAGACGTGGTGGACGGGCGCCTCGTTCAAGGAGTTCCCCGCGCCGTTCTTGAGGCGCGAGCGAGGGAAAAGCAGGGGAACGCGGCCCTTGCAGATCGTGATCGCCGTTCGAGACATCCTGCTCTACTGGTTCCGCTGGATTGTGATGAATGGGCGCCAGGACAGAAAGCGTGGAACAGTTTCTTACTGGGACGAGACCGCGATCGAGCAAGCCTCGGTATTCAAGCTTACGTCCCGCACCAGCGCTGAATGACGTTCGCGTAAAGCAGCACAATCCGCCCCAGATCCGCCAGCTTGTAGTACTCGTTTAGGCGGTGAGGATTGCCGCCATCGCCGGGACCATAGAGTAAGCAGGGAATACCCAACGCGGCAAAATGACGCAGGTCGGATGTACCAGTGGACGGTCCGACCGCGATGGGACGCATGCCTAGGCTGGCGGCGCTCTCCTGCAACACGGCTACCAGAGAACCCGCGTCGACCGAGACCGGTTCGGCCGCGAAGCCGTCCCAGCTGAACTGGATCGGCCCCTCCAGCGTGTTCGCCGCGCTGAACTCCTCCGCAGCCTCCATAAGGAACCCTCGCATGCTCGCAAGGGTGAAGGGCGGAACAAACGTCATGTAAAAACGTGCACGCGCTACATCGGGTACCATGAGATGGTAGCCAGAGCTTTCAATGTGCTGTAATGAGATTTGGAAGGGACTTGGGAACTGGGTCCACGGAGCAGTGCGTGCGCCGTTGAGCGCGAACACAGCGTCGCGCAGGTGCAGTGCCAAGCGCGCCATCATCTCTGCCGCGTTGATACCCACGTGAGACACTCCGACCGACGCCGGGCGCCCCTTCACCACCACTCCGAACTCGAGATTTCCAGCGTGCTCTCTGATCGCACGCCCGAGCCGCGTCCCGTCAATAATGAATGCTCCGTCCGCGCGCAGGCCTTGCCTTAGACACAAGAGCGTTCCATTCCCGGTCGTTTCATCCTCCAGTACGAATTCACAGATTACATCGCCTTTGAGCCGAAGCGGGAGCTGCTGGATGACCTCCAGAACCGCCAGCGCCGCTACGACACCTGCTTTATCGTCCGTCGCACCCCGGCCGTAGATCACTCCGGCGGCTTCGTCGATATGGCCCGAAAACGGGGGATACGTCCACAATGCGGCGTCACCTTCCGCGACGATATCCATATGGGTATTGAGAATGAGGGAGCGACCACCGCCCGACCCAGAGATGCGCGCCGCCAGGCTGTGACGATCAAGGCCAGCGCTGAAAGGGGGCTGCGCGGCTCGCTCGTTCCTCAAGTGGTCCAAGTGGTGTATCACGCGCTGAATTGGAACGCCTATGCCTTGAAGGTGCGCTTCCACGCGGGCGACCATCTCATGTTCGTGCTCGAACAGGCTGGGGATACGAATGAGCTCCTGCAACAGCTTCGACCAACTCGGCTCCCTCGCGGCAATGAAGTCACGCAGCCCCTGAGTCGACCCGATACGCTTCATTTCTCTGGCCTCGCGACGATCTCCGCGAGGCTTTTCACCAATACTTGCTCTCCAAAGCTTGCGCGGATCTTCCTGACGATCACCGGCGCATGAGGGAGCGACATGACGATCATGTGTGTGACGGGCCGAGCTTGCAAGTCTTGGAAGTTCTCGACGGGAACGTCGAAACCATCGAAGTATTTGCCATGGACGCCGGGGTCATCATCGAAAAAGCGAACGCCTTCGAAGACCTTCATGGTGGACAGGTATGGCAACGCCCGGAGGGGCACATAGAAGCCCAGGTCCACCGCCGGATCGTCGAGCAGCGGCTTCACGCATCCGCGAAACAAGTCGAGGCTCCGCTCCAGACGCTCCGAGAACCTCGCAAACTTGTCCAACGCGGCTTGATCATCCGCTGCCTTCGTCAATCCGGGCGAGGCGTTCGACGGCTTCGCAAAGCAGTACAAGGATTGGCCGTACTCCGCTTTTTCGATCGCGAGCACGTCGAAGCCGGCTTCCGAAACGACGTGGCGCAGCGAGTCTTCATCAAAGTAACTGATGTGCTCATGGAGGATCATCGAAGGGTCACCCAGCTCGATGCTCGGCGCAGAATCGGGGGTGGAGATGATGATGCGGCCCTCAGGCCCCAGATCCTCGTGGTGTCGGCGTAGGAACGTGGCGGGATCCGGCACGTGCTCCAGCACGCCGGAGGACAGCACCACGTCCATCTTGCCGAAGTCATGGGCGACCGGATAGAAACCCACGGCGACTGGAATGCCAATCTCCCGCCCGCAGCGCGCGGCCACGGGGCTGGGATCGATGCCGAAGACCCTGTAGCCCTCGCCCTTCAACGCACTGAGGATGTAACACCCGCCGCAACCCACGTCCATCACCGAGGCGACTGGACGCCCGCGCTCGGCGAGCACCCGCCTGATGAACCCGAGGAAGTCCTGGCCGTATTTGTCAGCCAGCGCGTGCCCCTCCTGGAGGTAGCCGATATTGTGGTCTTCAAGATAGGTGCGGCGCAAGGCTTCGAGCACCCGGGGATTCGGCTCCTGCGTGATCAGCCGGGTCCGCGCCTCGAAGCCGAAGGCGAATGGAAGCAGCGTCGGCACGGGTGCGCTTGCGCCGTGCCTGTCGGCCATGCGCCAGTAGAAGGGCAGCTCGCCAAGATCGAACGTCCTATGCATGCTGCCTCGCCTTCACCTTCCGGAAGACATCGGCCACCACATCAGTCTGAAAGAACAAGCCGGGCTCGGACAAGATGCTCAACGGGGTGAGGTTGCGGATCTCAAGCGCACGGATGTCTTCGCGGATCACGTCCAGGGACCTCATATTCGTGAGGCTCGGCAATGGAAAACCGCGCTCCAGGACCTTCACCGATGTATACAGAGCCTTGGTTCCCTGCGCGAGCACCCCAAAGCTCTCCAGCTCGGACCGGGCGAGCGCCTCGCACGACGTCGCATCCGCGGACGCGCCAGCCTGGAGCAGCAACTCGACACACAGCGGAAAGCCGCCGGCCCGCGAAGCGCCAGGACAATAGGCGCTGAAGTTCGTCACGCGATATGTCGAATGCGGAGCGTCGAAACAGTAGAAATAGTACAGGTCGTCCACCTCCGCGGGTTGATCGAAGAGGAAGTTAACGATGGCGGTCGTCAACGGGGCATCGAAAGCCAGCGAGTCCCGGTACGCGCCCAGATGTCTCGCCAGCGGCGGCAGCCCCACGCACCAGTATAGATGGCCGAGGTCCGAGATCTCGTGCGTGCCGGCGCCCGCGTCGAGCTTGATGGAATCAATCCGGCCCGCGGAGCGTGATAACGAGAGGACGCGGGTTTGTTTGAGCACGGTGACGCCCGAGCGCAGCACTCGTTCTTCCATCGCGTCGATGACGCGGTGGATACCGAAGTTCCTTGGGTAGTAGCTCCCCCGCCCCGAGGAATACTCCAAATCGAGGTTACGCTGCTCGGGGTAAGCGATCCGGGCGCGGAGGAGCGGCGAGGCCATCAGGTCTCTGAAGGTCGCCTCGTCGAAGAGTCCGACGCGATCCAAGGGAAGCAGCTTTGCCGCCAGCATGTCCGTGCGGTTCGCGGGTAGGTGGTAGGTCTTGCGCACGATCGGATCTACGATCTCGTCGGCGATCAAGCGACCGAACCGCGCCTGCGCGTAGTCGCGGATGTTGCTCCCGTCTACAATGGGTGACCGTTGCAAGTTGGTGAAAAAGTCCGCCAGGCACCTCGAATAGAGGTCCTTAGGAAGCGACCGCGCGTCCGGATAGTGCATATGGGTCTGCAGCACCCCCCGATAGAATGCGCCGGAGACATCGCGCAGCTTTCCGCTGAAGACGTGCCACTCGTCTTCCGGCAGGAGCTCCCAAAACAGTTCGTCCAATTGCGGGATTCCGGTCTCGCTCATGGTGTGCATGCCAAGATCGAAGCGGCCAAAGGGCCCCCCCTCGATCTTGCCCAAAAGCCCACCCAGTTCGGCACTCTGTTCCACGATAACGACGGGGCTCTTCGTGTCCGTCTGGCGGATCAGGCTGGCCGCCAGAAGCGCTGAGATGCCCCCGCCGACAATGACGATCGGTTTCGCCATCTCTATCGTTTCTCGCACACCGCGTAGAGGAACCAGCAGTAATCTTCGATCTCATCACCGACGTCGAGGAAGGCCCGCAGCAGCGCATCGTCCCATCCTTCCATCTGGGCGCTCGAAAGAGGCTTGAGGAAGCAGCCATGCAACCCCCGTACAGCCAGACCGCTCTGTTGCAGTAACGCCCGAAGCTCGTAGCGGTCGTACCCACGCCGGTTGCCCACCTCGCGGTCTCGCTCGTTCGGCCCCAATGGCGAAGGCTCCAAGCCCATGAGAGACCCGATGCGACGATGCAAGGAGCGGCTATTGGGCAGCGTCGCGATCAGGACCCCGTCGTCCTTCAGCCACCTGGAGGCTCTCCGCAGGAAAGTCGCGGGCTCCGGCAGGTAGCGCAGCATGTCGCCGGCCACGATACAGTCGTACACGCAGTCCGGTTCGAATTCTTGGAAGAGAGCGTGGAAGATGCGGACGGCGTGCCCGCTGCCGAAGCGGGCGCGTGCGTGCTCGACGTGGGCCGCGGCCCCCTCCACAACATCCACCTGGAAGCCGCGCGCCAGCAGAACATCTGTCCATTCACCGTCGACGTACCCGAGCTCGAGGACCCTCGGCCCCTTGAGATACGGCTCGCACCGCTCGATTACGAAGCGCTTCGCGCGGTTGTCGATCCCCCGCTGCTGCGGTGAATGGTAGTAGTGCTTGGCTGCCCGCTCCACTTCGGCGCGGAGCGCGTCAAGGTTCGAGTCGCCAGCCATCCGCTCTCCTTGTGGAGATCCTCTGCTCACACGACACGTACCTTCGAACCGCAGTATCGAACCGATACTATTGCAGTCGCGTAGCAAACGCCAACCAAAGAAACAGTGTCAAGGCCCTGGCCGGCCTGCGAAATCCACGCCGGCCCGAGAGCGCGTCGAGTACACTCGGCGCGATGCTGCGCCCGCGGTTGCTCCTTGCCCTCCTCTTCGCGGTCCTGTGTGCCGTCAGCACGATCTGGGTGCTCATCGACCGGAGACCGCCGGAGTGGGACCACGCCAACCACCTCGAGCGGGCCGTGGACTGCTACCGCAGTCTGCGCATCGTCTCCGACTCGGGCACGCGCGAGATCCTCGAAGCCTCCTCTTTCTACCCGCCGCTCGTCACCTGCGCCGCGGGCGCGCTCTACCTCATCTTCCCGATCGCTCCCCTCACCGCGCAGGCGGTGATGATGGGCTTCCTCGGACTGGCCGTGGCCTGCGTCTACGCTCTCGGGCGGCGCCTGGCCGGCGCGGAGACCGGTCTGTGGGCGGCGTTCTTCCTGGGGACGGCGCCGTTCGTCGTTTTCTCGCTCACCAATTTTCAGCTCGACCTGCCCCTCGCCGCCATGGTGGCGCTGGCGCTCTACGCGCTCGTGAGGGCGGAGGCGTTCACCGAGCCCCGGTGGTCGCTGGCGCTCGGCGTGGCGCTCGGGCTCGGCATGCTGACCAAGCCGCCCTTCGCGATCTACGTGCTGCCGCCCTTCCTGTGGACCCTCTGGCGCGCGATGCGATCGCCCGAGCGCGCCCGCCGCCTCGGGTGGGCGGCGGCCGCCCTCGCCATCTCCGCCGCGCTGGCTCTTCCATGGTATGGCCCGCGGCTCTTCGGCCTGCCGATGCAGATCTTCAGCCGCTCCTTCAAACAGGCCGCCGAGCAGCAGAACCCGGAGCCGCTGACGACCGCCGGACTGCTGTACTATCCGCGGACCCTGCCGACTCAATTGGGGCTCCTTGCCGGCCTGCTCCTCGTCTATGGCCTCTGGACGCTCCGGCGCGAGCGCGCCGCCCGTCCGCTCCTCTGGCTCGCCACGCTCGGGCCCTTCGCCGTCTTCTCCCTGATCCAGAACAAGAACCTGCGCTACACCCTGCCCATCCTTCCCGCCGCGGCGCTCGTTGCCGCAATTGGTCTTGGCCGCCTGCCCGTCATGGCGCGGCGCTGGATCGGCGCAGCGGCCGTGCTCATGGGCGGACTTCAGATTTTGATGGCGCTCTTCCTCGTGCCGGCACCGCCGACCCTTCCCGGCATGATCCTGCCGATGGCGCTCGGCCGCGCGCCGAGCCGCGCCGACTGGCAGCATGACAGGATCCTCGCCGACCTCGGTCGCGAGAGCGGCGGCAGGCCCGTGACGGTGGCCGTGGTTCCCAACGACAACTTCTTCTCCGTGTCGAACTTCCGCTACGAAGTCGTCCGGCGCGGCCTGCCGTACCGGATGACCAGGGCCTGGTCCGATGCCCCGCTCGGCGTCGACTTCGTTATCTTGAAGAGCGGAGACCAGGGCCCGTCCTACTCGGCCGCCCGTCCCGAGCGTCTGACGCGCGCGTTCGCGGGAGGCGATCCGTACTGGGTCTTGGCGTTTCCCGTCGTGAGCCGGTACTCCCTGCCCGACGGCAGCGTCGGCGTCCTCCGCGCGCGCCGCATTCCCCCGCTGGCCGGAGTGACGGCGGCCGCCGTGGCGGCGCGCCTCGAGCGCGATCCGGCCGCGCTGTTGTCGGACTACGTTCGCGACACCCAGAACCTGCGCGTGACCCTCGACTACCGCGCCGAGGACATCCTGCGGGGACGCATCACGCGCGCGACGATCACCGCCGCGGCGGCCACGGTGGGCGAGCTCGCGCGGCGCGGGAGGGCGCCGCTTCGGGTGCGGGACGTGCGACTCGAAGTCGACGGCCTCGTCTTCAACCCCCAGCGGCTCATGGGAGAAGGCCGGCTCGAGATCCTCGACGCCGCCGTCCTCAGGATCCGGAGCCTGGTCGTCACCGAGGAGGGCCTGCGAGAGCTGCTGCAGGGGCAGCCCGTCGGCCGGGGCATGACCATCAGCCTCGGCGACGGCCGGGCGCTGGTGCGCTCGACGCGTCTCGGCCCCGTGCTCGAAGCAGGGGTGCGCTTCGGCCGGGGCGACGGCGAGAGACCCTTCACGTTGTCGCTCGACGGCGTGAAGCTGGGAGGCCTCCCGGTGCCCGGGCTGCTGGTCGAATGGG
>Ga0070707_100005748_pt1 | contig 11568 bp, 10 predicted proteins | sample KBSK5502metaG_FD_65468 | JGI IMG/M metagenome (GOLD analysis project Ga0070707, IMG submission 65468) | Corn, switchgrass and miscanthus rhizosphere microbial communities from Kellogg Biological Station, Michigan, USA - KBS K5-50-2 metaG | ecosystem: Host-associated > Plants > Roots >... | reverse complement strand
CCGACGGGGATAGGGCGCACGACCGCGGCCAGTCCCAGCGTGACGAGCAGGTTGTAGGCCACGGAGCCAAGAATCCCGCCCACCAGGATATCGGCCTGCTTGCGCCGCGCCGCCACCACGGCCAATGCCAGCATCTCCGCGCCCGTCCCCAATGCCACAATGGTCAGGCCTACCGACGCCTGCCGCAGATCTAGCGCGTCAGTCAAGCGGAGCGCGCCCTCGACGAGGACAGGGCCGCCGACCGCCATGGCGATCAGCCCTCCCAGCGTGCGCGCCACAACCGCGCCTCGGTCAGCTGGGGCGTCGTGCTCCTCATGCTCCTCATGCTCCTCATGCTCCTCATGCGACTGCTCATCGTCGTGCGCAAGCCGCTCGGCAGCGGCTTGACGCGCCAGCGCCTGCCGATCCGCGCGGAGCAGGGTAATGGTATAGACGGCGAAGAGCAGGAGCAGCAGCGCCCCGGCGAGGCGCGAGATGATGCCCGTGTAGAGCAGGAGGATCGGGGGAATCGACGCAAGGGTGGCGATCACGGCTTGCACGCGCACGCCGCGCTCGATGGTGAGCGGCAATATGAGGGCGGCGAGGCCGAGCGCGGCCAGTACAATCGTGATGTTCGTCCCCACGACATCACCCAGCGCCAGGTCTCCAGCGCCACGTCCGGAGGCAATGGCGGCGGTCACCATCTCTTCGGGTTCGAGCCCCGCTAAGATGACCCCGATGAAGAGCGCGCTGACCCCGAGGGTACGCGCCAGGTCGGTGGCTCCATCGGTAAACCAATCCGCTCCTTTGAGCAACAGCCCCGTCCCACCCACGAGCAAGGCGAGCGCCACCACGAAGGCCAACGTCATCTTAGGGGTCCTTTGTGTCTGGTGTGTCTGGTGTGTCTGGTGTGTCTGTCGAGTCCATGAGTCCTTCACGCTGATAGACGGCGGCAGTAAAGGCAGCCAGGTCCTCCCGGCACGCCGCGAGCGCTGCCAGAGCAGACGACGCAAGGGACGCTGAGAAAAAGTCGCGTGCCTGGATCTGCGTAAGCCAGCGTTCGAGCTTCGCCAGATCATGCTCGTTTTCTTCGAGTTCGGCGAAGGTCTGCTTGCCTGCCTGTGTCTCGCGCGCCAGCTCGTCACGAAGCGCCTGGCAGCGCTCGCAGACCTCGGCGTAGTCCTGGTCGCGCTCGGCACGGAACCGTCCGACCAGATCGCCACTTAGCACTGGAGCAAGTGTCTGGGCGCGAAAGAGGAGGCCGGTTCCTCCCTGGCGCACTATGAGCGCCAGTTCCTCGCGCAGCGTCTGTTCGTGCGCTGCTGTCGCGGGCAGGACCCAGACGCCGTTTTGGACACTTAGCGCGCCGGCCGCCCGGAGGTGGCGCCACAGATGCACGCGCGCGCTGGAAGGGACCGCCGGAACTTGCGGGACCAAGAGCACCCACGTCAGATCGTCTCCATGATCCATCCTGATATCCTCGCTTCATGCAACAGGTGTTGCATGCCGATCATCGCACGTGGGGTGGAGGCATTGCAACAGGTGTTGCACTTTGCGGGTACTGGAGGCGAGGAGAGGCGCTCGCTTCAGTGGCTCACAGCTTGGCTTCGTGACTGCCAGTTGGCAAGCGGGACAACGCTTAGCCTGACGATTTGTGCAGCGGCTTACCCTCGTCATGCGCCACGTCGAGCACCCAGGTGAGTGTCGCCGCGTCATGGTAGAGGTCAAACACCTGCTCGCCGGTCTCCGGGCCGCGGCAGCAGAGGCGATAGTACGTCCGATTCTGCGCACGGGTGCGCAGCGAATAGGTGGCCGTCACGGGATTCGGCAGCCTGTGGTATAGTCCACGGAGGCATCCGCTGTGACGCCTGGGCGATGGAGTCCGCCTGCGTTGGTGCCCCCAACCAAACCGCCTTCCTGCTGATGGCTCCTGATGACGCGCCTGCGTGGTCAGGAGCTTTTTCGTGCCCTGCGGCCCTGCGCCCTTCGGCGCGACGATGCCTTTCCCATGGGGATGAGCACGCTCCGCTGCGCAGCACACCTTCAGCGAGGAGGGGCCTCCTGTGGACAATATCTACCTCATCGCCGCCGCCTGGATTGGTCTGGCGCTGCTCGCCAGCGTTATCTCTCTGCGCCTGGGCATTTCGGTCGCGCTGGTCGAGCTGTTTCTCGGTGTCCTTGCCGGGAACGTCCTGCATTTTCAGACCACCGCCTGGATCGACTTTCTCGCCTCCTTCGGCTCGGTGCTGCTGACTTTCCTCGCCGGCGCCGAGATCGATCCGGAGTCGCTGCGTCGGCAGCTCAAGCCGAGTCTCGCCATCGGCGCTGTCTCCTTTCTGCTGCCGTTCCTGGGGGCGCTGGCTGTGACGTTCTTCGTCCTCCACTGGGATCTGCGCGCCGCCGAGATCGCCGGCATCGCGCTCTCGACGACCTCGGTCGCGGTAGTCTATGCCGTCATGATCGAGACCGGCCTGAACACCACGGATCTCGGCAAGTTAATTCTTGCAGCCTGCTTCGTCACCGACCTCGGTACGGTCCTCGCCCTGGGCGTGCTCTTCGCCAGCATCAATGGGTGGCTCGCGCTCTTTGTCGTCGCAACTGCCGTCGTCCTCTGGAAGCTGTCGGCGATCACGCGCTGGGTGATCGCCCACTGGGGCAGCCGGGTAAGCGAGCCGGAGGTGAAGTTCATCTTCCTGGTGCTGCTCTTCCTCGGCGGCCTGGCGACGATTGCCAAGAGTGAAGCGGTCCTGCCGGCGTATCTCGTGGGGCTGGTCATCGCCAACGTCTTCATGCACGACAAGTTGGTGGTGCTGCGCATCCGCTCCATCGCGTTTGCCCTGCTGACGCCGTTCTTCTTCATCAAGGCGGGCACTCTTGTCTCTCTCCCCGCCCTGGTCGCGGGCCTCGGCCTGATTGTCCTCCTGCTCGGCGTGAAGGTGGTCAGCAAGTTCCTCGGCGTCTGGCCGCTCACCCAGATATTCCGCATGTCCGTGCGCGTGGGCAACTATACGACGCTGCTCATGTCCACTGGGCTCACCTTTGGCAGCATCACGGCCCTCTATGGCCTGACGAACCACATCATCACCCAGAGCCAGTACACGATTCTCGTGACGGTGGTCATCGGGTCGGCGCTCATACCCACCTTCATCGCCCAGCGCTGGTTCTTGCCCATCGTGGGCATGATCAAGCCAAACGTGGTCGAAGTGGCCGAAGCGGAAGAGGTTGCTGGCGTGCTCGATGAATAGGTCCAGCTGATGGCGAGTCATGCCTCCAGGCGCACGCTGCATCTTGAAGAGACCGCCTGATGCAACACCTATTATGCCCCTTTCCCCGAAGGGGGGAGGGGGCAGATACAAGGGGGAGGTTCACGCTCTGTAAGTTCGCGCAACCGCTGTAGCAGTGGTGCGTGCCTTGTGGACGGTCACAGGAGGGGCACATTGGGCATCTTCACGCACATCCTCCTCGCGTACGATGGCTCGCCGGGCAGCGAGCGTGCGCTCACCCGTGCGGCACGTCTCGCGGGCGAGCAAGGGGCCGCGCTGACGATCCTCTCTGCGGTCGAGGGGTGCCCCGATTTGCCGGTACCATAGTCGAAGTCGATGAGAGCGTGCGTGAACGTAGCGAATGCTTCGCGGCGCGGCAGCGGTCCGCCCTGCGGGTCGCGGGAGAACACGAGGTAGCGTCTCGCCGAGCACTGATCCAGGTTGGCCATGCAGCCCAGGTGATTCTTGCCATAGCAGAACAGCAGCGGGCAGATCTGCTTGCCTTGGACCGCAGCGGACATTCGCAAGTTTGGGGGCGTTTTATGGGCAGCACCGAAGACAAGACTGCGCGGCACGTCCCCTGTGCGATACTCTTTGCGCACTAGCTCGGTCCGTAGCGCGCACGAGCGCGGGTGCCGCTCGGACTTGCTGCAGACTCTCACGGGCGCCGCGTTCTTGCTACAAGTGCACAGCGCCCCGCAGGGTCTGCGCCGCCGCCTCGGGCGTCTGCACCATGAAGTACTCGCCGTACAGATGTTGCAGCGCACTCGTATCGGTGCCTCATACGCGCGGTGTCATGTACACCCGCGGCGAGAGCCGGGCGTGCAGCCAGAAGTCCTCATGGTCGACCGTGGCAGGGTAGAAGGCTACATTGAAGCTATAGACGCCTTGTCTGGCGAGCACACCAAGCGCCTGGACCAGTCCATCGCAGAACTCGTTCAGTGCCGCATTGGGAAGATCGGCGAGCGTGCGCTGGTTGGGGAACAAGATGAGCGTGTCAGCCAGCAGGCTCTGCGAGACGAAGCTCGTCAGCCATACCGTGTGGGTGCCGCGGGCAACCATGCGCTCACCGAGGCGCTCCTCGGTGTCAAGGAGATCAGCCCAGTACGAGCGACCCTCGATCTGTAGGTAGCGCGCGCTGGCGGCCAGCTCCTCTTCGAGCGCGTTGCCGGGCGTGTCGGTCGCGAAGAGCTGCAGGTGGGGATGGATCTGCGTGCCGCCGGAGGCCGGCAGGTAATTCCAGAAGACGAGGCCATAGGTGGTATTGGGCAGGCGCTGAACAGCCCGAAAGTAGGTGCGGCACGCCTCGAAGGCGTCGCGCAGCAGTGAAGTGGTGACGTCTTGCAGCGGCACATAGTGTGCGCGGCTGATCGCGGCCACAGCACTGTGCTCGTCATAGGGGGCGAGATTGGGAAACAGCACCGCCTCCCCGCGGACGATGCGGCCCTCAGGCTCGTTTGGCGCGACCTCGGCGCTGAAGCGTGGCGTCACGCTGAAGACGCGCTCGGGACAGAAGGGACACCCCATGCGCGAGGCCGCAATCAGCGGCGCAAAATCTACCGGGAGCAGCTGAAAACCCAGCACATGGGCCACCCGCCCACTGCGCCCGGTCAGCGGATCGCGGCGAAACTCACAGGCGATCGCGGTCTCCGCATAGTTCGCGCGTGGATCCAAATAGCGCGCGATTTTTTCGCGCCGCTCGAAGCGAATCGCCATATCCCCTCCGCCTCAGAGATGTGCAGGCTCGCGCGGGGTTGGGCGTCAGCGACCCGGTGGATAGGGTCCAGGGGCCACGGCACCGGTGGGTGTACTGGACGCCCGCTGCTGTACCGATGATACGACATCGGAGGAATTCGGTGTCTTGCTGCAACGGCGCGACGACGCGGGCGACCCTCTTGGGTAGCTCATCCACGACCTCTGTCGCCGCGAAGTCAAGACCGCCCGACCGACGTCGTGCACCTCGGCCGCGGTCCGACCAACCGAGTGCAGCACTACCGCTACACGCCGCTGTCGCATCCCAAGGTAGTCAACACGTCAGCAGCGGCGAGATTACCGAGTGACGAGGGCTTCGAGCACCGCTCGTCCACTTTTGCCTAAGATAGCATACCAATGCGTCTTGGGCCGTATGACAACGCGCAGACCGCGTTACCAGGAATCCAGGCCCCGCAGCGCACGCAACGTTACGTGTGCTGCGGGAGTTGGTATGAAGAGAGTGTCCGTGACAGATAGGCCGCTGGTTGTCCGCTCGCCCAATCCTCCCTGTCACAGGCACAGCGCCGTCTCCGGCTGTCCGCTCGCTGGCTTCAGTAGGCCCAGACGCGCTGGGCAGACACACAGTGACAGCTCACCATACTGGAACGGCGAACTGCTGGGAACCGAAGAGACACCGCACGCGTCATAGTGGTTTAGACGCTCCCCAGCGCGCTGCGTGGTGGCGCCGGGGAGGCGACGTCCGCAGTCTCGTGGCGGCCCGGAGCGGCCCACCGGAAGGAGAAGATCCCATGTGGAATCATCCGCATCCCGCACCCCAGAGCGACGACAGCGTGACCCGCCCCTCCACATATCCCGGTGCGCCAGCGCCAGCACCGCCGCCGGCACGCACACCGTCTGGCCTGCGTCGCGTCGTGCGCGTGCTGATCCCGACTGTCGTCGCCTGCGCCGTGGTGGCCGGCTTCGCCGCGCTAACCCTCAGCAATCACGTGCTCGGCATCGGCGCGCCGCGACCGACGAGTGACTGCAATCCGCTCCCGTCAGGCACCATCTCGGGGGCAGTGATCTACACGCCACGCGCGACACCGCCTGCCGGCTCAGGTTCAGGCAACGGCGGCGGCGCCACCCAGGCCAGCCGAGGCCAGCCGATCACCATGTACCAGAATGGCAAGGTGCCAGCCAGCAACACGACCCCAGCGCTCGCGCAGACTGGCGCCGGGACGGTGCACGTCTGCGGTGTCGGCTTCCACGCGCATTCCGCGGTACGGTTCAGCCTCTCCCGCACGGGCGCCACCTCGGCAGAGATCCCCCAGGCGGTTGTGACCACCGACGGCAGTGGTTCGTTCTCCGCTCAGGTGCCGGCTGTCTTCCCGGCGAATTGTGGCGGCGTGCAGCTGCAAGCGACAGACGCTCAGGGCACGACAGCGACACTGACCATCCCGTCGCGCAACCTCGGCATCCCCTGCGCCGTACCATAGGGACATTCGTTCCTGTCCCTGCTCCCAGCCCAGGCACCACTACCCCTACACCCCTTCCCTGGCGCGCCAGGGAAGGGGTGATCTTGCCGTGCGCCTACTACCAACTCCCGCTGCGCATGTGACGTTGCGTGCGCTGCGGGGCCTGGATTCCTGGTAACGCGGTCTGCGCGATGTCATACGGCCCAAGTCGAGTCGGTATGACTCGGTGTCCGTCGTATCGTGTTCTCATGCCTGCCAGCCTCAACCACCGCCTCGGCAACCGTAAGCCACTCACCACCGGCCTGATCACCATCACTCATCATCACTCACCAGTGCTCACCAATCAACCAGCTGCATACCAAATTTATGCAACTTAGCTCGTTTGCTAGTCAAGCCTAAAAGTGTTAACTTGATTGCAGTTCAGCTTTTCACCACGCCCGTCACTCCCGTCAGTCTTGTGTCACGCGTGTCACGTGTGTTACGTGTGTGTGTGGCTCTCTCGGCCCTCCTGCCAGGCGTGCCGTCCTTCGCGGATGCCGTAGTAGACAATCACCAGCCCGGCCAGGGGGTCGGCCCACCACCAGCTGAACGCTGCGTTGAGGAGCAGGCCTGAGAGCACGGCAGCTGCCAAGAGCGCGTCGATGAGGGTGACCCTGGCCTCCGTCTGCAGCACGGGATTGCCCAGCCGGGCCCCCGTTACCCGCTTGCCATAGGCCAGGCCGAGCATCGCCACTAGGGTCAAGGTGAGCCAGGCGATGCCCAGCGGCGAGGGCGCCGGGTGCGTGCGCGTCAGCAGGGTCACCACGAGCTGCGCGAGGATGTAAAGGCCCAATGCCACGAACGCCCCGCCGATGAGGCGCAGCGCGGGCCGCTCGCGCTCCGGGTGGGTGCCGGTGAGCTGCCAGACGACGATGACGGAGGCGAAGATCTCGATAAGCGAATCCAGGCCGAAGCCGGCCAGCGCCACCGAACGGGCGAGCACGGCGGCCCACACTACGAGCCCGACACCGACGATGTTCCAGCCCAGCGTGGCATATTCGAGCCGCAGGCCACGCCGCACCAACAAGGCGCGTTGGGCGGGCGATTGGAGCGATTGGAACGAGCGCGGCGCAGGGAGTGGAGTGGGCGAGACATTGTTGTGCACCACCGCCTGCCTCCTCCTCACAGTCGTAATAGTCGTACGCGTAAGGCGGGCGGACGAGCTGGGAACTCTGCTCGATCGTCCGGCATGCCGCCTGTGAAGCACGTCCCTGTCCCATGCACATTGTACCGAGAATGTGCCATCCGCGGGCGAGCGTTTTGAGCACAGCGACGCCGCTATGATGCCGCCAAAACAGTTGCCGGGTTCGCTCAGGCGATGCGCGACGAAATCGATCTCAGCTCTCTGACCGAGCAGTTGCTTGCGGTGGTCGAGCGCACGATGGAGCCGGCGCATGTCTCGCTCTGGCTTGCCCCGACACACGGCGATGATAAGGCGAAAACACGCTCCGCTCCCCAAGCGCGCGTGCCAGCTCGTGTCGCACTGAGGGACACGTCGCACCTGCCCTGAGGCCGACCAGCGCCTCGAACCACTAGGAGGCGCCCGAGGAGCTGCCGGATGGCCTCCACGGAAGCAGCGACGACCATGATCGGCGCGTATCTGGAGAATCGCTCACCACCCGCCTGCTCCGTGCTGCCGTACGCGCTCCGCCATCCTCAGACTCATCGATAAGGGCGGAGCGTACCTCATTCTAGCAAGCCTTCCCAGGTGTGAGCGAGCACGCGCTTGGGAGAGGGCGGCCTGAATTGGTCGCCCTCCCCTACAGTCTCTCACCTGTTTGGCGCAGGTTTATTTGACGGTGATAGTCGCCGAGTACGTCTCCTCGAAGCCGTCCACCGTGCCGCCCGCGCGGCGATCCGTCCAGATCGGATGGATGCTCCCACCACGCGCGTCAATGCCCTCGTAGTCACCGTATTGGTTGCCCAGGTCCGCGCCCGCGACGGTCTCATTCGTCTGGGCAGTAGTGACCTTGACGTTCGGCGAGACGCTGGCCCCGCCGTTCGTCGACTGCGCGAAGTACACGTCAGTGCTCGCGTTGGTGGGATCGTTGCGGCTGTCGTTCCAGCTCATGTCAACCGCGCCCGTTACGGGGTCGACCGCGAGCCACTGGTTGAACTGGAAGCTGCCGCCACCGTCGTCGTTGACCGTCACCGGAGCACTCCATGTGGCGCCCTTGTCGGTCGAAGTCGCCAGGAAGATGTCGGTGTCGCCAGCACTGTTGGCGTCCATCCACGAGCAGTAGAGCCGCCCGCGGAATGCGCCCGCGCTGCGATCGGCCCCGCACGCGGGATAGACGAGCGCCCCGCGGAGGTTCTGCGGCGGGATCAACGCGTCGAACGGGATGTGCGTCGGCGCGACCGTCGTGATGGGCCCGAACGCGTTCCCTCCGTCACCAGAACTACGGACGAGGATGGCGTTCGTGATGTCGTGCCACGCCACGTAGACCCGCCCGTCGGGTCCGACAAAGGGATCCGCTCCAATGCCGAACCGCTGGCCGCCGCCCGTGTCGCTGATCACGAGGGGCGTCGAGAACGTCTGGCCGCCATCGGTCGAGCGGCTGAACTGAATGCCAGACGAGCTCGGCCCGCCTTTGCCCTTCACAGTCGTGTCCCAGGCGACGTAGACCGTGTTGGCGTTGGGGCTGCTCGGGTTCGTGTCGACGGCGATCATCGGCTTGTCGTTGAACTGTCCCGGCCCGCCGAGGTTGAAGAAGGTCGCTGTCCACGACTGCCCGCCATCCGCCGAGCGCGCGACCGCCATCTCCGTGCCATTGATCGTGCCGCCGGCGCTGAAAAAGACGACGATGTAACTGTAGTAGACGTTGCCACGTAGGTCCCAGGCGACGCCGGGGTCGGAGCCGAAGTCGAAGCCGTTCTGCGCAATCGGCGGCGGCAGTGGCAGATCCACGCCGCCCCAGGTGGCGCCGCTGTCGCTCGAGAAGTACCCACGCATCGGCAGGCGGAAAATCTCGTTTGCGCCGCCCACAATCTGCGTTGGATTGCTTGGATTGATGGCGATGGACGTCTCACTCTGCGGGCCCGCCTCATGGCTGACGTTGACGTTCGTGCCAACCGTGACACTGCGGGTCGTGCCTGCAGGGGCTGGCTTGAAACCAGGCGCCGAGACGATCTGGTACTTGGCCCACCAGCGGGGCTGACTGTACGGTGAACTGCTGGTGTTCGAACTGGCGGCATGCGTCGGCAACACGATGTAGAGCGCCATCGCCAGCAACGCGAGTGTCAGCGTGCCTGCGCCCACGACCCAGAGTCGCTTCTTCATGCGTGTCCCTTTCCCGTGTTCTCGCCTGCCATCTCTGGCGTCGGTCAAGCGCCAGAGCGATTCCTGACGTGTTCGACCTCAAAACGCCACTAAGGCCGCCACTGCGGCTCACTCGTCCGGCTGATCGCACTATCCTAGCGGAAGGGATCGGAGCGGTCAACTGGCACATCGTGATCCAGCAGAACATACGCTAGCGAGTAACGGGTGTCCACGCCACGGCTTTACTGACCCATTCCCACCACTCGCCAAGTGGTCGGCCGTCCAGGTGAGAGGCAAGCAGGAGCGGTTCTCCTGCCGTTTGGCATTCCCGGGGACGACCGCGACCGCCCCGAGCGCGGTGTGGATCCAGGCAATGAGGCGCAAGCCCCAATAGCCGGCATCGAGCCGAATGACGCATGGGCGTACGCCATAGAGGGACATGACCTGGGCCAAGAGCAGCTGGGCATCGACCTTGCAACATATGCATCTGTGACCGTTTGAGTGATCAGGACATCGCACAACTCATCGCGTCGTTCAAAGCCGGTACACCGAAACGTATTCTTGCCGAACAATTCGGCAGTGGGATAAAGAGCGTGAAGAAGCTGCTACGAGAGCGTGGGGTACGGCGACGCTCTCGCTACAACATTCTGCCCTGACTAGTCTCGCCCGACCCAGCCGTTTCTTCTGGAGCAGCACGGCTGTGCTCAGCTGTCCCGTCGCCACGCGCGCGGACCTGCCACCAGAGCCAGCGTAGGACAGGCCACATGGCCAGCACCACGAGGACGATCCCCACGAGGATGGCAGCTCCTGCTACGGGAAGCGTCGTGAGCACCACATCGTAGCCGCCAAAGAGCCCGCGCTTGAGCGCGGAGACCACGGCTGAGAGCCCCGTCGATGCCGGAAGGGGAAGCGGGGTGTGGCTGTAGGTCATGACCAGCACCTCCCCGTCGCTCGCATAGTAGTCGCCACCGCCATTGTAGGCGACGAACACCGGCGGGGTAAACGCCGCGTGCGCTTCCGTCACGACCAGCCCCGTCCTGGCCAGGTCAATCCCGACAGCATCGCGCTCCACGTCAACCGCTGGGCTGATGTGATGGGTGGGGAGCGCGCTGGTGCCGCTCAACTCAATCCCGTGGTCATAGGAGGCTTGCCCCAGCCAGACCGGCTGGCCGCCCAGGCGCTGGGTGGTCTGCCAGAGCCGGATGTGCCCGCGGTTCTGCACGTCGTTGGTCGGCCGCTCAAAGGCCAGGTCCTGGACACGCCCAAAGACGTAGAGCGCGCTGACTGGTGCTGTCGGGTACGGCTGGTGTGCGAGGCTGGCGGTGGCGATCCGCGCGGAGGTGTGCGGGGTAATGGGATCGGGAATCAGCCATCCCGCTCGGGCGAAGCTCTCCGTAAGCTGTGACGCGCTCCCGACCAGGATGATATTGAGGGGATCGCCCGCTGCTCCCCTGGCGGTATGGGTGATTTTGGGGAGTGTTGGGAAAAGCCAAGGTGAAGGATAGACCCGCACCCCTACCAGAAGGAGCACGAACACCAGCAGGATGACGAGACTCGCCCGGTGCAGGAGGCGCAAGAGGCGCAAGCGCGTTGTGCGCTGTGGGGTGCGCGTGTCGCGAGTACTCATACATCCTCCTCGCGGGTTGTGTCCTCAAGTAGTCTATCGTCACGTGCTCTCCTACACAACCTCTGCACGCCATCAGTCCGGCGGCGGGTCCGGCCTGGTGACGACGGGTCCTCACGTGCACCCCACCATCGTGTAGGTCAGACTCGGGGATGCGCCAGCCTCTGGAGTCTCGGGAACGAAGCGAATGACGCCCTGCTGCTGGCCAGCACCCTGGTCCTGGAGCTGGAGCTGAAT
>Ga0070707_100005741_pt1 | contig 11575 bp, 9 predicted proteins | sample KBSK5502metaG_FD_65468 | JGI IMG/M metagenome (GOLD analysis project Ga0070707, IMG submission 65468) | Corn, switchgrass and miscanthus rhizosphere microbial communities from Kellogg Biological Station, Michigan, USA - KBS K5-50-2 metaG | ecosystem: Host-associated > Plants > Roots >... | reverse complement strand
TCGGGATGCCGCGATACCACTCCCGCGGCTGTCCGCCACCGCGTCCGGTCGGCACGGCCGGCCGGCGCGCGAAGGCTGCACCTGCTGCGTCGGGAGCGGCCGCGCCGGTGCGGTTCGCCGCGGCGGAGTCGGGCCGGGTACTGTCGCGCCGGGAAGCCGGGAGCTTGCGCAGCGAATCGAGGTTGACGTCGCGGCCGGACTGGGTCTCGTACATCCGCATCATGCCGTTGTGATTGTAGGCCACCGAGCCGAGGTACCCCGGCGACCAGCCGTCCATGAAGGCGTGAGTGTAGACGCCCGGCATGCCCCACTTGGTCATCTGGGACAGTTCCCAGTTGGAAAAGAAGGGCAGCTCGGCGAAGAGCAGCGGATCGAGATTGGGGTTCTGAGGCGGCCCGCCGCTGTAGGTGTAGAGCAGCGGCTGCGCCTCGTGCAGATCGTGCATGATCGGGGGGTGCGCGGTGTAGTACCAGTCGGTAATGGCGCGCATCGAGAGCTGCGACAGATTGATGTCGCGATTGTTGTCGTGGTAGACGTACTTGCCCCAGTAGGGCACCGCGAAGTTGCCGCGGCCGCCACTAGGACCCGCACCCCCCGCGGCCCGCGCCGCGGCGCTGTCCGCCGCCGGCTGCGGCTGCTCGGTACCGAGCTCCAGCCCGCGGTAGAACCAGTCCACGTTGCGATCGCGCCCGTCCGGCTCGGCGGCGGGCGTCACCGAGACGATGACGTTGTTGCGGATCTGCGTGATCAGCGGCGAGGTCTCCGTCGCCAGCCGGTACACCAGCTCCATCAGCATTTCGGATGGGCCGGTCTCGCCGCTGTGCAGGCCGCCGATCAGATGGTAGTGCGGCCGGGTCGTCTCGATGAGCTGGCGAACCTCATCGTTCGAGAGCCCGCGTGGGTCGGCCAGCTTCGCCAGGTTCGCGCGGTTCCGGGCCAGATTCTTGAGATTCTCTTCCGAGGAGACCCACACCACGACGAGCTCGCGGCCCTCATCGGACTTGCCGATGCTCTCGACCATGACCCTCGGCGTGGCGGCCGCGAGGGCCCGGTAGTACTTCAGAATGTCAGCGTAGTAGGTCAGCGTCTTCGGCGCACCGATGTAATAGCCCAGTACGTCCTTCGGCGTGGGAATCCCGGACACCTTCGGCAGGTGATCGACCAGCGGGCTGCCGTAGCGAGGCTCGGTGGTCCACTGCACATAGGCTTTCGCGAACGCCTCGTCCTGCGGCTGTTTGGGATCGCGGGTTTCGGTGACCGTCTGCTGCGCGGCGAGCGGCGTGCCCGCGGTGAGCGCCACGGCGAGCCCCAGCCGGGGGGCGATTCTCGACCACGGGAGTTTCATGCGAGACCTTTTTTCGGAAAGCCGACTCGGGATAGTACGAGATACCGCTCGGGTTGGGAAGCTCGGTGCTAGCCCGGATTGGAAGCCCACACGCGGGAGCGACCCTTCGCGATCGCGTCCATGGTGCGCCCCGTCGCCAGCGAGGTGAGCTCCTCGGCCACGACGTCGGACCCCTCCCGCGCAAAGCGGTCGCGATGCTTGATCAGCAGCCACTGCGGCTTGGCGGGATCGCCGCGTTTGATGCGAACCAGCACCCAGGAGCCGCGCAGCCGCCTGCCCCTGAGCTCGAACTTGAGATCCCCGCTGAAGTAACCCGCACGCAAGGCGGCAACGGGATCGGGAACCTGCTCCGGATAGCGGTAGCCGCCCCGGTCCCAGATCATCACCGTTCCGCCGCCGTACTCACCCGCCGGGATGATCCCCTCGAAGCCGTTGTACTCGATCGGGTGATCCTCGACCTGCATGGCCAGGCGCTTGACCGTCGGGTCCAGGCTCGGACCCTTGGGAACCGCCCAGCTCTTCATCACACCGTCGAGCTCCAGACGAAGATCGAAGTGCAGTCGAGTCGCCGCGTGCTTCTGGATCACGAAGGCCAGCTCGCGTCCGGAGCGTGCTGCCACTGAACCCTCGGGCTCGCGGGTGAGAGTGAAGTCCCGCTTGCGCCGGTATTCCGTAAGCCGCGCCCTGGGTGCCTTCCGCGAGCTCGCCCCGCTGCCTTTCACGCGAGGCTTGGGCTTCGCTCCGGGCTTGGAGGGCGTTCTCGCCGTCACGAGTCTCAGCCTTCCTCGCGCCTCACGTCGCGATCGGCCGTTTGAACATGCATTCCGAGTCCGAGAATGCGTCTCCCTGGTGGACGACCCGCGTCCGCCGCGATGGACAACGCGGCTCGCGACGCCCCGGAGCGGCACCGCATCTTCCCTGTCATGCGCTCCTTCATCGCCCTGACCGGGTTTGCCAGCCTCCTGGGTGTTGCTCCGGCCCGGTCCCAGGTAGTGCGGCTCCCTGCTCCGAACGCCACGCTCCCCGAAGAATTCTCCGCGATTCGGGGGGTCCGCGAGCTCCCAGACGGCAGGCTGCTGGTAAGCGATTACATCGATCAGCGCGTCGTGCTCGTCGACTTCGCGCACGGCAGCGTGACTCTCAAAGTGAGCAAGGGAGGCGGACCCGGCGAGGCCCGACTGCCGACGCGGCTGATCCCGATGCGCGGAGACAGCACGATTCTCGTGGATCTCGGAAACAACCGGCTGCTGCTCATCGACGCTCAGGGGCGCGCGGGGCGTACGATCCCCGCGGAGCATCCCGGTGTCATGGGCGTGCGGGGAGTCGATGCCGGTGGCGCCCTGTACTACACGGTGCCGGGTTGGGCGGAATCGAGGGGTCCGTTGCCGGATGACTCGGTCCGCATCGTCAGGTGGCTTCCTCCCAACGGGGTCGAGGAGACCATCGGCACAGTGCAGGGAGATCGCATGCGATCCGACATTCGCCAGCCCGCTTTGAAGCCGCGAATCCCCATCGTGGGTTACGCCGCGCAGGACGGCTGGGGTGTCACCGTGGACGGCACCTTATGGATCGTGCGCGCCGGAGCCTATCGGATCGAATCACGGAAGCCGCACGCGGCGGCGGTGATCGGGCCGAGCTACAGCTACCCACAGCGCCCCGTCACCATGGCGGATCGCGTGGCCTTCGTTCGGGCATTCAATGCGGCCAGCCCCATGAGCGGCAAGGGTGAGGGTGGCGGGATGGGGCTTGCTCCCCAGCTGAGCGAGGCGGAAATCGCGGAGCTTGCGCGGGGGACCCAGTTCGCGGAACGCCATCCGCTCTTCGATGCCGGCCGCGTCATCGCGGCTCCCGCGGGCAGGCTTTGGGTCGGCCGTCCCGCGGAAGCGGGCAAGCCGGTGCTCTATGATGTGTTCGACGAGGCGGGCCGGCGCATCACGACCGTAGAGTTGTTGCCGGAGCGCCGCGTGATCGCCCTGGGCCGCGGGAGCGTCTACGTCGTGAAGGAATCGGACACCGGCGTTCAGCAGCTCGAGCGCTACGCGATACCGCAATGAGACTCAGCGAGAGGCAGTGAGGCTCGCGAGGTCGTGGTCGAGCAGACCGGCCACCCGGTCGAGACTCAGATCGGCGGCGGGATATGACGCGATCGCGGCGGAATCCAGCGCGTAGTGTCCCTGCCGCACGAAGACCGTCGTCACCTGCCGGCCCCAGCTGCTCTTGATCGCGCTCAGAATCCGCAGCTTGTCATCCACCACCACGTAGTGCTCGGCGGGAAGGCGCTGCCGGACATCGTCGAGCTCGCGTTCCTTGTGGACATAGAGCAGCACATTGCCATCCACCTGCGCGGCGAGCCCCGAGCGCTCCACCTTCAACGGCTGAAAAACGACGTCGCCGTCCGACAGGATGGCCGCCGGTCCCCACTGCTTGACCCGGGCCACCACAGCGAGAGCACCGGGGAACAGCCGATCCTGAAAGGGATAGTCGATCAGAAAGCGGGAGACGGCGAGCAGGTGCGGCTCATGGGGGTGCGCGAGGCGGTAACGCTGCAGCGCGCCGAGATAGTCGGCGTAGCCGAGCTCGCTCCGGAGCTGTTCGAAGAGCTCCCAGTAGCTTTGCGCGCCTTCGCGGCCTACCTCGTCCTCGAGATACTCCTTCAGGTCTGCGGTCACCCGGTCGTTGTCGAGCAGGGTGTTGTCGACGTCGAACAGGAAGACGACCGGGGAGGGACGTTGCGGAGGCGTCACGTGCGGCGACTAGCGCTTCTCCCAGACGATCACGTAAGGCATGCCGGCCGCCTGAGCCCGGATGCGCGTCCCGCCGCTCCGGATACTGCGCGGAATGTTGCGGGTCCTGGCCGAGCACCAGATGCCCATCATTTCAGGGATGCTGCCGCTGACGTCGCGGCAGGGATCGGCACCGTACTCGACCAGCTCCACCTCGTCGGTTCGCCAGGCACAGAGCCGGTTGACGTCGGTGGTCTCCGCGGTCACACCGTTGAGGCTGAACAGAATGGTGATGTCGCCTCTGCCGATTTCCGCGCGGATTCGGGGCACATCGCACAGAGGCATGGAGCTGTAGCGTTCCAGCTGCGGCACCGCCATGCGTTCGCGCTCCAGCCCCGTCGCCAGACGCTTCCCCAGCTCGGCGAGGGCGATGTCGTCGGCACGCGAGCTGACTCCCCGGTAGGGCACCAGCAGGACCGCGAGCTCCTTCCCCTCGTCGCGCTTGAGCTCGACGAGAAAGCGCCGCTCGGCATAACCCGGAAAGGTCACCCGGACCATGTACTTGCCGCCCGGAAGGTTGGGAAAGGAAAACCGGCCGGCGCTGTCGGTCTTCGTCTCGCCCCCCTGCTGGCCGGCAATCTGAACCCGCGCGCCCGGGGCTGCCCGATACGCGGTATCTCCCACCGAGCCGTACAGTCCGGTCCGGTGACTGGTGACTTCCATGGTGGGAAGGGTTGGAATCGCCCGGCTCAGGAAGTACTCGACCTCCGTCGGCTCGGCGATGACGACGGCGATGCGCGAGCGAACCGGCGCATAGCCGACCAGGCGGACGGTGATCTGATACTGCCCTGGGCGCAGGCTATCGATTCGGAAACCGCCCTGCGGGCCGGTCGTGGCGCGCCGGGGTCCGACGACTACGTCGGCACCGGGCAGGCCCTGGCCGGCGGAATCGCGGACGACTCCCCGGACCGACTGCAGTGGCTGCTGGCCCCGCGCGGGCAGTTGCAGCGCGAAAAGCGACACAACCGCGAGGCAAGCGCTGCGAAGCCAGAAAGCGCTCACGGATGGACGCTCTACCAGTCCAGCAGCGCTTCCATCGCGTCGGCGAGCCCTTCACTTTGGGGCAGGATCGCATCTTCGAGTTCCGGCGCGTAGGCGACGAACGTGTCGAGCGATGCCACCCGCCGGACCGGCGCGTCGAGCCAGGCAAAGGTCTCGTCCGCGATACGCGCCGAAAGCTCGGCTCCGTAACCCCACGAGAGCGCATCCTCGTAGGCCACGAGGACTCGATTGGTCTTCCGGACCGAGGTGTAGATGGCCTCCCAGTCCACCGGTGAGAGCGAGCGCAGGTCAATCACCTCGATGCTGCGGCCCGTCTTTTCCTCGACGGTCTTGGCCGCAACGAGAGAGCGTTGCACCACGGCCCCGTAGGTGACCACGGTGAGATCGCTCCCCTCGTGCACCACCTTCGCCTTGCCGAAGGGGATCATGAAATTCGGCCCCGGATTCGGCGCTTTGTTGTAGGTCTGCCGGTAGAGGTGCTTGTGCTCCAGGAACAGCACCGGGTCGTCGCAGCGGATCGCGGTGCGCAGCAGGCCGTTGGCATCGAGCGCGGTCGCGGGGCAGATGACCCGCAACCCCGGGATCGAGGTGAAGACGGAGGCGCCCGTCTGCGAATGGTAGGGGGCACCTCCGCGCAGGTAGCCGCCGTAAGTAACCCGCACCACCACCGGCGAGCTGAAGCAGTTGTTCGAGCGCCAGCGCAGCAGGGCCAGCTCGTTGCGCAGCTGCATGTAGGCGGGCCAGATGTAGTCGAAGAACTGGATCTCGACGACCGGCTTGAGGCCCCGTGTGGCCAGGCCGATCGCGCGGCCCACGATGTTTGCCTCGGCAAGCGGCGTGTTGTACACCCGTTGCTCCCCGAAGAGCTTCTGCAGCCCCCAGGTCACCTTGAACACGCCGCCCTTCCCCTTGACCTGGCTCAGGTACTCCTTGCGGCTCACGTCCGCGACGTCCTCGCCGAAAACGAGGATGCGGGGATCGCGCGTCATCTCGTCCTTGAGGCAGACATTTAGCAGATCCACCATGGTGGTGGGATCGCCCACGAAATGGGGATCGTCCTCCGTGTCGAACTGCTCGGAGGTCGGGTCGACGTCGGCTGAATAGACGTAGCGTGTGGCGGTCTCGGGAGCCGGCTGCGGCGAAGCCAGCGCCGTCTCCGAGGCGATCTCGACTTCTTCCTCCACCTGCGACTTGATCAGCTCGAGCTCCGCCTCGCTCGCCACACCCTGCGCGAGCAGGTATTCGGGAAAGCGCAGCACCGGATCCCGGGCGGCGTCCTCCGAACGCTCGGCGTGCGGGCGATAGAGGATCTCGTCGTCGGACAGCGAATGACTGTAGGGTCGGATCACGCGCGCGTGCACCAGCGCGGGGCCTTTGCGTGCCCGGATATGGTCGACCGCACGGCTCAGCACATCATAGGACGCGAGCGGATCGCAGCCGTCCACCTCCTGAATCAGCAGGCAGGGGAACCCCGTGACGAGCTTCGAGATCGAACCACCGGCGGTTCCGACCTCGACCGGCACCGAAATGGCGTAGCCGTTGTCCTCGATCAGATAGAGCAGCGGAAGCTGGAGATTGCATGCCGAGTTGAGCGACTCCCAGAACTCGCCTTCGCTCGTGGTGCCCTCCCCTGCCGACACCAGGACCAGCTCATCCGATTTGCTGCGCTCGTCCCGATCGGGAATCTGCTCGATCCGCGCGTAGCGCAGCGTCGCCTCCGCGGCGCCCACCGCCTGAAGGAACTGGGTGCCCGTGGGACTCGAGTTGGAGACGATGTTGAGCTCTTTATGGCCCCAGTGCGATGGCATCTGGCGGCCGCCGGAGTTGGGATCATCCGCCGCGCCCACGGCCGAGAGCAGCTGCTCCGTGGCGGTCATGCCCAGACCCAGGCAGAGCGCTCGATCACGATAGTAGGTGTAGAACCAGTCGTAGCCGGGGCGCAGCAGCTTGGCCGCCGCGACGAGAACGGCCTCGTGTCCGGCGCCGGAGATTTGAAAGAAGATCTTGTTCTGTCGTTTGAGCTGGATTTCCCGATCGTCGAGGCGCCGGGAGAGCAACATCAGTCGAAACATCTCGAGCAGCTCGCCCTTTTCGAGGCGCGCGCTCGGTCGCGTGCGGGTCGGAGCTGGTCTGGTAGCCATTCGCTAGGGGTCGAGGCCGAAGATTGGGAACCGTCGATCAGCAAAGATAACAATTTCGACTCCGCTCCCCGCTTTCGGCGAAAACAGCGAAATCGTGCCGATTCCGGTTCAGCCCTCGACTCGGCGTAGCACCTCCGCGACAGATTGGCCTGTCTACCCCGCCGAGCCAGGACCCCCTTCGCTGCATAGAGCTTGAAATATGTCAAATAATACGACAGTGTTGTGGCGCTATCCATCGAGGGCTAGTCATTAATGGTTTGGTCTGGCAATTGCTTTTACCTCTGTCACACAGTTCAAGCAGAGCAATGAAAGTGTCAACTTCCAATACAGTAACAGTCAATCGCCGAGCCGGGTTCACCATCATGGAGCTCATGCTGGTAATCACTGTGATCGGAATCCTCGCGGCGGTGTGCATGCCAAGGATCTCGCAGATCATCACGCGAGAGGGTGCCGGTCAGGGCGCCGGCGTCGTAGCCAACGATCTCGAGTACGCGGTGTCACTCGCCGCACGCCAGCGCAAGCCGGTGCGAGTGGCCTGCGACTGCGCAAATGGCATCTATACCCTCAGCGATCGGGCCACCGGCAACGTGATCTTCCGCCGCCGGATCGGAGGAAGCGACGGCGGCCTCGGGCTGACCGCGCTCACTTTCTCGGTTACCCCGGTCGACATCTTCCCGTCCGGACTCACCAGCGGCGCTCTGACCGTGACCGTCACCGCCTCCGGCTCTTCACGCCAGGTTGTAATGTCGACTGCCGGATTCGTGAGGCCGGTGCGATGAACGCCATGAATGCTCGACGGACCGAGCGGGGCTTTTCGCTGGTCGAGATCCTTGTCACCATCGTGCTGATCGCGATTGCGCTCATGTGCCTCATGCCCGTCGCCATGCGCGTGGCTCGGCAGGGCGCCCAGGCCACGGTCTTGGCGCAGAGCACGGCGGCGCTCGCGGGAGAGGTGCAGCGCGTCGAGCAGCTGGCGTTCAACTCGCTGAGTACCGGAACGTCGTGTACCGACTACCCGACCGCAGACTTCGCTCATACCACCTGCATTACGGTGAGCAGCATCGACGCCAGCGACAAGCAGGTGAGCGTAATCCTCACTCCGTACGTCGGCGGCGTTCCCGACACCTCCACCATCACCGTCAGCCGCGGCACGCGGTACAACCCGCTGGCTCCATGAACCGACGCCGAGCAGGCTTCACCTTCATCGAGCTGCTGATTGGGCTCATCGTCACGGCGATCGTAGCCGGGGCCATGATCCGGCTCATCATGACCGATCTGCGTTTCGCGGAGGACCGGGAGGCATGGCGCACGGCCCGCCAGGCGGCGCGTGGCGGCCTCGCGGCGCTCACCGCGGATCTTCGCATGGTGGAGACGACCGGAGGGGTCGAGGCGGCTTCGGCGGACGGCAAGGATATCACAGTGCGCATCCCCTACGCCTTTGGGGTCATGTGCACCACGAACGGCTCCACGACTGTGGTGAGCCTTGTGCCGGTCGACTCCGCGATGTACGCACAAGCCGGGCACTCCGGATTCGCCTGGCGCAACGACACGACGGCTGCCTATACCTATGTCAGCGGCGGCACCCGTGGCTCGGGCTCCGCGCTGCTCTGCACCTTGAACGGCATTCCGGTGCTCACGGGAGGCAGCGTGGTCAGCCTGACCGGCTCGATCCCCGTCGCCCGGCCCACGGGGACCGTGATCTTCCTGTACCGCCGGATTCGCTACGAGCTCAAGGCGTCGACCCAGATGAGCGGACAGACGGCACTCTGGCGGACGCCGCTCACCTCGGGAACGGGGGAAGAGCTCGCCGCTCCCTTCGCTTCGTCCGCGCGCTTCCGCTACTACACCGGAACCAACGCGACTCCTCAGGAGACCGTTCCTTCGCCCTTGTCTGCGATGACTGGGCTCGAGCTGGCCTTCGATGGGCAGAGCGATCGCACTCCTCGCATGAGCACGACGGGTCCCAAGGTCGTCCAGTTCGCGAGCTCACTCTATTTCCAGAACGTGATGCCATGAGCCGCGAACCCCTGCGACGCTGGAACGCGAACGAGCGGGGCACGGCATTCCTGCTGGCTCTGCTCTTCATCGTGCTGTTGTCGTTCGGAGCGATCGCCGGTCTCAGCCGGATCAGCGCCGAGCGCCGCAGCACCGTCAACATCGGGGCAGAAACCGACGCCTACGCGACGGCGCGAGCTGCGATCGGAAAGTTCATCGCAGCGGCGACGAGCCCTCCGGGTGCCAGCCTCGACACGACCATCACCGGGCTTCCGGGCGGCTCCGCCACGGTGCAGGTCCGGCTGCTGCGCGCGGCATCGGTGTCCCTGTCGGCGCTCTACGTCGTCCGCGCCTATGGTATCTACAGCAACGCGGTCCGCTATGACGCCAACATGCCTTCGGCCGAGCGCTCGGTGGCGCAATTCGTCACCTGGGAGCCGGGCTCGATGAACGTGTATGCGGCGTGGACCAGCCTGACCGGGCTTAACAAGAACGGTGGCTCCGGCACGCTTGCGGGCGACGACCAGTGCGGCGTTCAGCCCGCGGTTGCGGGTGTGGCAGTACCGACTACAGCCGCGGACGCCGGACCGGGCTACGATCAGAACGGCGGCGGCTCGGTACCGTCAGGAACACCCGCGATCTCCTACCCTGCCGCCGATCCGAACAGTTTCGCCACGACGCTGCAGCTCGACTGGAGTTCGATCGTCAACGGTGGGATCGTAAAGTTCGACTATACCCTGACGGGCACCGTCGGCTGGCCGCTATTGGCCATGGCATCGAGCTGGCCGGCGATCTACGTCAACAGCGCGGCCGCGCTGAGTCTTGATGCGACCAACTCGGGGCGTGGGCTGCTCGTGGTGCGTCACGACCTCGTGCTCAACGGCAGTTTTTCGTGGAACGGTGTGATATTGGTGGGCGGCGTGCTGACCAGCAATGGTAGTGGTACCGTGGAGGGCGCTGTGGTGAGCGGGCTCAACGAAAAGCTCGGCGAAAGCGTGCTTACCTCGGACGTCGGCAACGGAACCAAGACCTTCAGCTATAACAGCTGCTACGTGAAAAGCTCGCTCAGCGCGGTCGGCTCGCTGACTCCAATGACGAACGCCCGGCTCGACAACTGGCCCGGGTACTAAGGCCTCCGATACACGACTCTTCCTCCCACGATCGTCGCAATGACCCTGGCCCGTTCGATCTGAGTAGGCGGAATACGGGTCAGATCACGATCCAGGACCACGAGATCGGCGAGATAGCCCGGCTTGAGCTTGCCCCGGCGCCCCTCTGAGAACGTCGCATAGACATTGTTGCTCGTATAGCAGCGCAGGGCCTCCTCCACCGTGATCTTCTGTTCCGGCACCCAGCCCTCCGGATTCTTGCCATCGAGCGTTTGTCGCGTGACCGCCGCCTGAATCCCTGGCAGCGGATCCAGCGGTGCCACGGTCCAGTCCGAGCCGAAGGTGAGGCGTGCACCCGAATCGAGCAGCGAGCGAAACGCATAGGTGCCCTTGATGAGCTCGGGGCCGATGCGCTTGGCGGCCCAGCGGCCGTCGTCCGCCTCGTGATAAGGCTGCATCGACGGGATCACGCCGAGCGCGGCGAAGCGGGGGATGTCCGCGGGACGCAGGTGCTGGGCGTGCTCGATGCGGAAGCGGCGATCGCGGGGCCCATGCACCCGGGCGACGCTGTCGTAGATGTCGAGCAGCAGCGCGTTGGCTCGGTCGCCGATGGCGTGAACGGCCACCTGGAGGCCGGCGGAATCGGCGGCGCCGATCCAGCGGCGCAGGGAGTCTTCCGGCGTGACGAACAGGCCGCGCGTGTCAGGGGCGTCGCGATACGGCGCGAACATGAGCGCGGTGGTCGAGCCGAGCGACCCGTCCACGAAGCCTTTGACGCCGGCACTCCGGAGCCAGTCGTCACCCGGCCCGTGCGCGTGGACCGAGTCTGCCATACTGCGCCACGCCGCGAGCGGGATGTAGTTCGATACCCGCAGGGTGAGCGCGCCCCGCGCGCGGGCCCGCTGGAGCGCGGCGATGTCCGCCCAGCTCGTGCTCACGCTCGAAACGCCCACCACGCCGAGCGAAGCGGCATGGGCCATGGCGCGCGCCAGCGCCGAATCGAGCTGGGAGGCCGAAGGCGCGGGGAGCACCGCGTACACGGGGTTCATCGCCTCGTCCTTGAGCACACCCGACAGCTCCCCGCCCGCACGCCGCACGATGCTCCCGCCCGGAATCTCCTTCGCGTTTCGCGCGAGCTTGGCCGCGGTGAGCGCGAGCGAATTGGCCAGCGCCATGTGCCCATCGAGGCGATTGACGAAC
>Ga0070707_100005740_pt1 | contig 11576 bp, 13 predicted proteins | sample KBSK5502metaG_FD_65468 | JGI IMG/M metagenome (GOLD analysis project Ga0070707, IMG submission 65468) | Corn, switchgrass and miscanthus rhizosphere microbial communities from Kellogg Biological Station, Michigan, USA - KBS K5-50-2 metaG | ecosystem: Host-associated > Plants > Roots >... | reverse complement strand
ACGCCGATCAGCACCACATCGTCTCCGGCGGACACATGCTGTGTCATCACCGAGGCGACTAGCTTGGCCAGGCGCCGACAGTGCCTTCGATAGAGCGGGGTGTCGAACTGCTCGCGTACGCCCCAGAAACGGCGTGCGCCGCCGAAGGCGAGCTCGGGACACGGCATTTGACGGATGACGTATCCGTGTTCTCGCAGAAGGTCGAGCACCGGCTCCCACATCGCCGGCCGCTTGGCGCCGCCTTCCACCTTCGCGTTCTGGTTCAGGACACAATGGGCGATGAAGGCGACACGAGCCATCAGAACGCCAGCAGCACCTTGCCGAACTTGCCGGAACGGGCTATGTAGTCGAAGGCGTCCGCTGCCTCCTCGGCCGGGAACACACGGTCGACGATCGCTCGCACGCGCCCGGCGGCCAGGAGAGGCACGACCTCACGCGCGAACGCCTGAACGGCGAGAGCCTTCTCCTCCAACGGACGTGCGCCGCGCACCGCTCCGAAGAGGCGCGCCCGCTTCGCCATCAGCTTCCGCAGGGACAGGCCGGCGTCGGTGCCCCCGCCTGTACCAACGTTCACGATTCGACCCTTCGACCTGAGTACCTCGAGATCCCCGTCGAGATTCGGGGCGCCGACGAGCTCGAGCACGACGTCGGCGCCGCCGGCCTTCCCGATTTCCTGACCTCGCCCGGAGTGACCGGCTGCGCGAGGCGCATCACCTCCCGTCCTCCGACACCGGCAAAAACAACCGCCTTCACAACATCGGCAGATAGGCGCTCCGCGTTGCTCGTTCCTCGCAGCCGATCGGCGCCATCGTCTTCATCTCCGGAGCATAACCTCGCCCCCCACTGTGCCTGCACGGACGCTGTGCGCGGTCATCGGTTCAAGCTGCCGTGTCTCTAGAACGTCTTCTCCCGGGGGCAGCGGCTCGCGGGGAGCTGAACCTACGCCGTCACCGCTACGCGGGTTGTCTGTTACGCGGTTACGCCGGTGAGGTTGTGAGCAGGGTTGGCCCTGGCGGTTGGCTTGCTCGGCTGCGTGTGATCATCCAGCCGCTGTACTCGTCGAGGTCGTATGGGGCATTGAGGCGGACAAGGGTGGTGTTGCCGTCGACCTTGAAGGTGCCGCAGCTGGCGACCGGGCGGCCGTCCTTGGTCAGGTACACCTGGTAGCTGCCACGGGACAGGGCCGGAAGTCCTTTGATCCTGACGAGCATCGGCCAGTTGCCGGCTCGGTCGCGTGAGCCAAGGCTGATGGTGGCGCTGGCCGTGGGGGCTGCCGCGGTTCCGTGCATGTCGACGACGGCCGCGGCTCGGAATCCGTCCGTGCGATGGCCGGCGGTGAAATAGCCCGCGCCGACCGCGATCACGGCGATTGCGACCGCGGCCGCGACGGCAACAACCGCTCGGCGCGGACGGCGGGTGGGCGGCGGCACCAGCCGAAGCATGCGGACAACGGCTGGTTGGCGGAGCAGGGAGGCTGGAAGCTCCGGCAGCGGACCGGCGCGCAGCAATAGGTCATGGGCCTCGTTGAGTCGTCGATGCTCCGCCGCCGGGAGATCGCTCCCGATCAGATCGTCGAAGTCTGGTCCGCTCGTCGTCACAGGTGACCGTCCATCTTCAGACGATTGACGGGGGCGCGGCTGAGGTCGGTTAGCCCCAGCCGCCGCCGCTGCCGGTCGAGGTTCCGCCGGTCGAGGTCCCACCGCTCGAAGTCGAGGTCCCGCTATTGGGGCTGCCGCTTCCGGACCCCTTCTTGCTACCGCCGCAACCGGCGGCGAGGGCGCCGATCAGGGCGAGGACGACGACCAGCGCCGCCAGCGAGTACGCCAATCTGGAGTGGACTTCCGTTCGCACGCCGATCAGGGCGAGGACGACGACCAGCGCCGCCAGCGAGTACGCCAATCTGGAGTGAACTTCCGTTCGCATGGGCATTCGACAGGAACTACGCGGTCCTTGTTCAATCGGATTTCATCAATCCAGGGCAGGCAGCCCCACGTAGTGCGAAGCATGAGGGCAGGAGGCCGCGGGCGGAGTTGAGCTCGCCGCGATCGCGGTGCTCCTGTCGTTATTCGTGGCAAGCATGCGCAGGCGCAAGACGGGACGATGGCGGCAAACCGAGCACGAGGTGACCCCCTAGCTGAGCACCGAGGCGGACCGAGAGGTGGAACGATGAACCGGATCGGCGGCGCTCAGGCCTGCGTCGCGCCGCTGCTCGTCGTAGCAGCAGCGGTCGGTGCAGGTGGCGCGGATCTGATCGTGCCCGCCGGCGACGGTGGCGGCGGAGACCGGGGTTAGCGCCTCGCAGGCGCGGCAGGGCGCCTTGCCGCGCCCGCTCTTTGTCGGCGCGGCCGTGGCGTCGATCGGCGGCCCGCTTGCCCTCGTCTCGCTGTACGTTCCGGGCGCAGCTGGTCGCGCCGTCTCGTCCTCGGGGCTGACGGTCGCGCTTGCGACCACGGTCTTCCTCGCACCGCTGGCCGTGTGGCTCGGCTACTCGGAGCGGGTCGTCTCTGCCGGCGGGCTCGCCGCATTCGTCGAAGGAGCGGCGGGACGCACGGCGGCGCGGATCCAGGCGCTCGTCTGGATCGTCAGCTACTTCCTCTACCTGCCGTACACGGTCACCTATGTCGTCTACGATGTCCTCCCAGTCGTCTTTCCAGGTGTCGGCCCGTATCGCGCTTCGCTCGAGCTGGCTGTTCCCGCGGCCATCGTCGGCTTCGTGCTCGCACCGACGGCTGCCGTGCTGGCCGTGCTGTCGGCGGCCGCCGCCGTTCAGCTCGTGCTCGTCGCCGTCCTCGGCACGCTCGCGTTCACAAACGCCGGCCCGGCCGGCTCGTCGTTCGCTCCGCATGCGGGAGCGTCGGCAACCGGGCGGGGAGTGGGCGGCGTTGCCTTGCTGTTCGTCTGCGCGAGTCTGCCGCTGTTCCTCGGCGCAGAGGTGCGTGGCGCGAGCAAGGCGATTCGCGGCGGCCTCCTCGTCGCATACGCGACGGTCGCTGTATTCGTCTTGTTCGCGGCGATTCCGCTGGCGTCGGTCCCTCGCGCCCTGCGGGAAGCAGACCTGCCGGGAGTGGCGATCGCGCAAGCGTACTCGGGACGCGGTCTTGCGATCACCGTCGGCCTCGCAAGCGCTGCCAGCGTCGTCGCGTTGATCGTGCTCGAATTCCTCGCGCTGGGGAGACTCGCGCATTGGCTGCTCGGAACCGCCGTCCGGCCGACGCTCGCGGCGATCGGAGTCCCATTCGTCGTCGCCGATGCGCTGAGCTTGATCGATCCCCACCGCTTCTACGTCGACCTGCTGAGACCATCGTTGATTGCACTGTTCCTTTCGCAGTTCATCGTGTTTGCCGTGTTCCCGCTCTTCCGGCTTCGCACGCGCCCGCGGCTTCTCCCCGCGGCCGTCGCACTCACCGTCGTCGCCTGCACATTGATGGGCTACGGCCTCTACACGGCGGTCACGAGCACGCCCGGCAGCTAGCGCCACCCTCACGTACGTTTTGCGCGAGAGCATCGCGCTCTCGACCCCGGCGTGATCGCTGTCGCATCAGTCGTTCGCACGAACGGTCAACGGAAGCGTGACGCCAGCGAGGAACGGACGCGGCGGGCAAGCGCCACGTCCGCTTAGAGATGACGCTAGCCCCAGCTTGTGGTGGTTCCGCCGGTCGTGGTCGTCGGAGCCGGGGTGGCGCCGGCAACCTTGATCGTCGTTTTCATGCCCAATGCGACGTGGATCGGGCACCAGAGCGTGTAGGTGCCGCCGCGAAGCCGCACAGGTCAGTCTGCGCTGCGCGCCCGGCGCGATCGTGCCGGGAATGCTCTACTCGTCGCTTTCGGGCAGGTGGTTTCCAGGGCGCATGTGATTAGCCGTGGCCGCCGTTCGCCGTGGGTCCCGAGCCGCCGAGGTAGAGCTCGGCCATCCGTGGATCGGCGAGAAGTTCCTTGCCGGTCCCTTCGAGCGCCACACGGCCGCCGTCGAGGACTGCGCCGCGGTGGGCGCATGCGAGACCCGCGCGGGCGTTCTGTTCGACGAGCAGCAGCGTGTGACCGGTTTGTTGCAGTCGTCGGATCGTCTCGAAAATCAGGTGTCGCGCCTTCGGCTCGAGACCCATCGTTGGCTCGTCGAGCAGGATCAGCCGTGGCTCGAGCATCAGCGCACGTGCGATCTCGACGAGCTTCTGCTGGCCGCCCGAGAGCGCGCCGGCTCGGTCGCCGCGTCGCTCGTCGACGAGCGGGAACTCCTGCGCGATCTTCTCGGCCCGTCGCCGAACGAGCGTGCGGTCGCGCAGTGCGTGTGCGCCTATGAGGAGGTTGTCCCACACGGTCATCAGCGGGAAGAGACTCCGCTCCTGTGGGACATGCACGATGCCGCGGGCGAGCACGGCGGCGGGTGAGAGACCGCTGATCGTCTCGCCGTCGAGGAGGATGCGGCCGCGCCGGGGGCGAAGGAGGCCGCTGACTGTCTTCAGCACCGTCGATTTGCCGGCACCGTTCGGCCCGACGAGACAGGTGACGGCTCCATCCTCGACGGTGAGATCGAGATCGCAGAGGATGTCGCCGCGGCCGTAGCCGGCAACGACGCCTTCGAGTCGCAGGAGCGCGCTCATGCCCCGAGGTACGCGTCGAGCACGCGCGAGTCCGTTTGCACGTCGGCGGGCGGACCCTCAGCGAGCTTCGTGCCGTGGTCGAGCACGATCACGGGATCGCACAACCGCATCACGAGGTTCAGGTTGTGCTCGACGAGCACGAACGTGAGGCCGCGTGCGCGCAGCCCGCGGATCCGCTGCTCGATTGTCTCGACGAGCAAGGGATTCACGCCGGCGGTCGGCTCGTCGAGCAGGACGAGGCGCGGATCTCCCATCAACACGGTTGCGAACTCGAGCAGCTTCTTCTGCCCGTAGGAGAGATCGGACGCGCGGTCGTCGGCGAGCTGTACAAGGCCGAACTCCTCGAGCAGGTCGAGCGCGCGCGCCCGATCACTCCGTGACACCGCGCGGCGCGCGATCGCGTACCACGGCTGCTGAAGTGACGCGACGAGGTTCTCGACCAGCGTCAGCTGCGGAAAGACGCGCGCTTGCTGGAAGGTGCGGGCGAGGCCGCGCCGGGCGAGCTGCACGGGGTTCGGTCGGCGCAGGCGCGACCCGGCGAGGCAGACGACGCCCGAATCGGCGACCGAGTAGCCGGTGACGAGGTTGAAGACGGTGGTCTTGCCGGAGCCGTTGGGCCCGACAAGCGCGGTGATTGTCCCTTCGATGACCGCGAACGAGCAGCGGTCGACTGCGACGACGCCGCCAAAGCGTTTCGTCAGCCCGTCGACCTCGAGCAGCGCGCTCATGCAGGAGCCCCCGGGCCCGCCTCGACGGCGACGTCGTGGCGTGGCCGTCCATGGCCACCCATGCGTTGACTGACGTCGCGCAGTGACGGAATAATCCCGCGCGGCAGCATGAGCAGCACGACCATGAAGACGGCGGCGTAGGCGATGAGGTAGAACTGGTTCGCGCCGAACCGTGTGAGCAGGTACTGCTGTGCCGGCACGAGCACGAACGCACCGACGACGGGTCCCCAGAGCGTTCCCTTGCCGCCGAGGAACGTCATCAGGATCGCCCCGATCATCACCAACGGATCGACGGATGATTCGGGGTAGATGAACGTGAGGTAGTACGCCCAGACGCCGCCGATCATCGCGGTCAGTCCGACGCTGAGCGCCCACGCGACGAGCTTCGCGCCGGTGACGCGCACGCCGACGCCGCGAGCCTTGTCCTCGTCCTCGCGAATCGCGAAGAGCATCAGCCCCAGCTTGCTGCCGCGGACGTGCCAACAGAGCAGGAGCGCCAGTGTGACGACGGCCAGCATCGCTAGGTAGAAGGGTCGGTCGTAGTTCGCGACCGAGAAGCGCGGGGTGGGGAGCTCGAGGCCGGTCGACCCGTGCGTGATTCCGTGCAGGTTGAAGGCGAGTTGCTGGACGATGAACAGCAACGTCAGCGTCACGATGGCGAACGTCATGGCGCGCGTGCGTAGTGCGATCCAGGCAACCGGCAGCGAGACGAGCGCGACGCCCAGGCCGATGAGCGGCAGCACTTCGAATGGCCGGTACCCGGTGCCGGCGCTCATGTGCTGGAACAAGATTCCGAGCGAATACGCTCCCAGCCCGAAGAACGCTGCCTGGCCGAGCGAGATGTAGCCGCTATACCCGGAGAACAGGTTCCACGCTGTCGCGAGCCCGGCGTACATCAGTGTGATCACGCCGATGTTGACGATCCATGCGGCGTGGACGACGAAGGGAAAGGCTGCGAGGGCGGAAACGAAGGCCGCGCCGCGTGCGGCGCCGACAGCGTTGAGCCGTCTCACAGCGTCCGCTCGCGCACGCCGAACATGCCCTGCGGGCGAACGAGCAGAATCGCGATGAGGACGACGAAGAAGGAGAACGCCGACCAGATCGGCGAGATCTCGACGGCTACGAGGGCCTCGACGACTCCCATCAGCAGCGCGGCGAGGATCGCGCCGCCGAGGCTCCCGAGCCCGCCCAGGACGACGATCGAGAGGAGCCGCGAGATCAGGTCGTAGTGGCTGCCGGGATTGAAGGGGTAGATGACGCCGTACACCGCACCCGCCGCCGCCGCAGTGCTGACGCCGATCCCAAAGCCGAGCGCGGACACACGGTCCGTGTCGACACCGAGGAGGCGGGCGGACGTCGGATTCTGCACCGTCGCCCGCACCGCTCGCCCGAGCCGTGTCCGCGTCAGGAGCAGGAAGAGCAGGAGGAGGATCAGCACCGCCGCGCCGAATGCGCCCGCGCGCACGAGCGAGATGTGGTACCCGCCGATGTCCCAAGTCCGGTTCGCGTACGACGGGATTGTCGAGCGGTACGTCGTCTTGTAGACGACGCTCAGGACGCCCTCGATCCCCAGCGCAATTGACCAGGTCACGAGCAGCGAGAGCTCGGAGCCCTCGGGACCGCGGAGCGAGCGGATGAAGAGGAGCTGCGCCGCGACCCCGAGCACGAACATCGCCGGCGTTACGAGGACGATCGATAGAAACGGGTCGACGTGCAGCTGCGAGAAGAGGGTGTAGCTCAGGTACGCAGCGAGGATCACGAGCGCGCCCTGAGCCACGTTGATCACCTTCATGATTCCGAACACCAGCGTTAGGCCGCTCGCCATCAGCGCGTAGATGCCGCCGGTGAGGATCCCGACGATGCAGGCCTGAACGATCTGGTGCACGACGACCCCTTGCGCCGGCTAGCTATGCCATGCGGGCTTCGGCTCGAATGGCTTCCGGAGCGCCGTCTTCGGCGGGTAGACCGGGTAGAGCTTGCCTTTGATCCACTCCACCAAGAGGTCGCTTCCCTGCGGCTCGCCGATGCTGTTCCAGCGCAGCGCGCCTTCGACGGTGGGCCAGGTCCCGTGGTGCAGGCCGGAGATCAGCTTCTTGTTGTCGACGCTGTGCAGCCGTGCCGCCGCGTCCTGGACGACCTGGCCGGTTGCGTACGCCTCCGCCGACGTCGGGTCGATCGTGAACTTCGTACCGCCGTACGCCTTCAAGTAGGCGCGGACAAAGGCGGCGTTGCCGGGGGAGTGCTCGTCCGGGAACCAGTCACCCGTGCTGAAGATCCCGTTCACGTTGTTCGCGCCCACCTGGCCCGGAAACTCGGCGGGGTCGTTCGGTCCGTTGGAGAAGAACAGGAACTTGGGGCTGAACTTGGCCTGCTCCATCGCCTTGATCTCGGCGTACGCGTCACCGCTCTGGCTGCCGCCGATGACGGCGTCAGGATGGCTCGCGGCGATCTTGGCGACGATCGGCGCCATGTCGACGGTCTCCGACGGGTAGATCGTCTTGTAGACCGTCTTGACGCCGGCCCGCTCGAGCAGATGACGTACCCGGTCGGCGATCGGGGAGGCGAACGGATCGTCGAGCGACGGGTAGGCGGCGGTCCGTGGCCGCTTCGATTTCGGGAGCGACAGGATGTAGTGCGCGAAAACGTCTGCGCTCTGGACGATCGGCGCCGGCTGGGTGAAGAAGACGTTGTTCAGCTTCTCCTGAAAGACGGCCGGGCCACCGCCCGCCGGCTCGATGAACGCGTAGCCGTAGCGGTGCGCTACGACTGCCGCGGGTGCGGAGAGAAGCGTGGAGAAGGGGCCGAACACGAGATTGACGTGGTCGTGGGTGATCAGGTTCTGGTAGTTGCTGACGACCTGGGTCGGGCTGCTCGTGTCGTCGAGGATTGTGAGCTTGACCTTCTTGCCGAGGATCCCGCCGTGGGCATTGACGACGTTGGCCCAGAGCCTGTAGCCGCGTTGTGCGGCCTTCCCCGAGTCGGAGAAGTCTCCAGAGAGGGAGAGCGAGATGCCGATCTTGAGGGTCGAGGCGCCGCTACTCGCCGTGGAAGAGGCCACGGCGATCGAGAGGGCGGCCACGAGCCCCGAGACCACGACGATTCGCGCGCGTTTCACTTCCGGACCTCCTCGCCTGGGGATCGGATCGTCAGACCGCGTGATTCAACCAGGCCCCCGTTGCTGATGCAACAACCTCGCGAGAATGCACGGAGAATTGCGGGTTTCGCGGCCGGAGCGTACACTCGGCCCTTCGTCTGCTTGTCAGACAGGCCTTATGTCCGAAAGCTTCGCTACTTACGAGCCGATCGCGCGCCAGAAGGTCTACGAGCAGATCGCGGAGCAGCTCCTGGCGCAGATCGCAGGGCGCCGGCTCAAGCCGGGTGACGTGTTGCCACCCGAGCGGGAGCTGACCCAGCGCTACGGCGCCGGCCGGTCGTCGGTGCGAGAAGCGCTTCGCATGCTTCAGTCGAAAGGCCTGATCGAGTCCGTCGGGAACGGTTCGTTCGCCGTCGCCCACTTCCGCAATCCGTTGAACAGCTCGTTGAAGCTCCTCCTCAGCCTCGACGAGGCGAACATGCGCGAGATCTACGAGCTCAGGCGCATCCTCGAGTGCGAGGCTGCTGCGCTCGCCGCGGAACGGCGGAGTCGCGCCGATCTCGAGGAGATGGATCGCGCGATCGGAGACATGTCAGCGGGCCTCGGGCGCGACCGGGCCGACGTCTACATCGAGGGCGACCTCCGGTTTCATCTCGCCGTTGCGAAAGCGTCCGGAAACCGGCTCGTCCTCCACAGCATGCACGCCCTTCGCGACCTCCTCCGCCGAGCGCTCATGTCGATCTACCTCATCCCCTCGAGCCCGGAGCGGTCGCTCGAGCAGCATCGCCTCATCCGAGCCGCGATTGCCGCCGAGGACGCGGACCGAGCACGCGAGGAGATGCGGGCGCACCTGGTTCGTGTCGAGGCTGACGTCCACCAGATCGTCGCGCATGGATTCGAATCGCTCGAGGGAGCATCGGGTGGCTGAGCTCGGCTTCGTCGGGCTGGGCGTGATGGGTGGCGGTGTGGTCAAGCGCCTGCTCGGCGCGGGCCACGCCGTGCAGGGATGGAACCGGACGCGCGAGAAGGCGCAGTGGCTGCTCGACGAGGGGATGCAATGGGCCGCGAGCCCACGCGAGGCTGCGGAGCGGAGCGAGATCATCTTTACGATGGTCACGAACACGGCCGCGGTCCGCGCTGTTACCGAGGGGCCGGACGGGATTCTCGCCGGTCTGGCTTCGGGCAAGGTCTACGTCGACATGTCGACCGTTAGCCCCGCGAACACTCGTGCACTTGCGGCGCGCGTGTCGGAGCTCGGCGCGCGGATGCTCGATGCGCCTGTCTCCGGCTCGGTGGCCACTCTGGAACAGGGGAATCTCTCGATCATGGTCGGTGGCGAGCTCGAGGCGTTCGAGCGCGTGAGACCCGTCCTCGAGGCGATTGGCCTCAAGGTCTTCCACCTGGGACCGAGCGGGAGCGCGGTGACGATGAAGATCGCCACCAACCTCAGCCTCGCCGTGCAGATGCTCGCGTTCAGCGAGGGCGTGCTGCTCGCGGAGAAGAGTGGCATTCCACGCGAGGCCGCGGTCGAGGTGCTGCTGGCGAGCGTGATCGCCTCACCGATGGTCGTCTACCGGGGACCCTTCGTCCTCGAGCAGCCGGAGGAGGCGTGGTTCGACGTGAACATGATGCAGAAGGACATGAAGCTCGCGCTCGCGCTCGGTCGCGAGCTCGATGTGCCGCTGCCGACCACGGCGGTGACGAACGAGTTTCTCACTGCCGCGCGGGGAATGGGCCTCGCGGAGCACGACTTCGCGGTGATCTTCGACGTGCTCGCGGAGATGTCAGGCGTCTCGATGCGTGTCGGCACGTGACCGCCGCGCGCCAGAGCGAGCGTCCGCACGCGGCGGCAACCGACCGCTGGCTCGACGCGTACCGTCGCATGACGACGATCCGCGCCTTCGAGGAGCACGTCAACGAGCTGTACCGCAGTGCGAAGATGCCGGGCCTTGCGCACCTCTATGTCGGCGAGGAAGCGGTCGCCGTCGGCATCTGCGAAGCGCTGCGCAAGGACGACTACATCACGAGCACTCACCGCGGCCACGGGCACTGCCTCGCCAAGGGAGCAGCGGTCGAGAGGATGTTTGCTGAGCTGCTCGGCAAGGAAGCCGGCTACTGCCGTGGGAAGGGCGGCTCGATGCACATCGCCGACCACGAGAACGGGAACCTCGGCGCGAACGCGATCGTCGCCGGCTCGACGGGTATTGCAACCGGCGCCGCGATGTCCGCGAAGATGCGTGGCACCGATCAGGTCGCGGTCTGCTTCTTCGGCGAAGGCGCGCTCGGCCAGGGCGTCCTCTACGAGGTGATGAACATGGCGGCGCTCTGGAAGCTGCCGGTCATCTACGCGTGCGAGAACAACCTCTACAACGAATACACGCACTACGACGAGACGACGGCGGGCGATCTGCTTACGCGTGCGCAAGCATTCGGGATCGAAGCGGAGGAGGTCGACGGTCAGGACGTGCGCGCCGTCTTCGACGCTACGACGCGCGCGGTCGGGCGCGCGCGTGCCGGCGGCGGCCCGAGTTTCCTCCTGCTCGACACGTATCGATTCCATGGCCACCACGTCGGCGATGTCGACCGCGCCTACTACCGCTCGAAGGAAGAGGAGGCCGAGTGGCGATCGCAACGCGATCCGATCGCGCTGCTCGAAAGGTGGCTGCAGGAGCAGGGCGTCGTCGCGGAGACGCTGGAGCAGATCCGCGCCGAGGCGCAGCGAGAGGTCGACGCGGGTGTCGAGTTTGCGCTTGCGGCGCCGTACCCGGACACGACGGAGGTCGACGAGCATGTCTTCGCCTAGCGCCACGCTCGCGGAACCCGGGACGCGCGAACTGACGCTCTCGCAGGCCGTGAACGAGGCGCTCGCCGAGGAGTTGCGCCGCGATTCGACGGTGTTCGTGATCGGCGAGGACGTCGCCGAGGCCGGCACACCGTTCAAGGTGCTGTCCGGCCTCGTCGAGGAGTTCGGCCCGGAGCGGATCATCGACTCGCCGATCTCCGAGGCGGGCATCTCGGGCCTCGGCCTCGGGGCCGCCATGACCGGGATGCGGCCGGTCGTCGACATCATGTTCGGCGACTTCATCACGCTGGTGATGGACCAGCTGGTCAACCAGGCTGCGAAGATCCATTACATGTCCGGCGGCCGGCTGCAGG
>Ga0070707_100005739_pt1 | contig 11577 bp, 12 predicted proteins | sample KBSK5502metaG_FD_65468 | JGI IMG/M metagenome (GOLD analysis project Ga0070707, IMG submission 65468) | Corn, switchgrass and miscanthus rhizosphere microbial communities from Kellogg Biological Station, Michigan, USA - KBS K5-50-2 metaG | ecosystem: Host-associated > Plants > Roots >... | reverse complement strand
GTGTTGTCGCAGACCGTCCAGTTCTTGTCGAAGAAGTCACCGGTTGCGGCCACCGTCACCGGGTTCGACCAGGTGAGCCCACCGTCGATCGAGCGGCTGACCAGCACGTCGACCTCCGCCGTATTGCCGTTCGGCCACAGCCCGAGGTAGGAGATCAGCCACGCGTTGTGTCTGGCGTCGAAGGCCACGGTCGGATCGCTGGCGCGCGCGTAGATCCCCGGAGGCGTCGCGAACGTCGTCGACCCAGGCAGGGAGCCCGCCGTCCAGCTCGCCCCACCGTTGGTGGAGGTGGCAAAGCCGATGTTCGATGCGCCGCCGCTGAAGAAGCGGCCCACCTGGAACGTCGACACGATGGTCGACCCGAAGGCGAAGGTGTCGGGTTCCAGCTCCGTCCGGTGCTGGCTGTTGGTGTTCGTGTAGGGGTCGGAGCTCAACTGCAGCAGCGTCGTCGCCTGCGCCGGGATGGTGGCCGAGAGCGCCAGCCACGCGGCCGCAGCGAGCGGAAGCATCACATGCGAGGGCGCGCGCGCCCTGCCCAGTCGGGACATTTGCCTCTCTCCTTCTATCCGTGGCGTCACCGCGTCGCAAACGGCTGAGTCGCCCAGTCGCCTCACCTCCCCACGTCTGACCGGCTGGCGGGCGCGCGCAGGCCGTCTCTCATCGGTGCCGCCACGCCTCGAGGCCGAGTATGCGCCGCCGGTTCCGCCGAATGCGAGCGCCCCGGCCGCGCAGCAATCGGGCTGAATCTTCCTCCGACCTCACACGAAGGGCTCGAGGCGCTGTGCCTCGAGCCCTTCTCCTGGTGCCAGGCGTTCGCTCAGCAGCTGAGGCTGCCACTGATGTGCGCCTTCTTGCCTCGCGGCGTGCTGATGTCAGCGTTGATGTCAAAACCCTGGCCGGCACGCAAGGTGCCGCCGCTGGTGGCGGTGTAATCACCGTACTTCTCGACGTCGAAGAGCACCGAACCATCCGACTTGACAGTGAGGAACCCTTCGTCATCCTCTGCCGGACCGCGGATGGGGATCAGCGCTCTCGTCGCGTCGCAGGTCGACTGACCGACGTCGGCGCCACCGCGGTGCCAGGTGCCCGTGACGTCACCGGTCAAGGTGAGCGTGCCCGTGTCCGACGGCCCCGAGCCGCTGCTCGAGGACGACGACCCGCAGGCGGTGGCCACCCCCGCCAGCGACGCGACGATGACCAGGCTGACTGTGCGCACCATGTATTCCTCCCTCGATGCTCAGTGGAAGTCGGCGAGGATCTCGTCCGCCTCGGGAAGCGTCGCCGAGAGCGGCTCGTCCTTGACGGGCTGGAACTGGTTGTCGTGGATCTGGGCGATGTAGAGGTCGCCGTCGGCGATGCCCTCGTGGGTGTCGGGGCGGAATCCACGGTGGTCGCCGTTGGCGCTGGTGACACTGACCGAGGTGAAGGCGTCGAGGAGCGGCTTCCCGGCTCGCGGCGTTGCCGACTTCTTCAGCGCCTCGGCGACCAGGCGGACGGCGTCGTAGGCGTAGAAGTCGGTGTCGGCGGGCTGGCGGATCTCCTCGCCGGCGGCGTTCTTCACGCCTGCGTCGATGGGCCCTCCCTCGGCGGCGGCGAGACGGTGCTCGAACTTCCCGAAGCCCTCCGCGTCACTCTCGCTGGTCATCCGCGCGGCGACGAGGTAGAGCCCCTCGGCAGCACCACCGGCGAGCTGGCGGACCACGGGGCTCTCCCCACTGGGACCGGTATAGAAGGGGAGCGCCGAGCCGGCGCTGCGAGCCGCGGTCAGCACGCGGGCGACGAAGGCGTCGCCGCCCCAGACGATCACCGCCGAGACCCGCGCCTGGGAGATCGCCGTCAGCGGCGCGTCGACCGCCGGCGCGGCGGCGGCGATCTCGACGTTCGGGCCGACACTGACCGAAACGGTGGGGAGGTCCTGGGCGAGCAGGCTGGCCGCATCACGCCCGTCGGCAGTGTCGTCGTGAACGATGGCCACCGTCCCGCGCTTGTGGCTGCCGACATACGTGGCCAGAACGCTGGCGGCGGCGTCGTTGCCGATTCCCAGGCGGAACACTGAGGGATGGGCGCCGCCTGTCAGCGAGGAGAGGCCGTTGGCGGTGGCGATCTCGGGCACCCCGGCGGCCTGGCCGCGTGGCCCGCTGATGGCCGCCCCGACGCCATCCTCGATAATGGCCACGGCCCCCGCGTCGATCGCCGTCTGGTCGTTCGCGGCGGCGCGCTGCGGGTCGCCGCCATCGTCGTAGGTCTTCAGTGACAGCGTGTAGGTGGCGTCGCCCACCTCGATGCCCCCCGCGGCGTTGATCGCCTTGACCGCCAGATCGGCGCCGCGGGTGATGGTGTCGGCGACTGGACGATCGCTGCTGCGAGGTACGTTGAGGGCGATCACCAGGGAGCCGCCGGACCCGGCTCCGCCGTCCGCGCTTCCCCCGCAACCACTCAGCGTGGCGGCCAGCGCACCGAGCGCGGCCACGCCGCGCGAACATCCCTTCATCGGGCGCGGAGAGTAGCCCAACCCCTGCACCGCCGAGATAAACCAGCCTCGGCGTGCGCCACAGCCGGCTGCGGCGTGCTACATACGCGCGGATGTCCGGCGGCGTGGCGCTGCAGCTCGCCCTCGACTCGCTCGCCGCGGGAGGGGTGTATGCCCTCGTCGCCCTGGGCGTCCATCTCGCTTTCGCGGGTTCGGGGGTCCTTCACCTCGCCGTGGGCGACACCGCCATGGCCGGCGCCGTGGTCGGTGGGTTCATCTCCGCCCACGGCGCGAGCGCTCCGCTCAGCGCGCTCGTGGGCATCGCCTATGGCGCCGCTCTCGGCGCCGTGCTGGCGGTGGCCATCGTCGAGCCCACCCGCGGGCGGGTGGCGCTGGCCGCCGCCCTGCTCGCCCTCGGTGGGACTGCCCTGCGCCAGGCGATCGTCGCCGTCCTCCAGCAGCCGGTCTACCCCTTCCCCTCGCTGCGCACCGAATGGACGGTCGGGAGCGGGCATCTTCGCGCCTCCGACCTGCTGACCATCGGCGTGGTCGCCGCCCTGGCTGTGGTCGCGGCGCTGGTCCTGCGGCGCACGCGGGCGGGTGCGGCACTGCGCGTGACCGCCGCCACCCCCGATGCCGCAGAGCTCTGCGGGGTCGACACCGGGCGGGTGCGCCTGGTCGCCTTCGCCGTCGCCGGCGGTCTGGCTGCCCTGGGAGCCCTGCTGGCGGCGGGGCGGGTGGCGCCCTCCATGGGCGGCGCCGTCGCGCTCACCCTCAAGGGCGTCGCCGGGGCGGTGGTGGGCGGCGTGCGATCGCCGGGCGGCGCCTGCCTCGGAGCGCTGGCCATCGGCACCGTCGAGGTGCTCGGCGGGTACTGGTGGGGCGGCGGCGCCGGCGAGGCGATGGCCTACGGCGCCGGCGTGCTCGCCCTGGCCGTCCGCGGCCTCCGATGAAACCGGTGGCGACGACGCGCCAGCCCGAGCAGATGACGTGACCCGTCGGAACGCCGCCGTCCAGTGCGCCGTGGTGATCGCCGTCGCCATCGCGGTCGCCTTCCTGCCGCTGCGCGCCGGCAATGCCGTCCTGGGTGATGTCGCCCTCGCCCTGCTGGTGGCCGGGCCGGCCGCGGGCGCCTCCCTGGCGGTCGCCAGCGGGCGGCCCACTCTGGGGATGAGCGCCCTGGCGTCGGGAGGCGGCTACGTCGCCGCGCTGCTCGCCGTCCACGGCCATGAGGCGCCACTCGACGTCGGGCTGGGGACGCTGACCGGAGCGGTGGAGGGCGCCGTCCTGGCGCTGCTGGGAGCACGGCTGGGGGCCGCCGGGTTCATCGCCCTCGGCCTGGTCGCCGCCACCGCCTCGGCCGCGCTGGTCGGCGCCCTCCCCCGCATCCTCGGCGCCGACGCCGGGCTGGGGCCGGTCGCCCCACTGGGCGTGACCCTCCCCGACGGCCGCATCGCCTCGCTCACCATTGCCGGCTCGCTCCACGCCGCCGACGCCGTTGCTGCGTTCGTGACGCTGATCGCCATCGTCGCCGTGGCCACGGGGCGCGGTGCCCGCTGGCGCGCCGTCGGGGGGGATCGAGAGCGCGCTGCGGCCACCGGGGTGATGCCGCTGCTCGCCGAGGTGGAGGTCCTCGCTCTCGCCGGGGCGATCGCCGGCTTCTGCGGCGCCGTCGCCGCGCACATCGCCGGGATCATGACCACCAGCGGGTTCGGCCCCGAGGCGGCCAGTGTGCCGCTGGCGGCGGCCCTGATCGCCGGACGTGCCGGCCCTGGAATGGCCGCCGCACTCGCCGTCCTCGAGGGCGTCGGCGTCACCGTCATCCTCCCGCGCATGGGCTGGGTGGGACCCCCATCGGCCTCGGCGCTGGGCGCGGCGGCGCTGGCGGCGGTGGCCATCGCCCTGCTGGCGGCGCCGGCGGTCGCTGCCACGCGTCGCGCGCCCGGGCGGGCCGCCGGGGCGCCCTCGACCTGGCCCTCGCTCGCCCCCGCGGTGGTCTCCGGACTCACCGTCGACTCGCTCGACGTGCGGCCTCCCGGTGGCGGGCCGGTGATCGTTCCCGGGCTCCGCCTCGAGGTGGGCGCAGGGGAGGTCATCGGCCTGGTCGGCGCCAACGGCAGCGGCAAGAGCAGCGCGCTGCGGGCCATCGCCCGCGCCGCGGGGGGCGATCGCCGCGTCAAGCTCGAGCCGCGGGCCCGCACCATGCTGCTGCCGCAGGAGCGCGGCGGCTTCCCCGGCTGCTCGGTCGGTGAGACGCTGGTGCTCGCCGCCCGGTCAGGGGGCCGCGACCGCCGCGCCGCACGCAAGGCGGCGGTCGACTGGCTGGAGCCCCTCGGCGTCGCCCCGCTGCGCGATGTCGCCTGCGACCTGCTCGCCGCCGGCGCCCGCCGGCGCGTCGACCTCGCGCGCGTGCTCCTCTCCCGACCCTCGGTGATCCTCTGCGACGAGCCTCTGGCCGGCCTGGAGACGGCCGATCGTGAGGCGGTGCTCGACATCCTCCGTGCCGCTGCCGCCGCCGGTGCGGCGGTCGTCCTCTGTGACCACGACCGCGACGCCGTCGCCGCCACCGCCACGGCGGGGGTCGTCGAGCTGGGGCGCGTCGAGGCCGCGCCCGGCCCGGCCGCGGCGTGAGGGCGCGGCGCTGAGCGCGGGGCTGGTCGTCGAGGAGCTGCGCGTCACCCGCGGCGCTCGGCAGCTGCTGACAGCGACGCTGACATCAGCGCCGGGAGAGTGCAGCGTGCTCCTCGGCCCCGCCGGCTGCGGTCGCAGCAGCCTGGCCGCGGCGCTCGCCGGGCTGCTCCCGGCGGAGGGGCGGGCGAGCGTTGACGGACGGCGGCTCACGGGCACGCCGGCACAGCGGCGCCAGGCGGGTCTCGCGGTGATGCTCCCCGACATCGACGCCCCCCGCGGGGTCAGCGTCGAGGAGGCGCTGGGCCTGGCGGCCCAGGGAAGGCCGCGGCCGCTGCTCGAGCGGCTGCCCCTGCTGGCCGAGCGGCGCCGGCTGCCGGCGGCACTGCTCTCCGGGGGCGAGCGCATGGTGCTGCGCCTGGGCTGCGCCCTCGCCCGCCAGCCGCGCGCGCTGGTGCTCGACTCGCCGACGGCGGGGCTGGCCGCGGACGTCGCCGACCGCGTCGTCGAGATCATCGCCGAGGAGGCGAAGCGGGGCTGCGCCGTCCTCTGGCTGGACCGCGACGGGGCGCCGACGCCGTCAGGCGGACAGGCGCTCCGCGTCGCCGACGGGAGGATCGAGCCGATGGCGACCGCCTAGCGGGGCCATCCGCGGCGGATCACGGCGGGAAGGTGGTGAAGAAGGTCGGCGTGGGCGTTGGCGGAGGGGGCGTCGCGCTTGCCGGTCCGCCACCGGGGGTGGGGTTGATCGGCGTGCCCAGGAGGTCGTTGTCGAATACCTGGAACTGGTAGCCGTCGACCTGGGTCCAGGTGAGCAGCGCATGCCGGTCGGACTCGCCGAAGTAGATGTACATGGTGATCTGCGAGAGGTTGTGGTAGCCCTTGGTGCGAAGGCGGTCGAGCAGCGCCTGGCAGTAGGCGAGCTGTCCGGGGCGGCCGAATCTGAGGAACGAGCGGATCGTCCCCAGCACCTCCGAGGCCATGATCACCGTCAGCGAGCTGGTCTGCACCCGGGCCATGTCGGCCTGGTCGGGGCTCTCGACAGTGACGAAGCCCGCCAGCAGAGGCTCGGCGCCGATGGCGATCTCCCAGAACTCGCCGCGGGCGTAGAGACCGCGCTCCAGCTCGCGGCCGTCAGCGGCGGCCACGGGTGAGTTGCCGTAGCGGTGGTTGAAGCCGATCGGTGGCAGCGTCGGTGTGGGCTCGGGCGCCGGCGTGGGGGTGACGAAAGTCACCTCGCTGCAGCCCGTCAGCGTCAGCAAGGCCAGGGCGGTGGCGACGTGAAGGCGGCGGGGCCGGCTTCCCCCCCACGGATTCCGGGCCCCACCTTTCCGCCCCGGTGCTTCACGGCGGCGCATCGCGCGAATTCTGCCCGCCCCGCGCAGGTGTGGCGTGCCACAACTCCGCCGCCGCGTCGGCGGTGAGCGGCCACGCCATGCACTATCGTCGGACGTGCAGGATGTAGGCTGGGCAGAAGGAGGGTGCGCACCGTGGCCGGAGAGAAGACACGCGGTGCCCCGCGCAGACAGGCGAAGAAGCCGAGTGCCAAGGCGAAGGCGAAGCTCGCCAAGAAGCAGGCCGCCCTGCTGGGTGGAACCGTCCTCTCTCGGCCGGAGCCTCGGCCGCTGATCCCGCCCGGCCCCGGCGAGACGTCCGCCTAGCCGATTCGAGCCCACCCAGCCGGGCTCGCCGCCCGGGCCGCGCCCGCGCCGGCCACCGTCGGCTGCTGCAACCACACGAGCCGGTGTGGTGTTCTCTTGGGACGATGACCGAGTCGATCGCCGCCGCCCTCGCCGACGACCTCGACGATGCCTTCCCGCGGCTGGTTCGCAGCCACGCGGGCGCGGTGTACTCGACCCTGCTGCGCCTCGGCGGACGCGCCGATCAGGCGGAGGACCTCAGCCAGGACACCTTCGTCCGCGCCTACGCGGCGCTGCGCCGCTACCCGGCGGATCGCATCCGCGCCCTGCGCCCGCGCCCCTGGCTGGTGACCATCGCCGTCAACCTGCTGCGCAACGCCTGGCGGACTGGCGCCCGCCGCCCAGCGATGGTCGCCCTCGACGGCGCCCTCGCCGACGCCGGCGAGAGCCCAGAGGCAGCAGTCGAGCGGCGCGACGGCGAGCGCCGCCTCAGCGCAGCCTTGCGGCTCCTCCCCGAGCACCACCGCGTCGCGGTCGTGCTGCGCCATGTCGCCGGGATGGGATACGCGGAGATCGCCGACACCGTCGGCTGCCCGGTGGGCACGGCCAAGGCCCGGACGTCGCGCGGCGTCAGCCAGCTGCGCGAGCTTCTCATGTCGCCTGGTCCTCGCCGCACGGCTTCCACACCTGATCATTCGCCCCGCCACCGCGAATTCGTGGCGACCACGGATCCCGCGACCGCTCCAAACGACCGCCGCACCACCCTGGAGGTCCCCGCATGACCGCGCCCACCGCCGACCTCCGCACCGGAACGCTCTCGACCACGGCGGCGCCGGCAGCCGGTCTGGCCGGTCTGCGCCGAGAGCCGCCTGCCGAGCTCTACGGGCGCATCCTCGGCGAGGTGGGCCTGGTCGACGACTATGCCCCGGCGGCGGGGCCGGTGGGCCTGCTTCTCGTCGCCTTCAACAAGCGCGGGGTGTCGTGCGTGGGCCTCGGTGACGACGAGGTGGAGTTCGTCCGTGCCTTCCAGGCGCGTCACCAGCGGCCTCTGCGCCGCGTCGGCGCACCTCCGGTGGCGGTGCTCCGGGCTCTGCAGTCGCCGCCGGCGGCACGGCGTCTTGCCGTCGACCTGCGTGGCCTCAGCAGCTTCGATCTCGACGTCCTCGCCGCCACTCGGGAGATCCCTCACGGCGAGGTGCGCTCGTACTCGTGGGTCGCCGGCGCCATCGGGCGCGGGGCGGCCGTGCGCGCGGTGGGCAGCGCCCTGGGACGCAATCCCGTCCCCGTGATCGTCCCCTGCCACCGCGTGGTGCGCAGCGACGGGCGCATCGGCGAGTACGGCCTGGGAGGAACGGATACCAAGCGCGCCATCCTCAGCGCCGAGGGGGTGGACGTCGCCGGCCTGGAGCGGCTCGCCGGCCAGGGGGTGCGGTTGCTGGGCAGCGAGACCACGGGGATCGTCTGCGTCCCCACCTGCCGCGATGCCCGGCGGATCGCCCCGAGCCACCGCGTCACCTTCACCAGCGCTGCCGCCGCCGCGGCGGCGGGGTTCCGCCCCTGCCGGCGCTGCCGGCCCATTGCGGCTGCCTAGCACGGCCATACGCCGGCCGGATAGGCTGGCGGGGATGGACGACAACAGAGCTCGCGCGCTGCTGACGGTCGAACGGGAACGTCTCACCGGGGTGCGCCAGGCCGCGCTGCACCTGCTCGAGGAGAGCGCCAGCGGACGGCAGGCGGCGCTGCCGCACGTCGACCAGAGCCTCGCCGACAGCGCCAGCGAGCTCGGCGAGCGCGAGCGGCAGCAGTCGGTGGCGCGGCGCGTGGAGGGAGAGCTGGCGGAGATCGACGCCGCCCTCGAGCGGCTGGCCGCCGGCAGCTACGGGATCTGCGAGCGCTGCGGCAACCCGGTGGGCGACGATCGCCTGGAGGCGTTGCCCGCCGCGCGACTCTGCATCACCGATCAGGCACGCGCCGGGTGATCGTGCTGACCGCCAGAGACCGGACCTGCGATCAGGGAAGGTCCTCGCGGCCCAGGTAGGCGGCGAAGCCCGGCCAGCCGGCGACCATCGTCGCCTCCAGCGCAGCCGGGATGGGCAGGTAGGTTCCGTGCGCCTCGGCGACCAGAGCGCCGTCGGGCAGCAGCATGCGCGCCCGCCCCACGACCAGACGCCGCTGGTACCGGGTCAGCCAGGCCTCGACACGCAACGGGACTCCGGTCGGCGCCGCAGCGCGGAAGCGCGTGTCGATGCGCCCGGTGACCACCCAGCGGTGGCGCAGCGCCGCGCAGCGTCCGATGGCGTCATCGAGGATGGCGGCGATCAGCCCGCCGTGGGCCACGCCGGGAAAGCCCATATGGTCGTCGTCGGCGCGCCACTCGCCCACGACGCGCACCCCTGCGAGGGGGTCGGGGTGCGGCGGTGGCGGCTCGGCGTCGGCTGCCACTGTCTCGAGGTGGTACTGGACGCGCAGGCCCTGAGGGTTGCCCAAGCCGTGCACGAAGTTGCGCTGATACTCACTGCGGTCGTTGAGCCAGGACTCATCGATGCGTGGTACGTCTTGGCCGTGGCTCACCGCGGCGCTAGCCGCTCCGTTCCTGCCATGTACGGCCGCAACACCTCAGGCACGACCACGCTGCCATCCGCCTGCTGGTAGGTCTCGAGGAGGGCGTCGAAGGTCCGCGGCACGGCGAGCGCGCTGCCGTTCAGCGTGTGCACGAAGCGCGGCCGCTCACCGACCGCCGGGCGGTAGCGGATGTCGGCGCGGCGGGCCTGGAAATCGGCGAAAACGCTGCAGGAGCTCACTTCCAGCCAGCGCCCCAGCCCCGGCGCCCAGGCTTCCAGGTCGTACTTCTTCCACTGCGCGAAACCCATGTCACCGGTGCACATCAGCAGCACGCGGTAGTGCAGACCGAGCGCCTGCAGCACCGCCTCGGCGTCGGCGGTGAGCCCCTCGAGCTCCTCGAGCGAGGTCTCCGGCGCGGTGAACTTCACCAGCTCCACCTTGTCGAACTGATGCAGGCGAAGGTAGCCACGGGTGTCCTTGCCCGCGGCGCCCGCCTCGCGTCGCCAGCAGGGCGTGGCGGCGACATGGCGGATGGGCAGCTGCGCCGCGTCGAGGATCTCCCCGCCGTAGAGGTTGGTCAGCGGCACCTCGGCGGTGGGGATGAGGAAGAGGTCGCCCTCGGTGTGGAAGGCGTCGGCCTCGAACTTGGGCAGCTGGCCGGTGCCCACCATCGCCTCGCGGCGCACCAGGTAGGGCGGTGCCACCTCGCCGTAGCCGCGGCCCCGTGCGCTGTCGAGCATGTGAGCGACCAACGCGCGCTGCAACCGCGCCCCGTCGCCGTAGACCACGGCGAAGCGCGTCCCGCTGAGCTTGGCGGCACGCTCGAAGTCGAAGATGCCCAGGCGCGCGCCCAGCTCGTGGTGAGGCAGCGGCTGATGCCGGTGTGCCGGCGGCTCCCCCCAGCTGCGCACCGTCACGTTGTCGTCAGGAGTGGCACCAACAGGCACGCTCGGATGGGGCGGGTTGGGCACACGCAGGAGGAGGTCGTCGCGCTGTGCTTCGACGGCGATCAGCCCCGTCTCCGCCTCGTGGATGCGGTCATGCAATGCGGCGAGCCGCTCGCGCTGCTCGTCGCTGGGCCGGCCGTGGATCGCCTTGCCGGCCGCCCTCTGCTCGGCGCGCATCTGCTCCATCGCCGACCGCTGCGCGCGCGCCCGGCCGTCCAGCTCGAGGATCTCGTCGACGGGAGAGGGCTCGCCTTTGAGGCGTCCCGCCTCTCTGTACCGCTCGGGGTGCTCGCGCAGCTCCTGGAGAGGGATCACCGTAGTGGCGCCGGGCGCATCGTGGGGAAGAGGAGGACGTCACGGATGGCCGGCGAGTCCGTCAGCAGCATCACCAGGCGGTCGACGCCGATGCCCAGCCCACCGGCGGGCGGCATGCCCGTCTCCAGCGCCACCAGGAAGTCCTCGTCCAGCCAGTGGGCCTCCTCGTCGCCGCCGGCGAGCCGGCGCGCCTGCTCCTCGAAGCGGAGGCGCTGATCGATGGGGTCGTTGAGCTCGCTGAAGGCGTTGACCAGCTCGCTGCCGGCGACGATGAGCTCGAAACGCTCGACGAAGCGCGGGTCGTCGTCGAGGTGGCGCGCCAGCGGCGACACCTCGGCGGGGTGGTCGAGCACGAAGGTCGGCTCCCACAACGTCGGTTCGACACGCTGCTCGTAGATCGCGACCAGGGCGGCTCCCGGCCCGCCGCCCGGGCGCAGCTCGACGCCGAGCTCGCGGGCGACATCGGGCAGTCGGCCGCTGTCCCAAGCGGCAAGCGCGTCGAGCTGACAGCGTTCGGACACCAGGTCGACCATCCGCGCAGATCGGTACGGCGGGGTCAGGTCGAGGTCGCGGCCCCCGACGACGCGCCGCAGGGGATCGCCGCTGGGCTCCTCGCCGGCGCCACTGCCGGCACCGGTCCCGGCTGCCTGCGCGGCGGCGACCAGGCATGCCTCGCTGAGCTCGCGCATCGAGTCACGGTCGCCGTAGGCCTCGTAGGCCTCGAGCATGGTGAACTCGGGGTTGTGTCGGGGCGACAGACCCTCGTTGCGGAAGACGCGGCCGATCTCGTACACGCGGCGATACCCGCCGACCAGCAGCCGCTTGAGGTGCAGCTCGAGGGCGATGCGCAGGTAGACGTCGGCGTCGAGCGCGTTCCAGTGGGTGCGGAAGGGGCGGGCGCTGGCTCCGCCGGGGATCGGTTGCAGGACGGGGGTCTCCACCTCGAGGAAGCCACGCGCGTCGAGGGTCTCGCGCAGCGCGGCGATGACCTGGGCGCGCCGTCGGAAGTGCCGGC
>Ga0070707_100005738_pt1 | contig 11577 bp, 7 predicted proteins | sample KBSK5502metaG_FD_65468 | JGI IMG/M metagenome (GOLD analysis project Ga0070707, IMG submission 65468) | Corn, switchgrass and miscanthus rhizosphere microbial communities from Kellogg Biological Station, Michigan, USA - KBS K5-50-2 metaG | ecosystem: Host-associated > Plants > Roots >... | reverse complement strand
CTGGTCTTCAGCGATGCGGATGTACGCTTTGCACCGGATGCGCTTCGCGAGGTGATGGCGGTCGCAAAGGAAAGAGGCTGGGAGCATGTCAACATCTTGCCGCATCTTGAACTAGTCGGATTCTGGGAAAAGACTGTGCTTAGCTTCTGGGCCTTGAGCTCCATTGTCTGGTTGGAGCCCTGGCGCGTGAGTGATCCGCACTCGCGTAAGTATTTCGGATTCGGAGCCCTACAGGCTTTGCGGCGAAACGCCTATGAAGCAATTGGCACGCACCGGCGCTTGGCGATGGAAGTTGTTGACGATGTAAACCTGGGGAAGCTGGCAAAGCAAGCCGGGCTTCGATCAGGCGTGGCTATCGCCGGCAACAAAGTTAGCCTGCGCTACCTCGAAGGGCTAAAGAACATCGTCCGTAGCATCAGCAAGAGCGCCTTCGCCGCATGCGGCTATCGTGCAGGCCTCATCGCGGGAGGTGTATTTGCGAACATCGTGTTGTACATCTCGCCGTTCGTCGCTGTCCTCTTCGCCACCGGCCTCCCGCGTGCGCTCGCTGCGGTTTCGGTTCTTTGTTTAGTCGTTCTCCACGCAAGAGGTCTCATTGCAGTGCGCGTCTCACCGCTGTACGCCGCCACACATCCGCTGGGCGCGGCAGTGCTCTGTTACATCCTATTGTATTCGATGATCGTGGTGCTCTGGCGGGGTGGTGTCCTGTGGCGGGATACGTTCTATCCCCTCGACGATCTGAGGAAGGGTTTGACGTAAATCCCTATCTGGGGGTGCGTGCGGCGAAAGATAATCTTTTCGGCTCAGTTCCGAGCTGACTTGAAGACTTGAAGGAGGTGTGGCTACGGCTCTTTCGTCGGTGATCAACCCATTGAAATTCCTGACGCCGTGCAGGCCAGGGTTGCTTGCCTAATTCGTCGGCGCGAGTGTACCCAGAACACGCTCGGTCTGCCAAACGCGGTCTGCCACCCTTGTGCTTTGCCTTGGGGGTAGGGATGAACGGTTCTAGGAGCTGCCACAGCTTGTCGGGCAGGAGTGCGGCCGCCATTGGACAAACCTCCAGCGCCGAAGGATATACCTAGTGCTGTAGTGGGTTGCTGAGGAAGTGCGGTTTTGTTAGAGGCACTAAGGGACAACCTAGACTTGAGCACGCCATCCGGCTGAGGTTTCAGATTATCGGTGCGATGGCCGAGTTTGAGCGGGCATTGATTCAGGAGCGGGTTCGTGCTGGGCTGCGGAACGCACGCGCCAAGGGGCGACGGCTGGGGAGGCCGCGCGTGATTGTGGACGCCTCCAGGATTGCCTCTCTGCGCGAGCAGGGACGTTCGTGGAGTCAGATCACTGCCGAGATGAGGATTGGCAAGGGAACGGCGCAGCGGGCCCTTGTAGGCTTGCCCAAAAGTAGCTCAGCGAGTTTTTGATCGTTCGTCTCCCACCGAGCCATTGCAAGGAACGATGTTGCGAGGGTGCGGGATCACACTAATTGCGTTTTATTCGGAGGTCCACTGCCACTCATCATCCTCATCAAGATCGAATCCTTCCGGCGGATGCGGCACAAGCCAATCCGTGCTATAGCGCGGATCATCACGATCGAGGAGTGCAAACCCGAGTACTCGCTCCAGATTCTTCTCCGTCTCGCTCATCGCGCCGACACGACGACGGTGGCGCCAGTGGGCGTATTCAATGGCCTCCACGTTCTTCTCCGTCTTATTCAAAATGCGCCCCCTTCCCTTATCTATCCAAGTTCAGGGACTGCTATGGCGTCGCACCTTGTTCCACTGATCTTTGCGGGTCCGCGCGCGCGGACCCGCCAGGCGTCGTTTCCATGCGCATAACTGCAACCCTCAAAGGAGCCGACGCAGGGACAGCGGCGCAAGATTGTTGCGGTCTATCTCGACCCCGCCAACTTCAAGAATATCGGGGACGGCCATACGATCGCGGACCAGATCAACGAAGTCTTGGAGCCTTACGATCTCGGTGTCATAGCGGCCTCGAATGACCGAATCGGCGGCTGGCAACGGATGTATCAGATGCTTCAAACCGGACAGTGGCAGATCGCCGACACCTGTCCGAAGCTGGTAGAGGCAATCCCGAGCCGGATGCACGACGAGAAAAAACCTGGGGACGTGCTCAAGGTGCCAGGAGATCCGCTGGATGACGTGGCCGACGACGCGCGCTATCGGATATACACCTTTATCACCTCATCGGAAAAACCGCGTGAATTGGTCATCGCGGAGGATATTCGGCGCCTGGCCCAACGGGGCGACCTAACCTCTGCCTCAATTCGTTACCAGCAAATGATCGCCGAAACGCAGGTAGCAGCCCGGCCGATCAGACTGGGCCGATACCGTCGGTACTGACGTGGGGGATTGCGATCTATCGTTCGCAACAGCGGTGATCGGCTCCTCTACTGCGATCACGTCGAGCATGATGGCGAGGCATTATTTCGAGCATGATGGCGAGGCATTATTCGGGCTGGCTTGTCACCACGATCTCGAAGGCATTGTTGCCAAGCGGAATTCTGATCCATATCTGACACCGTGCAGAATTACTGCAGCGGGTTCCTCAAGTGGTTCTCCCCGCGCCCGCCCAAGCATGCATGATCCGGGGTCGCAGCAATGGATGCTGACGCCGGAGTTCAGCGAATCGCTCCCACGTCATGCGTCGACCGATCAGATGCCTCTACTGAGTTTTCTGCGTATGGTCAGTCGGTCGCCGTCAGCGGCAACACAATTGCGGTTGGAGCGTGGGGAGTGGGTGCGGTTTACGTTTTTCTGAAGCCGACGACCGGCTGGAGCACCGTCAACGAGACCGCGAAATTAACCGCGTCGGATGTCCTGGCAAACCGGTGCTGCGTTGGCGTTAGCCCGAGTGAGCTTCTTGCTTCGCCGAATATGTCGAAGGCTCTTGATGAGCGTGGCGGTCTCTTCATGCTCACCTTCATCGCTCCGCAACTGTTGCTGAAGTAACTCGCTGACCGTGCGATACGGAATCCGTCGTAGTCGGCTGGGCATGATGCCTCACCCCCTCAGTTGCTCCGATCCCACTCTTGCAACGGGATTCTCCAGTTGATCACCCTCTCTGCCCTTCACCGCAAGGAAGTGTGAGTGCGATCTTATGCGAAGACGAGTCGCGCGCGTTACTGAGCAGTCAGTCTCCTTGTGAGTAATGCAGATGTACGACCTTCCATTGGCCGCTCAGTTTTACCCAAACGGCGGTGAAGCGCACACTGGAGCTTCCACTCAAGCCAACGATCACCGCCACATCTCCATAGTGACGGATTTCCTCCTCAACATTGGGCGCAGGAACCCCGACCGGTCCCCGGCCCTCCACTTCGGCGATCTGCGGCGCTTTCGTCTGCGGCTTCTGGCCATTCGCAATAACAGTAAAGTCATCGGCCTCAATCCGAGAGAGTGTCTTCCCATCGCCGCGATAGTACGCGTCCACCCACTGCTGTTCGGTGCTCTTCAAATCCGAGTCATCTGCAGTAGTAGGTTTGCTGCCTGTCTGAGCTTCCGCCAGACAGGCCAGAAATAGCACTGAAAGAGCCAGCGTGAGTCTCATCTTTCTCTCCTTTGGAACTGACCGAAATACGGTCACAAGGTCTCCTCGAAAACTGGCCCATGCCGGAGTCGATTCCCGGGACAGGCCGGGACAGGGCTTCCCGTAGTGCTTCGCCCTGGAAGCTGAAACAATACCATGCCAGCAAGCAAACGACCCACGCGGCCCGATCATTATCTGCTTCGTTGACATTCCCGGACAGGCGCAGGATAGTCGCCTTCGGACCTGTATTTGGAAGGCAAAGAGTGCCATGGCGAGCAGCTGGGGAGGGACGATAAGCGGTTCGGCCCGCCTAGAAACGATACGCCCCTAGAGGTCTTCGGAGGATGCAACAATTCGCCAGTTTACCTGATAGAATGACCCCCTGTGATTGACACAACTGGCAAGTCATCATACGCGGCACGCTCTCTTCCTGTCCTCGAATCTTGAGGAAACACGTAAGTAATGCGCTTATCTGGGCACGACCTGAAAGGCTTTTTTGCAGCCTTCCCGTTCTCCCATGGCGACAGGAAAAAGTTTGACGTCGTGAGATTCTGCGGATAGAGGAGACTTCAATGAGAATACGTTCAAACCCACGCGTAGCCTACTTTGTGGCGTTGATTTTTGCATTGGAGTTGGGCATTACCAGGACCGTGTTTGCGCAGGTCGAGTCCGGCACGATCACCGGCACTGTCGTCGACAGCAGCGGAGCAGTGGTTTCCGGAGCGCACGTGACCATCACCAGCAACGCGACGGCTCAGGCCCGGACCACGGTAACGAATACCAGCGGTGAGTACTCGGTGCCGTTTCTTGCTCCGGGGACATACGATGTGGAGGTTTCCAAAGATGGTTTCGCGAATGTCGTTCAACGTGGCCTGATTCTGCAGGTCGACCAGACTCTCGGAATTAAGTTCACGCTCAAGCCGGGATCCGTGCAGCAGAGCGTCGACGTGACTGGCCAAGCACCTCTGTTGCAGACGGAAACGGCGACGCTGGGCAACGTTGTGAATGACCAGCAACTGCAGACTCTTCCACTGAACGGTCGCAACTTCATGGATCTAGCGAGCCTGACCGCTGGCACCACACCGGCCGAGCCGGGTTCGCGCAACCAGGCGGAGGGGGGCTTCTCCTCCAATGGCAACCGCAGCTATGACAACAACATCATGCTCGACGGCGTTGATAACAACAGCCTCTCGCCTGACTTACGCAACGGAACGGACTTCATGGTTAGCCCGCCGCCCGATGCTATCCAGGAGTTCAACGTGGAAACGAATGGGTACGGGGCGCAGTTCGGGCGCGGGGGCGGCGCGGCAGTTAACATTGCCATTAAATCCGGCGCAAACGCGTTCCACGGAAATGTTTGGGAGTACCTGCGGAACGAGAGACTTGATGCCCGCAATTTCTTCGATACAACCGGTGCGAAAAAACCCTCCTACAAGCAGAACCAGTTCGGTTTTACCTTCGGAGGCCCGATCATCAAGAACCGTACTTTCTTTTTTGGGGATTATCAGGGCACGCGCATCCGCGACGCGGAGACCTTTGTATCGCCGGTACCCAGCCTGCTCGAAAGAACCGGCGATTTCAGCGAGGGCTTTCTGGTTACCCCGACAGATCCCGCCACCAATAGCCCGATTACCCCAAGCGATCCAAATATCGATCCGCTTGCCCTGCAGCTCGCGCAGCTTTATCCTGCTCCGAACATTCAAGGCATTGCCGGCGTACACCCTGCGGAGTTTGTCTACAATCCCGTACAAGCCATCAACACCGATCAGTTCGATGTTCGTGTAGACCATTCCTTTAGCCAGTCCATGCCGGCGTTTGTACGCGTAAGCTACTCGAAAAACCATTTGAACAATCCGGGCCAATTGCCTGGTCTGGCTCTCGGTTCGCCTGGGACCCTGCAAGGCAACACAATGCAGAACAACTCAACCGGCGTTGCCATTGGCCTCACGCGAATCTTCAGCCCGACTATCGCCAATGAGCTGCGCGTCGGTTATGCGCGTTTGGAGATTACACAACTGCCCTTCTTCGGCACGGTCAAAACCGACCAACAGTATGGCATTCCGGGTATACCGTTTGTATCCGGCCTTACAGGCGGCCTGCCCGTACTCACGTTCGGCGACGTGCAGCAACTCGGAGCAGAAGGTTGCGTGCCCACGATGGAAATCACCAATGTGTACACTTACCGCGACGTCTTCAGTGTGAGTCACGCCAAGCACAAAATGACCATGGGTTTTGAGGGCCGCCCGGGCGAGTTCACGATCTTTCAACCGTGTGATGGCCGTGGTCACTGGAATTACGGAGGCAGCTTCACCGGCTCGGGATTTGGGGACTTTCTCCTGCAGCTTCCCGACTCGGCGGACCTCGCCACGCTGCATAACATCGATTACAAACGGTCCAACTACGGCCTTTTCTTCGCCGATAACTGGCATGCGACCGAGCGCCTGAACTTGAATCTGGGCCTGCGTTGGGAGTACCACAGTCCGGTTTGGGAAAGAAAGAATCAGCAGGCAGGGTTGGGATTCGACGACAACTACTATTTGGCTGGCCAGGCCACCCTGCCGTCCGGCTTCCTTTTTCCTGTGAAACAAAGTCCGTCGGGCAAGTACTTGAATGCCCCTCATCGCAGAGACTTTGCGCCTCGCTTCGGCTTCGCCTACGAACTCAATAAAGCGACCGTCCTTCGCGGCTCCTATGGGATTTTCTGGCAGGCGGAGGAGATCGGCACGTACAGCAACCCCAGTCCGGGTTTTAACCCTCCTTACTACATTCTTGCGGTCTTTAATGCGCTAGCCGGCCCCACCGTCAACCCTACGGTCAATAAACTTACGAATGGTTTTCCCGCGAACGCAATCACGTCGGGCTTCGACCCTACCAGTGTGGGTTACACGCGCCTGCAGTCGAATTTTGCCGATGGCTATGTGCAGGAATGGAACCTCACGGTCCAGCGCCAGATTGGGTCCAGTTCCAGCCTCGAGATCGCTTATATGGGAAGTAAAGGCACGCATCTGATCAATGGCGCGACTGGCAATCAGGCCACGCCCAGTCCCGACCCAACTGCTGATATCCAAGCGCGGCGACCCATTCCGAGTTTGTTTGCAGAAACATTCGATATTTTTTCCAACGCTTATTCCAACTACCACGGCCTCGGAATCACCTTCCGCCGAAACTTTTCGCACGGGTTCCAGGCGAATGTGGCCTACACGTGGAGTCACGCTCTGGATATCGCTTCCAGTTCGAATCTGGGGAGTGGGAATAACGGCTACTACCGCTCGGAAGCCCATCTAAACTGGGAGTATGGAAACGCCGACGTCGATCAGCGGCACCGCCTCACAGCGTATTATGCATGGGAACTTCCTTTCGGCCATGGCCGGACCTTGGCATCAAACGCCTCCGGAGTACTGAACCAGATCATCGGAGGGTGGACCACATTAGGAATTTGGAGTTGGCATACCGGAAATTACTTTACGCCCGTAATTGACATTGATTACTCCAATTCGGGTGCCCCGCAGGCCCGGCCGGATCTGGTCTGCAACCCTAACCACAACGCTCCCCATACAACGTCAAATTGGGTCAATAACGCCTGTTTTGCCTTGCCGGCCCAGGGCACCTTCGGCAATGCGGGACGCAACATTCTTCTCGGTCCGGGCTACTTCAATACCAATCTTTCTCTGATGAAAGACTTTCACATCACAGAGGCGCGGTATCTCCAATTCCGAGTCGAATTCTTCAACACCTTTAATCACCCCAACTTTACCGGAATCAGCGGCCTGACCGCCTTTGCTCCACCCGAGGTCGTACCCCCAGCCTCGCAGACGGGCACGCTCGATGTCTCGCAGATGGGCACCATCCTGGGTGCATTCGCGCCACGACAAGTGCAGTTCGCGCTGAAGTTCTACTTTTGAACTGTGAGGCATGGAACAAATGCAGGTTGATTTCAGGCGCCGTCTGCCCGTCTGCCTTTCCGCGGCATTTTTCATTGTTACCGCGATTTTTGGGCATGTGACAAAGGCGTCCGCGCAAGCTGACGCCAAACTCGTTGCGCCCTTGCTCCAGCGACGACTGCAAACCGAGAGTGTGGTGGCTGAGCAGTTGCGTCATTTCATGCTGGCACGCGTTCCGCCGCTGCGCCTCCCACCGGACGCGGCTCAATGGACCAGCGAAACGGAGCGGCTTCGTGCACGCGAACTGGGGGTCATTTATCACGGCTGGCCGCAGAGCTGGATCGATGCGCCTCCAAAATTCGAGGAAGTAGGAACACTCGAGGGCCGCGGTTACCGGATCCGCAAGCTGCGCTACGAAGTGGTGCCCGGCATGTATTCAGCGGCTCTGTTATATGAGCCTGAACATTTCTCAGGCAAATTGCCGGCGGTCCTCAACCTGCATGGGCATGGGCCCGGCGGCAAAGCTGTCGAGCATAAACAGAAACGCTGCATCAATCAGGTCCGCCGCGGCATGCTGGCGCTCAGTTTGGAATGGTTCGGATTTGGTGAGTTGGATTCGCCCGAAAACGACCACAGCTTCGTAGGCCACCTGGACCTGGTTGGCGCGAACGGCCTCGGTTTGTTTTATATCCAAATGCGCCGCGGCCTCGATTACCTGTATAACGACCCGCGAGTCGATCGCTCGCGAATCGCTGTCACTGGCCTTTCGGGCGGCGGATGGCAGACGATCGTCCTCAGCTCGCTCGATCCGCGCGTCTCCGCGGCCATTCCCGTCGCGGGCTTTTGCTCGCTGACTACTGCCATTGAACATCCCGAGTACGCCGGCGACGACGCCGAGCAAAACGCCAGCGACTTTCGCCAGGGCATTGATTACGCCCAGCTTGCGGCCATGCGCGCGCCGCGCCCGACTCTTCTTATCTACAACGCCGAGGACGACTGCTGCTTTCGCGCTGGCGTGGTCAAACAAGGCGTTTATTTCGACATTCAGCCTTTCTTCAAGCTTTTCAGCCAGGAACAGAACCTTCGATGGCATGAGAATTACGAGCCCGGTACGCACAACTATCAGCGCGACAACCGCGAAGCGCTTTACGGGTTTTTGAACTCCGTTTTTGGACTCAACGGCTCGCCGGTTGAAGATGAAGACACCGACGGAGAAGTCAGAAACTACGACGATCTTGTGGTGGGCCTGCCCAAGGACAACCTGACGATTCTCGGTTTGGCGCGAACGCTTGCGAAGGTCAATCACAAGACCGCTGACACGGCGAGCTCGGCCGTCACGAAACGGGAACTCCTTCGCACCGTCACGCGGTATCAGCCGTTGAAGGTCGAGCATGCCACGGTGATTGACAGCCTTGCGGCAAAAGGGGTCGAGAGTTATGCCTATCGCTTCAAGTTCAGCAACGGCTTGAGCGCGACTGGTGTACTGTTCCGCTCTTCGAATACTGCGGAGGATGCTCCGGCAGCGATCTTGATCTCCGATGAAGGCATGAAGGCAACGACGGATGACGTTTCCAACCTCGTCTCCAGCGGCAAACGCGTCCTCGCGCTCGAGCCGCTCTTCTTTGGTCAGAACATTCCTGGCACTGGCGATTTGGGTATCTCTTCCTATTCGCAGATGCTGAATGGCCTTGGCGAACGCCCGCTCGGTTTGGAGGCTGCTCAAGTGGCCGCGGTAACCGAATGGCTGAACACTGGGTTACAGCATGGCAGCCCAACCCCCGGTTCGGTCCTCGCGACGAAAACCGCGCATCGGCCGATCGCGCTGCTCACATCGGGTCGGCGGTCGCAAGCCGTCGCGTTGACTTCCGCGGCCCTCGAGCCGCAATTGTTTTCCTCAGTCGACGCGCGGCATTCTATCCCGAGTCTGGCGTATGTGCTGGAGCACCCGCTCAAGTACGGCGAAGCGCCGGAATTGATGTGCCTCGACTTATTTCGCGATTTCGACTTCGACGTACTTTCAACCCTTGCAGCGCCAGCAAAGGTTCATCTCAATGCGGCTGACTCGACGCCGATCACATGGTAGTAGTCCGGAACACCGTCGATTCCAAAGTACGAGACTACGAGACAGTCACTAACTAAAGCGACTTCGCACCGGAAACAAAGACAAATCGGACGCGAACACATCCCGCACACGCGTGAACTGCGTGCCTCTGCGCAGAGTAGTTTAGCCCTCGGCGGGGTGGTCCTGAATGACCTCCGCTGCGGAATTCCAGTACTGCTTCTTGCCCGACCAATAGGACTCGGCCGACATAATGCATGCCACGGAATGGGAGAAGCCTTCATCGACGGTGCAATGAGGCTGCTGGCGTGAGCGCATGCATTCGAACCAGTTGGCTGTATGTTCCAACGTCATGTCTCCCATCCCCATGGGGGGCAGCTTGGTTTCACGTGGTAAGCGAATGTCTTGAGAGGTCCTTGATTTGTCGACATCGGGATTATCTTCGTGGTTACCCTTCTCCTCGACCAGACTGTAGCGGGGACTGCCCTCGCCGCCATGGTTGATGAGCGTCGCCTTTTTGCCCATGTACCGCGTGAATGATGGGGCATCGTTTCCAAAACTGGTGGAGTAACTCACCAGAAAGCCTTTCGGATATTCCAGTAACGCGTGAAACGTATCGGCATTTTCCCGGCCGTCGCGCCAGGCAAAAACTCCGCCATGGGCGACCACGGACCGAGGAAAGTTGTCATCCGTGAACCAATGCACCAGGTCTGTAGCGTGGCTCATCCACTGATCCGGAATGCCACTCGAGAAATCCTTGTATAAGCGGAATTCGCAGTAGACCTGCGGATCAAAGGGACGATATGGTTTCGTCATAAGCCATTTGCCCCAATCGGTATCTTGCTCTCGGACCTGTTTGGATTCCGGGCGCCCACGCCACCTGGGTCCGTGATAATTCCAAACTATCTCTACTTTTGTCACGTCTCCAAGAGCCCCGGTCTGCACCAAGTCATGAGCCGCGCGCTGGTAAGGCTCGCTGCGATGCTGTGTACCCACTTGCACAATGCGCTTCTGTCGCTTGACCGCATCGCGCGCCGCCTTCACCTCCGCGAGTACGTTTCCCATTGGCTTTTCAACATACGCATCTTTGCCCGCTTCTGCAGCCATGTGCAAGATGGGCGAGTGCGAGTGCTCTGGAGTAGAAATGACTACCGCATCGACATCGGTTTGCGCGAGAACATCTTCCAGATACTGGTAGGCGCGCGGTGCGCGGCCATAGTAGTTCGTGTTTTGCTTAACGGCTTTTTCGCGGCGGACATTCCACAAATCGCAAACGGCGGTCATCTCTACATTATGAGTGGTCTTATGTTGAGCGATGATCCAAGCCAGTTCCTGGCCCCGGTTCCCGGGGCCAATGTGCGCAAGGGAAATTCGATCGTTGGCTCCGAGAATTCTTGCGTATGAAACCGCTTTGGGCAGAACCGCACCGCCGATTAGAGCCGCTGATCCGGTCAGGAAACTCCTCCGATCCGTTTTTGTTTCTGATTTGCTCATATTTTCCTCAGCATCATGCGCTTTGAGCGGTACGTCTAGAAACGCTTACTCGACCCGAATGTAGAAACGGGGATGGTGCCCGTCAATGCCATCGATGTAACCGCTAAGGTTGCTATACGGTTCTCGTGTTTAAAGGCAGAAACCTGACGGCGACTATCCTACCCGTGTGGCCGATAATGTCAATGCGACGAATAATAATCGGCCATGCGAGCTGGGCCGTTGTGTCCGACCCTTTTTACAATCTGTGCTGCCAAGAGTCGCAGCAAAATGCCCTTTAGGGATCAGTACTGATTAATAGGCTTGTGAGAACCCGATTGCCGCCACTCCCGGATGACGGGCAACTCTCACCTTGCAGTCGCGGCACTACTCTGATCATTGATCGGTGGCAAGGAGGCCACCGGTCATGAGGCAGAAGCCAAGTTCCAGAAGAAAACGCAACAGTGCCAAGTCCATCCTGCGCTTGCCCGACCTGGAACACGCCAAGGCCGCGGTGTTGAACAGCTTGAACTCAGCAGACGCAAAGCGGGGTTATCGTCACGCCATCGATGAGTTCGTTGACTGGTATTGTTCGGAACCTCGCTTGGCCTTCAACAGGATCGT
>Ga0070707_100005736_pt1 | contig 11582 bp, 11 predicted proteins | sample KBSK5502metaG_FD_65468 | JGI IMG/M metagenome (GOLD analysis project Ga0070707, IMG submission 65468) | Corn, switchgrass and miscanthus rhizosphere microbial communities from Kellogg Biological Station, Michigan, USA - KBS K5-50-2 metaG | ecosystem: Host-associated > Plants > Roots >... | reverse complement strand
CAGAAACACCCAAAGGACGGATCTGGATGCAGAAACAATTCAAGGATTTGACGGAGCGCGAAATCCTGGCGCTGGCCATTCAGAACGAAGAGGAAGACGGAAGGATTTACGGGGAGTTCGCGGATGCGTTGCGGGAAAGCTATCCCGCAACCGCGGATATGTTCGAAGAAATGCGCGCGGAGGAAGTTGGACACAGGGACCGGCTGTTCGATCAATTTAGAGAACGATTTGGGGAGCACATTCCGCTGATTCGGCGGGAAAACGTAAAGGGATTCTTGCATCGAAAGCCGCTGTGGCTGGTGCGTCCTCTGGGCGTGAACGCAGCCCGAAAACACGCGCGAATGATGGAGATGGAGGCGGTACGGTTTTACCAGCGGGCGGCCGATCGCGTCACGCATGCGGGAACAAGGGAACTGCTTAATAGGCTGGCCGATGAGGAAAGAAAGCACACGGAAACCGCGGGTAACCTCGAAGAGAAGCATCTAACAGAACATGCGCGGGCCAAAGAAGACGAATCGCACCAGAAGTTATTTTTGTTGCAGGTGGTCCAACCGGGACTAGCTGGGCTGATGGACGGATCGGTGTCGACGCTGGCCCCGCTGTTTGCGGCTGCGTATGCCTCGCACAAGACCTGGGAAGCGTTCTTAGTGGGAATGGCGGCCTCGTTGGGCGCGGGAATTTCGATGGGATTCGCAGAGGCGCTTTCCGATGATGGTTCGCTGACAGGGAGAGGTTCGCCATGGATTCGCGGACTGGTCACCGGAGCGATGACCACCGCCGGCGGGCTGGGACATACGCTTCCCTTCCTCATTCAGACTTTCCACGTAGCAATCACGGTTGCGGTTTTTGTGGTGGCGGTCGAATTGGGAGTCATCAGTCTCATTCGCCACAAATATATGGACACGCCGTTCTTGCAGGCGGCATTTCAAGTGGTAGTGGGCGGAGTGCTGGTGTTCTTGACCGGAATTCTGATCGGCAGTTCATAAGACTGTGCGCCGAAACCGCATCGCTTTTCTTTCTAACCTTTGCGATACTCAGACGTCTATGTAATATGAGTATGAGTCTGACCGTGGCAAAGCGCGACTCTCTCCAGGGTTCGCTTGATCTGCTTGTACTGAAGGTCGTCTCGCGGCGGCGCCGCTTGCACGGCTATGCCATCATGTCGGCGATTCAAGAGATGTCAGGCGACGTGCTCCGCGTCGAAGAAGGTTCGCTCTATCCGGCCCTGCACCGGATGGAAGCCGCGGGATGGATTCGCGCCGAGTGGATTAGGAAGGAAAACGGCCGACGAGCGCGAGTCTACGAACTGACGCCAGCAGGCAAAAAGCAACTTGGTCTTGAAGAGTCCGGCTGGCAAACGGTAACGGCGGCCGTAAACCGCGTTCTGCGGGAAGCCTGATTATGGCGCTATGGGCACGCATTAGGAATGTCTTTCGCGGCGATCACTTGAATCGCGAGATCGACGAAGAACTCGAATCACACATTCAAGAAGCCATCGAGCAGGGGCGGGATCCGGTCGAAGTTCGTAGAGCTTTCGGATCCGCACTGCGGCACCGCGAAGGGAGCCGCGACGTCAAGCTCGTCGTCTGGCTTGAATCGCTGCGCGCGGATGCCATATTCGGCTGGCGTCAGCTTGGCAAAACTAAAGTTACCTCTGCTGCCGCAATCCTCTCGCTGGCTCTGGCAATCGGGGCCTGCATGTCGGCATTCCGGCTGATTGACGCTCTGCTCCTACGCCCATTACCCGTAGCGAACCCCGAACGACTCTATGATTTGTCGCGTCAGGGCATCGGGCCCGATGGCAAGCCTCACACGTTTGATGAATGGGCTTATCCCGATTTTCAATTGATGCGGGCCGCAGTCAAGAACCACGCCGAACTAATCGCAGTCTCGCATGCCGAACCGGCCGATCTTACGTACAGGTCGGACCAGGAGATTGAAAAAGCGTACCTGCAATACGTTTCGGGCTGGATGTTCTCGACGCTCGGAGTGAGGCCCGCATTGGGGCGCTTGTTTTCGGAGAACGATGACCTCAGGCCCGGCGGACATCCCTACGCCGTAATCTCACACAACTATTGGACGCACCGTTTTGGCCAAGACCGTAATGTAATCGGCCGCACATTTCACATGGGCAATGAGCTTTACGAGATCGCCGGCGTCACCCAGACGCCCTTTACCGGCACAGAGCCTGGCACGATGGTCGATATTTTCGTGCCCACGATGATGAATCCGGCGGTCACTCGCAATGATTCGACCTGGCATCGGACTCTTGCAGTCATGCGGCCGGGCGCTGCCCTCGAACCTATCCGCCACAAGCTGGATGCAACTTCGCGATCGTTTGAGGAGGAGCGAGCCAAAGGTTTCCTGGGAATAAGCAAAGAAGACCTCGATCATTGGTTGAACCAGACGGTTCTGCTCGAACCGGCAGCCAATGGGGTTTCGGATCTCCAGTCAGAAACACAGCGACCACTCGCGATTCTGGGAGTGCTGGTGGCGTTGGTGCTGCTGGTCGCTTGCGCAAACGTCGCGAATCTGATGACGGCGCAGGCCTCGGCGCGTACGCGCGAGATGGCCGTCCGAGTTTCGATCGGCGGAGGACAGGGGCGGCTGGTTCAGCTGGTGTTGGTGCAAAGCGCCTGGCTTGCTTTGCTTGCGGCTGCGGTTGGCGGGTTATTCGCATGGTGGTCCGGGCCGTTCGTCGTCAGCATGATCAATCCGCCCGACAATCCAGCGCGGCTGCGGTTGCCAGCGGATTGGAGAGTGCTGGGTTTTGCATTGGCGCTCGCTCTCGGTGTGACCTTGCTGTTTGGGTTAGTGCCCGCGCTGCGCGCATCGTCCGTCAATCCAGTTAGCGCTCTTAAGGGCGGAGACCATCCGCATTCGAAGCGCCGGTTGATGCACATGCTGGTCGCCGTGCAGGTGGCGTTTTGTTTTCTGGTGGTGTTCGTAGCAGGACTTTTCGTCACTACTTTCAAACGCCTGTCGTATCAGCCCACCGGCTTTTCGGCCGACCAAGTTCTCGTTCTCGATACGGTCGCGAGGAATCCTCAACCGATGGAGTTTTGGGACCAGGCGGCGGAACATCTGCGAAGCCTGCCAGGGGTTGACACCGCAGCGATGGCGGATGCACCGCTGCTCGGGGGCAGTAGTTGGAACAACTTTGTTTCGGTTAATGGCGGTATCTCTAACGGAATTCTGTCTTACATGCGCGGTGTTTCTCCGGGCTGGCTGGAAGCGATGAAGATTGAATTGAAGGATGGCAGAGATTTTCGGCCGAGCGACACGGATCCTGGGTCAGCGCTCGTCAACGAGACTTTCGCGAAAGTTTACTTCGAAGGCGTAGATCCCGTGGGTAAGGCGTTCGATCTTGCGACGGACGAAGGTGCGCGCCTTCGATACCAAATCGTGGGCCTGGTGCGGGATGTCAGGTACCGGAATTTGCGCGAGCCGATCTTGCCGCAATTCTATGTTCCTTTTCATTCCATCGATGCAAGTGGGGCGCTACGCAAGAAAGCCAGAGCAACGCTGTTTGTGCGCACATCGGTCGCTCCACGCTCACTCGCGTCCGTCCTTCGGCAGGAAGTGCCGCGGGCTCGCCCCGAATTTCGCGTGAGCCGGATCCGCACGCAATTGGAGATCAATCGGTCGCACACGGTGCGAGAGCGGCTGCTGGCGACGCTGACGTTGTTCTTCGCCATTGTGGCGCTGTTGCTCGCGGGCGTCGGCCTTTACGGTGTGCTGCACTACTCTGTCCTGCAACGGCGACGCGAAATCGGAATTCGCATCTCAGTGGGCGCACAAGCTGGCGGCATCGCGCGATTGGTGACCGCGGACGTGTTTTCCATGGTGCTTTTCGGATCAGCTGCGGGCGTCGGCCTAGGCATGATGTCTGTTCTCCTCATTGCGTCACTGTTCTACCAAGTAAAGGCCACTGACCTGCAGATGCTGGCAATTCCGGCACTGGCAATTCTCGCGGGAGCGCTACTGGCTGCATTACGGCCGATACTGCACGCGGTGCGAATTGACCCGGCTTCGATGCTGCGCGCCGAGTAAACACCTTCTTCCTGTAACCCAAGCTTGAGCACAGTGGTTTCTAGTTCCAAGTATTTTGGCGTTCCTCGAAAATTAGTTCTTTGTCGATCGGCAGCATATTTTTTCGATAATGATAAATGCCAACAAGGATCAAGACTGCCGGCAAGAAGAGCACTGGTGTGGCCCAACGAACATCTACAATCTGCATCTCGTATTCGGGAACATAGCTGGAGAGAATGATGGCTCCGAAGAGGTATGCCAGGACGATCAGGGGAGAGTGGCTCTGAAACGGAGGATAGCTGCAGGTGAAGGGCATCTTCCGGAGGTGGAGCATCGAAATTTCTATGACGAGAACCGAGGAGGAAACGACCACCAGCGTATGCACGAGTGCAATAAAGAGTCCCCATAGGTAGAACGAGCAAAGAAAGGTGAGGGGCGCAATCCAAGAGAGAGAGAGGGCGAGAAGGAGCCTTCTTACGGTTGATCGCGTTTCGGTGCTTCTGGGATCAATGTAAAACCGGAAAATCCAGTTGGCCTGAAGATTCAGAGGTATCTCGAAGCAAAAACGGATTCCGACGATCACGCAAAATGCGAGGATCAGAGGAACGGAAAGAACGTCAGCGGACAACGGAGAGTTTCCAACGCCTGCGAAGTGCAAAGACATGCCGGCCAGCATTCTTGCGCACGCCACGAGACCGATGGCCAGAGAGAAAAGAAACACTTGCTGGTGGACTTCACTGCGCCACAGCGTCTGAATGATAAAGCGGCCAAAAGCCTGTTGGGTCCGGGTTGCAAAAACGACCTTGTCGAAAATCTTGCCGGGAAATTCCAAGCGAAGATTACCGAGCCGCGGGAACAACGGAAGGTCGGCTGACTCTGGAATTTTCTGAAACCATCTGCGGAACCCCGTGAGATAGGCCAGCAAAGCGACGAGCGGCGTAGCAATCAGGGCGGCGACGGATCGCCGCGCCATTTCCTCGAAGAAAGGATCCGAAGCGCGCCCCCAAAGGCGCTGGGAGAGACCGAGAAACCAGACCGGAGGCAAAATACCGAGATAGCGGTGAGCCCGCGCTGCGCCGGTGGAAAGAAGATCCGGGACGGAAAGACTCGTGGCAACAAGGGCCAAGAGGAAGACGACAACGAAGAAGCGCACGACGGTCGACATGCGGCGCGAAATGCCGTATGGAAAAAGCGCCAAGAGGATGCCAGTGAGAGCAAAAACCAAGCAAAAGGCAAAACTACCGGCAGCGATTACAGTTGCTGCATGCCCGAAAAAGAAGCGCATGAATGTAGCGAGGTTACCCTGCGAGCCAAACACAACGACCGGAAACAGAATGATCGAGGCTGCGTTGACAACGATGGTATAGAGAGAAGCGAGCGTAGCAATCGCGGCAAAATTAGCAACGAAGATACTGCGCAGGGAGATCGGAAGATGAACGAGATTTGTAAAATCCCGACGGTCAGGAAAAATCGCGGCCCATTTCCAGAGGGTCGCAATCCCCGTAACCGCCATCGACAGCACGATGAAGAAGTATTCGTCGGGCACGGTCGCTTCAAAAGGATCGAAGGTCCCATCGCCTCGCAGGAAGCGGATTAGTGAGCCGTACTTTTCGAACAGCAAAAGAGAAATGAAGAGGCCGGGCATAGCCAAGAGAATCGCAGTGATTCCAATCCCGACATCAAGATCTTCCGCGCCAAGCTCGCTACTGGCATGGAACATGCGTCCGATGAACAAGTTCATGAGCGCGAAGAGCGGCCTCTTCGACGCCTCTGCCCCACTGGAAGGCAGCGAGTGGATCGGTTCTTTCAACGGGGAGCTACCATGACGTTCACGATGTCGTTGGCGATCTGGCTTGCATCCTTGTCCTCAACCAACTGCACGAAAGCCTGCTCGAGAGTAGCTTGGCCGATCTGGCTACGAACGTCGTCAGTTGAGCCATGGGCAATCATGCGGCCTTTGCGAATTACAATAAGCCGGGAACAAACCTTTTCAACCACTTCGAGGACATGGGAGCAATAGAAAATGAATTTGCCTTTACCGCTGAGAATTTGAATGAGATTTTTTACGACCATCGCAGACGTGACATCGAGACCCGAAAGCGGCTCATCCAGAATCAAGACGTCGGGATTGTCCATTAGCGCAGCGACCAGGAGGATGCGTTGGCGCATCCCTTTTGAATACGCGCTCATCTGGAGATGTTTGTAAGCGGCTAGCGCAAGCAATTCCAAGAGTTGATCAGCTTTTGTTGATCGAGCAGCTTCGGGCATTCCGCGGAGCGTTCCGACCATTTCAAGATACTCGCAACCGGTCAGATGGAGGTACAAGTTCGCTTCCTCGGGCACGTAGCCTAAATGTTTACGGTACGCCACGAGGTTCTGCTGAATATCTTGGCCATCGAAACGGACTTCTCCGTGAGTTGGCCGCAACAGCCCGATCAACATTTTTACAGTCGTGCTTTTACCAGAACCGTTCGGGCCGAGATATCCGAGAACACTTCCTGGAGCTATCTGGAAACTTACGTCCTGAACGGCGGGAACCGAACCGTAGAATTTTGTGAGTTGCAGGGCTTCCAGCATGAGACCCCCCAGGGCACACCCATACCCGTGCGACAGATTATTTAGACCCCGCCCGCGGTGGAATGTGCCCAGGACTGATGGAAAAAGAACCGGTCTAAAGACCGGCCACTACGACGGCAGAAGGATAAAAGCGGCGGCTTAACCCTTTGCGTCAGAGCAAGAAGCCGCCGCTACCAGTGAAACGAGATCTGAAGCGAGAGCTTTATGTTGGCTGGTCGTGGGAGCAGCAGGAGTCGTTGGCCAGTTTTGGGGGCTGGTAGGCGGCGGTTTGGTCGACAGTGTGGCCATTTTCGTAGCGGTCATGGTGACGGACCCAGGACATGGCGAAGGCGAGGGCATCTTCGTCGCGACCTTTTGGAGTGAGGTCGAGGAAGTTGTAGGCGCCGAGGAAAATGTCCAGGCCGCGGCCGTAGGTCGAATAGGTATGGAAGATTTCTCCAACTGCGTTCTCGTAAAAAACGCTGAGGCCGGGAGCTTCTTCGCTGGGAAACTCTCGCTCACCGTAGTTGTAGTTGACCTTACCTTTGGCCATTTCGTCTTTCGTAAACGAAACGTGATGGTCGTAATTGAAGTCGTTGCTGTTGGAGGAGACCCACTTGAAGTGCCAGCCCATGCGCTTCTTGAAGGCCTCGATTTGTGGGATTGGCGCGCGGGAAACCGCCGAGAACGAGACATCGCGAGCGTTGAGATGCACAAGGGTCCCGTCAAAATGGTCGCCGAGGAATGAGCAGCTGGGGCAACCTTCCTTCCAATCCGGGCCGAGCATAAAATGATAGACAATGAGCTGGGTGTGGCCGCGGAAAAGATCGGAAAGCGACTCCTTTCCGTTTGGACCGTCGAAGAGATAGTTCTTTTCCACTTTCACCCAAGGCAGTTCGCGGCGTTTTGCGCTGAGCGCGTCGCGCCGGCGAGTGAACTCTTTTTCCTCGGTGAGCAGATCCTTGCGAGCGGCGAGCCACTCGGATTGCGATACAACTTTCGGCTGGTCAGTCTTGCTCTTCTGTAATTGGGGTTGCATCTTCTTCTCCTTTTCTAGTTTTTGGAAGCAAAAACTGTTAGCGCTTACTTGTGAACGGCACAGGCGCAACCTGGCGAGTGATATCGACCGGTGGCCTCGACCATGCCACCCTTGCCATACATGTTGTGGGGCCGAGCCCAATCCGCGAGCGAGTGATGCGGTCCGTTTTCGTCGCGACCTTTCGGCATCAGATCGAAAAAGCGGTAAATTCCAAGGAACTCTTCGCCGCCGCGGCCAAAAGTCGAATAAGTGTGAAAGATCTGGCCGGAATCGTCCTTGTAGAAAATGCTGTCGCCTGAGAGATCTTCCATTCCGGGATTGCCCTGCTGATAGTTGTAGACCGCAGTTCCTGCGGCCATCTCTTCGGGTTTAAAGGAAACGTTGAAGTCATAGTTGAAATCATTGTTGTAGGAAGAGACCCAGGGGAAGTGCCAGTCCATGCGTTTGCGAACAGCTTCTATTTCGTGGATGGGCGCACGCGCTACGGCAGCGTAAGAGACGTCATGATTTTCGAGATGATCGAGGATACCTTCGACGTGGTCGACTTCGAGCGAGCACCCGACGCATTGCTGTTTCTGGCCGGGTCCCATCATGAAATGTTTGATGAAGAGCTGGCTGCGGCCATTGAAAAGTTGCGCGAGCGTGACTTTTCCTGAAGGGCCGTCAAAAACATACTGCTTTTCGACCTTGAGCCAGGGTAACGCACGCCGTTCGGCGTTGAGCGCATCACGCTGGCCCGTAAATTCCTTTTCTTTGATGAGCAATTGCTTGCGAGCGACCAGCCAGTCTGCCTGCGATACAACTTTTGGACTGCTTACCTGAGTTTTTTGAGGTTTGGCTTGCATCGTGCTCTCCATCTATTTGGATTTTTGAGGGCCGGCGTTGAACAAAATTAAGCAAATGGATTCTCGTCGGCGCTGGGTCCGTAAATCGAGGGCACGGGAACTTCGAGCATGCGCAGATAGACGGAGAGCTGTCCACGATGGTGGTAGAGATGATTCATGAGGATAGAGCGAAGAAACGCGATGCGGGGGATGGACATCAGAGTCTTTCCGTTTCTCGTGAGACTCCACATGGAGACGAGGCGAGCGTCGTCCATCTTCGCGAGCGTTTCCTTCGCGCTTGCGAGACTCTGAGAAAACGTATCCAGAACTTCCTGTCGATTCCTGGGCTCCGCCTGCGAAAAGCCAGGAGCTTCGAAGGTGTCAGGCACCGCCGCCGCAGTGACGCTAGCTGGCACGGAAGCAATGTGTAGGGCCAGCTGTCCCAGGGAAAAGGATTTCGCGTGGGGTTTCCACGTGAGTTTGTCGCCCGGGACACGCTCCAAGACGCGTTTGGTCGTCTGCGCTTCCTGGTCCATCTCCATCAAAATTGAATCTGCAAGTCTCATAAGTACCCCTTTCAGTGCGCGAGAGTTTTGGCCTTTCCGCAATTTCTGGAAAATCCAAGATGGAACCCTTTGCAATCAGCGATTTTCACGGCTTGAAGTCCGGGATTGGCCGGAAACTCTTTCCGCAAGGTAACGGTGCTGCTGCGCCGCGTGAACACGGGATTTTATCCGTTGTTTGAAGTTGTTGGATATTTCCCTGGTTTTGCTTTTTGAACGCAACTTGCCCGCGATAAGTGCCGTCAGGCCGCCAGAGGAGGTGACGCCGGCGGCGAGCATGGCCACGTTTGCGAGACAGAATGGGCACATGGCGTCCTCCTCTATTGGACGGAGGCCGATCGGGACTGGGGGGACTCGGCTTGCGATTTAATGCGGGACAGCATGTGCGACCAGCCAGTCGAAACGCCTTTACGTTGATCTTCGGTGAGCACACCGAGCGCACTGTGGCGGAAAGTGATGAGAGTGCCGCCCTGCTCTTCTGACAAGCGGTATTGGAGGTTGGAAAGGAATGGGGAAGAAGCAAACAACGGGCCGGTGATTTCGAGCAGCGTGGGCCGTTTGATGGCCTGAACGCTGCCCCAGAAATGGCCGTTGGAGTCGCCGAGGTCGCGGTACCATCTGCCACCGGGCCAGGGTTCCAGCTTCATCTGCAGGGACTTGCCTTCAGGAGTTTCGTTGTAGGGGCCGAGCTGATCGAGCAGCGATTCGAACGTTCTTTCGAGCGATGCCTTCACGCGGATTTCCTGCGTGATGTTCAGCATCAGATCTTCCATTGATTTGAGTTGTGAAGTCATGCTTCCTCCCTATTGGAAATATGGATTCCGTGAATTTACGCTCGGCCGTCCTTTTCCGCGCGTTCCTTGATTCTAAGCAGTTGGTGACTCCAAATCCGTTCGAATGTGCGGGTCCATTCATGTAACGGCCGTATGGCTGCGGCCTCTGTGCGGTAGAGCATGTTGCGACCGTCGCGGCGAACTGTGACGAGGCCAACGTCGCGGAGAACGCGCAGGTGCTTGGAAACGGAGGGCTGCTCAACTCCGAGGGCAGTGACGATGTCGCTAACCGGGCGTTCGTCAAGGGCCAGAAAGGAAAGGATTTCACGCCGACGGGGTTCGGCGATGGCGTTGAAGGCGTCGGAGGTGGTGGAGGCGCGAGCCATGCAAGGATAATATATACCCATATGGGCATATGTCAAGTGGACATTTTGTGGGGATCTCAGAGACGTGCGACGACGTGAGGAGTTGGGTGGCTAGCCACTCAGGACGAAAGGAGAGATTCTTGATTACGCAAGCCGATCGTTTCACGGACGGCAGCCGCAAAGAAACCCCATCCGCGTTAGTCGGAGTGTGCGGGCGAGGGTTGCGGAGAGCGTGGGACGGCGGCGTGACGGATGCGGGCTTGGAAGCGATCGAGGTAGAGATAGACGACCGGAGTGGTGAAGAGGGTGAGGAGTTGGCTGAGGACCAGGCCTCCGACGATTGCGATGCCGAGGGGACGGCGCAGTTCGGAGCCGACGCCAGTGCCGAGAGCGAGCGGGAGGGCCCCAAGGAGGGCGGCCATGGTGGTCATTAGAATCGGGCGGAAGCGCAGAAGGCAGGCCTGATAGATGGCATCTTCGGGGGACATTCCCTGCTGCATTTCGGCCTGCACAGCGAAATCGATCATCAAGATGGCATTTTTCTTGACGATGCCGATCAAGAGGATGATGCCGATGAGGGCAATCATCGAAAGTTCGGTTTTCGTCAGCATGAGAGCGAGGAGAGCGCCGACACCGGCAGAAGGCAAAGTGGAGAGAATGGTGATTGGGTGAATGTAGCTTTCATAGAGGATGCCGAGAATGATGTAAACAGCGGCGAGAGCGGTGATGATCAGGACGAGCATGGAGGACTGCGAGTCCTGAAAAGCCTGGGCAGTGCCCTGAAAGCCGCCGTGAACGGTGGGAGGCATGCCCAATTGCTGCTGGAGCTGGTGAATTTTTACGACGGCGTCGCCGAGGGCGAGGCCTTGGCCGAGGTTGAAGGACAGAGTGATGGACGGATAGAGACCCTGGTGATTGACAGAGAGCGAGGTATTTGAAGGTTCGTAGTGAGCGAAAGAGCTGAGCGGAATCACGGCGCCGGTGTTCGAGGGAACGTAGATGTGATGTAGCCCTTCAGGACCTTGCGTGTAATGGTTGGAGACCGCCAGTACAACGTGGTACTGATTCAGTCCTTTGTAAATGTTTGAGACCTGGCGCTGGCCGAAAGCGTCGCCGAGCGAGTTGTCGATGTCCGTCATATTGACACCGAGACGCGACGCGGTGTCTCGATCGATGACCAGCGAACTTTCGAGTCCCCGGACCTGCTGGTCGGTGTTGACATCGTAGATGCCTGGGAGCGTCTTCAGGCGATCCATCAAAATGGGTGCCCAGTGGTTGAGGTCTGAGAGATTTTCCGCCTGCAACGTGTATTGATACTGCGCCCCGCCGAAACGTCCGCCGATGGTGAGGTCCTGTACCGACTGCATAAAGAGAGTGGCGCCGGGAATCTTGGAAGTTTTCCCGCGGAGGCGCGCGATGACCTGATCGGA
>Ga0070707_100005735_pt1 | contig 11584 bp, 12 predicted proteins | sample KBSK5502metaG_FD_65468 | JGI IMG/M metagenome (GOLD analysis project Ga0070707, IMG submission 65468) | Corn, switchgrass and miscanthus rhizosphere microbial communities from Kellogg Biological Station, Michigan, USA - KBS K5-50-2 metaG | ecosystem: Host-associated > Plants > Roots >... | reverse complement strand
GCTCATGTGATGGCACCGGCGCCGGCGGGCCAGCGTCAGGTGAGCCCGTGCTCGTAGGCGTAGGCGACCGCCTGAGCCCGGTCGCGGACTCCGGTCTTGGCGAACAGGTGGTTGACGTGGCTTTTCACGGTGGTTTCGCTGACCGTCAGGCGCTGCGCGATCTCGGCGTTCGACAGCCCGTGGGCGATCAGCGCGAGCACCTCAGCTTCGCGCGTGGTGAGGCCGTCGGGCAGCTGCGGCGCGGGCCCGGCGCCCGGGCCCGCGGTGATGGCGTCCAGAACGTGCTGCTGGACGGCGGGGTCGATGGCGGCCTGCCCCCGGGTCACTCGCTGCAGCGCGTCCCGGATCTCGCCGGCGCCGACGTCTTTGGTCAGGTAGCCGCGGGCACCGGCGCGCAGGGCGTCGATGACCGAGCGGTCATCGGCGTAGGTGGTGAGCACGAGGACTTTGATCCTGGCATCGTGCTCGCGCAGCCGGCGGGTGGCCTCGACGCCGTCGCAATGAGGCATGCGGAGGTCCATCAGCACGACATCGGGGCGGAGCTTGAGCGCCAGGGCGAGGGCCTCGTTGCCGTCGGCGGCCATGCCCACGACCTCGACGCCCACTAGCAGCCCGAGGAGGGTGCCCAGTCCCTCACGGACCACGCGCTGATCATCGGCCACCAGGACGCGGATGTCTCCGGTCATGCCGGCACCCAGAGCCCGACCAGGAACCCGTCACCGGTGGGCCCCGCGGTCAGCGTTCCGCCGAGCAATTCGGCCCGTTCTCTCATCCCGGTCAGCCCGTAGCCGGTGCCATCGCCCGCGGCGGGCAGGACGCTGCCGAAGTCCTCGATGGTCAGCCTGGTGCCGGCGGGCTCGTAGGCAAGGCGGATCTCGACCCGGTCCGCGCGGGCGTGCTTGCGGACGTTGGTCAGCGCTTCCTGCGCGACCCGGTAAAAGGTCAGCCGTCCGTCGGTGCCCAGGTCGCGCTCGTCGCCGGTCACGCTGACCTGGCAGGCCACGCCGGTGTCGGCCGCGAACCCGGCGGCCAGGTCCGCGAGCCGGTGGGGACCGGGCAGCGCGTCCCCGTGCAGCATGCCAATGGCGCGCCGCGCCTCTTCCAGGCCGGTCTTGGCCAGCCGGTGGGCCCGGTCGATCGCGTCGCTGACCTGCGCGCCCGCTGCGCCCTGGTCGGTGAGGAGCCTGGCTCCCTCCAGGTTCAGCACCAGCCCGGATAGCGAGTGCGCGAGCACGTCGTGCATCTCGCGGGCGAGGCGCTGGCGCTCGGCGAGCGTGGCGGCCTGGGCCTGCGCGGCCCGGGTCTGCTCAAGCTCGGCGAGCAGGAGTCCTGCTCTCTCGTTGCTCTCCCTGAGCCGCCGGGCGAACACCGACAGGAAATAGACGGCCAGTATCCCGAAGTCGTTCAAGATGATGCCCGCGACCGGCGTTCGCCCGTTGGACACCCATGCTGCCGACACCGCAGCGACGGCGGCGCCCGCGACCACGCCGCTCAGCGGAAGCGGCAGTGCCAGGGCGGCCAGGCCGACCGCAGGGAACACGCCGAGGAATGCGGCGCCGTTGGCCTGCAGGCCGATCAGCGCGGCCGCGCTGCCCACGGCGACGAGCACCGCGGGCAGCAGCGCCGCGGGCCGGGCCTCCGCCAGCCACATCGCGGCGATCGTGGCACCGGCGTAGGCGAGGAGCGCGGCCGCGGCCGCGAGCGCCTCGCCGTGGCCGCCCGGGGCAGGCCGGGCCTGAAACGAGGTGACCACCACGAACCCGATCGCGGCCACGGCGAGCAGCCGGATCGGCAGGTAGGCGGCGCGCTCGCGGCCCCGCGCCCGGTCAAGCTCGGACAGGCCGGCCAAGGGGGCTGCCCCTGAGTTCACCCCTCAACGGTACGGCGGCATCTCCCGGCCGTCTCGCACCGTCGCGGATGTGGGGATGCGCGCCCGGGCGGCCTCCACCCACGGGTGGAGGCTGAGCCACCCACGGTTCAGCTCGCGGGGAGCCGCGGATCCACCGCCGCGCCGAAGATTTCGTGGCCGTCCGGGCCCAGGCTTGAGGGCGCGAGTCGGCCCGGCCTGAGGAGCGGCATGGACAGCATCAGCGAGCAACACCGCGCAGGCGCGGCAGGCACCCGTTCCGGCCACGGTGAGGCGGTGGTTACCGTTCGCGGCCTCGTGAAGCGCTACGGCGGGCACGAGGCCGTGGCGGGCGTCGACCTCGACGTGCGGCGCGGGGAGATCTTCGCCTTCCTCGGCCCGAACGGCGCGGGCAAGACGACGACGGTGGAGATCCTCGAAGGCTTCCGGCATCGCACCGCCGGCGAGATCTCCGTCCTGGGCGAGGACCCGGCCACGGCGGGCGGGGCCTGGCGCGACCGGGTGGGCGTCGTCCTGCAGGAGTCGGAGCCCGAGCCGGGCCTGTCGGTGCGCGAGTGCCTTGAGTTGTATGCGGGCTTCTACCGGGCACCCCGGGACATCGGCGAGACCATCGCGCTGGTCGGCCTGTCCGCGCGGGCGGGCACGCTCGCATCGCGGCTGTCCGGTGGCCAGCGGCGGCGGCTCGACGTCGCGATGGCACTGATCGGCGACCCCGAGCTCATCTTCCTTGACGAGCCGACCACGGGGTTCGACCCGTCCGCCCGCCGGGCCGCCTGGGAGGTGGTTGCCGGGCTGCGGGAACTCGGCAAGACGATCTTCCTCACCACCCATTACATGGACGAGGCGGAGTACCTGGCCGACCGGATCGCCGTGCTCTCCGCGGGGCGCGTCGTGGCGCTCGGCACCCCGCGGACGCTGGGCGGGCGCGATCACATGGCCACCGCGATCAGCTTTACCCTGCCGGCCGGCCACGCGGCCACTGACCTGCCGGCGGGGCTCCGCCCGCTCGCCGAGCCGGGGCCGGGCGGGCTGACCGTGCTGCATAGCGAGAGCCCGCTCGTGCACGTCCAGATGCTCGCCGACTGGGCGCTCGGCCGCGGTTTCGATGTTCCCGACCTCGATGTTCACCGCCCGACCCTGGAAGAGGTCTACCTCTCCCTGACCGGCTCGGCCAGCACGAAGGGCTCTCAATGATCCGCATGGCACTGCACCAGTTCAGCTACGACTTGCGCGCCTTCATCCGGAACCGCCAGGCGCAGTTCTTCACGCTCGCCCTGCCGGTGCTGTTCCTTGTGATCCTCGACTCGCTGTTCGGCGGCGGCAGCCACACCACATCCGTGACGGGCGGGCACATCAAAACGTCGGTGGCGTACGTGCCCGGCATCATCGCCCTGGGGATCATCGCGGCGTCCTTCGGCAACCTGGTGGCCTCGGTGACCGCGCAGCGGGAGCGCGGAGTCCTGAAGCGGCGCCGGGCCACACCGGTCCCGGCCAGCGCCATCATCGCCGGCCGGGTGCTCACGGCCGTCGTCATCGCCGCCGTGATGTCGGGGGTGCTGCTGGGCATCGGCTGGGCCGCCTACGGCGCCAGTCTTCCCGGGCGCACCGCCCTGGCGCTCGCGGTCACGGTGGTAGTCGGGGCCGCCTCGTTCTGCTGCCTTGGGTACGCGCTCACCTCGCTGATCCACAACGAGGACGCCGCGCTGCCGGCCACCCAGGCGATCCTGCTGCCGCTCTACTTCATCTCCGGCGTGTTCGTCTCGGTCTCGATCCTGCCGCACTGGCTGGCCGGCGTGGGAGAGGCATTCCCCGTCCGGCACCTGGCGGACGCGCTGCTCGTCGCCTACAACCCGCACACCGCGGGGGCTGGTTTCGCTGGCCAGGATCTGCTGATCGTGGCCGCATGGGGGGCCGCCGGGCTGCTGGTGGCTCTGCGCACATTCAGCTGGCTGCCGGTCGGGCGTTAGCGGCAGCCGTCCACGATCGAGAGGAGGAGGACCATGGCCACAGAAACCGAAACCCAGACCGGGCGATGCGCCACCCACGGCACGGTCCAGGCCACCCGCGAAATCCCCAAGATGGGATTCCCGTTCATCGTCTATGCCGTCTTGCGGTCCAGGGCCAAGCGCAAGCCGTTTCTCTGCCCGGAGTGCGGAGAGGCGGTCGAGGCCGGCTGAGCCGGGCCGGGGCGCCCGCGGCGAGCACCGCGGGCGCCCCGGCACAGGGGGACTCAGCTAGCGCCGGCCAGCGCCGCGGCCGTATGACGGCCCCGGCCGCCCGGCAGCCAGGCCAGCCAGCGGGGCAGGTACCAGCACCGCTCGCCGAGCAGGGCCATGACCGCGGGCATGAGCACCCCGCGCACCACGGTGGCGTCGATCAGGATCGCCGAGGCCATGCCCACGCCGAACATCTTGAACTCGATCACCGAGAGCGTGGCGAAGATGGCGAACACCGACACCATGATCACCGCCGCACTGGTCACCACGCCCGCGCTCGCGCCGATCCCGCGGGTGATCGCGTCGGCGTCCGGGATTCCCCGGGACCGGAGCTCACGGATCCTGCTGAGGATGAAGACCTGGTAGTCCATGCTCAGCCCGAACAGGATCACGAACATGAACAACGGGAAGTACGAGGCGATCGCGCCGTACGGGGTGAAGCCCAGCAGGCCATGCAGGTAGCCGTCCTGGAAGACAAGCGTCAGCACCCCGTAGGCGACGCCGACCGAGAGCAGGTTCAGCGCGATCGCCATGAGCGGGATCGCAACCGACCGGAACGTGACCATCAGCAGCACGAAGGCGAGGCCCAGCACGAAGGCGAACACCAGCGGCGCCCGGCTGTCCAGTTGGGCGGTCAGGTCGTGGTTGGCCGCCGTCGTGCCTGCTACCGCGTAACTGACGCCGCTGACCCGGCCGAACGTGGCGGGCAGCACCTGGTCGCGCAGCGTGGCGAGGGCACGGTCCGAGGTGGCGTCCGTGCCGGCCCCGGCGAGCGGAACCGAGACCACGAGAACCTGACCGTGGCCGAGCAGCGTGGCGGTCACAGGTTCGTGCAGTGCCGGGCTCGTCGCGGCCAGCCGCGTCACGGCGGCGACCGCGTGCCGGACCGCAGGCCCGGACAGGTCTTGCCCGGTGACGACCACCTCGGCGGGAGCGGGACCGCCGGGAAACGCCCGCTGGGTGGCGAGAAGGTTCTGCACCACGGGAACGGTCGCCGGCAGGTCCTGGTAGCTGGCGTTGGACAGCCGCATGCCGAACGCGGGCAGGGCCAGCGCGGTGAGTGCCACCGCCGCGGCACCGCCTAGCAGAAGCGGCTTCGCCACCACCCGGCGCGCCAGCGCCTCCCATAGCCGTGAGCGGCGGGCCGCGGTGCGGCGGCGGCCAAGGAACGGGATCTTGCCCCGGTCCACCCAGGGGCCGAGCAGCGACAGGGCCGCCGGGAGGGCCGTCAGCGACCCCAGCACCGCCACCCCGACCACCAGGATCGTGCCCACCGCCAGCCCGGAGAAGACGTCGACCCCGGTCAGGAACAACCCGGCCAGCGAGATCATGACGGTGAGGCCGGACACCACGATCGCACGCCCCGAGGTGGCCGCCGCCCTCCGCACCGCCTCGCCCGCTCCGCGGCCCGCCGCGCGCTCCTCACGCTCACGGCGCAGGTAGAACAGCGAGTAGTCGACGCCCACGGCCATCCCGACGAGCAGCACGATCGATGAGGTGGCCTGGCCGACCGGCAGCCAGCGGCTGGGGATGGCGAGCAGGGAGATGGCGGTCGCGACCGCCGTCCCGGCGAGCAACAACGGGATGCCCGCCGCGATCAGCGCCCCGAACACCCCGAGCAGGAGTACCAGCGTTATTGGGACCGAGGTCACCCCGGCGCGCCGGAAGTCCGCGCTGAAGATGCTGTTGGTGGCGCGTGCGACGCTCGCCTGACCCGATTCCGCTATTCGCAGACCGGGGTGACGGGCCGCCGTCGCGGCCACGGCGCGTTCCGCGGCGCCGACCGTCTGGTCGGCGTTGTCCGGGTTGCCGGCGACGGTGAACGTGACCAAGGCGGAGCGGCCGTCGTGCGAGATCATCCCGTGACCGCCGGGAGCGATGGCGGCGCCGCGGCCGGGCGCCAGCGGCGACCGGACGTCGCGGGCGACCTTCGGCATGCCGCGGAGCGCCGCGGCCACCTGGCCGATGGCCTGCCGGATCTCCGGGTCCCCCGCGACCGTCCGGCCCCCTGTCCGCGCCTGGACCAGGATGGTCTCCGTGGGCCCCTGGATGACGCCGGGCCTCGCCAGCACCCGTTCGGCCTGGCCGGCCTGGCCGGGGTCGTAGCTGTTCAGGTTCTTGGTGCCGAGCACGTTGCCGATCACCACGGCGCCTGCGACGAGGAGCAGCCAGCCGAGCAGCGCCGTTTTGCGGTGCCGGGCGCTCCAGCCCGCGATCCGCTCCACCACGGGGGCGCGGGTGCGGCGCGGCGGCGGGTTGCTGCTTTTCTCGGCGAGGAGGAGGGCGGATGGTTGGTCCATGGGAAGCCTCACTGGGTTCGTGGCCGTCGTTCCGTGCGCTGAAAGCGTCGGTCACGGAGCGCCGTCGGCGGCATCCGGCAGGCCGCCGAATCGCGGGTGGGGCTACCCCCCGCCCGGACCGGGAGGACAGCGGGATAGGAGCCGCGCCGTGGCTCGCCTAGGGTCAGAGGGCGAGGCCTGCCAGGGACGCCCGGCAGGCCAGGCCCGTGACGCGGGACGGGCGAGCTCACATGCGAGGAGGAGCCGTGGCCGAACGCGCAGCCGGGACCGGTGCCGGTGGTGCCGCCGGGCTGCTCGAGGCGGTGACCTGGATCCTGTCCCCGACGACCTGGCTGGCCCTCATCCACGTCCTCGCGGGACTGATCACCGGCCTGGTGGCCTTCGTGGTGATCGTGATCGGCATCCCGCTCGGCGTCGGCCTGCTGCCCGTCCTGGGCATCGGCGCCGCGATCCTCATCGCGACCTTCTGGTTCAGCCGGCAGTTCGCCCGCGCCGAGCGGGCCAGGTTCGCCCTTCTGCTGGGCGAGCACATCCCCGCTCCGCCGCCCGCGCCGGCCGCAGCGAGGGCATGGCGCAGGATGTGGCTCGCCGTCGCAGGGCCGGCGGCGTGGCGGAACCTCGGCTATGCACTGCTCCGGCTTCCGCTTAGCGCACTGGAGGCGGTGCCGGTCGTCGCCGTGTGGTCCGCTGCCCTGGTCCTGGTCACCCTGCCGGCCTATAGCGCCGCCCTGCCCGGCGGCGCCGCCCACCTGGGCGGGTTCCGGCTCGATGGGTTCTGGTGGCTGGCCCTTGCCGTGCTCACCGGGGCGCTGCTGTTGCTCGCGGCCCCGGTCCTCACCCGTGCCCTGGCGGTGGCTGACGCGTCGGTCGGCCGCCGGCTGATCGGGTTCGGTGGCACGGCCGAGCTGACCGCCAGGATCGGGGAGCTGGAGACCAGCCGGGCCCGCGTGCTGGACGCGGCCGAGGCGGAACGCATGCGCATCGAACGGGACCTACACGATGGCGCGCAACAGCGCCTGGTGTCCCTGGCGATGGAGCTCGGCCGGGCCAAGGCGAGGTTCACCACGGACCCGGAGGGGGCCGCCGCCATCGTCGGGCAGGCTCACGAACAGGCCAAGGAGGCGCTGGCGGAGCTGCGGAACCTGGTCCGCGGCGTGCACCCGCCGGTGCTCACCGACCGCGGCCTGGACGCCGCCCTGTCCGGCCTGGCCGCGCTGTCCCCGGTGCCGGTCACGGTGCGGGTCGACCTGCCCGTGCGGCCGCCCGCGGCCATCGAGGCGATCGCCTACTTCGTCGTCGCCGAGGCCCTCACCAACGTCGCCAAGCACGCGGACGCGCGCCATGCCGAGGTCACCGTGCGGCGCGCCGGTGACGTGCTCACCGTGGTGATCTTCGACGACGGCGCCGGCGGGGCGGATCCGGGCGGGCAGGGCCTGACCGGCCTGGCCGCCCGGGTCATCGGCGTGGACGGGCAGCTCCGCGTGACAAGTCCCGCGGGAGGTCCTACGTCGCTAGAGGTGGTGCTGCCGTGCGGGTCGTGATCGCGGAGGACTCCGTGCTGCTGCGCGAGGGCCTGACCAGGCTGCTCGCGGAGGCGGGCCACGAGGTGGTGGCGGCCGCCGGGCAGGCGGAGGAGTTCCTCCGGCAGGTCGGGGACCACCGGCCGGACGTGGTGGTCGTCGATGTGCGCATGCCGCCGACTTTCACCGACGAGGGGCTGCGTGCCGCGCTGGTGGTGCGCAGCACCTGGCCGGAGATCGGGGTCCTCGTCCTGTCCCAGTACGTGGAGGAGCGGTACGCCACCGAGTTGCTGTCCGACCGGCCGCAGGGCGTTGGTTACCTGCTCAAGGACAGGGTCGCCGACCTGACCGAGTTCCTCGACGCGCTGGACCGGGTGGCGGCGCAGGGCAGCGCCCTCGACCCAGAGGTTGTCGCGCAGTTGCTCGCGCGCAGCCGTCATCCCCTCGCCGCGCTCACCCCACGGGAACGGGACGTGCTTGCGCTGATGGCCGAGGGCCGGTCCAACGTGGCCATCGCCGCGGAGCTCGTGGTCAGCGAGGGCGCCGTGGAGAAGCACATCAACAGCATCTTCGCCAAACTCGGCCTGGCCCCCGCCGATCGCGACCACCGGCGGGTCCTCGCCGTGCTGCGCTACCTGGGAGCCGATGGGACATGACCAAGCGCTTGCCCATGACCGCGGGACGCCTGGTGGCCCTCCTCATCGGGGTGCCGATTGCCCTGTTCATCATTGGAATGACCGGGCTCAACGGGGTCGCCTACGCCGGGCAGGGCAGCTACCCGGTGCGGCTGGCGCTGCCCGTGCAAGGGCACACGGTCAGCGTCTCGGTGGATTCGGGGAGCCTGTCTGCCAGCCAGGCGGGCGATCGGCTCCGGCTGACGGGCACGGCCCAATACTCGCTTGTCCGCTCCACGGTGACCTGGCACACCACCCCGTCCGGGGACACGGTGTCCTCGCGCTGCCATTTCTTCGTAGGCGTGTGTTCCTTCAGCTACCGGGTCGTCCTGCCCGCCGGCGTGCAGGTGTTCCTCTCCAACGGGTCGGGTGACGTCATCGCCACGGGGCTGACCAGCGCAGACGTGACTGCCTCCAGCAACTCGGGGAACATCACCCTCACGTTCACCAAGATCCCTGACCGGGTCCGGGTCAGTGACCAGTTTGGCGACGTCACTCTGGTGCTGCCGCCTGGCGGGACGGCCTACCGGGTCAGCGCGCGCTCTACCTTTGGCGGAACTTCGATCGGCGTGCCGACGGATCCGTCATCCCGGCACGTGATCACCGTGGCCGACGCGTCCGGTGACATCTCGATCAGCAACTGACCGGGTTCCGCGGCCTACAGGTCGGCGAAGGCGTCCTCCAGGATCGACAGTCCCTCTTCGAGCAGGTCCTCGCCGATGACCAGCGGCGGCAGGAAGCGCAGCACGTTGCCAAACGTCCCGCAGGTCAGGACCATCAGCCCGGCGGAGTGGCAGGCCTTCGCCACCCGCTGCGTGTCGGCCGGCTCCGGCTTCAGGGTGCCCGGCTGCGCCAGTTCGATCGCGATCATCGCCCCGCGCCCGCGCACGTCCGCGATGACCGGGTAGGCCTCGGCCAGCTTGCGCAGCCGGGGGAGCATGATCTCGCCGATCCGCCGGGCCCGCGCGGCCAGGTTCTCCTCCTCCATCGTCTCGATCGCGCCGAGCGCGGCGGCGCACGCGACCGGGTTCCCGCCGTAGGTTCCGCCGAGGCCGCCCAGGTGCACGGTGTCCATTACCTCCGCCCGGCCGGTGACGCCGGCCAGCGGCAGTCCGCCGGCGATCCCCTTGGCCGTGGTGACCATGTCGGGCACGACGCCCTCGTGGTCGCAGGCGAACCAGTCGCCGGTGCGGCAGAACCCAGTCTGGATCTCGTCGGCGATGAGCAGGATGCCGTGCTCCGCGCAGAACTCGGCCAGCCCGGGGAGGAAGCCGTCGGGCGGGACGATGAACCCGCCCTCGCCCTGGATGGGCTCGATGATCACCGCGGCGACGTTGTCCTCGCCCACCGCGGTATGGATGAGCCCGGTGATGACGCCGAGAGCCCCGGCCGCGCACCGGGCCGGCCCGCCGGGCCAGCGCAGCGGGTAGGCCATGGGCACCCGGTAGATCTCCCCGGCGAACGGGCCGAACTTGTCCTTGTAGGGCATGTTCTTGGCGGTCAGCGCCATGGTGAGGTTGGTGCGCCCGTGATAGGCGTGGTCGAACGCCACGATGGCCTGGCGCCTGGTGGCGTGGCGGGCGATCTTGACCGCGTTCTCCACCGCCTCCGCGCCGGAGTTGAACAGCGCCGAGCGCTTGTCGTGATCGCCGGGGGTGTGCTCGGCGAGTTTCTCGCACACGGCCACGTACCCCTCGTACGGCGTGACCATGAAGCAGGTGTGGGTGAACTGCCCCGCCTGGTACTGGACCCGTTCGGCCAGCCTGGGCGCGCTGTTGCCCACCGAGGTCACCGCGATGCCTGAGCCGAAGTCGATGAGGGAGTTGCCGTCGGCGTCCACAAGCACGCCGCCCCCGGCGGCGGTGATGAACACCGGCAGCACGTGGCTGACGCCGCGGGCCACGGCGGCCTGGCGCCGGGCGAGCAGGGCGCGCGACGCGGGCCCTGGGATCTCGGTGACGAGCCGGCGCTCCTGCGGAAGCCCAGGCCCGCCGGCTGGTGCTGATGGCATGGTCATGCTTCCGACGATAGGGCAAATGGCCTCGATCATGCGTTACGGATCCGCCGTGGTGCCCGCCGTGCCATGGCGCACGGGTCCCGGGCACAGCGGGCGGGGCCGGGCCTGGTTCACTGAGGCGGCACCTTTGTGGTGGACGCCAAGAGGCGCCCGGCGGAATCGAACAGTCGCATGCGGGTCACCTGGCAGCCGGGCGGAACGGCGAACGCGACGTACGCCCGCCCGGCCACGTTGACTGGCGTTACGGTCAGGGCTGGCGCCGCGGAAAGGGTGACGATGACCTTGGCGGCGCGCGGGCTGACCAGTCCCGCGTACCCGGAAAGCCCGCCGATCCCGTCGGGGAACGGCACCGGGCCCAGCGCTGCGACCGAGGGCGGCAGCGCTACGGGCAGGCACTGCTGGTCCCGCCCCGCGGTGCCCTCGGCCCGCGCCCGCACGATGTAGCACTGGCCGGCCAGGCCCAGCCCTTCCATGATCGTCCAGTACGCGCCGTTGGTCGTGCCTGGCCGATGAGGCCGCTGGTGCCTGCCCGGAGGTCCGCCCGCGACCCATCGAAGTTCGTCCAGAGGCCTGCCGGGGAACCTCCCCCTGGCCCGCTGGACGCGAAGAACTGCTCGTTGCTCGTACCGGAGATCAGCTGGGTGACGGCGCGCCTGGAGTCGGCAAAGAGAAACCCGGCGAGGTGGAAACGCTGGCCGCAGGCTGACACCCAGACCGGGCGCACCGCCAGCCATGTGCCGTTGAGGAACGTGGCGGTCAGCTTGGTCGCCCGGGGTGGCAGCTGGGTGAAAACCGCGCTGACGCCGGGGATGCCGGGGATCATGGTGAGGAACGCGGGGTTGCCGAAGGTCGGAGGCGCGTAGGACGGAGCCGGGTCGTCGGCCCGGCGCACCCGCCACCACGCGGCGTAGGCGCTGGCCAGCGCGGTCTGCGCGAGATCCTCGGCGAGCCACCGGTCCCCGGTCAGGCCGAACGCCAGCCGGACGAGCC
>Ga0070707_100005733_pt1 | contig 11586 bp, 10 predicted proteins | sample KBSK5502metaG_FD_65468 | JGI IMG/M metagenome (GOLD analysis project Ga0070707, IMG submission 65468) | Corn, switchgrass and miscanthus rhizosphere microbial communities from Kellogg Biological Station, Michigan, USA - KBS K5-50-2 metaG | ecosystem: Host-associated > Plants > Roots >... | reverse complement strand
CCGTAGTGGATTCGCGAGACCACGGTGCCTTCTGGGATGCCCAGGAGGTCGGCGATCTCGCCGGGCCGCATGTCGAGGTAGAAGTGCATCGCCAGCGCCATTCGATGCTCGACGCTGAGATGGCGCAGGCCTCGCTCGAGCTCGTCGCGCCGCGCGACCGCGTCGACGTCATCGATTGCCGCGGCCTGGTCGGAGAGATCCATGATGGCAACCGGGCGCCGCTGCCGCCGGCGCTGCTCGTCGCGGCAGGCGTTCAGGAGCAGCCGATAGAGCCACGCGTCCCAGCGCGATGCGTCGCGGAGCGTACGGAGGTCTCGCCAGGCATGCAGGAGCGCCTCCTGCACAGCGTCTTCGGCCGCTGCATGATCGCGGAGGACGCGTGCGGCGAGCGCGAACAGCCGATCGATCGAGGCAGCCGCGAGCCGCTCGAACGCCGCGTGGTCGCCCAGTCGCGCCCGGTGGACGAGATCGGTCGTCATGCCTCGCCTTGACGGTGGCGATGACCTGCAGAGTGCGCGGCGAGTATGGCGTCGGCGGGTACCGGCATCTCGAGCGGCATGACGTTGCGATCGGCCGAATCCATCAATCTCGTACCATCCCGGCGATGTTCGAACGGACGGCGCTGGCCGACGGCCCGCGGGTGATCTCGACGCGCCTGGCCGGCGCGCGGTCGGTGTCGGTGGCGGCCTTCGTCGGGGCCGGCTCGAGGCTCGAGACGCGCGAGCAGGCGGGCATGGCCCACTTCCTCGAGCACCTGACGTTCAAGGGAACCGCGGCATTCCCGTCGACCCGCACGCTCAGCGAGGCGATCGAAGGCGTGGGTGGCTCGTTCAACGCGGCGACCGATCGCGAGGCGACCGTGTACTGGGTGCGTGTGCCGCGCCGCGAGACCGAGCGTGCGATGACTGTCCTCGGCGAGCTGATCTGCCGGCCCAACCTCGACGTCGCCGAGATCGATCGCGAGCGCGAGGTCATCGTCGAGGAGATCCGCGGCTACCTCGACGACCCGGCGGAGTACGGGCAGATCCTGTTCCAGCAGGCGATGTTCGGTCCCGGGGCACTTGGTCGCGAGATCTGCGGCGAGGAGTCCGATGTCCGCGGCCTGCCGGCCGACGGGATCCGCGCCTTCTGGTCGACGACGTACCGGCCCGCGAATGCCGTGGTCGCGGTCGCGGGTGACCTCGGGCACGACGAAGCGGTCGACCTCGCCTCGAGCACCTTCGGTCGGGGCAACGGCGTGGTGCATGGCTTCGAACCGGCGCCCGCCCTTCCCGCCGGCGAGCGCGTGCTGACCGGCCGCCGCGACACGACCCAGGCCCAGATCTGCCTCGGCGTCCCGGCGCTGCAGCGCGACCATCCGGACGCATGGGCGCTCGCCGTGCTGAACGTGCTGCTCGGTGACGGCATGAGCAGCCGGCTGTTCCTGGCGCTGGTCGATCGCGACGCGCTCGCCTATGACGTGGGCTCGGGCATCGTCGAGTACGCCGACGCCGGGGCGCTCCAGATCACCGCCGGTGTCGATCCGGGCCGAGTGGGCCGGGCGCTCGACGGGATCCTGCGTGAGCTCGTGTCGCTCCGCGACCAGACCGTCGCGGAGGACGAGCTGAACAAGGCCAAGGCGTACCTCTCCGGGGGCCTCGAGCTGCGGATGGAGGAGACGCGCCACCTCGCCGCCTGGATCGGGGGCCAGGAAGCGTTGCACGACCGCGTGCTCACCATCGACGAGGCGCTCGCGGCGATCGCGCGCGTCACCGCCGCCGACGTGACGCGCCTGGCCCGTCAGCTCTTCCGCAACGAGGCACTGCGCATGGCCGTGGTCGCGCCCGGCCGATCGCTGCGCGGCCTCGACAAGCACCTGCAGCTGCCCGCATGACGCTCACGTCTGCGAGCGACCCCGCCCGCCTCGCCGACCTGCGCATGGCCCGCCTCCACCTGCGCATGGGCCAGCTGACCCTGGCGCGCGCGGAGCTCGAGGACCTGTATCGTCGCGACGCCCTGGACGTGATCGGGCTGGCGATCCTGGCCGAAGCGCGCTGGCGAACCGGTGAGGGCCCGGCGGCCGCCGCTGCCGCGCTGTCGCACCTCGAGTCGGGGGGCTCGGATGACGTCGCGCTGTGCATCGCCGCGGAGGCGCTTGCCGCCGAGGGCCGGCCGGCGGACGCGCGAGCATTGATGGACCGCCTGCCCGCCTCCGACGCGGCCACGCTCGACGCACTGTTCGCCGGGATGCCGCGGCGCGCGTTCTGGCCGGCCGGTCCGGTCGATCGCAGCGACATCGACGAGCTCCGGCGCGAGACGGACGCCCGTGCTGCTGCCGGCCGGCGAGGCGGAGCGCGACCCATCCCCGCCGCGACGTCAGAGGGCCCCAGCGAGGTCTACCAGTCGGCGGCGGGGGCCGTGTCCGCGTCCGGGCAGGCCGGGTCGCCGCTCGGCGCGCCACCCACCGACCGCCGCGCGATCCCCGGCCCGCGCGAAGTGCTCGAGGCGACCGCGGCGGGGGCGTGGGGTCCCGGCGGGCGTCCGTCGACTCCCGGTGCGGGCGCCGCGGGCAGGCCCGTGCGAGGGACTGAGCGTCGGGTGAAGGGCCAGATGGACCCGGCGACCGAGCTGGCGAGGGCGCGCGACGAGCTCAGCGCGAAGCCCGAGCGGGCGATCCTTCGCCTGTCGCTGGTGTTGCGGCACGACCCGACCTATGCCCCTGCCGTCCTCGACATCCTGCACCTGCGACGCGAACCCAGCGCGGCCCTTGTCCGCGGCGACGCCCAGCGCCTGTTGGGCCGGCACATGGAAGCCGAGGCTGCCTTCGATGCGGCCGCGGAGAGCCTAGAGGGCTCCTGACACCTGCCTCGGCGCCCAGCGCACGAGCCAGATGCCGACGCCCACCATCCAGATCAAGCCGAACACGATGCCGAAACCGATGAGGTTCGCGGCAGCGGTGAGCGCGGCGAGGCCGATGCTCGAAACAGACGTGCGCGACGAGATCGCGTCGGACGAACGAAGCGCCAGCGCCGTGGCCACGATCGTCAGCGACAGGCTCCAGACAGCGAGTGCCTGGAAGTGGTAGCCGGCGGTCGCACCGGTGAGGACGGTAAGCGCGGCGGGATCGTCGAAGGCCTTGTAGAAGCCATACGTCGAAGCCGCGGTCGACGCCAGCGCCGCACCCGCTGCGAACAACACGAAGAAGGAAACCGCGCCGTAGCCGGCCATGCGCGTCCAGATCCCATCGGAAGGCAGCAGCCCGGCAAGGGCTGAGAACATTCCGAGGAACAGGATGAGACCGGGGAAAAGCAGAACGTAGGCGCCGAGCTCCAGTGGACCTTCCCGCGATCGGGCCCATGCCGCCCACGAGGCCGCCTCGGCGTCCTGGTCTGGAACGCCCGAGCCGGTCGTGGACAGATAGAGGCCTCCAAGGATGAGGACGGCGCCCACCACGCCGGCAATGCCTGCTGACCTCATGACCAGTGAGGATCGCATCACGCACCTCCTCCGCTGATTGTCTGCCGCGGCGGCCGCTCCCGCTGCGGTCGTCAGCAGCCCCGATCTCTGCGCCCGGGGGTGGGCCTCCGGGCGCAAAGCCATTCGAGCGAGAGGCGCTATTGCGTTCGGGCGAAATAGACGTCCGAGTTGAGGCAATCGGTCGTGTCGTCGCCGGCCACCAGGTCGGTGCAGCGCGTGTAGACGACGTTGAGCCGACCGGCGGGATCGAACCCGACCTCGAAGAAGTCGCCGAAGTTGAAGTCGCCCGGCGGCGCCGTTTCGACCGCGTCCACCAGCGCGTACGTGAACGCGCTGCCGAACTTCGGCGCGATGCCGGCGTAGACATGCCAGTTGCCGTCAATCGTGGCGTGGGTCTCGTAGCCGATGCCGATGGTCTTGCCGTCGGGCGCGACGTCGACCCAGCTGTAGCGGATGAGGCCCGCATTGGCCGGCGTCACATCCTGCTTCGCCCATGTCTTCCCGTGGTCGGTCGAGTGGTACAGATGCAGCCTCGAGTCGATTTTGATCCGGTCGCCCGACGAGTCCGTGCCTGTAACGGGGTCGTTGAACAGGGCGTACAGCGACCCGTCCTTGGCGACGACGACCTGCGGCCAGTTGATGTCGTTCGTCTCGCCGCCGCCGGGCAGGTCGCTGTTGTAGCTGTCGATCCTGTGGCGCTTCCACGTCGCGCCGTCGTCGGCGGAAACGTACGAGTAGAGCGTGCCGGCGGTGAAGCCTGGGTCGCCGGGCGTGTTGACCTCGTAGTCCGCGCCGGCGTCGTTCGTGCAGGCCATGTACAGGTACAGCGATCCCGGGGTGTGGTCGGCTGCCGGCCGGCACCAGCCGCTGTCCGGCAGGGTGCAGCCGACGGGATCGAAGGTCGCTCCGGCGTCGTGTGATAGGAACACGGTGTAGCGGCCGCCAGGCGGCTGCTGTTGCTGGCCCGGCTGTGGCGGAGTGATGCCCGTGCCGGTGCAGCCCGCGGCGGCGTCGCCCACGTTGAATGTGTCCTTGTCGCCCTCGTTGCCGGCGTACAGCACGGTCGATGTGCCATGCGCGGTCACCCACGGACGGTCGTCGACGGGCATCAACGTGGGCACAACCGGGCGGTGAATGTCCTGGACCATGTGCGAGGTGCCCAGGCCGCTGACCGTCCAGCGGGCGAAGCTGTCGTCGACCACCTTGGTGTCAACGAAGTAGAAGTGATTGGCGTCGTCGAGGGCGATGTCGCCCTCGTCGCCGACATCGAGCGTTGTCGGGTCGGCAGGCAGATTGGCCAGACCGGGCATCTCGACGAAGTTGACACCGTCGGTCGATGTCCACAGCCAGGACTGCGCGCGGACGCCGGTCGGCGCCATCGGGTCCGGCGCGAGGGCCAGGCAGTGGTTCTGCTTGTGGGCGGTCACGAAGATGTTGCCGAACCTGTCGATTGCGATGCCCGGCTCGTAGCCGCCACACGAGAGATAGGTGGGAAGCCGGACAGGGGTGCCGAAGTGCACGCCCGTCGACTTCGTCCCGCCGCCGCGTGCCGAGGCAAGAACCTGCGCCTGGGAGGCCAGCGCGGCGAGGAGGAGGGTCACGCTCGCGAACGTGACCAAACGTCGAAACGAAGTGTGCATTCGCCTTGCCTTTCGCCCCCGATGAGCGGCGGTATGGCCGCGGAGGACCCGTCTGGCGGCGGATGCTAACACCACTGGCAATGGTGACAACATTGCAACTGCGTAAAATCGCCGGGGCCGCGCTCAGTGGCGGAGTGCCCTGCTATCGTTCTGCTCGCCCATGAGCGAGCACCGTCGCGTAGCGCCCTGCCCGTGACCGAGCGCACCCTCGTCCTCGTCAAGCCCGACGGCGTGCAGCGTCTGCTGGTCGGCCGCATCCTCGCCCGCTTCGAGGAGCGCGGGCTGAAGCTGATCGGCCTGAAGCTGATGCACATCGATCGCGCGCTCGCGGAGCGGCACTACGCCATCCACCGCGGCAAGCCGTTCTTCGACGGCCTGCTCGACTTCATCACCTCCGGCCCACTCGTTGCCCTCGCGCTCGAAGGTCCGAATGCGATCACCGTGGTGCGCTCGATGGTCGGCGCGACGCGACCCCACGAGGCAGCCCCCGGCTCGATCCGTGGCGACCTGGCCGTCGAGACCGCGCAGAACCTCGTCCATGCCTCGGATGGCCCCGAAACCGCCGCATCCGAGCTGGCCATGTGGTTCTCGCCTGACGAGCTGCTCGAGTACGAGCGCGACGTCGATCGCTGGGTGCTCGCTCCAGCGGAGTAGCGGATTACCCGCCCGCGCCGCCTGTCGCAGTCAGGAGCGCCATCACCGCGAGGGCCACGACGCCCAGGGCCATCAGCGGCGCGCGATTCGCCCGCAGCTCAACCGGGATCGCCCGGATCGCCTGGTTGATCGGGCCCCCTGACCACCCCGCGGCGCGGCCGCCGGTCCAGCGCGGCCGACCCGAGAGCCCTGCCCGCACCGCCGGGCTGACCGGCGCCAGTCCGGCGATCGCGATCCGCCCGAGGTAGATCGCGGGCATCGCCGCGATGAGCAGCGCAACGACCTGGCCGATGCCCGGCATGGCGCTTGACACAAGGTCCGTCCGGGCCTGGAACAGGGCCATGTTCGGCAGCCCGATCGCGGCGACGAGGATGCCCGCGAAGGCGACGCCGAGGGCAGGGGAGTGGCGCGCCCAGCCACCAAGGTCATCGAGCCGATGGCCGCCGTACGTCGTGCGCACGACCGACGCCCACGCGGCGAGGGCCGTTTTCACCGTCGCGCTGGCCACGAGCCAGTTGCGCGCCGCCGCGACGACCCCGGGGTCCAGCGATGCAAACGCGAGAACCGCTACGCCGGCGTCCTGGAGGATCGAGTAGCCGAGCACGTGCTCGATGTCGTCATGAACCATCGCGGCGAGGCCGCCGAGGACGACGCTGGTCATCGCCACGAAGATGATCAGCCAGCGCTCGCCGCCGCTCGCGGCGGCCGGCCCCAGGGCGACCTGGCTCCAATCCAGCGCGACGAGCACGAACGCGGCACTGCCCCAGGCGAACGCCGCCGGGATGGCCAGCGGGCTGACGCCCTCCATGAACCGCGCTGCCCAGACGTGGAGCGGGATCAGCCCGGTTCGGATCGCGACTGCCGCAACAATGACCAGCAGGGCAATGCCCAGGCTCAGCTGCGCGCTCGGGTCGATGGAGACCGGACCGCCCTCGCCGCCGAGCGGCCCCGCCGCAGACGCGCCCCAGGCGATGACGCCAAGCCCGAGCAGCCCCGAGCCGAGGATCGCGAGCGTGCCCCGGCTCGTCGTCGGCAGGCGCGAGGGCATGTCCGGTCCATCGAGCCAGCCCGCAAGTCCGGGAACGACGACGCCTGCGACTCCACCGGCTGCGAGCGCGGCCATGGAGCTGGCCGGGTCGCGTGTCGCAAGCGCCACTCCGGCGACCGCGAGGCCGATCAGCGACGGCCCGACGACCGTCGGCCTTCCACCGACCGCGATCTCGAGCAATCCGAGCACGGCCAGGCTCGCGGACCACGCGACAGCCATCGCCCGGACCACGGGCGTGCTGACCATGCCCACGCCGCCGACGATCAGCGAGTCTGTGTCGGGCATGACCAGGGCGAGGCCGAGCACGATGAGACTGCCCACGAGGCCGATGGCGAGCGCGAGCGAGCGCCGTTCGCCACTCGTGAAGATCGTCGCGAGGCCGGTGCCGAGGGCGACCGCGGCGAGAATCAGCAGGGTCACGGTGAGAGCGTCTCCGCGGCCTCGTGGGCCGCGGCGGTGCTCGCAGTCGCAATGGCCAGTGCCGCCCCCGTCGCGCCGGCCACGACCAGCAGCGCTTCGCGGGCGATCTCCTCGAGCTCCACCGCCGGACCTGCGATGCCGATGCGGAGCAACAGGACAGCCTGCGTCACGAGCACCAGGCCGATCGCTCGACGAGGCCCGGGTCGGCCGTGCACCAGCGGCGCCGCACCGAGGGCGAGGAGGCTCGTGCCGGCGGCGGTGATGAGCGCCATCGAGGTCACGGTGGTGGTGCCGCCACCGACAGCCCCACCTGGCGCAGGCTCGCCAACCCCCGCCAGGCCGCCCGGCACGCCGCTGGCGGCGGCCACGGATGCGAGACCGACGGCCACGCCCAGACCGGCCACCGCACCCGCGGTCGCCAGGAGCGCCTCCGAGGGCCAGCCGGCGGGCGAGGGCTGCCGCGGGCCCGTGCGCATGGCCGAGCGGATCATGGTCGCAACGAGCAAGGCGGCAACGACCCGAACCCCGAGCACGGCCGCGGAGGGCAACGGGTCGGACAGGAGTGCTGAGCCGACGAGCGCGATCGCGATCCCGATCGCCGCCACCGCACCGTCGCGCGTCGACACGGCGAGGACCGCCCCGCCGCCGATCGCGAGGACGACCGCGACCAGCGCGAGGTTCATGGGCTCGGGCTGGGCTCCAGGCCGGGCTTGCCGCTCGCCGTTGGGCTCGAGCCGGGAATCTGCGCCGCGTAGCTCGGCGTCGGGAGCACGCCGAACCGGTCGAACGGCCAGTAGCGCAGCCACGCCCGCCCGATGACGTGGGCAATCTGGATGGGCCCGAACGTTCGCGAGTCGGCGCTGTCCTGGCGGTGGTCGCCGAGCACGAGGAGGTCGCCGGCGGGCACGAGCCACTCGCTGGGGCCGCCGACGGCAGCCTCGGTCGTCTGGGGCACGCCGTTGTCCTCGAAGATGTACGGCTCCGCGAGCTCGATCCCGTTCACGTAGACCTCGCCGTCGCGGAGGTCGACACGGTCACCGGGCAGCCCGATCACGCGCTTGATGAACGGCACGCCCGCGCCGCCGGCGGACCACGTCTCGGGCGGGTCGAACACGACGATGTCGCCGCGCGCATAAGAGGCCCAGTGCGGCGTCAGCTTGTCGACGAGAACGTACTGCTCGGGCTGCAGCGTGTTCTCCATCGAGCCCTGCTGGACCTTGTACGGCTGCGCAACGAAGGTCTGGATGCCGAGGAAGATGACAACGGTCAGGACGAGAGTCTCGACCACCTCGAACAGGCAGCCGAGGGCGGGTCGCTGGCTCACAGGAGCGGGAGTATAGGGGCGGACCCCGTGCTAGACTCCGGCGCGGTCCGGACGGGCCAATTGGGTGTGGGCGCCCGCGTGGTGCCGCCCGCAAGGAAGTCGTCCAGGGCCTCCAACTGACCGACATCGACGCGCCGCCTGCCCGCGGCCATGATCGATCCGAAACCCTGGAGGACCCGTCTACCCATGGATGCCAGCGCGCTCCAACTGATCATCCCCGTCGCTGGGATCGCCGCCGTCCTTTTCGCGCTCTACCTCGCCCGCGACGTGCTGTCGCGGGACAAGGGTCCCCAGGCGATGCAGGACGTCGCCGACACGATTCGCGAGGGCGCTGACGCGTTCATCAAGCGCCAGTACACGACCATCGCCGCGCTCGCGGTCGTCGGTGCTTTCGTCATCGGCGCGGTCATCACCGTGTTCGAGACCAAGGAAGTCGCCGACACCAACGTCTTCGGGCTGGACCTCGGAATTCGTACCGGCTTTGCGTTCCTCGTCGGTGCGGCCTGCTCGATGGCCTCGGGGATCATCGGCATGTACATCAGCGTGCGTTCGAACGTGCGAACTGCCTCCGCGGCGCGACGCAGCCTCGTCGAGGCGGTCCAGGTCGCGATGCGCGGCGGCGCCGTCTCGGGCTTCCTCGTCGTGGCGCTGTCGCTGCTCGGCGTGTACGGCATCTTCGCTGCCTTCGGCGGCCTGAACGGCGGCCAGGCCACCCACGACGCACCGTTTCTGATCGTCGGCTTCGGCTTCGGCGCCTCGTTCGTGGCGCTCTTCGCCCAGCTCGGCGGCGGCATCTACACGAAGGCGGCCGACGTGGGCTCGGACCTCGTCGGCAAGGTCGAAGCGGGCATTCCCGAGGACGATCCGCGCAACGCCGCCGTCATCGCCGACCTGGTCGGCGACAACGTGGGTGACTGCGCGGGCCGCGGCGCCGACCTCTTCGAGTCCACCGCAGCCGAGAACATCGGCGCGATGATCCTGGGCGTGGGCGCGTTCGCCATCGCCAGCGCCGCCGGTTGGCCGAACCCGCAGGCCTGGATCTTCTTCCCGCTCGTCGTTCGAGGCTTCGGCCTGCTTGCGACGATCGTGGCCATCTTCTTCGTCCGCGGTCGCGAGGACGAGAACCCGATGAACATGCTCAACCGTGGCTACTGGGTCACCACGATCCTGTCGGTCGTCGGCCTGCTGATCACGACCAACGTCATGATGAACACGGGCACCGCGACCGGCGCGAACGGCATCCCGCCATGGATCTGGTTCTTCCTGGCAGGCGTCGTCGGCCTGGCCACCAGCGTCGCCTTCGTGTACATCACCCAGTACTACACGGCCGGCACGTTCCGGCCCGTGCGCGAGATCGCCGAGGCGTCGAAGACGGGCCCCGCGACCAACATCATCGCGGGCACGGCGGTCGGCTTCGAAACGACCTTTGTCACCGCGATCACGATCGGCATCGCCCTGTTCCTGAGCCACTGGCTCGGCTCACAGGCGAACCTCACGAACGCCGACGGCCACGACGTCGGCGGCATCTTCGGGACCGCCGTCGCGACCATGGGCATGCTCATGACCACGGCCTTCATCCTCGCCATGGACACCTTCGGCCCGATCACCGACAACGCCGGGGGCGTCGCCGAGTTCAGCCGCGCAGAGGCCGGCGCCCGCGAGATCACCGACCGCCTCGACGCCGTCGGCAACACGACCAAGGCGCTCACCAAGGGCTATGCCATCGCCTCGGCGTCGCTGGCCGCGTTCCTGCTCTTCAGCGCCTACATCGACAAGGTCAACCTGATCATCGGTCGCCAGATCGAGGCAGGCACCGCCGGCGCGCGCCAGCTGCTCACCTCGGTGAACCTGGCCAACGTGGACGTGTTCATCGCCGCGCTTATCGGGGCGATGCTCGTGTACTTCTTCAGCTCGCTCGCGATCCGCGCGGTGGGCACGACCGCCCAGGCGATCATCGTCGAGGTCCGGCGCCAGTTCCGGGAGATGCCCGGGATCATGGACTACTCCCAGCGCCCGGACTACGCCCGGGTCGTCGACATCACCACCCGCGCCGCGCTGCGCCAGATGGTCCTGCCGGGGGCCGTCGCGGTGGCGACACCGATCATCGTCGGGCTGCTCCTGGGCCACGAGGCGATCGCGGGCATGCTGATGGTCGGCACCATCGCCGGCGTTCTGCTGGCGACCGTGCTGAACAATGGCGGCGGCGCGTGGGACAACGCCAAGAAGTACATCGAGTCGGGGCACCTTCTCGATGACAACGGCAACGTGATCGGCAAGAAGACGCCGGCACACGCTGCGGCGGTCGTCGGCGACACCGTCGGCGACCCCTTCAAGGACACAGCGGGGCCGTCCCTGCATGTCCTCGTCAAGCTCCTGGCGACCATCACCCTCGTTCTCGCCCCACTCTTCATTCGCTGAGCTGACAATCGCTGACACGATCTCCTGTTGATGGATCAGCTCGTTCAGGCGGTCGTGATGGGGATCGTGCAGGGGCTGACCGAGTTCCTGCCGGTCTCGAGCTCCGGGCACCTGATCATCGTGCCGGCCCTGCTCGGCTGGCACGACCCGTTCATCGACAGCCTCGCCTTCAGCGTGATGCTCCACATCGCCACGCTCCTGGCGTTGCTCGTCTACTTCCGGGAGGACTGGCTCCGGCTGATCCCGGCGGGCCTCGCCGCGATCCGCGACCGCTCGCTCGGTGCCGATCCCGATCGCAGGCTGGCATGGCTGCTGGCCGTCGCAACCGTTCCGGCGGTGATCGCCGGCGTGCTCCTGAACGACGCGATCGAGACAGCATTCCGACAGCCGCGCCTCGTCGCGGTCACGCTGGTCCTCGGCGCGGCGATCCTGTTCCTGGCGGATCGGCTCGGGTCGCACAGCCGACGCGTCGAGTCGGTCAGCTTCCCGCTCGCGTTCGGCATCGGCGCCGCGCAGGCCCTCGCCCTGGTGCCCGGCGTCAGCCGCTCGGGCATCTCGATCTCGGCGGGCCTCTTCGCCGGGCTCGACCGCGAGTCCGCGGCCCGCTTCGCGTTCCTGATGGCGAC
>Ga0070707_100005732_pt1 | contig 11588 bp, 16 predicted proteins | sample KBSK5502metaG_FD_65468 | JGI IMG/M metagenome (GOLD analysis project Ga0070707, IMG submission 65468) | Corn, switchgrass and miscanthus rhizosphere microbial communities from Kellogg Biological Station, Michigan, USA - KBS K5-50-2 metaG | ecosystem: Host-associated > Plants > Roots >... | reverse complement strand
GCATTTCGCAAATGGCTTTGGACGCTTCACGAAGCAGCTGTGGGCGGCCCTGCCAGCCTGATCAACTCCTCAGCTCTAAAGGAGTTAGAGACGGCGTGTCGCAATTGGGCCACCAGCTTTGATCCTAATGTCGGAGTTTATTATCAAATCAGGAAAGTGGATTTCTCAGCTATTCCACGAATCGGGTGGCTAATCAAACTCGCCGGGATCGCGGCGATGACCAGCAAGAGGGTAATCGATCCAATTATCGGTTCACCTGGGCTTCACCTGCAGTTCATCGCAAGAATGACTCGACTCGTTCCGGCAGTGGGCACGCTTGCGACGACTGACCAGAAAGAAGCGCAGAACCCGGCAACGCCATCCCATGGCAAGATCTCTGGTGGTGCAGAACAGGCTTGAGAGTTTTGATCATCCGGTGGGGATCTTGCGCTCGAGTATCGTGATCGAAGTCGTCGTCAACCTGGCAGGTTGAAGCCGCCCTCGCCCTTTGTCCTAGCGAGCTTCTCTGTCCGCTCGTATCGCTTGGCCTGCCTACGTCATCGAGTTCCTGCCCCACAACTGGGATCACTACGGATAGGTGGCTCTCTTCAGACACCGACCCCCAACCGCTAATCGAGCAAGGCGTCAACGACATCGCGCCGCGGACTCCCTGGTTGGAATCTGAGGCGAAGAGTCTGCCGCCCCGGAACCCGTGCTCGAAAGCCAGGTCGATGGCCGGACCATCGGGCTGGAAACCACTGCCGTTCGGGGTGGGCTTGAACAGCCCGCTCGCGATCCGCTGCCCTGTCTTGTCGAAGATCACCACATCCGGCGTGAACGGGTTCCGCGGCGAAAACTTGCCCCCGAAGGCCGGAAGTTCGTTGTTGTTGCAAGCGCCGAGCAGACCGGTCCCCGATTGGATCACCAAGACGCGGAAGTTTTCCCCGCTCCCTTGGAACGCGATCCCCGTCGGGAAGTTCAAGTCCTTTGCAAACACCTCGACCCTATAGCCCTCGGGAAGGACAGTGTCCTCGCCGTTTCCCAGAGCGTCCAGCCGTTCGCAGTCGCATCGACGCCTTCGCCAAAGGCGTTATCGCCTAATCTATCTGTTACTAGACAACTTACTCCCTGAGTGCGATTGCACTTGACATCCAGTCTAGCCTCGCAAACCCTTCAGGCGCGAGGCTCGGACGCTCAGGAGGCCGAATGTCGGGGAGGGCAATCTGAATGAGTAATTACATCCAGGTAGGTTCGAGCTATCAATACACGCCCCGTTAAGAACACGTCGCAGAGAAAAGGAGAGCGATTATGCTACGTCGGAAGCGGATTAGCTGGTTTGCCGCATTTCTCGGCGCGCTCGTTGTGTTTGCCGGCAGCGGGCGGGCCGCCGATATCTGCGGGACCATTTCCAAAACACTGACCATCACCGAGGATAGCCAACTGGTCGATGACGTCACTTGCGCCGTCAATGACGCCCCCTGCATCGCCATAGGTGCGCCGAATGTGACGCTGGAATTAAACGGCTTCACCATGACGGGACAGGCCGACCCGCAAACGGCTTGCAACGGCGGAGGCAGCGGAGCGGAGGTAGGGATTGATGTCAACACGCAAATGGGCGTTGCCATTCGTGGACCTGGTCTAGTTAAACAGTTTCGCGGGCATGGCATCCGGCTCTTCAATAGCACCGGGGCCACACTCACTGGCGTGACCATCTCCACCAACTGCTTCTCCGGAATTTTCGTCTCCGGCGGGTCCGACCACCACGTCCACGGTAACGTTGCTGTGCGCAATGGAAATGCCAGCAATCCCTGCGGCGGCATATGACTGGCTGGCGGCGCCAGCCGCAACCGGGTCCGTGGGAACCGGCTTGGTGGAAATGGAATCGTGGAGCAGGGGAACAACTTCGGCATCGGTCTCGTCACGGCCAGCGATACCGGCAACGTGATTGAGGACAACGCTGTTCTCGGGAATTCGAATGGAATATTTCTGGCTGCGGGAGTCGCCGGAAACACCATCCGTCGAAACCTGATCGTCGGCAACACTCCAGTGCAAGTAAGCCTTGACCACCCTTCAGCAAGCGGGGTTGATATTAAGAATTTGGCTGACGACGGGGCCAATCTGTTCCGAGGCAACCGTTGCCTCACTGCCATCAATGCGCCTTGCCCGGCGCTCGGACGTCCGTCAAGTCCGTGAGAGCCGCGACGAGACTCTGAATTGCCGTCGAGCCTGCGCCCCCGAGGCCCGTGCCGTAGTCAGTGTTACGGCAGCGGCCACCTAAGGCCGCATGGTGGGGATCACCAACTCCTCGCTCGGCTTGTTTGTCCACCCTGCCGCGCCGGACGAGGCGGCGATATCCCGCGTCGAGGCCGGGCGTGGGCTTGAGTCGATGTTGCCGTCGCCCCCAACTGGCGAGCCGATGAACGCGCCCAGGGTTTGGCTCGTCGAGTCGCTAACGGTGCAGAGCACCTGAGCGAAGTTGTTGACGCCTTGGCAGATGGTGGAATTGCCCGGCAGCTCGCCTCCAGGTGCGACCAGCCGCTGATAGCCGAGCGCGTCGCTGCCGACGAAGCCGTCACTCCTTGCGGTAGCGTCGCTGATCCAACCGACGACGACACCGGAATCGTTGATGCCGCGGGTGTTGGTACCGACGGCGATCTTGATGCGGTCGAGGAAGGGCACGAGCTCGCGCTTGCCCTGGGTGATCGTCCGCGGCTGCCAAACGAAGCCGTAGCGCCCGATGCTGGAATCCTGTCCGTTGCCGGTGATGCGGCCGAACGTATTCATTCCCTGCGTGATGGTGAAGAGCGATCCAGGAGGCGTCGCGTCGGTAAAGGTGTCGGTGTCGGGATCGTAGATGAACCCCGCAGTCGGGGTGCCGCCAATGCCGTAGCTGTATCCCGTGATGAGTCCGGAGCTGGCGATGGCCCGCCCCTCGGTGTTGGCCCAGCCCGGGCGCGAGAAGAGCGTGTACGTCGATCCGCGCAGGATGAACCCCTGCCTGATATCCGAGACGGTACGGGCGTTGCCGGTGATCACGCCATCATTGTTGATGCCAAGAGCGGACACCTGAAAACCCTCCGGTGGCGGCGGCAATGGCGTGAAGGTGCCGTTCCAATAGATTCCGGCGGTACCGTCCGTCGTGTTCACAGCCGCCTGGCCTTTGTCGTTGATACCCCACGCGCTACTGACCGTTGCCCCTGGAATGACGATCTCCGTCCACTGATAATCCTGCGCTCCCGCCAACCCCGACAAAAGTAGCGACAGCATGCCCACGACTACGCACGGCACTCGGCTTTGCATTTTGAACCCTCCCTAAGAGCTCCCGCCATCGTGGTTTCGCTCCGAGTATCTGTCAATATCCGCGCTCGGTTAGAGCAAGTTATTTGACTCGCGCGTGCAGAAGGCAGGCAGGGCATCGAATGCAACACAACAAGAGGCATCTCGCGGTGGCGTTGCTCGCAGTACCGATCAATTTTGCGGTCGGAACTGAACCTTCGTCCTTGGCGATGGGTGACTTCACGGTCGATTTTCGTGTAACAATCGGGTGTCTGTTCAAGAGTGGTGCGCGGCGCGGTGCCCGCGAGACGCATGTCTATGTTTCACCGGATTCCGACGGGCCCCAAATCGGGTACCTTGCCCGGTATCGCATGCCCCCTTCGCGCCGGCTGGGCTCCAGGCGCCGAGTGAAATGACGTCAAGCGAATAACTGACTTGTGAGCCAAAGGCTGGGTATAAAGCCACCAGGGCTCAACCTACAGCCCGAAAGCCGAGGGGAAATGGTTGACTTGCCGCACGGCAGATGGCTCATCGCGCATCGGTGCCTGCGGTGTGCGAGCGCACCCGTACGACATGAGCCCTGACGACGCGAGAGGCGATGGAATGCTCCGGTTTCTCATCGTGCTATTTCTGGCGCTCGCCTGGCACAACCCTGTCTTTGCCCAGGTGGACCCGGAAGAGCGGCGGATAGCCGATTGCATCGATCGCTACAACACCGACGTCCCATTTCGCGCCAGCGCGGCGGCGAACATCCCGGAAAACCCGGGCCTCGTCGTTCTTCTCCGGGCCCTGGGAGGAACGAGCACGGCCGACGGGCTCGAGACCGCCGATCCCAATCACTTCGGCACCGGGGGACGGCTCGATGCCGATACGCTGATCACGCTCAGCCGCTCGGGCCACACCCGCATCGGCATCACGGCTGGACTCTCGGGCCTGACGTACTGGGTGCCCGATCGCAGCGTGGCCTATGGCGGCGAGCTCCGGCTCGGGATCGGGCGGCGGCGCTACGGGGTACCGGTTTTCGAACCGGCGTTCCTCCGGCTGCTGCAGCCCTCGACTTGCCGATTCGAGCGAATGGATCTGACGATCGACCTGGTCCGCTGGCGTCTCCTGGGGCTGACGGATCTCATCTCGCCCGAGCGCCCGAAGACCCTCGTCTCCGGCATCGGGCTCATCGTTCCCTCCCAGCGCATCTCGTTCGAAGGTTGGGGCTGGAAGTGGTCCCTTTCCCTGCTGGACTTTCGCCTTGCGCCCAGTTTCCATTGGGGCGCCAGCGGATCATTGGAATGGTCGCTCAGCGCGCTCGTGCTGGGCTTGAACGCGGGTGCTCATTTCGCACCGGACCTGCGCGGGTTTGCCACGCTGAGCGCGGGCGTTCGGTTCGAGGTCCTCGAAGGTTGGTCCCCGGGCTCGTGATGGCGCCGGCATTGAGATCTGCGATGGCTCGCTCAACGCACATTTCGATTTGTCTCGCCGCGGTCGCGATCATCGCGCTCGTCGCTTGTCCCAAGCCCACCACGGAACCGGCGCGTCCCACCTTCGAGCGCGCCCCGATTCGGCGCTACGATCTCGTGCGGCGCGGATACGATCACAACGGATTCGCCCTCAATCCCCAATTCGGCTGGCACTTCAACCGCGAGAACGGCTGCGTCAACAGCGACACGGCGAGCAACCCCACGACGTGCTCATGGCGCTTCAGCGAAGACCATGTGCCCACCGTTACACCGTGCAACACGCTCATCGTCGATCCAGACTTTTCCAACCAATGGTCAACGTGGATGTTTGGGATCACCTGCTCGGACAGCCCTATGCTCTATACCGGGCACATCAATTGGGGCGACTCCTACCGCGGGGCGGTCACCTACGAGGGATGGCTGAGCTGGGACGAATACGCTCCCGATAACGATTACAACTTCCTGCTGGAAACCGACGCACAACACGGACCTTCTTCGGAATCGGTGATGGGCGTCGAGATCGACGAGCGCGAGATCCGCGACTTCAGCACGGCGTGGTTCAGCCAGCTCCACGAGAAGGCGCTTAAAGAGTCCACCGACACGACAAAACAGTTCGTCGGACGGAGGGAAGTCGTGCTGACCGGCCTGCTCGGCATCGATGCGGAACACTTGTCGGCAGAGGTTCTCCACCTGGAGCTGCATCCGGTCTATGCGATGGCCATTCGCACCAGCGAGGACAATGTCGATACCGACGTCTGGGCTGTCTTTGCCCGCGACGAGGGAAACGAGGGATTCTGTTCACACCGGGGTCGCGATCATGTTCTTCAATGGCCCAATCAGCAGTACCAGGTCGAGCTGCCCATACGTTGCAGCAAGGCGAAAATCGAGGCGACGTCCTCCTTCTGCAGCCATGGCAACGGGGTGCCGGAAGTGTCCTTGACGGTGGATCCACAGCGTCGGGTTTCGTTGGTGAGCGTCGAGCTTCCCTCCGGGGGGATCATCGAGGGCGAGCTGCAACTCAAGTGCAGCGGGGTGGCAAGTGCGCGAGCTAGAGAAACCCCTGCTCCGCCAGCGGTCGGCGAAAAGGCCAAGAGCGAAGAACGCCGCCGAATGGAGCGTTGGTTCAGCCGGACACAAAAGCGCCAGGATCAAGTGCAGCAGGACCTGTCGCAGGTTTGTCGCGCGGACCCTGCCGAATGCGAGGTATACAGGACGTGGGTGGTCGGTGGAGGCAGTTGCGGAGATGTCCGCACGAGCCCGCCCCAGATCGAGTCCATCGAGCCTCCCCCGAGCGAGCCACTCACCTGCGAATCGTATTTGCCGCCCCCGTTCGATCCGAACAAGGTCGCCGCGTTCGATGCCAGCGCCAAGGTGGAGCAGAAAAAACCACCGAGCAGACCGCAGACAAAGCGGCTCCCGGAAGACGACTATTGCGACAAGAGGGCCAAGCAGAACAAGACCGCCGCGGCGATCTGCCTGATCCTTCGGCACGAGAGGCAATAGCGCCGCGGCAAATGCAGCTCGCTAATGCGCTCTGCCGCTGCGCCGAGCTCGCCCGCCCCGTCACGATACCGTAGCGGGACTCATGTGACTCCGGCGTCTCAGACAACAGCTGCGCAGCGATTGTTAGCACCAGGTCGAGGTTGGGAACCACTTACGCGGCGTCGAACGAAAGGAGCATGATCTCCGGGGAGGCTTCGCCGTGCGCCACCCGCTCCGCGACGACTTCACGAGCGAGCTTCGTTACCGCGTCCAGCGCATGCTGGCGATGGCAAGCGGCGCAGCACTGATTTCGAAAGGAGCGCACCTGCCAGGTTAATGATCGTTGTTCGTGGCCATCGTGTGATGCTCGAGGTGGACCTGACCACGCTCTACAGTGTGCTACCAAGCGCCTGAACCAGTAGGTCAAGAGCAACCCGCCAGCGATTTTCTTCCCGACTTCACGTTCCCGCTCGCTGCTCCTGAAAAGGTTGGCCAGTCTCGCGCAGCGCTGGCGGACGCAGCTTGCATCCGGCAAAAAGGGACCGTATCTTTAAAGTTACGGAGAGCTCAGCATGGCTAGAAGGCGGACGACCGGGTTCGACAATTACTTTCGGCAGCGGATGAAGGACCTGGCCTTTGCAGCTGAGTATCGCGAGGCACGCGCCGAGATCGATGCGACCGACAAGCTCATTCGCGCTCTGGAAGCGGCGCGGGACCGAGCGCGAATCAGCAAGGCAGAGCTTGCGCGCCAAATCGACGTCAGGCCGGAGATTGTCCGGCGCCTTCTGACGGTGACCGATGGCAACCCGACGATGAGCACTGTTCTCAAGGTCGCTTCGGCACTTGGATACCATCTGGAACTGGTGCCGAACGCTGGGCGACGAGGCGCCCGCAGGTCGGCACCGCGCGTCGAAACGGCCCCGCGATCGCAGCACCGTTAGGGGAGTACGGATCGTGGAATCCGAGACCGGTATTCGTCCCCAAGCCTCCGCACGCTCTCATAGTCCGACCTCTTGAAGGTAGTGAGGACGGTTAGCTGGATGGGCAGGAAATCGGCATTTCTTAGGACGAGGAAAAATGAACCACTCAATGGAGAAGGTGCGACTTTGAGCAGCTCGAATATCAGGGCAATGTTGTTCGCTGCCATTCCGACGTGACCTGAACATAGCGCTGATTCCCGTCCGCGCTTGTGGATCTTTCCCTGGCCGCGCCAGCCGATTCCCAGCTTGCGATCCAGGTGGAATCCGATTGGCAGCTTTGCGTATCCACGTCTTTCCCCTGTACCCGGAAGCGCGCCGATAGCTCAGTAAAATTCCCGTTGGCTTCGGTATCGCTGGTAAACGCGCCGGAAAACACGGAAGAGAAAGAGGCGCCATCGCTCAAGGGTAACTCGTCCCTGAAACTACCCTCTACAATCGGGGTAGCTCCGCCGACCCTCAGCGAAGTGAACGGCTGCGCACCAGAGGGACACGTGTGCTGGAAAAAGCCTGTGTAATAGCCGGTAATAACCCCAGCAGTCGAAACATCGAAATCCATGGGAAAGCCAAAGGAATTTGTTCCGGTCCAGTGTCCAGCCCGCTGAGCGAACGCGCTGGAAGCGCTCAAGGCCACGGCCAAAACAAACACTTCCAATCTTAGCCCTGGGAAACAACGAAAATGGCTCACTTGTCGCATATACCCTCCCTTTAGAGGTCGGCTCATTCCGACTGTGCCTCATGAACTATCGGCTGCGTAGCGCAGCTCGAGTTGCCGGTAAAGTGAAAAACTTCCAGACAAGGGTGCGGCTGGGAGCTCTGGAGCGCATGGTTCGCACCCATGAAGCGAAGGCTCGGCGCAGGTCTTCTTCTATCCCCGCGACGAATCGCCCATCTGCACGCGCGAGGTCTGTGCCTACCGCGACGCCTACCAGGACTTTCTCGATGCCGGGGCGAGCGTGGTCGGCATCAGCTCGGACGGGGAGAAGAGCCACGCAGCGTTCTCCGCGCACCACTCGCTCCCCTACCCGCTCTTGGCCGACCCGGGCGGGGCGGTGCGGCGCGCCTTCGGCATCCCCAAGATGTTGGGGGTCATCGATGCCCGGGCGACATTCATCGTGGATCGCGAGGGCATCATCCGCGAGGCGTTTCTGTCTCAGATCCGGGCGGGCGCGCACGTTCAGCGGGCGCTGGAGCGGGATCCACGAGCTCGCCGCGCCAGTCAAGACTGGCTGAGTCAGGGCGTGATCTCCCACACCGACTCGTCGTTGTTTTATCTTCTCGAAGCGGACGTCTTCCGAGCGCAACAGATCTCGAGGGACTTCAACAATTGCCGGCCGGTTGCTCCGGCCTGATCGTCGGACTACGCTCGCGCCACACTCCCAATGCAGCCTCCGTTCGATCTTCACAGCCACGTTGCTATCGTCACTGGCGCGAATCACGGGATCGGCGCGGCGGCCGCGCGCACGCTCGCGCGGCTTCCAGCGCCTGCGGCTGGCGATATCTTCCTCGACCTCGAGGGCTATCCTTTCGCACGCGATGGCGGGCGCGATTACCTGTTCGGCCTCGCGCTGGGTGACGGAGTGCTCCTATCTATCGCCCGCATTGAGCGCACTCGGATTCCGAGGAGCGGCGGGGTTCGAGGCCACCATCGATCTGATCCTCCCATCGTGGGCCGCCGATCCGGGAATGCACGTGTATCAACACGCTCCCTACGAGCCGGCTGCAGTGAAGCGAGACATCGCGACCAGGAATTGGGGCTGCTATGGACGGCGAAATTCTCCAGATCGCGTCTGGAAGATCGCGCCGGTAAAAGCGTCCACCACTGAAACGAAGGTGTCGTCAAGCTGCGTGATGGCGCAGATAGTCGATACTCCCGGGCAGATCGCGGATCAGCCGGAGCAGAATATCCATTGCTGCCGTCTGAACGTTCCGACCTGACTCCCAGCGCGAAACGCTATTGGCTCCCAGTCGCAAAAGACGCGCGAGATCTGCCTGCGTGAGCCCGAACTGCTCCCTGATGGCGCGGATCTGGTCGGCCGACAGGAGCCCGTGCTTCTTGCGGTAGATCGCGATGGCGTCCTCGTGAAGTCGCTTTGCCTCAAGAAACCGGAGTACGACCTCGCTACATTTTGAGCATTTGAGATGGGACGCCGACGGCACGATGATCTCCTCGCCGTTGACCGGCAGGCGCAGGCGACTGCGTGTCTGTTTCATCATCGTTCCGCACGAGGGGCATGCATCGTCCGGCAAAACTCGACCAATACGGTGTCGCGTCAGCTTGTGATTACTTGCCTTTTTCATGTCCACCTTCTTCGTCTTGGTGGAAAGATACAACCACGCATCACTGCGGAGGATCAGCTTGACGTAGACGAGCTTGCCGCAGACAGGCGACTTGAACAGATACATCCACTCGCCAGTCGCTCTGGATACCTGGCGGCCCGCGCAGTCGGCAGACGTCAGACTGACCAGCAGCTCGCGGACATCGTCCGGATCGAGACCGAGGCCAAGCGTAACGAGCTCCCGGTCCGCCTTGGCCGTGAGCCGAACTTTGCCCCCGGCGGCAAACTCGTGGATCCGGATCAGGACCCTGCGAAGCCAGCGCGCCATCTCGAAAAAGGTCGACCACTCTTTGGTGGATTATGCATATGATTGTGCGCGTAGCAAGGGCAGACCGGGCTGCTCATGCAACTCGGCCACCAACGCTGAGCTCACGCGCGCTCTCTCGCGCAGGACCTCGCGTACCGCCTTCGCGCCGCAGTGTGTCCAACGCTGTTCAGGCGCTAGTAGCCGTCGTTGGAGGCGGACTACCGTCCCACTTTTCGTCCTGCGGAGTCTCGTGCTGCTCGATAGCGTCCAACCGATGGCCGGGCAAATGGCAGCACCCTGTGCCCGAAGCGGTAGTCGTCGCGTGCGGCGCGATCGGTTCGTCGGAGCTTCTTCTCCGCAACCGGATCAAGAGCAGGTTTCCCATCGGTCAAGGCTTTCATTTTCTCGGCGGTACTCTCGTCGCCGCGGACAGCCACGTTTCTGGCGATGTGTGCGACAATTTGGTGCCCCGCGGGTACCTAACTCCACACAGTTCGCCAGCCTCGTTTGGATTGCGGTCCTCCCAGCGCCGGCAACGTCGCAGCGTTTCTTCGGCAGCGCATTCCTTTGTAGAATGCCTGGCTGCTACTTCGCTACTTCAATGAACTCGATCAGCCGTCCGATGAGAACCGGTCTGTTGAGGACAGCCGGCAACTCTCGAGGAACGCGCGCGGCATTTCGTGCTCAGGCGCGGGACAATTGATCGACAGAGCATCCTGCTACGAGGCCGAGCCAGAGCAATCCTGGCTCAGGCCACTGCCAGCCTTTGCGCGCGCGCGTGCCAGATGCGTGCGCGGGTTGACGTAGGCTGTACGGTGCTGTACAGTCTGCGTTCATTCGTGCCTTATGAGCAAAGTCGCGCGTAAAGGTGCCGAAGAGGCTCGCAATCAACTCCCTGCTCTTCTCGAGGCGGCCGAGAAAGGGCACTCGACGATCATCACCCGACATGGTCAGCCTATTGCTGCGCTGGTACCGCTCAGCTCGTACAGCGCTGCCCCAGGTCAGCAATCTCTCGTTCCGTTGGAAGGATCTGGTCGCGGGCTCTGGGGCGTGAACAGTAGGCGCACGCTCCGCCATCTGCGCAACGAATGGGACCGTTAGAGCTCGAAAATCTGCCCCAGCATGCTGTGCTTTTGGTGGATTCCGCTCCGATCATCTATTTCCTGGAGGGCCACCCACAGTTTGCACGGCGCTTCAGGCCACTGTTTGAGTCACATGCTGCGGGTGAGTTACGCTTTGCCATCACAACCCTGACAATCGCCGAGGTCTTGACCGGCCCGCTGCAAAAACGCGATGAGGCGCTCGCGCGGCGTTACCGCACGATTCTCGAATCCTGGCATCCAGTCGAGCTTACTGCCGATATCGCCGAGAGCGCCGCAAGGTTGCGAGCTTCCGTTCGCTTGAAGTTGGCGGATGCTGTTCAGGCGGCGAGTGCGCTTGCAATAAATGCCGCCGCTCTGGTTACTCACGACCGGGATTTTTCACGCGTGCGCTCGCTACGTGTAATTTCGTAATCAGAGTGCGGCCTGCATGATGTCTCGCTGGGCGGTCGGCGAGGCCGCTTGTCTTCAGCGCCGCGATCAACCTCGAGAGCCGATCGCCTGTCCCTAGGCCTCTCGCGAGTCGATACGTTGCCGGACGGCCGCCTCGTGTCGGCGAGGCGCTACACCCATCCGATCCAATCCGGCGGCGAAGCCATTTCCGGGACACCTGACAGGGGGCAAAGTTCACGGCGCTCGCTACTCCGAATTTTTCAACGCCGGCTACACGAGCCGCTTCTCGCCCGCTCTCCTCATCCTGCCACCCCTCGCGCACCGGGTTCGTCCGAGCCTGC
>Ga0070707_100005730_pt1 | contig 11589 bp, 14 predicted proteins | sample KBSK5502metaG_FD_65468 | JGI IMG/M metagenome (GOLD analysis project Ga0070707, IMG submission 65468) | Corn, switchgrass and miscanthus rhizosphere microbial communities from Kellogg Biological Station, Michigan, USA - KBS K5-50-2 metaG | ecosystem: Host-associated > Plants > Roots >... | reverse complement strand
CTGGCCGCGTTCCTCGCGTTGTGCATCTTGTGCGTAGTGCTGCACGTGTTCAAGCTCCATAGGGTGCTTCTCCTTGCAGGCTGGCTTCCATTTCATCCAACAACGCGATGAGATCGGCAAGCAGCAGTTGATCGGCCTCATACGCCTCACCGGTCGGGGTATGCATGCCACGCGCGGCACGCCGGTCAAGATAGGCCCACTCGCGTGCTTTCTTCTTGTGCAGGGCGGCGCGGGTCGTGTGGATCCAGGCTGCGAGTTCGTCATAGGACATCTCGTTGATGGGTGGCCGCTGTGGTTTCGTTGCCTGTGGCCGGTTCTTCCGCATGCTTACACCTTGCTTTCCTTGGCCGCTGGCCTCACGTGGAAAGGCACCACCGCCAGGTGATCTTCCGTCTCCAGGCCCAGGTAGTGTCCGCTTGTGGACTCCCGTAGGACCACATCGATAAAGACTGGCTCGCCGTTGACGCGCACCGCCTGTACCTGTTCAATGATCGCTTCGACTTCTTCAGACGTGTATGCGGGTCGCTTCATGGATGCCGTCTCGCTTTCTGCCAGGCATAGGCCACCTGTGCGTGAGATTGACTGCGTCGATAAAGAGAGATGAGCAGGCATATCAACAGGGCTAGGCCAGCCAGGAACAGGGAGAACCCTGTCATACCAAGCAGGCCATAAAGCATGCCGCCATCGATGCCAGTGATAAACAGGACAAACAGGTACATGGACAGCTCAACAGTGTGCAGGTGTCGTTGCATGGCCTTACGCCTCGCTTTCTTCGTGGTGGTCATCGTCGCTATATGCCTCCAAAATGCGCTCGTAGATCGCCTCTGCTTCCTTGTAGCGTTTCGATCCTCCTTTGGTGACCGGCCAGATTTTTTCAATGATGGCCTGTTTGCCCCAGCCCAGGGTGCGTAATTTCATGACTTTTGCGGCCACTTCGTCCATATCGGCTTGCCATGCCCGTTCATCAGTGTGCTCGCCTGTGTTCTCCGCCCGTTCTAGAGGGGTTCGAGCGGCCTCAAGGATGCGTGCCTGAGGGGAGGAGAACGGGGTCAGAACGCTGCCAGCATGAGGGGAGCGGCGAACAGTTCTGCGCTCCAACTCCTGCAATCTGGCTTTCACGTCAAATTGTGGAGCCAGCATAATATCCGTGCAGCCGGTGGTTTCCAGCACGAACTGGCCGCGCTGTTTGGCCTCAAAGTTTTGTTGCAAGAGTTCGTAGCTGGCAAAACCCGCTGCTTGCGCTGCGCGCGGGCGCACGGCAAAGGACATATTGACGTTGAACTGGTTCATGGCCTCGCGTAGCTGCTTGTCGCTGTAGTCCACCTGCGCACAGGCTAACAGGTACAGGCCGTACTTGCGCCCGCGTAGCGCCAGGATACTGAAATCGTCGAGCATCTGGTCTTTCAGGTTGGGGTCAACCTCGCGCTTCAAGCTCAAGAACTCTTCGACGTAGATGAACAGGAAGCGCTCGCGAGCCAGGTCGTACTCGCTTAACTGCTTGCGGCGGTCAAGCTCGCGCCGCAGGTAGTGCAGGTGCTCGGCCACCTCGTCGGGCGAGGTCGCCACCAGAGGTACACGCCTGCGCCCAAGCGTCAGTTCGGCAATGTGGGGCAAATCCTCAAACAGGCGGCTGGTTTTGTGTTCCAGGTCAAGCAGGGCAATCTGGAGATGATCGGGATCGTTGGTGTGCGTCGTCATCTCCAAGATCGCCGCCGCCTCGCAGGACTTGCCAAAGCCGGAGCCGCCGATGATGCGGTAGTGCGTGCCCTCTACGAGATTGATCACAAAGGGTTGGCCGGTCGTCGTGCTCACGCCCAGGCAGACCTGCGGGCATTTTCTTGCAAGAGCGCGATCACGTAGTCCATCGAGGGATGCTCTCGCGGGCCAGAGGGCAGCAAGCCTTGCTTGTACTCTTCTTGCGTCGCATGCGTGCTCGTGTCACGATAGGTGTAGGTGCTATGCGGGGCGTAGTGGGTCGGCACATTCGGAATAAAGTTCCCGCTGGCGACTTCGATCACCTGACCGGTACGCTCATGATAGATAAATGCACGATTGCCCTGCTCATCGGCAGGCAGACGCGTCTTTGCCAGGTGTAATTCGACCTCGTGCTTCTCGTTCATGCGCCGGCGCGCATCCTGTTTGGCGGCAAGCTCCTCTTTGGCATGCTGGATATCCAGCCAGGCCAGATAGGCCCGCTTCAGGCAAAAGCCGATGAGCGGCAGCGCGACCAGGATGGCGACGACTATAAGTAGCTTGACCTGCAGCGAGGAGATGGCCTGAAAGGCATTCCAGGCTGCCACCAGGCCGACTGTCGCAGCCAACAGGGCAAGCAGGCCCAGCATACTCAGGACAATCAGAACGGGACGGTTCATAGCGACCCCCTCCTTTCGGGCGCAGCACGCAGCACGCGGTAGCACTCCCAACACAGGTAGGCGTGCAGGTCATGGCGATAGTGCCTGCCCGAGACACCCACATGGCAGAGCGCACAGCAAAGACAACTATGCACCCGCCGTTGCCGCACGTTCTTCCTGTGCCCGGAGCTGCGCCAGTACGCTTGAGCCATTGACACGACCTCCTATGAACGGGGAGCTACACGCGCAGGCTCCCCTTGCTCTAGGCTTTCACCCGCAGATAGCCCAGGGTCCGAACCAGTCATACCAGGACGCACTACGACTGACATGCTTCACAGCTATACCTATGTCCGTGGGCGAGCAGGTATCCATGCACGATGCCCTTGTCCAATTGCTCAGAGTCAATCCCGCGTTTCCTGCCAATCCTGATGTGTTCTCCTGCAAGCTCGCGCCCGTCCATGTCAGGCTTTTCGCGTGCAAGTTGCTGCCCCAACTCGTATCCAACTGCTTCCTCTCGCGGTTCCTGCTAAACAATCCCATCGGTATGTCCTTTCTTGACTGTGTGCTCGCTCATACGCTGGGCTGCCTTGGCCACAAAGGCTGCTGCCTGACGCTTTACGTAAGACGCGACCGCGTCAAAGGCTGACTTCGCCTACTCCTCGGCCGTACACTGTTCGATCTCCAGGCCATCATCGACGAGGGTTGGCCGGGCCTGGATCCGTAATGCTTGTGTCATGGCACACCTCCTGCTATGCTACGTCGGTATCGTGTGTTGGCGGCTCTGACGAGACGACATGCTGCCAGGTGAGATTCCACTTGACGGCAATGGCGCGGGTAATCCAGCCAAAGGCCACGCTGTCAGCACCCGCGTAGGCAAAAAAGCGGCTGTTATGGGCAGGGAAGTGTTCGCCATGCAAAGGGCTGTCGTGCCCGGCCAGGTAGATGATGCTCATGCCATCATCGCGCTCGAAGTGATATTGTGCTGGTAACGCAGGCGTGTACTGATCATGGGAGACCTGCGCTGCCATTTCAAAGCCCAGGGTAAAGCCAAGGGTATCCAGGAAGTCCGTTACCTCGTAGGGCTGTGGGCAACTGCGGCAGAACGCCTCCAGTTCTTGTAGAGGGTGTGCTGATACCATGGTTTTACCTCCCGAATAACCAGCGTAAGCGCATGCGCCGCCGTGGTTGCGGATCAAGACTGCGATAGTAGTCGCGCTCCTCTATCGTGCGCCGTGCCCGCACAAGCCAGTCCCAGGCTGCCAGTCGCCCAGCCAGACTATCTTGAAACCAACCGAAATCGCCGTTGCCAGGCTTGTTCATCCAGACATCGCCCAGGCTGTCGTCAAATGTGATCTCAAGGTCAGTGGCCTCGCGCCGGATGGCCTCCCAGGTGGGTTGCTTGTTCGGTTGCTCGCTCCTCATTGCCTTTTTCCTTTGGGAACGTTGGGCACGCCGGCGGGTCCTGCACCGTGCCCAACAGGACGCACTATGGGTTACTCATCGGGAACCTCTACAAACGGATCAAACTCAGGAGTCGAGCGGGCCTGTGCATCGGCCTGCTCACAGTCTTCCAGGTAGGACTGATAGGACGTGATCAAGGCAGTCATCTCGTCAGCAGAAAGCCCCATGCGTACTGCTGTCTCATCGCTTTTGAGTCGGTGAATGACGACGTCATGAGGTGTGAATGCAGCGATGGTTTGGGTGATGCTGGCGTGATAATACGGGTCGCTGTCAAACTCACTGGAGAGCAGGACATAGCGGGTACCGTACTCTTCACCGAGCACCTGGCGGGCTGACACCGAGGTCACAAACTTCAGGTAGTCCTGGGGGCTGTAAAAGTAGTGGGTACGGGCTGACGATTCATTACGCACGGCACGCAATGCACGAGGTGCAGCATTACGTAGGTCATCGGACTTCAAGATTTCAAACTCCGGAGGAAGCACTCTGTCTACATCGTTCAAGCTCAGAGTGTGTGTGATGTCGTTGGTGGTCATGCTGTGAAACCTCCTTGTGGATGGGTTGATACAGATCAACGCTCGGTCACGTCTATGCACTCTTCACGAGGAGACTATGCCAGGGATACGCTTTGGCCAGTTGGGCATCATTCACCACCACGGTATAGCCGTGGGAGCGAAGCGCTTCTGGGGATACCGCGACACGCGCCAGATAGGTCCCATCATGAAAAGAGCAGATGAGCTTCAGGTAACAGAGGCTGCCACAGCTAGCCTCCTCGCGCAGGCTGGACGGATCATCTTCGTGCGTCGGTTCAGCGGAGAGCACATCGGCAGGCACCACATATGGATAGTGGTACCAGATGTGCCGAGTAAGCGATGTGTTGTTCATACACAGGCTCCTTGCTGCAAAGCAGCGATTGACAGCCGAGCCTGGTGCGATATAATGCAGGCAGGCTCAGACGGCTATGCATGGATGCTGGGTAGGTCTGGATAACTCGTACCAGCATCCACGCAGGACTGAGTCACTGAAACACTTGTGGTTGCCGCCGCAGGTGTTTCTTGTGTAGAGGATATCTGTTTTCTTCACAAAGGAAAACGCCACCAGGATACCACGAAGACCTCACGAATGCGCCATCAAGACGTCACAATCATCCGCTCGCTCTGGCATTTGTGACACCGCGTTTCCTTCGCTATTAAATAATTATGTGATATATAGCACCTAATTGTCAAGTGTCTAGCTATACTTCCGGAAGCATGGTATACTTTTAGCAAGATTGGGTGATATATCGCACATTTTTGAAGGACGTATGTCGCAACGAATCAGCAGTGAACGGGTGCTTATGCCTACGGCGGAAGCATGCAAAATAGCGGGTTTCAGTCGGCAACACATTCACCGACTTCTCCGTAGGGGTCTTATCGAGGGCATCAAATTAGGCCATGATTGGCTTGTCTATGAAGACTCTCTCACGGCCTACCTCGCTCAACCTCGAAAGCGTGGGCCGAAAGGTCCACATACACCATCTCCACAGGGTCATACTGAGTGACCATCAGCAGGTATGCAGCAGAAAGATGAATCAAGTACCAGCTGAAATGTTGCTGTAGATCGAGTAATATGGAAAACGGATCATTCTTCCTGATGGAAGCGTCGTGAGGTTTTGGTGGGGTTTTGGTGACGTTTTCTTTCTCAAGGTGATCGATTACACTTGTAGTACGGGCGTGTCATATCACGGTTTCCTACCAGGATTGATGGAGCAGGATCGATGGATGCTTATTCAAAGAAACCCAAACCGAATCATCTCCTCCGTCAGCAACGACTCGAGCGGGGGTGGACGCTGGAGCATGCTGCCGATGAACTCTACAAACTCTGTGGATCAAAGGTAAGCGTTCGCGGTGACATTAATGCCAAGATGATAGGTAGATGGGAACGCGGGGAACATCTTCCTAGCCTGTTCTACCAGAAGAAACTCCGGCTTCTTTATGGGAAGCCGCTGCAGGAACTTGGCCTCATCCAACCCTGGGTCGCAGGGGATGAGAGGGCGGAAGAACCTGCGCAAGCGCCAGAGCACCTTCCTGCCCTGGCTACCGGCTCAGCACTTCAACGCTCACCTATCGACATGACACCCCATCGAGCGATTGATCTCATACATGAAGCACCCCACCTCACGCTCGACCAGCTCGTAAGCGCGTGGTTAGCACTTGGAGCAACTGATCTTGCGACGTTGTTTGATGAGGGATGGACGCTTGAGGAGGTGCTCACATCGTTACGCATCGTTTTACAAGGGGTGCAAGCCATGCCGAACATCTCACGACGTACTTTTGGACGCAGAATGCGCGAACTGATTGCTGCCGCTGTGGCCAGTTGTATTCCCATTCCTACAGAGGAACATATTACAATAGAAGAACGAACCCAACTTCACCAGGCCTTGGGTGAAAATATTGCTGCAGGCTGGCAGTTGTTCCATACCGCTGGAAATGCTCAGGTGCTTGCCGTAAGCCAGGCGCAGCTCTATCTCGTACAGCATACCCAGGTATACCTCTATCCAAGCATACAACCGATCTTCTATTCGGGTGTGTACAGGCTGATGGGGGCAGCGCTCTTCTTTCAAGGCTGGTATGAAAAAGCACAACATGCGCAACAGAGTGCGTATACAGCTGCGCTGGAGGGCGCCGATGCATGGAATATGGCTCAGAGCCGGACCTGGCAAGTCTACGGATATCAAGCGCTCGGTCAACACGACCAGGCGATTCAGGCGATTGTATCCGCATTGCGACTCACCACAGGGCAGGATGATGAGGCTTCCCGACGCTTGCAAAGTCATTTGCTTGCCTGCTGGGCTGAAAGTGCTACAGCAATGCGAGAGGACCGTATAAGCCAGGAGAAACTGGAGGCTTCGGCCAGTTTCCTCGATGATATCCATCCCAATGAGGAATTTGACCGCAGCCACTGGCTCCAGATTGCGGCCAACTGTGCGTTAGCAACGGAAGATTATTCGGGGGCGATCCAGCATCTGGAAGAAGCGCTTGTGGAACTCTCACCGAACTGGCTTATGCGTCAAGCCGTGACAACGATACCGCTTGCAGTGGCCTATGCACGAACGGGAGAGCGTAATGTCAGTGTTGATGTTGCCAAAAAGGCAGTTGCTGTTCTCAGTGCCCTCAATGCGCCAATCATGACGAAGCAACTGGTGGAGTATCTGCGGCACGATCTGCTTGAGCGCTTCCCGGGCGACACATACGTCAACTCCTTTATTCGTGAAGTAGGTCACCAATTGCCTCAAGCAGCCGCGGCACTTGCATAATCTGCTTGAAAAAAGACGGAAAGCGCTCTCTGTTCATGCGTCCTTTCCGTCTTGCTCGTCAGATACTTCTCTTGATTAAGAGCAGACCTCCCACACAGTCTTCAAGCCAGACCTTCCCAGCACCGCCCAATTGCTGCAGGCACCATGTTCCTATAGCCTCCAGCTTCTCACGTGTAAAAAGCTGCAGATGACCATACGAAACTTCCGGAGAATCCTTTTCATATGGCACAGCCAAGATGAGCCGCTCGGCAGTAACCTGTAACAGATGTGAGAGCGCCAGGTACATGCCATCTTCAGGAAGATGTTCGAGCACATGCAAGGCGACTACCGTATCAAATCGCCCCAAACGGGTAAAACCCTCATCAAGCAGATCTGCCTGAGCAAAGCGCACATTCAACAGTCCGCGTTCCTGGGCCAGTTCTCTGGCCGTTGTAAATGCACCCTGATCGATGTCGACACCGACAACCTCTTGCAGAAAAGGGATTCGCTCTGCTACCAACAGTGGTAAAAAGCCAGAAGCACACCCGGCATCGAGAAACGTGTCACCTGTGCGCAATTCACAGACACGCTGATAGAGCGTTGCAAACATGCCGATCGTAGCATAATCTGGAAGTGGAGGAGTATATGCCGTAGCCAGAAAAGTCAAATAGCGTTGCAGCGTGTTTGCCCCATAATAGCGCCAGGCGCGGCGAGCGTCATCAGGAAAGAGTGAACTGACAATGCCGCTGAGCACCTCACCAAAGTACTGTGAGCGAGTGAAGATACCAAAGGGCTTGAGTTCTTGCACCAGATAATGCTGGACATCTGCATTTAAGGCTTCAGGAGCAAACCAGTGAACGACGATGGTGGAGGGAGCCTGCGCGCGGGTGAAAAGCAAGAAATGTGGAGTCTCATAAATTGAATAGCCACCCTCATTGAATCGTGTTTTCAACGTATCTCGGTTGACATGATAGCCGTTCACTACGACAAAATTGCCTACAGGGACAGACCGCTCCTGGATGGGGATTTTCCTGCTGGTGGGACTGACATCATTCAATGAGGTGTGGCTCTTGGTCATGGATACTCCTCGCACTGCGGTGATACTACGATCTCATTTCTTCATGCAACACTATTGTATCATGCCATCCAACGAAGTTAAATCGTAAACAGGAGATCATGACGCTCTTCGAGCAGGCGGCCAACAGGTGGAATACCCATCCCACCCCGTTCGTGTGGGGAGGCAAACGCGCCTTGCGTCGCGAACGCGCCCGGCAACGACGGCTGGGGCTGGCTGGCAGTGGGGCCTGGACGCCGTGCCCCATCCGCTTTCAGTTCGGCGCTCTCGCTCACTATCAGCGCATCAATGGCAATGTGCAAAGCAAATGACCCAGTCACAGACAGCGCGACCTGGCCGCGACAGGTGACCTTGATTGGTGTACTTAATCCTGTTCTATGGGCTTTCTCTTCATGAGTTGCTTTAGGAATTCGCGCAAGATCGTTATTGTCTCTTCATCAAATGTCTGTTCTTCCGGCGAGCCCACTTCCTTGTTTGAGGTTTCCCTCTGCGGTGCGTTCTGGTTTGTCGCATCAGATCTGGGCAGTGTAAAATCCCTATTTTTGTGGCGAGAAAAGATGACCAAGGCCAGGAGGAGGATGAACATAAAAACACCGATGCTCGATAAGGGGAGTTCACTAGCATCTGATAAAGAGAATGCCCCCGGCTGATCATTTGCCGCGAGGAAATTACTTGTCTCCAGTGAAGCATTCATATCTTTCAAAGCTTGTGTGTGTTGACCTAGCTCCAAGTGTACCAGACCACGCCAGGCGTAGGCGATCGCACACGACTGATCATTAAGAAGATCACTCTCCAAGAACAGTGTCAACACTTCTGCCGCTGTCTCATGCCGCTTGTCGTTATATGCTTTTATGCCCCTGTTAAGCACGTCCCCCCAGCGCATCACCTCAGCTTCGTCACAATCCTCGCCAGCTTGCAGTATGGCCTCGGCCAAAACAGCAGCGAGACGCTCATCGAGCGAAAATGTCGTAAAAAATCCGTCAAGCGCTGCTTTTATCTCCCTTCGTGGCGCCTGGCAGAGACGGTGATATTGTGCCTCTACGAGGGACCGTTGCACAGCCGGGTCGGTGAGGACATCGGCGTTCACAATGCCAGTGTCCTCCAAGTGTTTCTTCTTATAGTAGTCGGCCAGCCGGCCATGTATATCTGCCCATTCTTGTGGCGATTCGCGTCGCTGCCAGCGGAGCATCAGTTCTCGTACTACCTCATGATACCGCCAGGCATCCCCCTGCTCTTTTACGAACGGCCTTTCGATGAGCCAGGAGAAAAAAGTGCTCACCTCTTGGTCTCCCACCAGTTCTCTGAGGATATCTTTGTTGAGATAGCGGGGAAGTGCGGCGTAGACAACCGCCGATTTGCGTGCTGGGGGTATCAATCCATTTTAAGAAACGATCCATTGCCGTTCCACTGTGATCGCCGACTTGGGCAGGATCATCAGGATGTTCTGCGGCAAGGGTTGCAACAAGCAAAGGGAGGCCTCCAGAAAGGCGAAAAATAACGTCAACCACAGGCTGATTGGTAATGCCTTTGCGAGAAAGATAGAGACGCACTTCCTGCTCGGAAAACGGTTCGAGGTTCAGAGGGGCCACAAAGTCCCGGTAGGGAATCCAGCGATCCTTGTTCAGTTCATCGCGCCCTGAAATGATAAACACAATGTTGGAGGAAACCTCACCATACTGACCTGCTAATATCCCTCTCAACCACTCATCGAGAAAGTCACTGGTTCGCTCATACGTATCAAAGAAGAACGGTATGACGCCCCTGTTTGCGCGCCAGCGCAATTTTACGAAGAAGCGTGGCGAACTCTCTCTGTTTGCGTACTTGCCCAGTCCTTCTAAAAAGAGCGGCGTCAGGACGGCTAAAGGCTCTTGGACGAGGCGTCGGTTTTCGGGATTTTTCAGCTTACGCGCAATATACAAGGCCGCTTCCTCGATCTGTGTAGCCAGGTTGTCCTCGTCTACGAGATTCAACACTGCTCCACCAACCGGTACGTTGTGCCCTGCACGAATGGCAACTTTAATAAGTGTTTGGCGCACAAAAGCCGCCAGAGATCCTCTGGGAGCTTGGGGATCGGCTTCGAGTTCCTGGCATAGTCGCTGATAGGCTTGATAACGGCGATGGAACGCTTTGAAAAAGCGATGCCTGGGATCGAGTTGCTCGACCAGGTGGACCATGACTGCTAAGGTATCGCCTTGCAACTCGTCTGTCCATGCTGGAGTCAGGCCCAGATGTTTGGCCAGATAAAAGAGCTGGCCTAGCAAACTCGTTTTGCCGATGCCGCCTTGGCCGGAGATAGTGAAAACGAAGCGGCGACGATCATCCTCCGGCTTGAAAAACAGATTTTCCCGGAAAAGTGTGATTTGTCCCTCTCGGCCTACGAACTCCTGCTGCTGGCGTTGTTGGAGAATTACCTGTAAGCTTGGTAGCTGTTCGCTCATGAATACATTGCCCCTGTGCAAGACATATTCCCTTCCCAATAACCACAGTGGAATTGCCACTGCCAGGTGAGGTCTGGCGAAAGAAATAGTGGAGAACCATTCCAAGAGGAGGTGTGTCTTCCTGCCCGCGACCATACGATTCTCGCCATCTTCTCCGCGATTTCTCTGGATGCCATGCGCCGCTCCTCTCTTTGCTTGATTACTCGATTCTAGTGGAATAGAACGGATGTGTCAAGCAGACAATTTTGCGTGTTGTGCTTTGCTAAGGGCCGGCCCAGGATCTATACAAAAATCTATCATGTTCTACCCTTGCCTCTCATGTCATCCTGGCGATTCCGCACGACACCGGAAAAGCTGCTTTATAAGCTGCACTCGTCCCTCTGAGTCAGCGAGTTGTGCTCGTATTTCTGGATCGGCGACCTACAGCCCAATCCAGCAATCGACTTACCTTTCCTCTACGGCCTTTATTCCTTTGGCTGGTATAATCACTACGTCGGTGCAGTTGCACTATACGATGAAGCAGCGTCTATCAACGGTTTCTACGATCCATGGGAACCGGAGAATTACCCTCTGATAGCCGATGATGTTTTACTTATTTCAATTTATGTATTAAGGCATGTTTCAAATGGGCTTGACAGTTTCATGCAACGCAATTGTTATCCAAGCCGCTTCCGATGAGGTGAGAAATTGTTTTTAGACTGTTCAGACTGTCAAGTTTGATTGAACATGAATTGAACCTTGCCTTAGAACAAAAATATATCATGCAACAAAATCCTTCGCCTACTCCTCCTCAAAGCCAAAACCATCAAACCGCAGGGTGCGGCAATTCTCGGTGACGGTTCTCATAGTTTCCTCGGGCACGCCGGCTGGTATATGCGCTTGAATCTCAAGCGTCACCTGCACATTTGCGCCATAGAGCGTCGTCAGGTGCTTTACTACCTCCTCCATGATTTTCCCGGCGTCTCCGGCCATTACGCGTGGGTTGATTTTCAC
>Ga0070707_100005729_pt1 | contig 11589 bp, 11 predicted proteins | sample KBSK5502metaG_FD_65468 | JGI IMG/M metagenome (GOLD analysis project Ga0070707, IMG submission 65468) | Corn, switchgrass and miscanthus rhizosphere microbial communities from Kellogg Biological Station, Michigan, USA - KBS K5-50-2 metaG | ecosystem: Host-associated > Plants > Roots >... | reverse complement strand
GCGCGGGTCATGGTGCCCGGTGTCCCGGTGTCCGTGGCCTTCGCGGTGCCGGAGGAGACCGGGCGCGGCGACCCCCGGCCGGTTGAGGGGATGATCTCGTTCGACAGCGGCGGCCGGCGGCTGACCGGCCGGCTGATCGCGGGGGAGTTCATCAGGTACGAATCCCGGTTCCCCGCGGAGTACGGCTGCCGCGCGGAGATGCCCGCGGCATCGCTGATCGAGGCGGTCCGGCGGGTCTCCCTGGTCGCCGACCGGGCCAGCCCGGTCCGGCTCACCTTCGGTCCGGGGACCGTGGCCCTGGAGGCGCAGACCGAAGGCCGCGCCCGGGCAATCGAGCGGGTCAGCGCGAGCTTCCACGGCGACGAGCCAGCGATCGCCTTCAACCCGCATTACCTGCTCGACGGGATCACCGCCGCGGCGGCAGGGTCCGGGCCCGCACGGCACCCTGCCTCATCGGCCAGCGCCGACGGCGGTGCGGCCGGGGACTCGGCGGCCGATGGCGCCGGCGACGCGGCGCATGACGGCTCCGCCAGGTCGGCGACCATCCGGCTGGAGTTCACCAGCCCTGCCCGCCCCGCGCTCATCACGCTGGCCGGGGACGACGGGGACGGCAACGGTTCCGATGGCGCTGCCGCCGGTGACGGCGCCGAGGCGGCAGACGACGCCGCGGCCGGCCGGCCGCGGCCCGCGTTCCGCTACCTGGTGGTGCCGCTCAGGTCGCCGGCCCGGGCCTGATACGCCGCCCGGCGGCCCCGCCGGCCGAACCGCCAGAACGCCTTGCCGACCAGTGCGGCGCGGATCGCCCAGATCACCCGGCTAAGCCAGGGCGCGCCCGCCGCCTCCGGCACGGCCTCCATCCAGGCCCCGCTGCGCCACGCCCGCCGGCCAACCCACACGGCCGCCGCCGTGACCAGGCTCACGAACAGCACGGGCACCGCGAGCAGCACGAGGAGCACCGCGAGCGCGGTGTGCGGCCAGGCCGCCACGGCCAGCGCGATCAGGCCGGCTCCGACGGCGAATCCCCCGGCCACAAACAGCAGCAGGAATCGCAGCAGCCGGCGTGCCAAAGTGCGCGCGGCCACTGTGGCAGCGGCCAAATCCCCGTAGGCGCCGTCCCCGAACCCAGAGACGCGGTCGCCGAACCCGGCGCCGGCGTTCCAGGGATCCTGCTGCCACGGGCCCTGCTGCCAGGTGCCCTGACCCGGCGGGTCCTGGTATGCCCGGCCGCGGCTCGATGAGCCCTGATCTGCCGGGTCTGCGTGCCATGGTCCCTGGGTCCACGCGCGATGCTCCGGTGTGCCTTGCTCCCAGCTTTCCGGCCTGTCCATATCTGCCTCCGTTACCGCCCCCGCCGCACGGATTTATTGCTCGTCCAGAAACGATATATCTCGATTTTCGTGCTGGCAAACCAGCGGGTGACGTGGGCTGGGTCGGGGGCGGCCCCGGGATGGCTGCGGCGCGGACAGAACCCCGCGCCGGAGCAACACCCGTCCGTCCCCTCGCCTCATCCCCGGGCTGGCGGCGAGGGCGGGGGAAGGGCGGAGGTGCTGGGCAAGTGCCAGTTATTGAGGTGGGTGGGCGGCTTCGGTGCTGAGCAGGACGAGCACGGAAGCGGGCGCCACGCCTGTCTCGGCTCGCCGGCCGGGGCTGCCGGGGCCCGTGAGCGCGGCGCGGGCGCCCGCCAGGGAGGAGGCGCCGCTCGGGCCTGAGGAGATGCCGGCGGCGGCGAGGTCGGCGGCCGCGCGGCGGGCCGCGTCGTCGGTCACCGCGACGGCGGCGTCCAGGCCGCCGGAGAAGTAGGGCCAGGCGGTCGACGAGATCGTGCCGCAGTTGAGGCCGGCCATGATCGTGTTTGCCGTGGTTATCGTGACCGGCCTTCCGGCTCTCATGGCGGCGAGCAGGCAAGCGGCGGTATCGGGCTCCACGGCTAGCACCGCCGTGGCGGACGAGGGTTGCATGGGCGCGGAGTTCTGTCCGCGCCCAGGCCATCCCTCGGCTGTCACCCTTCCCCGGTAGTGCGCAACGGCGGCCTGGGCCAGTGAACCGACGCCGGCTGGGACAGCAACCAGCGCGGGTGGCCCGGCGGCGGCGGCGGATAGCTGGGAATCGAGTTCGGCGAACAGGGTGGAGTAGCCCTCGACGATCCACGTGGGTACCTGTTCGTAGCCGGGCCAGGCGGTGTCCTGGATCAGGGCGGCGCCGGGGTTGGCCTGCGCCCACTGGCGGGCGGTAGCGACGGCCTGGTCGTAGGTGCCGTTGATCTGGGTTACCTCGGCGCCTTCACCGGCGATGGCGGCGCGGGTGGCGGTGTCGGTGACGGCCGGGACGAAGACGCGGGCCGGGGTGTCTGTCAGGCGGGCCATGCGGGCGACGGCGCGGCCGTGGTTGCCGTCGGTCGCGGTGACGAAGATGAGGCCCGGGCGGTGCGCGGCGGCCGCGCGCAGCCTGGCCAGAGGATCGGGGGGAGCGGCGCTGGCTGGGCCGGTGGGTGCGGCCGGCTCGCCGGTGAGGAGCTGGTGGACGGCCCAAGAGGCGCCGAGCACCTTGAAGGCGGGCAGCCCCAGGCGGGATGACTCGTCCTTGACGAACAGCCGGCCAACGCCGAGTTCCCTGGCCAGCGCGGGGACCTCGGTCAGCGGGGTTGGTGCATAGCCCGGGAAGCTGGCGTGGAAGGCGCGGACCGCGCCGGAACGCACGTGATCCGGGGTATCGCAGGTCCAGGCTCTGGCCTGTGGGCGGGCCAGCCAGAGGAGAGGTGACCGCGCCGGGTCCTCGTTCGTGGTCATGTGCTGCCCTCCATGGTCACCTTCAGCCGGGGCGGGGCCGGGCTCCTCGGTTCGCTGGTCATTGGCTGAGCTGAGCAGATGCTAGCCGGGCCTGATCGTTCAGCAGCCAAAGGTCAGCGCGGACCGCGGAGAGCTGGCAGACGAGCCGCAACCGGGCGCCGGGCAGTATCGGGTGGTGGTATTCCATGTCGGCGCGGGCGGGCAGCCAGTCCAGCCCGGCGAGCACCTCCTCCGCCGCCTGCCAGTGGACGGTGTTGCTGACGTGCGCGGCCGTGCCGAAGTCGCTGGCCCGCAGCGGCCAGTCCCGGCCGGTGACTGAGGGCCCCGGCCGTGGGTGGGACAGCCGCACCGAGACCTTGCGCCCCTGTGCCGACGGTGCCCCCTGGCCCGTTGATCAGCCCGGCCCATTCCGCCTCGGCGCCGTCCGGCGGCCCAGTGAACCTGTAGACCACCCGGAACGCGTAACTGGATCCGGCGGGTGTCAGCTCGAAGACCGTACTGCACGCGATGCCCGAGCAGCCGATGCCGCCGATGTCCGTCACGCCGAACAGGTCCCCGCTCGGCTCGCGCGGCAACGGGGCCTGCGGCAGGCTGCCATCTCGTGGCGTGGCCAAGGAATGCAGCACGCGCTCGGTGTAGCCAGGCCCGGCCGGGGTGAGCGAGAACACCGTCCCGTAGCTGCGGCTGCCGCCGCCGTACTCGGTGGTGCCGTAGATCACTCCAGTGTGTCCGTCACACCCTGGCCGCCAGTGCCACCGAACTGGGTGACCCCGAACACGTCTCCGCGCGAATCGAGCACGGGCCCGTCGTCGCCGCAGCGGAGTTCGGCGCAGCCGCCCGGCTTCCGGTATGTCCGGTTCACACCGTCAGGCCCAGGCCGCGGCGGGGTTCTGGCCGCGGCCTGGGCCGGGCGAGGCTGGCCGGCTCACGCAGAAGTGACGGCGGCCTGCCGGTCGTGGCCGCGCAGCAGCGTGGCGACCCCGAGGGCGGCGGCGAGGACGATACCGGCCGCGATCAGCAGCGCGAGGTGCAGCCCGTCCGCGAACGCGGTGTGCGCCTGGGCGGCGACGGCGCCGCCCAGGTGGGAGGCGACGGCGACCGAGGCCCGCGCCTGGTCCGCTTCCGCGGCGGGCAGGTGGTGGCTCAGGTGCAGGTGGCTCTGGTAGGTGCTGGTGAGGACGCTGGCCAGCACGGCGATGCCGACCGCCCCGCCGACCTCACGGGACAGGTCGTTGATGGCCGAGGCGACTCCCTGCTGGGAGGCGGGCAGGGCCGCCGTGATGCCGCTGGTGGCCGGGGTCATGGCCAGGCCCATGCCGGCGCCCAGCGGGATGAGCCCCACGGCCACCAGCCAGTAGCTGCTGGTGCCGGTCAGCTGTGCCAGCACGACGAAGGCCACGGCCATGATCACCAGGCCAGCGGTGCACGTTGCCCGGGCCCCGATCCGGGCCACCAGCGCCGGGGCCAGCCGGGCGGCCGGCATCATCGCGGCGGCCATCGGCAGCATGCTGACCGCCGAGACCAGCCCGGAGTCGCCGCGGATGAGCTGCAGGTACTGCAGGACGAGGAAGATGAAGCCGAAGAAGACGAAGAACTGTACGAAGATCGACAGGCTGCCGGCCGACAGGCTGCGGCGGGCGAATACCCGCGGGTCGAGCAGTGGGTTGCGCCGGCGCATCTCGAAAAGCACGAAACCCGCCAGGACCGCGATACCGCTGCCCAGGCCCGCCAGGGTGCGTGCCGACAGCCAGCCGTGGCTGGGCGCCTCGATGATCGAGTACACCAGCGCGACCATGCCGATCACGGCCAGCACTGCGCCGCTGACGTCGAGGCGGGGGGCGTGCGGGTCGGCCGACTCGGGCACGAAGCGGAAGGTGCCGGCAAGGGCGACGGCGGCCAGCACCACGTTCAGCCCGAACACCGACGGCCACGACCACACCTCCAGGACCAGTCCCGAGGTGAGCAGGCCGAGCACGGCGGACCCGCCAGCCACCGCGGCCCAGACGCTGACCGCCCTGGTGCGCTGCTCGCTGGCAAAGGTCCCGGTGATGGTGGACAGGGTGGCCGGCATCACCAGCGCCGCCCCGAGGCCCAGGACGGCCCGCAGGGCGATCAGTTCGGTCGCGGAGTGCGCGGTCATCGCGACCGCCGAGCCCGCTCCGAAGATTGACAACCCGGCGATCAGCGCCAGCCGGCGGCCGTAGCGGTCGCCGAAGGCCCCGGCGGGCAGCAGCAGCGAGGCGAACACCAGCGAATACGCGTCGATGACCCAGGCCAGCTGGGTCTGGGTGGCGTGGGTCGACCGGGCGATCTCGGGCAGCGCCACGTTCAGTGACGACATGGCCGCCACCACGGTGGCGAGGGCCACGCACACGACGGCGGTCACGGCGCCGCTGCGCACGGCGCGGGCGGCCGGGGGCTTCACGGTGGGAGGTATCACGGCGGTCATCTCCGGCTCCTTGACTCCGGTTCCTATGTTCTAGAACGACGTTACATATCTCTGGAATAGCAGTCAAGAGCTTGATATGATGATGCCGTGATCGACTCAGGGAAGGCCCAGATGACAGGCAGGCAGCGGTCGCCGGCGGGAGAGCCGCCGCGGGTGGGGGAGTCGCGGGCCGGCGGGCTGCGGGACCCGGGGGAGTCCGGGGCCGGGCTGGCCGGCCCAGGGGAGCCGCCCAAGGCCCGGCGGGTCAGCCGGCAGCGCGAGGCGGGGGAGGCCACCCGTCGTGAGACCCGCCGGCGGCTGCTCGCCGCCGCGAAGGCCGAGTTCGCCGAGCGCGGTTACGCGGCGGCCACCGTCATCCGCATCGCCGAGCGGGCCGACATGTCCGTGCAGACCCTCTACTCGAACTGGGGCAACAAGCGGAACCTGCTGCGCGCCGTGATGGAGAGTTCCGTCACCGGCGACGAGGACGTGCCGCTGGTTCCCGGGCAGCCGCCGGCCATCATCACCGCCACCATCGATCCCGCGGACGCCGCGGACCCGCGCAAGGTGCTCGCCCACCTCAGCCGCCAGTACCGGCTTCTCACCGAGCGGGCGGCGGTCGGCTGGCAGACCTACCGGGACGGTGCCGCCGTCGATCCGGACATCGCCGCGGACTGGCAGCAGCTCAGCGACCTGCGCCGGCGGGCGTTTCATGCCTTCTTCGCGCGGATCCCGACGGGAGCACTGCGCGCCGGGCTCAGCAACGCGGCCGCCGCGGACACCGCCTGGGTCATCGCCAGCCCGGACACCCACGACCTGCTGGTGCGCCAGGCGGGCTACAGCTACGACCAGCTGGAGAACTGGACTCGCAGCACCCTCAGTGCCGCCCTGCTGGCGGGCCAGGAACCGGACTGAACCTGGCCGGCGGGAGCGCTGCCGGGCAGGCACATGGTGGTCAATTGACCGGTTGGTCATGTTTCGGGAAGGAATACCCCAAGAAGTGCTCACTGCTGAGCCGGGTATCAGGACCTGTTCCGATCCCTGACGGGGAGAGTCCGGAAGGGGAGATCAGCGGGTATCCGCCACGCGTTTGGGCGCCCAGAGCTGGTCGGCGTCACCGGCGGCGAGCCGGCCTTGGTAAACGTCGATCTTGTGGTCGATCAGCTTGAGATTTTCCTGTAGCTCAGCGAGCGTGGCGGTCACCTCGGCGCGATGGGCCTCCAGGAGGGCGAGCCGTTCCTCCTCGTTGCCTGGCCCCGCGGATACCAGCTGGGCGTAGCGCTTGATGGTCCTGATGGGCATGCCCGTGGCCCGCAGCTTGGTGCAGATGCTGATCCACTTGAGGTCTTCCTGCCGGTAGCGCCGTCGGCCGCTGTAGTTGCGGGGGACGGTAGTGATGACCAGGCCGGCGCGTTCGTAGTAGCGCAGGGTGTGCACGCTGACCCCGGTGCGGCGGGCGGCCTCGGCGATACTCAGACCCGACTGGGGGACCGGGCGCTTGGATACCGGTGGTTTGACTTCGAGCACGCTCTAAATTCTAGCGTCGCAAGCATGAGTACCCCCGTGAGCAATGGCCACCAGCTGGACCGTGCCCTGACGCCCGAACTCAGCCAGCGGCGCCGGTTCGGCGTGCTGGCGATCTGCTGCGCCAGCATTCTCGTCGTGGTGATGGACATTTCCATCGTCAACGTCGCGCTGCCGGCGATGCGCCGCGACCTGCACGCCCCGGTGTCCAGCCTGCAGTGGACCATTGACGCGTACACCCTGGTGCTGGCCAGCTTTCTGGTGCTGGCCGGGTCAGCCGCCGACCGGTTCGGCCGCCGGCGCATCTTCCAGGCCGGTCTCGCCGCCTTCGGCCTCGGCTCGCTGCTGTGCGGCCTGGCGCCGGGCACCGGCTGGCTGATCGCGGCGCGAGTGCTGCAGGGCGGTGGCGGCACGATGCTCAACCCGGTAGCGATGTCGATCGTCGCCACCACGTTCCCCGAGCGGGCCGAGCGGGCCAGGGCCATCGGCGTGTTCGGCTCGGTGTCCGGCCTGGCGCTCGCGCTCGGGCCGATCCTCGGCGGCGCCCTGGTCGGCGGCCTCGGCTGGCGTGCCATCTTCTGGGTCAACGTGCCGATCGTGGCCGCGGCGGTCGTGTGCGCCGCGCTGTTCGTGCCTGAGTCACGTGCCGCCCGGGCACGCCGGTTCGACCCGGTGGGCCAGACCCTGGTGATCCTCGTACTGGGCGGCGTCGTCTACGCGATCATCGAGTCCACCAGGCTGGGCTGGACCTCGCCGGTCATTCTCGGCCTGCTCGCCGTCGCCGCGCTCGGGGTGCTTGGCATCCTCGGCTACGAACCGCGCCGCGCCGACCCGCTGCTGGAGCTGCGGTTGTTTCGCAGCGTGCCGTTCAGCGCGGCGATCGCGATGGCGCTCTGCGCGGTGTGCGCGTTCGGCGCGTTCCTGTTCGTGACCACGCTGTACCTGCAGGACGTGCGGGGCCTGTCGGCGCTGGCGGCCGGGCTGTGCCTGCTCCCGGTCGGGGTGCTGGTCGTGGTGCTGTCGCCGCTGACCGGCCGGGTGGTCGGCGGGCGCGGACCGCGGCTGCCGCTGGTGGTCTCCGGGGCCGCGCTGGCACTGGGCGGCGGGACATCGATCTGGCTCGGACCGGCCACCCCGATGCCGGCCGTGCTCGCGACCTACCTGCTGTTCGGTATCGCCCTGGGCACCGTCAACCCGCCGATCACCAACTCAGCGGTCTCCGGAATGCCCGGCTCGATGGCCGGGGTGGCCGCCTCGCTGGCCTCCACCGGCCGGCAGACCGGCGCCGCCCTGGGCGTCGCGATCAGCGGGACGATCGTGGGATCGGCCCTGCCCCGCGGCGGGCCGGCGTTCACCAGCGCGGCACGCGGGGTGTGGTGGCTGGTGCTCGGGCTCGGCGCCGGCATCCTCGCCCTGGGGCTGCTCAGCACCGGCCGCTGGGCTCAGGGCACCGCCGGGCGCGCGGCGGCGCTGTTCGAGCGGGTGGACCGGGGCGCGCAAGCGGCCCAGGAGGCGGCGGCGCGGCGGTAGGGCCAGTCAGGCCGGGGGCCGGGACGGGTCAGCCGGCGGGCTTCACGGGGGCCAGGGAGTTGCCGGGTGGGATCTGCGAGCAGTCGTTCGGTGCCTGGCTGCCGGCGAAACGGCTGTTGAGCCAGGTCAGGGCGGCCGGTGCCCAGACGGGGAAGGTCGAGATGTGGCTGAGCGCGTTGTATTGGGTATAGTCCACCGCCGTGCCGGAGGCGCAGAAGTCGCGGGCCAGGGTACGGACGTCACCGGCCACCATGACCCCGTCGCCGGGCCCGATGCCGGGCTTGTTGCCGGGGGTGCCTTCGAGAGTGCCATTCGCCCCCTGGCCGATGAACATGGGAATGGTGGGCGAGGCGAGGCTGCCGGTATTGAGCGCATTCTCGACCTTGACGAGGACGGGGATGCTGGCCGGATTGGCGTACTGTGGCTTGACTAGCTGGGCGAACTTGAGTCCCGGGTATTGGCCAAGGACATTGGCGATCGAGGCATTCTGAAGCGAGTTGTACAGCTGAAGCCCGTAGCTGCTCAGGTAGGGCTTGATGTTGATCTGGAAACCCCGGGCGATGCCGATGATGGACATCGGGATGATGCCCGCCCAGATGCTGCTGCCGTCGACGTACGTGAGGTTGTGGGCCGGGTCGACGAGTACGCCGCCCTCGGCCGCGCCGACCAGTTGGCGGTTGACGTCGGGGGCGTAGGACGGTGCCAGCTGGGCGGCCCAGTCGGTCGCGATGGCACCGCCCGAGTAGCCGAACATGCCGATCGGGGTGGTCTTGGTAAGCCCGGTGACCGGGGAGTTTGTCGCGGCTCGTATCGAGTTGAGGGTGGCCATCCCGTACTCAGGCCCGCTGGCGAAGTCGGCGGTCTGGCCCTCGGTGTCGGGCACGATGACCGTGTAGCCCTGGAGCAGCAGGGGAGCGATCACTATCGACTCGGCGTCCGTGATAACCCCGCCCAGGGTGACGCCCCCGGCGATCTGCACCGATGGCTCGTCGGCCGGGTTCAGTGAGTCGTAGAACGACTGGTAGGAGACCGCGCGGGGGGAGGCGGGCGGCAACGGCGGCTCGAGCACCGAGGTGACGTTCGCCGTCGGCTGCCCCAGCGCGCCAGCGGACTGGTAAAGCAACTGGACAACCTGGACGGGGAACGCGATGCCCACGACGTGGTAGGAGAGGATCCGGGTGCTCAGCACGGTGCCCGGCTTGATCTGGGCCAGCGGCGTGCTGCCCTTATAGGTGGAGAAGGAGTGCCGCGCCGGGGCGGCCACCGCCCGCGCCAGCGGGGCCCCGACGAGACCGGCCACCACCAGGGCCGTTGCCGCAGTCACCGCCGCCTTGGAACCGATCCGCACCCACATGGGTCTCTCCCGTCGGCTTGGCCCCGCAGCGGCATGTTACCCACTAGTAGGTATGGAGTGCTACCCCCCAGTAGCTATATCCGCGTGCGCGTCCAGAGCCTGTCCAGCCCGCGCCAAGGCCTCCCGCGCACTTGTGCCAGATTTTCCTGCGGGGATGTCAAGACGGCGGTGGCGGCTCCGACCACCAGGCGAAGGGAAGACAGGGGCCCGGGGGCGTGAGAACCGCTAGTTTGGCCCTGCGGCGGAGGCAAGACGAAGGCCCCTCGATGTTGTTCGAGGGGCCTTCACGTGGCGTTGTGATCTGCGATTACGTCAGCTAAGCAGGGCGCTAACCGCGCTATGCGGGGCGCCCTCACCGCTGACCGAAATTATCGAATTCCCCGTTGCGCACCCCACCGAGAAACGCCTGCCATTCGTCCGGCGTAAACCGCAGGACCGGGCCCTCGGCGTGCTTGCTGTGGCGGACGCCCACCTGACTGCCAGGCAGGTTCGCCACCTCCACGCAGTTGCTGTTGGAGAAGCTCAGAGAGCTCTTCACCCATTGCGGGCCGTGGCCCGGTGTTACCGGACGGTCTCCATGCGTTGGTTGTGCCATGTCCGTACCTCCTGGACGTGGTGTGATGGGTGGCCCCAATCGGTGGCCCCAATGCCTTCCGTGGCGGACGCAGCCGGTCAGCGACTGATGCGCCCGCTGCCGTTATTGGGTTATTGGGGGGATTGTCGATAAATGGGGCCCGATGGTGAGAAGAGACTACTGCGGCCGTTGATTATCAGGATGGCATATGTGAAGATCAGAGATTAGGCTGTTCATTCGGTTAGAATAGAACGCGTGTTCGACAATCACAGGGCCCCGGGGCCGGGCTGCCCGGCCTGATTGCGCGTACGCTGAGGGAATCCTCACCGCCTCACCAGGTGGCATCCTCTTGTGGCGCCGCCGCAGTGACCCGGATCAGGACCGTGTCGTTTCTTCGGAACAAGCGAGATCCGCCGGGCCACTGCCGGATGTTTCCGGCCCCTCCGGCGCGCAGCTCGGCGACCAGGCGGCCCTCGGCCGCCAGGTGCGGGGTGATGTCCTGGCCGGTGAGGTGGCCGATGACCAGGACCTTCATCAGATGCCTTTGTCCGACGACGATGCCACCTGGCTGGGTACGGCGGTGCTGGTCCGGGCGCCAGGCCCGGGCACCGCACGCGCCGTCCTGACCGCGGACCGGTACGCCGGCATCGAGGTGCACAGCTGGCAATTGGGCGGGCGGTCGCGACAACGCGTGGCGCCGGCCCTTCGGTGACCCGCGATGGCCAAGTCAGCCAGCGGGGAGTGTGATGGTGCCGTTGCCCACGATCGTGGCGCGGCCGCCGACGATGACCTCGGTGATCTGGCCGTCCTTCTTGTGGGCGGTGCCGTCGAGCACGCTGGGGCGGCCCATGGCAACGCCCTGGTCGATGTGCAGATGGTAGGTGCCGTCCCGCTCCGGTGACCGGTGGGCCAGGCTGGCGACCAGCGACGCGCACGCCGATCCGGTGGCCGGGTCCTCGTCGACGCCAACCGCCGGGGCGAAAAACCGGGCGTGCAGGTGCGCCCCGTCGCGATAGTCGCCGGCGAACAGGTACAGCTCCGGCGACCAGCTGCCGGCGATCCCGGCCGCCCACACGGCCTTGTCCAGCACGGCCCTGTCGACCAGGTCCCGGCTGGCCAGCCGGACGAAGCAGAACCGCAGGCCCACGCCGGCGTACCAGCTCTCCACGATGGCGTCCTCGGGCAGCGTGAGGGCCTTGGCGATGGCGGCGACGGGCGGTGCCTCGTCGCTGCTCTCGTAGCGCGGGCACCGCACATGGAAGTGGATGTCCGGGCCGTTGACGGTGACCGTGACCGGGCCGATCCCCTCTTCGAAGACGAACTGCTGGCTGGCCGCTCCTCCGTTCCGGCTGGCCAGGACGGCGGCGGTGCCCACGGTGGGGTGACCGGCGAA
>Ga0070707_100005727_pt1 | contig 11593 bp, 13 predicted proteins | sample KBSK5502metaG_FD_65468 | JGI IMG/M metagenome (GOLD analysis project Ga0070707, IMG submission 65468) | Corn, switchgrass and miscanthus rhizosphere microbial communities from Kellogg Biological Station, Michigan, USA - KBS K5-50-2 metaG | ecosystem: Host-associated > Plants > Roots >... | reverse complement strand
GAGTACTCATTCTCGGGAGACGAGTACGTCAACACACGGCCGCTCTTGATCATGCCTGCGTCGGAGAACCCGGCGGCACGGCACGTCGCGAAGTCGATCCACATCCTGCCTGCGCTTATCCGGTTGAACTCCTTACCCAGGTTCCCATCGATGATCATGCGGTTGTCTGCAGCCCAGATCTCAACGTCGCGCGCCTCGTTGTCGCCGTCGGCCGTCGTTCGTGTCCAATTCTCATGACCCGAATAGTGGAAGACGGCGAGCGAGCTCGAGTTGGTTTTCGAGGCGAGCCACCTGATCCCGTCGATGATGTGGGCGGCCGTGCCATCTCGATCCTTGATGAGCATGATGTGGTCCTGCCGCCACCCGAGCTTGAGCAGAACGGTTTGGAGGCTCTCTGCGTCTTGACGCGAGCCGACGTTGTCCTCCGTCCTGCCGGCGTAGTCGTTCAATCCGATCAGCAAGGCCCAGTACTTCGTCGCGGGGTCGCTCGTCTGCGTTGCGGCGGTCTGCTTCGGATACTTGGATCTGAGCCACGAGCTCGAGCTCGACGCAACGGTCGCGCTCGCGGAGTACATCGGCAACCCGGCACCGGCTCCATCGGGCGACACGGCGAGCAGCCGTCCGAGCGCGTTCGCATTCGTCGCGGGGGCAGGGATGGCGCCTGCCGCTTGGGAAGCGCTGCCTGTGGTTGCCGATCCCGTTGAAGGTGCCACGGTGCGCGCGCGCACGATCGCCGCCGCACCGACCGCGAGCGTCGCTGCAAGGACGCTCGCGATGATCCCGAAAGATCGCTTCGACACCTTCAACCCCCTAGGGCCTTCGCACTCCTACTTCGATGCGGGGCGCGAAGACCCTCCTGCTCTCGTCTCAAGATGTTGGATAACCAGAGTTCCGCTCACCAAACGACTGGCGTGCGATGATCCTTCGAGCAACCCTCAGTGGTCTTCCCTGATATTCGGCTGTGAGCCCAGCGGCTTGAGAATCAGCCTATCGTGAGGCTCTTCGATATCGACAAGTCCCTGCAAGCCGCTCTCAATGAAGATCGTGGCTTCGCCGATCGAGACGACTTGGTCTTCGGCGCCGGGTTCGTCGGCCAGAACCGCTTCCATCACGGCGCCTGCGCGCACCAGTCGAACGCGTGCATCCGGGTTGAGCCTTCGCGCACCCGCAGCCGCGCGCTGAAGGATGTCCTTCGCCCAATCGGTGAACTCGATCGTCAAACGTTCACTCGCGATCGTCGTCGTCCTTGCGCTTGAGCTCTTCCTCGCGCCGGCGAAGATCGTCTTCCCATGCCTTGAGGCGACGCTGCTCGTCGATGCTCTTCAAGAAATGCGGCGAATCTTCCGGGCCCATCGGGCCCGGCGTTCGCTGCTGACGTTGCGGCCGCGACCACGTCGCTCCGGGTGACAGCGCTGCGCCGCGCGGGCGTCCGAGAACAAGCCACGCGATCGAGCCGACGTCCGGCACGATGAGCACGATGAGCAGCCACACGAGCTTCGGCAAGTTGCGGACGAGCTCGGGCTCGCTCGAGATGACGTCGAAGATGCAGAAGATCCAAAGGAACAGCAGCGCGATGCCGAGCACGCCTTCCCCGAAGATCATGCGACAAACGATACGGCCGGGCCGTCGCGCGAGCAACGCGCCCGGAAGCAGTAGCCTTACGGTTCCAACTCTCCGGGAGCGCAGCAAATGGATGAACAGGACAGGCAGCGTCGCGGCCGAGTGACCGCCCGCCACCACACGGGCGAAACCGAGGACACGACGCTGCTCGAACGACGGGACCCGTCGTTCCTGCGCACCGACCCGTGGCTCGTGATGCGGGTGACGGCGGAGTTCGTCGAGGGCCTCGACGCGCTCGCGAACGTCCCGCCGGCCGTCTGCGTCTTCGGGTCCGCGCGCGTCACGTCCGACGATCCCATGTACCCCGTTGCGCGCGATGTCGGCGAGAAGCTCGCGCGCGCAGGGCTCGCCGTCATAACCGGCGGCGGACCGGGGATCATGGAAGCGGCGAACCGCGGCTGCGCCGAAGGCGGCGGACTTTCGATCGGATGCAACATCGAGCTCCCGTTCGAGCAGAAGCTGAATCAGTGGGTGCAGCTCGGCATCGACTTCCGTTACTTCTTCGTGCGCAAGACGATGTTCGTGAAATACGCGGAAGGCTTCGTCGTCTTCCCCGGCGGCTTCGGCACCGCGGACGAGCTCTTCGAAGCGCTCACGCTGATCCAGACGGGCAAGATCCTCCACTTCCCCGTCGCGCTCGTCGGCTCGTCGTACTGGCAAGGATTGATCGACTGGCTGCGCGGGACGGTGCTTCAGGAGGGCAAAGTGTCCGAGGACGATCTCGAGCTGTTCAAAGTGTGCGACGAGCCGGACGAGGTCGTCGCCCACGTGATGTCGGTCCTGTCGAAGAAGAAGCCGACCGACCCGCGCACTGAACCGGTCGTTCAGCCCCACAAGGCCGACGCGCAGTGATCGAACTCCACACACTGACGGACGGGGGCCAGAAAGCAGAAGACGTCGCGCGGATCATCGGCGCGTTCCTGTCCGACGCCACGAAAACCCTGGACATCGCGCTGTACGACTTCAACCTCGTCGATGCCACCGCAGCCCTCGTAGTAGGTGCGATCAAGGAGGCTGCGGGGCGCGGCGTAACCGTTCGCCTCATGTACAACGTCGACCACGCGCTGCCGATCCCGGTCCCCCCGCCGCCGAGCACCGACCCCGCCGACGTCGCAACCCTCGGCGTGCCGGTGAAGGGCATCGCCGGCGTTCCCAACCTGATGCACAACAAGTATGTCGTGCGCGACGGCGCTCAGGTCCTAACCGGTTCGACGAATTGGACCGACGATTCGTGGACGCGCGAAGAGAACGTGATGATCACGGTGGACTCCCCCGACCTCGCAGCGGCGTTCTCGAAGGATTTCGAGCAGCTTTGGTCGACCGAACGTGTCGACGGCAGCGGGAAACTCGACACAACCGAGGTTGCGGTGGACGGCGCGCGCATCACGCCCCTGTTCTGTCCGGGCCGTGCGCACAAGCTCACGCACCGGATCGCCGGCGCGCTCGGCCGCGCGCAGAAACGCATCCGTGTTTGCTCGCCGGTGATCACGTCGGGACCGATCCTCGGCACGCTCGCGGAGATCGCGGCCAGCCACTCGGTCGATCTGTCCGGCGTGTTCGACGAGACGCAGATGGAAGAGGTCCTGGGACAGTGGAAGGCCGACGATCCCGCGCATTGGAAGATCTCCGCGTTCGAGTCGCTGATCTCGCACGCGCCGTTCGGCGGGAAACGGTCGACGCCCTGGGGAAACGGCACGGTTCACGACTTCATGCACGCGAAAGCCACGGTCGCCGACGACGTCGTCTTCGTCGGGAGCTACAACCTCTCCCACGCCGGCGAGATGAACGCTGAGAACACGCTGGAGATCCACGACGCGGGCCTCGCCGACCGGATGACGACGTTCATCGACGGTTTACGCGCGCGTTACCCCAGGTGAAGCGGGTGTGCGACACGCTTTCCATGGGTAGATAGGAACCTCGTGTACGACACGCCACTCAACGCGTCCAAGGTCGGCCGCCTCGTTGCTTTTATCGGAGGCTTCGCGCTTTTCCTAGGACTGATAGCCTCGCCGCTGGTCGTCGCTGCGCGCTCGTTCAAACCGGGCGAGCTGCCGACCACCCCCGTCGTCCCGACCAACACGACGATCTATGACGTGGACGGCAACCCGATCGCGGTGCTCCACGGCGACCAGAACCGCATCGCGATCTCGCGCAAGCAGATGCCCCTCTCGATCCGTCAGGCGGTCGTGGCCGCGGAGGACCGGCGGTTCTACGAGCACGGCGGCGTCAGCCTCGGCGGGATCGTGCGCGCGCTCACCACGGACGTCGGCGCCGGCGACGCGCTGCAGGGCGGCTCGACGATCACGCAGCAGTACGCTCGCAACGCGTTCGAACAGGTCGGCACAGCGCGCACTGTGCACCGCAAGCTCACCGAAGCGCTGCTGGCCGTGCGTTTGGAGAACCAGCTCTCGAAGGAGCAGATCCTCGACGACTACCTCAACACCATCTACTTCGGCCGCAGCGCGTACGGGATCGAAGCGGCCGCGCACGCGTACTTCGCCGAGCCCGCGCACAAGCTGACCCTCGCGCAGTCCGCATACCTCGCCGGCATCATCCGCGGTCCCGAGATCTACGACGAGGCGCCGAAGCTGGCGTTGGAGCGCCGCAACCAGGTGCTCCAAACGATGTTCGACATGCACGACATCACGGCGCGCGCGTTGCGCGCCGCCCGCGCGCAGCCGCTCGGCCTGAAGACGCCCCAAGAGGCGCCCGTCCAAGCCGCCTACTTCGTCGAGTACATCCGCCGCCTGCTGCGCACGCCCGTCGACCAGGGTGGGTTCGGTCTCACCGATCAGCAGGTCGTCGGCGGCGGCCTTCGCGTGTACACGACGCTCGACATGCGGATGCAGAGAGCGGCAGAGGCCGCCGTGATGAAAGTGTTGAATCGTGCCGACGACCCCGAGGTCGGCATGGTCGCGATGACGACGGACGGGCAGATCCGCGCGATGGTCGGCGGGCGTCAATTCACGAGCACCCTGGCAGCGCGCGGCTTCAACTACGCGACGCAGGAAGCGCCCGGCGGCGGGCGCGCGGTCGGTTCGACGTTCAAGCCGTTCACGCTCGCTGCCTTCTTCCGTCAGGGATATTCGGTGAGGTCCACCTACAGCGGACCGAGCAAGATCACGATCCGCGATCCGCGCTGCAACGGTCCCGATGGCCTCTGGCGGCCGTCGAACTACAACAACGAAGGCTTCGGGCGGATGAGCGTCATGACGGCGACGGAGAAGTCGGTGAACACTGTCTTCGCACAGATGGTGACGAAGGTGGGCCCGGAAGCTGCTCTCCAAGCCGCGCAGGACGCCGGCATCACCAGCACCATGCAACCGGTCTGCTCGATCACGCTCGGCACATTCGGCGTGACGCCGCTCGAGATGGCGCGCGCGTACTCAACGTTCGCCGCGCGCGGCATGCGGCCCGACATCGTCGCGGTAACGAAGATCGTCGGGCCGGACGGGACCGTTCTCGCCTCGGTTCAGCCGAACGAGACGCGGATGTTCACAACGCATGTTGCGGACGAGGTCAATGGCGTGCTTCAGAACGTGATCGATCGCGGAACCGGAACCCCGGCGAAGATCTCACGCCCGGCGGCGGGAAAGACCGGCACGACCGAGCAGCATCGCGACGTGTGGTTCGTCGGCTACACGCCGGACCCCGGACTCACGGCCGCCGTGTGGATCGGCTACCCGCCGGACAAGAACGGCAACATCAAGGCGATGACCGATCTTCACGGTGTCCAGGCGACCGGCGGTGGGTTCGCCGGCCGCATCTGGAATTACTTCATGGAAGCGGCGACCGCGAACACACCGGTGCTTCAGTTCGCCCCACCGAACTTCGACGGGAAGGTGATCGGCGGCTCAGGCTTCGGCGACTTCATCCGTCGCTTCACGTTCCCGCAGCCGTCACCCAACCCGAAGTTCTCGTACCCTCCGCAGTTCTGCAGGAAGCATTGCCGCTGAGTTAGCGGGTATTCGCGACTTCCTGACCCGGGATCACACAGCTCGCCATCCCGCGCTTCTCCAGGTACCGCTGGTGGTAGTCCTCCGCCGCATAGAACGTCGTGGCCGGCGTGATCTCCGTGACGATCGGGCGCGCGAAGTCCTTGGCGTGGGCCTCCTTCGAAGCCTGAGCCTCCTTGGCTTGCTCATCGTCGTGAACGAAGATCGCCGTGCGGTACTGGTCGCCGATGTCCGGACCCTGGCGGTTCTTCTGCGTCGGGTCGTGGATGCTGAAGAAAACGTCGAGCAGCTTGTCGTACGAGATCTGGTCGGGGTCGAACTCAACTTCGACCGCTTCGGCGTGGCCGGTGGTGTGACTGCACACCTGCTCGTACGAGGGGTTCTTCGTTCGGCCGCCCGTGTAGCCGACGGTGGTGTTGAGCACGCCGGGCGTCTCGCGGAATGCGGCCTCGACTCCCCAGAAACAGCCTGCTGCGAACGTGGCTTTCTTGCTCACAGAGCCTCCTTGTTCGGTATCGGTGTAACACAGATACACGGAGGGATGTTCCCTACGCAGGCCTGCCGGAGAAGAGGAGAAGCCCGGCCATCGCGGCGGCACCCGCCAGAGGCGCGACAACGACCCCCAGCTTCGAATATCGACGCGCCGACGCCTCGGCTCCTTCAGACCGAGCAGCCTTGGCCCATAGAACGGCGGAGAGCGAGCCGGAGACGGCGAGATTCGGGCCGATGTTCAACCCGACGAGGAGGGCCCGAGCGTGAGTGACTCCCTTCGCAGACAGAAGCATCGCGGCGGGCAGGTTGTTGATCACCACCGACGCCGCGCTCCCGATGGCGGCCGCCGCCCAGGGTGAAGCAGAGCGCATCGCTTCTGCCGGGCCGGCCCACGTGCGAGCCAGAGTGCCGACGGCGACGACGATACCGAAAAGACCCGCGATGATCGACGGATCGAGGCGTCTGGCAGCCGCCGACTCAAGCCCTCGACGGCTCCGGCGCACGAGCAACGCGACCATCGCAACCACAAGCACCGGTAACGCCGGTGATCGCGTCAACCCGATGAGCACCGTTGCCAGCACAGCCGCCAGCGTTCCCTCCCCGATCTGCAGGTCGGCGCGGGAGGAGGAACTGTTGGAAACGCCGTCCTTGCGGAGTCGGATCGCGAGCACACAAGTCGTGACGACGACGGCGCCGAGCCACGCCGGGAGCATCCGAGCGGCGAACGTCCAGCCCGATGCCTTGTCGTGGAAGACGATGAGGTTCGTGAGGTTCGAGCCCGGCAAAAGCAGCGAGGCCGAGTTGGACATCATGACTGCTCCGTAAACGTATGGCTCCTCTGCAACACGCCGAGCGCGCGCTACGTGGATCAACGTCGGCGTAAGGAAAAGCACAGACGTATCCAGGTTGAACACGACGGTGACTGCCGCAACCAGCCCCATCGCAACGACGAACAGGGTGATGTCGTTCCCAGGTAGCCGAGCGATCGCATAGCCGGCTCGCTCGAACAATCCGTCTTGGCTTGCGAGATAACCGATCACGAGGAGGCCGGTCACCAGTGCGAAGGCCGGCCAGGCCTGGTCGACGCTGCTCCGCGCGCGCGCGGGAGCGAGCGAAGCAGACAACGTCGCTGCCAGCACGCCCGCCACGAGGATCGCTCGCTCGAAGACGTCGGCGGGTCGCGTGCGCGAAGGCATGATCGGTATTACTATATCTGTCTGTGACAGACATAATCCTGACGCGACATGAGGTCGGAGATCTCGGACCGGTCGTCGGCCGGCTTCGCCGAGCCCTCAAGCGCCGCCTCGGCACCCCCTCCCTGCTGCCCGACTCGCATGTCGAGATCGCGCGCCTCCTGTACGAGCGGCCCGGCCTCAAGGTTCAAGAGGTCGCCGCTGCCCTGCGCCTCGCACCCAACACGGTGAGCACGCTCGTCCAGCAGCTCGTCCGCGACGGCAACGTCGAACGGGAGACGGACGAGGACGACCGGCGTGTTGTGCGCCTGCGCCTGACGCCTGCGATGCGCAAGCGCATCGCGCGCAGGCGCGACGAGCGCCGCTCGATCCTCGAGGAGGCGGTCGGCTCCCTCTCTCAGCGTGAGCAAACCGCGATCGAGGCCTCGATCCCCGCGCTCGTCCGGCTTATCGAGGTTCTGGAGAACCCGCTATGAGCGACGCGGTCGTTTGTACCGATGCCGTCAAGACGTTCGGTTCCGTCCGGGCCGTCGACGGTGTCAGCTTCTCGGTCGAGGAGGGCGAGGTGTTCGGGCTGCTCGGCCCGAACGGTGCGGGGAAGACGACCATCCTTCGATCGCTCGTGACGCTCCTCCCCTTCGACTCGGGGTCCGCCACGGTCTTCGGGCTCGATGTCGCTCGCGACGCGATGGCGGTCCGCCGCTTGATCGGCTATCTGCCGCAACAGCTGTCGGCCGACGGCGCGCTGAGCGGACGCGAGAACGTATGGCTGTTCGCGCGACTCTTCGACGTGCCTCGCCGAGAGCGCGCGCGCCGCATCGATGAAGCGCTGACCACGATGGGATTGCAAGGGGCAGCCGACCGCACTGCTTCGACGTATTCGGGCGGGATGGTGCGCCGCTTGGAGCTCGCGCAAGCGTTGGTGCCTCGGCCCAGGCTGCTCGTGTTGGATGAACCAACGATCGGCCTTGATCCGATCGCGCGCGCCGAGCTTTGGGAACGCGTGCGCGCGCTCCGCGAGGAGACCGGCGTCTCGATCCTCGTGACGACGCACTACATGGAAGAAGCCGATGAGCTCTGCGACCGGATCGCCCTGATGCATCACGGTCGCATCCGAGCGGTCGGCACACCGGGTGAGCTCAAGGCCGACATCGGCCACGGGGCGACGCTCGACGACGTCTTCCGTCGGTACTCGGGCGGCGTCATCGACGATGAAGGGAGCATGCGCGATGTCCGTAGCGCGCGCAGAACCGCACGACGTCTTGGATAGCGCGCCCTCGTCGGTAGCGACCTTCTTCAGCCGCATCACGACGCTCTGGCTCGTCGAGCTCAAGAAGCTTTCGCACGACCGGACCGAGCTCTTCACGCGCGCGATCCAACCGGCATTGTGGTTGCTGATCTTCGGCGAGACGTTCACGCGGATCCACGCGATCCCGACCGGCGGCGTGCCGTACCTCGACTATCTCGCGCCCGGGATCATGGCGCAGTCGGCGATGTTCATCGCGATCTTCTACGGCATCGTTACCATCTGGGAACGAGACGCAGGGGTGCTCGCGAAGCTGATGGCGACGCCGACATCCCGGAGTGCGCTGGTCGTCGGGAAGGCGTTCGCCGCCAGCGTCCGCGCCATCGCGCAGGTCGTCGTCGTGTTGGTGCTGAGCCTCATCCTCGGCGTGCACCTCGACTGGAACGCCTTCCATCTGCTCGTCGCGCTGATCCTCGTCGTCCTTGGCGTCGGATTCTTCACAACGCTGTCGATCTCGGTCGCCGGCCTCGCGCTGAAGCAGGAGCGCCTCATGGGGATCGGGCAAGCGATCACCATGCCCTTGTTCTTCGGCTCGAACGCGCTCTACCCGGTGAAGCTCATGCCGGGGTGGTTACAAGTCGTCAGCCACGTGAACCCGCTGACGTACATGGTCGACGGGTTGCGCGCGATGCTCATCCGCACGAGCGGCCACGTGCTGCTCGATCTGGTGGTGCTTGTAGTGTGGCTGGTGATCGGGATCGGGGTCGCCGCCGGCCTGCTACCGCGACTCGTTCGCTAGGCGCCGTTCAGCATCGCGACGAGGTCGCGCGCGAACGTGTGTGCGTCGCCCGGCCACCGCGCCGATACGTAGTTCCCGTCCCGCACCGTGAACCCGTTCGGGTTCTCCTCGGTGTCGCGAACCATCGGCACCGGGCGGCCGGGGCCACCCGCGTAGTCGGCCGGCGCGCGCAGGTGGGAGATCAAGTCGTCCATCATCGGCATGTCGTAGGTGCGGTAGTAGTCGCCGAGCGTCGCGCGCGTCAGCCAATACGCGGCCATCTCTTGGTTCCGCGTGAGACCCGTCGTCCGCCTTCCCCACAACACCGAACGGCCCTTGCATTCCGGGTTCTCGATCGACGGCGAGCGCGCCGCGAGCAAAGTCCCGTGGCAGATCGCACCCACCGGCTTGTCGTGATCGAAGAAATGAGCGACGACTCGCTGAAGCGTCTCGCTCTCGAGGTATGGCCGCATCCCTTTGTCGTGGCCGCCCGACAACACCAACGCATCGAACTCATCCGGTTGGATCTTCTCGTACTCGATCGGTTGTTGGAACGCGTCCGACGCCTCCATCTGCCGATACACGCCGACGTCGTCCGCGCGCGCCATGAGATTCTTGCGGAGCAGCCGCGGCAGATCTTTGCCCGTGACCATCCGCACGTCGGCCTGCGCCGGCTCCCCGTCGGGCGTTGAGAAAACGACGGTGTGCCCTGCTCGGACGAGCGCGCGCCACGGGACGGCGCTCTCGGTCGGATCGAACCCGTAGCTCGGGAGCGGCATGAGCACGGTCTTCGGGTCGCTCATCGGCACGACCTTAGCGCGCGGCCCTTCGAGCGGGATGGGCTATTCGCGTAGTTAATGGATCCAAACGGGCGTGCCGACGCGCGCCCAGTTGTAGAGGCGTTCGGCTGCACCCGTACCCACGCGCACGCAGCCATGGCTTGCGGGGTGGCCGAGGGTCGACTCACCGATGTTCACCGTCGAGCCCGGGTAGTGCGTGACTTGGTGGATGAAGTAGTTGCCGTGGATGTTGAGTGCCCACGGCATGACGACGCCCCACTTCGCCGACCAAGCGTTCGGTTTCTTGAAGATCACATGGAAATGACCAGGCGGCGTGTCGTATCCGGGCATGCCGGTCGAGATCGGCGTGCTCATGAAGACGACGCCGTCCTTCCACGCGGTCAAACGTTGCTTCGCGATCGAGACCTCGATGAGCATGCCGGTCCGGTTCAACGGATCCGGGTTATGCGTGGCGAGGACTGTGCGAACCAGCTTCGGCGCCAGCTTGTCGATGTGGTCGTCGGCTGCGGGAGCTTGGGGCGCGCCCTGCGCGGCGACATGGTGTTCGGTGAGGCCGACCGGCGCGGAAGCCGCGCACACGGAGATTAGGGCGAGGATGGTTGCGGCAAGAACGAGTCGGAAATGCACGATGCCCCCAATGCCCTGCTCGCAACGCGAGCCCAACACCAATGACGGTATCGGTGGGCTTGAGGGCTAACAGTGTCCGAACGTTCAGATTTTTCCAGGTGGGTGCGGAGCACCTCCATGCCACGTGCCCATTCTCGCCCTGCCCATCTGTTGCGGCCCGAAAGAAGGCTTGACCTGCCTATTTTCGTCGGACCTTGAACTGCATAGGGTGCAATCACGGCAGCACGAATGTTTCAGCCGCAAGGGGGGAGCAGATCTATGAACCCGCGCCAACTCATTCGTGCGCGCCCCTCGGGCGTCGTCGTTCTCTGCACGGCGAGCCTGGCGTTGGCGCTCGCCGCTTGCTCCGGCACGAGCCCGTCCGCCAGCTCAAGCAGCCCCGCCGGGGTCAGTCCGACGCCCAGCCTGGCTACGACCGCTCGCTGCGCGAAGACCTCCGATGCCTCCCCGGTTGCAACAGTTCAGTGGAACCCCGTGGTGCAAGGAAGTCCGACGATCAAGTCCGGCCAGGCGGTCGCTTTTGTCACTCAACATAGCGAAGGACCTACAGTGACCGAGGGGACGAACGGAACGCCGGCCCCGAACGCATGCATCGACGAGGTGCTGGCCGCCAGGATCCCTCTGGTGGTGACCTTCTACAAGGCGGGCGTCTACCACATCTTCTGCCGGAAGGCCCCGTCGACCATGACTACGGTTGTCACTGTGACGTAGGTCGCTGAGCCACACTCCATTACCGTGCCAAAGCGAGGGTGATGACACCTCCAACAACGCTCACGACTGAGCGCTCTTGGAGGTGGGGGGAATCGAACCCCCGTCCCTCGATCTCGGCTCGGAAGCATCTCCGGGCGCAGCCGGCGATTTGGATCTCGGAGGTGCCGCGC
>Ga0070707_100005726_pt1 | contig 11594 bp, 9 predicted proteins | sample KBSK5502metaG_FD_65468 | JGI IMG/M metagenome (GOLD analysis project Ga0070707, IMG submission 65468) | Corn, switchgrass and miscanthus rhizosphere microbial communities from Kellogg Biological Station, Michigan, USA - KBS K5-50-2 metaG | ecosystem: Host-associated > Plants > Roots >... | reverse complement strand
GACGTCGGTCAAGCCGATAAAACCGAGGATGTGGCGCAAGTACGGTTCTTGAAAATCGAATTGTGCATATGGCGTGCCGGCAGGATAGGCGCCGCCACGCGAAGTGAGCACATAAGCTTTCTTGCCCGACAGGAGTCCTTTTGGTCCGGATTCTCCGTAAGAAAACGTCTTACCAAAACGCACAACCTGGTCAAGCCAAGCTTTGAGCCGCGTGGAGATCGTAAAGTTGTGCATCGGGTCGCCAATTACGACGACGTCAGCCGCCTGAAGTTCTTCGATCAGTTTGTCCGAATATTGGAGCGCCGAACGGTGTGCCGACGTGTGCTGTTCAGGGTTTGAATATGCTCCTGCAATCCAGTCGTCTGTGACCAGGCCGAGAGGCGAATTTGCCAGATCGCGGTGAACGACCTGGCCCCCGGGTACTTGTTGCTTCCAGTTCGCGGCGAAGAGCGAGGTCAGCTGACGTGAAACAGAGTCTTGCCTGGGACTTGCGTCGATTTGTAAGAGTTTCATGGTTTTTCTCCAGAAGTGAACGCTGAGGCTGATGAGATGAGCTAAACCCGCTGGCGGTTACAATAAATAACTACTATTCGTTTAAAATTGAATGCGCTATAGTATGTTAGTTATTTGAATGTAACCGACCCCGGTCGAGAAGGGCTATGCCAAAGGGAACCAAAAAAACTGCTCCAGCGGGCTGCCCCGAAACGCCTATTCCATGTGCGACCGGCGGCTTGTTGGCGATTTTGACGCGGCCGTGGACGATGCACATCCTGTGGGTGTTAGGCCATGATGGCCCTACCCGATTTGGAATGCTGCGCCGGAAAACCACGGGGATATCGTCGCGAGTCTTGGCCGAGCGGCTGAGAATGTTGGAAGCACGCGGATTCGTGTACCGGAAATATGAGGCGACGATTCCGCCTGCGGTTACCTATGGTTTAACGAGCAGGATGGACGAGATGCGGCCCATATTGGAGCAACTCGACCGGCTGGCCGGGATTTGGTACGAAGAAGATCTGCGCGCTGGGCGTGTTCCTAAAGAAGTAAAGGCGGCGCAGGAAGTCGCCTAAGGCAAGCGAGCAGATCGTTCGGCGCACTTCGCAACAACTCTTTTCGGACGGGGTGCATCCAGTCGCAATAGAATCTCGCAATCGAATAACGTGGGTCCCCAGCCATGCCGAAGCGTCAAATTCCAGTATTACTTCTGATTGCGGCCACCGCCGTCGCTGCAGCGGGAATTACAGCAGCAGTTCCCGCGAATGTCCCGTGGGACAAAGCTCCGGAGCAGTGGACGCTCGCCGACGTTTTCCGCATTCTTCAGAATTCTCCGTGGAGTCCTTCGAAATTTTCACTGGAAGCAAATTACAGGCAGCGACACACGGATGCTCAAAGTAAGGTTGTGAGCGATTCGCCGGTGAGCGCGCAAAACACGGGAGCGGTGCCGGGCGTGACATTTACGCTCAGTCATCCATTGCCGCAGGTGACGGTACTGTGGTGGTCTGCAAAGACGATCCGCCTGGCGGAAGCGAAGCGGCTTGAAGCGCGAAGCGGTGCGAAGAACGTTGCGGCTCATGTGGACGCAGATCCCATGACGGATTACGTGTTGACCGTGGAAGGCGACGAGCCCCTGCGGATTTTGCGCGACGCGAAAGAAGACTTGCACGACACAGTTTTTCTGGAACTTGAAAATGGCGGAACGCTGGACTTGACGGCCGTAAAGTTTGTCGAAGACGGCGACTCGGATGTTGTTCGCAGCGAGATGCATTTTGCGCGAATGTTGAACGGCGAGCCGGCCATCGATCCGCAATCGGAGCGAGTGATTTTCCACTGTCGCGCGAACGCGAAAAAGAAAATGCAGAACCGGGAAAATTCGCTGTCATTTCGAGTTGAATTCAGTCCTCGGATGATGAAAGCGCGCGGCCAGCCGGATCTGTGAGCTTTGCGGACCTCTCCGCGTCATTTGTACTTGCGTTCGCGTCCCGGTATCTTGGGAGACGCGAAGCAATGCAATGCCTAAATTCAAAAAACACATTTTCATCTGTCTGAACCAGCGAGAAGAAGGCCATCCCCGCGGATGCTGTGACCCGACCGGACAAGGCGAATTGCAACGTCTGTTCAAGGCGAAACTGGCGCAGCGCGGGATTGAGCTGGTACGCGCAAACAAATCCGGCTGCCTGGATCAATGTGAGCTTGGTCCCACGGTAGTGGTCTATCCGGAAGGCGTTTTCTACGGCGGAGTACGCCCGGAGGACGTGGACGAAATTATTGAGTCGCACCTCTTGAACGACCGCCCGGTCGAGCGCTTGCGCATCCCGGACGAAATTCTGAACACGACACACAAAAAATCAAGCAAAGAATCTTGACTGTTTTCCGTGTATAGAAATTTCGGTCTTTTGCATTTGTAGTGCTTAAGGCAGAATACCGTTTCCATATTTTCTCCGGGGGCCTCATGAAGGACGTCGCACTCGTTTCGATTCTTCTCCTACTTTCTCTGCCATTCGTTCCGTTCATACGTACGACCACCGCGGATGAGCCGGTGCTGTTTGGATTCTCCTCTGAGTCTTCGCGTGTGGAGCGGCAATGGGAGGAAAAGTTCAAGGCGATTCCGAATCCTCAGCTGATGCGTGACTACATGCAGCGGCTTTCGGCGCGGCCGCACAATGTTGGAACGGCATACGACAAGGACAACGCGGAATGGCTGGCGGCGAAATTCAAGGAGTTCGGCCTCGATACGCACATCGAGACGTTTGACATTTTGTTCCCAACGCCGAAAGAGCGGGGAGTCGAACTGATCGAAGGCGGGCCGAAATTTGTCGCGAAGTTGCAGGAGCCGGCGGTTGCGCAGGATCCAACGTCCAGCCAGCAAAGCGAGCAGCTGCCAACCTACAACGCATATTCGATTGATGCCGACGTTACAGCGCCGCTGGTCTTTGTGAATTACGGAATTCCTGAAGACTACGAGCAACTGGAGCGGATGGGCGTTTCGGTGAAAGGCGCGATCGTGATCGCGAAGTACGGGCATTCGTGGCGCGGCATTAAGCCGAAAGTAGCGGCGGAGCATGGTGCTGTCGGCTGCCTGATTTATTCCGACCCGAATGAAGATGGATTCAAGCAGGGTGAAACTTTTCCGGCGGGAGCGTGGCGTCCGCGTGATGGAGTGCAGCGGGGAAGCGTTGCCGACGATCCGATTTATCCGGGCGATCCGCTAACGCCGGGCGTCGGCGCGACGAAAAATGCGAAACGGCTTGAGCTGAAAGATGCTCAGGTGATTACTAAAATTCCCGTGCTGCCGATTTCCTACGGGGACGCGGAGCCGCTGCTTGCGGCGATCACCGGCGCGGTCGCCCCGCGCGCGTGGCGCGGCGGGCTTGGCCTTACCTATCACATTGGGCCCGGAGCGGCGAAAGTGCACTTGAAGGTGAAATCCAACTGGGATTTGAAAACAATTTATGACGTCATTGGAGAAATTCCAGGAACAACCAATGCGGATCAATGGATCATTCGTGGAAATCATCACGACGCGTGGGTGAACGGTGCAGAGGATCCGATTTCGGGGCTGATCGCAGTCATGGAAGAAGCGCGCGCCATGGGCGAACTGGTCAAAGCAGGATGGAAACCGAAGCGAACGATAATTTTCTGCGCGTGGGATGCGGAAGAACCGGGCCTGATCGGCTCAACAGAATTTGCCGAAGAACACGCCGATGAATTGAAAGCACACGCAGTGGTCTACATCAATTCGGACGTGAATGCGCGCGGATTTTTTGGCGCAGAAGGCTCGCACACGCTGGAAAAGTTTATCAATGATGTCGCGCGGGATGTTCAGGACCCGGAGACGAAACTTTCGGTGTGGAAGCGCGCGCAGTTGAGGCAAATCGGGCGGTCAGATGAAAGTGCGGGACGGCAGGAAGCACGTTCGCGCCCGGACCTGCGGATTGGCGCGCTCGGGTCGGGCTCGGACTACGGCGCTTTTCTGCAGCATGATGGCGTTGCCGCGCTGAATCTTGGTTTTGGCGGTGAAGATGGCGGAGGCATCTATCATTCGATTTACGATGATTTTTACTGGTTCACGCATTTCAGCGATACGGATTTCGTGTACGGCCGCGCCCTGGCGCAGATGGCGGGGACCGCGGTCATGCGGCTGGCTGATGCGGATTTGTTGCCGTTCGAATACGGGAATTTTTCGGACACGATACAGACGTATGTGAAGGAGCTCAAGACGTTGGCGCAGAAATCGCGCGACGAGATCATCGAGCGCAACCGTGAACTCGAAGAAGGAGTATTTGCGGCTGTGACCGATCCGCGTGTGAAGTCCGTGCCGCCGACAAAGGAAGCGGTGCCGCCATTTCTGAATTTTGCGCCGCTTGACAATGCGACGGAGTCGCTGGTGCGTGCGAGCGCGGAATATAAAAAGGCGCTCGAAAGGGCGACCGCCAATGGCGGAGCGGCGATTCGAAAGGCCTCCCTGATCGAGGCAAATCGGTCTTTGGCGGAAAGCGAGCACAAATTGACGTTGGAGGAAGGACTCCCGGGCAGGCCGTGGTTCAAACATTTTGTGGACGCACCTGGACAATATACCGGTTACGAAGCGAAGACACTGCCGGTGGTACGCGAAGCGATCGAGCAGAAACAATGGAAAGAAGCCGATGCGGGAATCGTGGTTACGGCGCGCGTACTGGAAACGGAAGCTGCGCACATTCTTTCTGTCGCGCAGAAGCTAGACGCGGCTGTCCGATAATTTTGCGGTAGATCAAAGAGGCTCACATTCCTCTCTACAATCTTGCCATCGTTGGTTTTGGAAATGTCGGACGCGCGTTCCTTCGGCTGCTGATTGCCAAGGAGACGGAGATGCGGCGCCGCTACGACGTTCGCTGGCGGCTGACCGGCGTTGCGACTCGACGCGCGGGCTGGGTCGCCGACGCCGAGGGCTTCAATCCGCTTGCGTTGTTGAATGGACATTGGCCGGCGCCGCGTGGTTCGTCCGCGGTTGCGCAAAATGTTGCAGAGTGGCTCGAGCAAGCACGCGCGGATGTTTTCTTCGAGACCAGTTCGCTTGATCCGCACAGCGGACAGCCGGCCATTGATCATTTGACGGCGGCGCTGAATCATGGCGCACATGCCGTTTCTGCGAACAAAGGTCCCGTCATTCACGCATACCAAGCGCTCTCAACGCTGGCCCGCGAACGCGGCAAAAAATTTCTCTGTGAATCGACGGTGATGGACGGAGTTCCGATTTTTTCGCTCTTTCCGGCGGCCTTGCCCGCGACTGAAATGCGCGGGTTTTCAGGCGTGCTGAATTCCACGACAAACGTTGTGCTGACGGAAGTGGAAAAGGGCTTGTCGTTTGAAGACGCGATTCGCCGCGCGCAAGCCCTGGGGATTGCGGAGACTGATCCTTCGAATGACCTGGATGGATGGGATGCTGCGGTGAAAGTGGTCGCGCTGACAATTGTGCTGATGGGAATTCCGGTGAAGCTTGAACAGGTACAGCGGACGGGAATTCGCGAGCTGAGTGAGGAAAAAATCCGCAGCGTGCGCTCCGCAGGTATGCGGTACAAACTAGTGTGCCGCGCGGAACGTCGAGGCGCGGGGGTGGATTGCCTGGTGCGGCCGGAGCTTCTCCTGGCGAGCGATCCGCTGGCGAACCTCGAGGGAACAAGCTCGGCGATTCATTTTGACCTGGACGTGTTCGGCTTATCTTTGGTGGAACACAATCCCGGAATCGAAGCGACTGCCTACGGACTCCTGGCTGATTTTCTGCGCGCCGTGCGGCCGGCGGCTTAGCCTCCGCGGCTGCGAAAATTCGCGGCATAGGCCGGAGTGGGAAGCGCAGGATCGCAGCGTTCATCGCGAAGGGGAGCGTCCGCTACCAGACGCAATGGAACGACTCCCGCCCAGACTGGCAAAGCGTAATCTTCGGCATCGCCTTCAACGCCGCCCGTTCGAACCTTTGCGGAAATTTCTGTAAGCGGCAATCGTAAGATGCTCGTGGCTTTCAATTCTTTTTCGTTGGGTTGGCGCGCGTCGTTCCAGCGCCCGGGCAGGATCTTTTCCGTGAATGCCCGCAATGCATCCAGTTTTTCGTCACCCTCGTCCACCATGGACGCATTGCCAAGAGCGACCGCCGACCTGTAATTCATTGAGTGATTGAAGACAGATCGCGCGAGCACCAGCCCATCTGCCAGCGTGACAGTGATGCAGACGTTCAATCCCGTGCTAACTCCGCGCAGCATGCGGCTTGCCGCGGAACCGTGAAAATAGAGGGCGTCGCCCACGCGTGCGTACATCGTGGGAATCACGAAAGTCTGCCCATCCGCGGTGAAACCGACGTGGCATACGAAGCCTTCGTCCAAGATTTTGTAAATAAGCTCGCGATCATAGACTGCGCGCTGCGGTTCGCGCACGATGCGCGTCCGGTCAGATGTCGCTACATGTTCTGGCATGGTATTCCTGGGATGAAACGTGGCGCGAAGCAAGTCCCTGCGGGACCGCTTGTTTGATTTTTAGCCGGCGCCGACGCGGCATGTGTGAACGTTACTCCTCCTGATGCTAGCACGGCGGGTGTTTTCCCGTTTCCCGCGACTGTGAGAAACTAACGTCTCGAATTTTGGCGAAGGGCCGTCTAGGCGCCCAAGGGAAAAAGATGAGCACACCCGCTTTGCAAGAAGCGATTTCCAAAACGTTCGATGTTGCCTGGGTCCGCGAACAATTTCCATCCTTACAGCTAAAGGTGAACGGGCAGCAAGCTGCGTTTCTCGATGGACCGGCCGGAACACAGGTTCCGCGGCAGGTGATGGACGCCGTACAGAAATATTTTCTCGAAGCGAATGCGAATACCTACGGTGCGTTTCTCACAAGCCGCCGCACGAACGACACGATTTCCGTGGCCCGCGCCGCGATGGCGGATTTGTTCAACTCTTCCCCCGAGGAAGTGGTGTTCGGCCAGAACATGACCACGATCACGATGGGACTGGCGCGTGCGATCGGAAGGGAGCTCAAGCCGGGCGACGAAATCCTGCTTACGGTGCTCGATCACGACGCAAATTATTCTCCGTGGAAAGCTCTTGAAGAAAAAGGCGTTGTGATTCGTACCGTGGACATTCGCGAATCGGATTGCACCCTCGATCTTGACGGCCTGAAGAGCAAGCTCAGTGCGAAGACGAAGCTGGTGGCCGTCGGCTACGCGTCGAACGCCGTCGGCACCATCAATCCGGTTGCGGAGATTACGAGGCTGGCGCACGCCGCTGGTGCGTTGAGTTTCATCGATGCGGTGCATTACGCGCCGCATGGCCCCATGGATGTGAAAGCGCTCGATTGCGACTTTCTGGTTTGCTCGCCCTATAAATTTTTCGGACCGCACATGGGGACGCTTTACGGAAAGAGAGAACACTTGGAGCGCTTCAAGCCGTACAAAGTGCGTCCTGCGACGGATGCGGTTCCGGAGTGTTGGGAAACAGGAACGCAAGTGCAGGAATTGATCGCGGGGATTCATGCGGCGGTCGAATACGTTGCCGAGCTGGGGCGGCGCTGCGATCCTTCGGCGAAGGACCGGCGAGCAGCGCTGCTGGCCGCGTATCGTTCGACCGTGGCATACGAACGCACTCTTGTGACGCGATTGATCGAAGGTCTACTTGCGATTCCCGGCCTGCGCTTTTTCGGAATCACCGACCCAAAGCGCTTCCAGGAGCGCTGCTCGACCGTTTCGTTCCGGCTCGCGAAGGGAACGCCGACGGATGCTGCCACGTTTCTGGGGGAGCGCGGCATATTCACATGGGACGGTAATTTCTATGCGCTAAACCTTACCGAACGCCTCGGCGTTGAAGAGCTGGGGGGTGTTCTTCGCGTCGGTCTCGTGCACTACAACACGATCGACGAAGTCGTCCGCCTGCTGGCCGCGCTCCACGAATTCGTTTCCTCGTAGCTGGTCTATTGCGTTTCTAACCGGCTGCTATTAACCCAGTCGTGGCCATTGGCGGAAACGTGGAAAAAAACATGAAGAATCCCGCGCCAAACTGAGGCTGCTGTCCTCATATTTATCGCCTTCGGTGAGCGGCCAGTCCGCCCCGCCCGAATGCGTGTCCATCCCGGTTTAAATTTGTGTATCCTCAAGAGCTATGACCAAACGACCGAAACCGATTGTATTGACTGTGCTTGATGGCTGGGGCTACAGAGCGGAAACGCAGGGAAACGCGATTGCTCTTGCGCGCAAGCCAGCCTACGACCGGCTGATCAAGGATTTTCCAAACACGCTGATTCAGACTTCGGGGCCTGCGGTGGGCCTTCCTGAGGGTCAGATGGGAAACAGCGAAGTGGGCCATCTGAACATCGGCGCCGGGCGCATCGTGCACATGGACATCACAAAAATTGATCTCATGGTGGCGAACCAGCAGCTGGACCAAGTGCCGTTGTTTCAAAAAGCGATGGAGCGCGGGCGGCTGCGGCAGCTTCATTTTCTCGGACTGCTGAGCGATGGCGGTGTCCATTCGCACATTCAGCATCTTTTTGCGTTGCTCGAAATGGCGAAGCGGCAAAAAGTGGAAAGTGTTTTCGTGCACTGCTTCATGGATGGACGCGACACCCCGCCGCACAGCGGACGCGACTTTGTGCAGCAACTTCAACAGAAGATGCGCGAGCTTGGAGTGGGAAAAATCGCGACGCTGGTTGGACGCTATTACGCCATGGATCGCGACAATCGCTGGGAGCGTATCGAACTCGCTTACCGCGCGATGGTGCATGGCGAAGCAGAAACGCGCACTTCCGATCCCGTCGCTGCTCTGAACGCGAGCTACGAAGCCGGCGTCACCGATGAGTTCGTCAAGCCCATTGCCGTCATGAACGAAGAGGGCTCTGCCGCGAAGCCGGTTGGACTGATTCGCGATGACGACGCTGTGATTTTCTACAATTTTCGCGCCGATCGTGCGCGTCAGATGACCTATGCCTTGGCCGCGCCAGATTTCGACAAGTTCGTGGACGCGAAACGGCCGAAAAATCTTTTTTACGTAGCCATAACACAGTACGACAAAAACTGGCCTTGGCTGCAATCAGTGATCAAACCGGACAAGCTCGAACAGATCCTGGCGCAAGTTTTTGCAGATTTGAATTTCAAGAATTTGCGCACCGCGGAAACCGAGAAGTACGCTCACGTGACCTATTTTTTCAACGGCGGAGTCGAAAAACCGTTCTTCGGCGAAGAACGCATTCTGGTGCCGTCCCCTAAAGTTGCTACATATGACCTGAAACCGGAAATGTCCGCGCAGGGAATTACGGACACGGTCGTGAATGCCATTGGAAAAAATGAATTCGACGCCATCATCATGAATTACGCGAACGCGGACATGGTAGGGCATTCCGGTAAATTGGAAGCGGCGATCAAAGCCGTCGAAGCTGTGGATGCCGGCCTGGCGCAGATTTTTCAGACTCTTAAGCCGCGCGGCGGCGCGTGGATCATCACCGCGGATCACGGGAACGCCGAAACGATGATCGATCCGGCCACGGGCGGTCCGCACACGTATCACACGACGAATCCTGTTCCATTTATATTGGTGACTGAAGACGAGAAGCTGCGCTTGAAGCCTGGTGGAGCGCTGCGCGACATCGCGCCAACGCTCCTTGGCGTGCTCGGTCAAAAGCAGCCGGGCGACATGACCGGCACTGATTTGCGCGTCATGTCGTAAATGTCATTCGCGCACCCCAAGACTCGCACGACTCCTGCAGAAACAAAGCTGGTGATCTGTGTATGGCACCCATTTACGGAGTGGCGGCCAAAGCCGTTGCTCGCGGAGTCAATTCGCGCATGCTACCCGGAAATGCGCGTGCTGCACCTGCCGGGCTACGACACGCTAGCTCAAGAGTTGCCGGATACGCAGATTTTCGTGGGCTACTCGCTTCGCGCGGAACAGCTCAAACATGCACGCGCGCTGCAATGGGTTCATTCGACCGCGGCGGGTGTATCCCAGTTAATGTATCCGGAATTGCAGCAGTCGGGCGTGGTAGTGACCAACGCCAGCGGAATTTTTTCCGTGCCAATGGCCGAGCACACGATGGGCCTGTTGCTGGCGCTTGCGCGGAATTTTCCGGACTCGGTGCGCTATCAGGACCAGGCGAAATGGTCGGTGCAAGATTTGTGGGACAAACCGCAGCACTTGACGGAGATCAATGGCAGCGTGTTGCTGATCGTCGGCTATGGATCAATCGGACGCGAACTGGCGCGGCGAGCAAAAGCATTCAGCATGCGCGTATGGGGAGTAACGCGGTCAGGCCAGGGCGACACGACGTTCGCGGAGAAAATCTTCCCCGCGACGGAATTAGATGAAGCATTGCCGCACGCGGACTACGTTGTAATCGCTGCGCCGGAGACTTCCGAAACCAGGCATCTGATTGCCGCGCAACAGATCGGGCGGATGAAGCGCACGGCACGGTTGATCAACGTGGCGCGCGGCTCGTTGCTGGACGAGGCGGCGCTGTTGAACGCCTTGCACAACGGCGCCTTAGGCGGTGCGGCGCTGGACGTCGCGAATCCGGAGCCTTTGCCTCCCGATTCTTTGTTATGGCGCGCACCCAATCTTTTCATTACCCCGCACACCAGCGCGATCAGCGAAAGATTGTGGCGGCGTGAAACCGAACTGTTTTTGAAATTGCTCGACGAGTGGTTTAGCGGAAAAGAACTCTCCAACCGAGTGGATTTTTCCCGGGGGTATTGAGGCCCAGTAACGCGGCAATGCAGGACAGCGGTGGCTTTACGCCCCGCTTCCTGGATCTAGTCCACGCCCTTCGGTGCGACGTAACCTTCGCGCGCATATACGAGGTATTTCTGCTTCTTTCCCTTTTGATCCATGACCGTGAGGGGAGAGCCGTCCGGAGCGACCAGATCAATCTTCACTTTGCGGAATTTTCCGTCGCGATTGCGATTGGTCGGGCTATAAGTCAGGCTGTACTGGTTCCGCAGGAACGCCGCGACTTCCCGAAAAATCGCGGGGATTTCGCCGGTGAATTGCGGGAACCACGCAAAGCCGCCCGTTTCTTTGGCAAAAGTCTTCATCTGGTTTTCGTCCTGCAGAAAATCAATTTCGCTTCCGTGATAACCACGCATCTCCGCCGTATTGGTAATGACTTTGCTCATTCCGACGATGAAAATTGGTACATCGGTCTGGTGCAAGGCCTTCATGGTCTGGTCGTAGGTGTGTTTTGAAAATGTGTCGCGGCCTGTTGCGACCAACAGGATGGATTTTTTGCCGGGGACATCTTTCAAGCGATCTACGGTATCGAGCAGTGCATCGTAGACATTCGATTCGCTGAAGCCCGGAAAATACAAATGATAGAGAGCGTTCCGGACTTCATCCTTATTTTGAGTGAAGTCCACTTCCATTTTTGGCTTCATGTCAAAAGTAACGAGAGCCACGTAGTCCTGCGGCTTCAAATTCGGGAAGAGCGCGTCGGTCCAATATTTCGCCAAATAGGAGAATTGGCCGTAATAACGTGCGCTGAACTCCATCACAATCACCATGGTGATGGGCGCTTCGGTGGGACCGAAGTTGGTGACCGTTTGTGGAACGCCATCTTCAAACAGGCGAAAATTTTCGCGCTTGAGGCCGCTGATGATG
>Ga0070707_100005725_pt1 | contig 11594 bp, 12 predicted proteins | sample KBSK5502metaG_FD_65468 | JGI IMG/M metagenome (GOLD analysis project Ga0070707, IMG submission 65468) | Corn, switchgrass and miscanthus rhizosphere microbial communities from Kellogg Biological Station, Michigan, USA - KBS K5-50-2 metaG | ecosystem: Host-associated > Plants > Roots >... | reverse complement strand
GCCACAATCGCATCCAGCAGATTGCGCTTCTGCTGGGCGGGAATCGCTGGATTCTCCCAGATCCGGCGCAAATCCGTATTCTCGGCCAGCAAGGCGCCTAACGCGTGCAGTTCCTGGCGGGTCTTGGTCGCGTCGAGCCTTTTATCGAGGACTACATCCACAAGGGCGCGCGCGTAGGTGCTGGTCACGGAGGCCATCTTTACTGGCCCCTCTTCTTTGTCCCAGTCTTTAGCCTGGCATCGCTGGGATTTATCCCTGAAAGCTGGTCCGTAAAGCTGCGCACCAAAACCTGATCAATCGCAGCATCCACGTGTATCTGCCTCTGCGCGAGGGAGACGGCCAGATCTGCGGCATATGCAGTCAGTTCCCGGCGTGCCTGTTTGGCGGCAGCGGCGATTTCCTGCTCGGCTGATTCGATGATCTTGCGCGTATCTTCCTCGGCTGCGGCCTTGATGCGCTGCTCTTCCGCCACAGCTTCTCTTTCGGCCGCTGCGCGCATGCTGCCGATTTCTACGTCGAGCTTTGAAAGCCGCGCCTCGATTTCGGACAGCCGACGATTGGCCTCCGCACTCGCTTTGCGCGCTTCCTCGATCGCTTTCTGGATCGCAGCCGTACGGTCGCGGAACATGCCCGGAAGAAATTTTTTCGAGAACCAGAAGATTGCGATGGAAACCACCGCGAAGTTCAGCACCACCGCGAGCCAGTAGGCCTGCTTGAGGCTCATTCTAGTGATGCGAGCCAGGAACGCCACCGATGCAGACTGCTTGAACTCGGTAGTCTCGTCCTCATCGGCGGCCTCGCGCGACTCTTTCGCCAACTGCGCTCGGTATTTCGGCTGATCGTTTCGGTTACTCCGCGAATCGTTTGCTTTATGATTTTGTTGTTGCTGTGTGGATGACGAATCGCCCGCCTTTGAACCGCTTGACTGCTCCTGCGCGACCGCGGTCGCTGATAGAAGAATCAGGAGAGGAAAGTAAACGCAGAGAACACCGCGCGGGCAGATGCAGAAACGGCGAAAGCTGAAAGCTGGAATCATAGACCTCCACCCACTGGAGTCTGTGCCGCCGCACTGACCGGCTGCAGCACAGTGCGGACGATCTCAGCAGCCAATCTTCCCGCCTCGGCCTGGAGAGCCGTCTGGGCGGCTGTTTTGTCCTGCTCGATGGCGGCTCGCGCCTGGCTGACTTGTGCATGGGCCTTGGCCCTAGCCTCCGCCACGGCCGCCGAGCGTGCCTGCAATGCCATCTGGCGACGCTCCTCCTGGCGCTTGAACAGCGCCATACGCGCTTCTCGCAAGCGGTGCTCGTACTCGGCGGTGCGCGCCTCGGCTGCAGCAATATCAGCGCGCGCCCTCTCGATAGCGCCCTCAGTCTTGCTACGCCGCTCCGCCAGCACCCTGCTCAGCGGCTGGTAGACGACTGCCTTATAGATTACATACAGCAAAGTGAGCAGAATAATCGTCGGTATGGATCCGAGCAGTAATCCGCCTAGTTGTCTGAGCGTCTCATCCATTTTGTGCGGATAGAACCAGCAGTAAGAGGGCTTCTAAACGCTAACGCTAACATTGTCGGGACTTTAGTGTCAAACGCCATGTCCTGCGTAGTGTCCTAATTTGAATTTGAGGGCGCTACCAGATCCTGGAACGGGATTGTGCCCGTTACCTCGGTAATAAAGCGACGCACGAGAGTCACGCTATGATTCAGGCAGCGGTAGTTTCATGAAAAAGCTCAAAGTCTTAGTCGCGCTTACCAACAGCGATAACGATTATCAGCTCGAGCAAGCGGCAGCCGCGGAAGAAGCAGCGCGCCGGCTTGGGATTGAAGTACAAGTCATCGATGCTGACAATGATGGCATAGGTCAAAGCCAGCAATTGCTGAAGGTCATTCAATCGGCTGCCAGTTCTCATCCCGACGCGATCGTGTTTGAGCCAGTGGGTGCAACCGCCTTGCCGCACGTGGCACGTGCCGCGGCAACCGCAGGCATCGCGTGGGTTGTTCTGAACCGCGACGTCGATTACCTCACTGAACTTCGCCGCACTTACCCCGTCCCGATTTTCGCGATCAGCTCGGATCACGAGGAAATCGGCCGCATTCAAGGGCGGCAACTCGGCGCACTCCTCCCCAAAGGTGGTTGTGTCTTATATATTCAGGGACCCGCCGAGAGCTCCGCGGCCCGGCAACGCACCGCCGGGATGTACGAGACCAAGCGCGTAGATATTCAAATAAAGACCCTCCGCGGGAACTGGACCGAAGCCAGCGCATTCAAGGTTGTCAGTTCATGGCTGCGTTTGTCCACTTCTCGCGAGGCACGCATTGACCTCATCGCCGCTCAGGATGACTCCATGGCTGTGGGTGCCAGAAAAGCCTTTCAGGAGCTCACCCGGGAGGCGGACCGGGAACGATGGCTTCACCTACCCTTTACCGGTTGCGACGGCCTTCCCAAGACCGGACAAGCCTGGGTTCGGAGCGGCTTACTGGCCGCAACCATCTTTGTACCGCCGAACGCCGGCCATGCCTTGGAAATGCTGGTCCAGGCGATGCATGGCAACACCAAACCGCCGGAATGTAAGTTGACGGTTCCTACATCTTTCCCATCGATTGAACAATTGGGTGCAAGCCGCTGGGTGCGAGCCCAGACCGACGCGGCAAGGCAGTCCGCTGGACGCTGAGATCAGCGAGTAGCTGGTTTTTCTATCTCGGAGCAAAGACCAGAAAATAATCCATGCCGTCGGCCTTGACGAAATCGTCCTGTTCCAGCAAGCGATAGCCGGCTTCCGCCGCCTCTTTGATCACCACATCACGACTTACACCATGATTTTCGCCGTTGCCGTTGCGGTCGATGATTCCTATCTTGGCTCCGGGCTTGAGAGTGGAGCGCAAGTTGCGCAAAAGAGAAACAGGTTTTTCGACTTCGTGATAGGTCTTGAGCAGCAGCACAGCATCGATGCTATCGGCAGGCAGTAGAGGATCATCGCTCTTGCTTAGGATCGCCCTTACATTGCGCAATTCTTCTCGCTGTATGCGGCGACCGATGTAGCGTATTGCCTCGGGGTTGATGTCCACAGCGTACACTGTCCCTGTTTCGGTGACGCGTCTGGCGGCTCGGACCGTGAACCAACCCGATCCCGCTCCAATATCGGCAACGTTCTTACCCGGCCCGATTCCTAAAATATCCATCACACGATTGATCTGAAGTCTCTCATCTCGTCCCGGGGACTCAAAGATGGATAGATCGCCTCTATAAGGTTTACTTGTCTTGCGATTTTGAACCTGCTGCGTGCTCGTGCCCTGAGCTGCAGCGTGAGCTCGGGTTAGCCCAGGAAGCTGAACGATCAGAAGCAGCGCGCAAACTGAAACACAACTTTTGAAAATCACCGATGCAACTCCAGACCACTTTCGGCTTCACCTATTAAGGACGGCTAAGAACTGATCAAGTGAGCGGCGTGCGCCAGCAGGGAAGGGATCTGGAGCAGCCCCGCAAGCGTCGCAATCGATGCACCTGGCATCCACAAAAGAACTCGGCAGGAACGTTACCCGGGAGGCGTTGAAGGAAATCGGCCACCTAGTAATCCTCGTCTGATTAGATGAATGTGAATTTCGATCTGGTAGCGAGCAGCGCGTGCGGGGCGTCCGGTGGTTCCTCTGAGGTTCATGCAGTGCAGAATTGAACCAGATTGCCGGTTCCGGCGTTTCCTGCTTTTCAGGGTTGCCCGATCTGCAATACCTCCCTACTCACAACCGAATTCCCCTCGTTGGGATATCATACTTGGGCGAAAAGAATCTTAACGGACGGGGTGGCCTATGGAGAATTGCCGATGTACCAGCAAGCAGCATGGACATCCCTTGCCGTGTCCATCACCAGCTACGGAAGGCGATAAGTTATGTAAGCCTTGCAACGACGCGGCAGCTGAAGAAACCGCGGAAACCAAGGCCGCGGGAAGCATACAGGATATGCCACCTGCATTATCCAGAAAGCCCTGATTTCAGCCCTTATGAATCCCACCGCTGATGGGCGGCGCGGTTGCCACTACATAAGCTGCACCACGGGGCACTGTGGCGATATGCAGTCGACGTTCTGGCGTGGGGGGCGACGACGGCATACGGGGGGCGGTCGGGGCTGAGTCTCGCCAAATCTGACTTGCGAGAATCCGGCGCCACGCGGACGCAAGCCGTGCCATCGCCATGAAAACCTGATTTCCTCTTCTTTGAATTTGAACCGCGTAACCACACGCTGATGCAAGCGATCAGCGAACTTGTGACCATCTTGGTCAAAGATGGTGGGCCCGGATGGATTTGAACCACCGACCAAGGGATTATGAGTCCCCTGCTCTAACCGCTGAGCTACGGGCCCCGGATAATTGCCAGAAGCGTCGTTTGTAACTCTAGCGGAAACTCTAGAGCTCAGACACCGGGATTGGGATTTCAACTTTGTCGTTGTGACTCCAGGCCTGGCTGGACGACTTGAACAATGTTGTTGCGCACCGCGTAGAGCACCAACTCACTGATGGAGTGCAGGTTCAGCTTGCGCATAATATTGGCACGATGAGTCTCCGCGGTTTTGACGCTCAGGCCCAAAGCTACTGCAACTTCCTTTGTGCTTTTCCCTTCAGCCAGCAGCTGTACGATCTCGCGTTCACGAGGGGTAAGTTCGTTTTTCGTGCCCGGTGAAGATTCTGGTTTGTTCCTCAAATAATTTTCCAGCACCATCTCGGCAACATTTGAAGTAAAGAAGGTCTGGTTTTTGTGCAGGGCTTCTATCGCTGAAACCAGGTCGCGCCCAGTATCCGATTTCAGCAAGTACCCTCTTGCCCCTGCTTCCAGCACCTCGCGAACTACTTGCTCTGACTCGTGGATAGTCAGGATCAGCACTTTGGCTTCCGGGCGATTGTGCAGGATCTGTCGAGTGGCCTCCAAGCCGTTCAGGTTGGGCATACCGATATCCAGAATCACAATATCCGGCTTCAACTCGACCGCCTTCTCCACGCCATCACGTCCGTCTACGGCCTCGGCGCACACTTCCCAGCCTGGACGGCCCTCTAAAAGGTTGCGTACACCTTGACGCACCACTTCGTGATCATCAGCTATCAATATGCGAAGCTTTTCCATTACTGCCCCCAATGATTCTACTGTACCCACTGCTTCAGTCTGCGGCAACCTGTTCGGCCGACCGGGCACCCTGCTCAGGGGAAAATCGGCTAGTCCCCGTTGCCCAGTGCGGTAAAAGACTTGTGCTGACTCACTGCTTCCACAGCATCGAGCAAATCGCGAGCAGCGTGTGATTTCATCACATAGCCTCTTGCCCCCGCATCGAGGGCCTCTCGCAGCATCTGCGGAGAATCATGCTGAGTCAAAATCAGTATTTCGCATTGTGGAGCCGTTTTGCGGATCAGACGACAAGCTTCCAGTCCACCCATCTTCGGCATACTGATGTCGAGCACCACCACATCCGGATTCAGGCGCTGTACTTTATCCACGGCTTCCGATCCGTCCTCTGCTTCATCGATCACTTCCCAGTCAGGCTGCAAGCCAAGCAAGGCCCGCAGCCCGTGTCTGACCACAGGGTGATCATCCACAAGAAGAATGCGTATCACCATACGGTTCTTGCGCTCCGGGTGGAAAGCTGACCTCTCACTGGCGATTCTTGCTCTCCTCCGCGATTAGAGTTGTTGCACCCTGCTCCGTGGAGCAGATTTGTGATTGGGGGAATGGCCGGACTTTCAACCGGAACACGCTTGTCAAACCTCTAAATCATGTAACATCAACGATTTGACTACGGAATACAGAAAACTGTGTATTTTTCGTTAGTAGCTCCCTGTAGAACGCGCCCCTAAAGGAGGAAATCACGGTTATACTCAACCGGGATGTTCCCATCGGAAACCAATTTCTTGGCCCAGTTGCCACTTTTCTTCAGGCCGCATCGCAACCTGAGCGATGCAGTGAATCACAACATCATTCAGTCGGAGATTGAGGGCGGTGTTTCTGTCATGGACCTTGCGCCAGAGACTACTCTACTGGTGCACACTCAGCACACTTGCTATACGGTAGTGATCCTGGAAGATGGTCGCGCCTTGATTTCCGGACATCCGCAGTACTGTCCTCGACCCATTCTGGTGCAGCTCGAGGGTTCGACTTGGGGCGGCTCCATGCTGAAGCCTCGGTATATCGGTCGAGGCATGTGCCTGGAATTCCGTCATCCAATGTATGGGGCACCCATCGTCACGTCGCGAATTCAAGACATCCAACCTGTCCATGAAGTTGGGGGAAATAGTGCAATTCGCCGAAGTCTGCCGGCTTGAATGTGCTCCCTACGGAACTCGACGGTTCAGCTTGCCAGCCTTTGAGTGTTGGTTCTGGCGTCTTGCATTCTGGCTCTCCGCTTAAGCAGGCGCGCGACTTTCTTTAGATCTTCGATAAAGCGCTCCATCTCCGCGTGCCGGCTCTTCTCGTCCGGCATGCGCAGCAGCGATGAAGGACCGTCGCAATCACATGCGGCGCCAATTCAGATTGCGCAAGCTCGCCTCTCTGGCGGCTAACGCTGAAATCTCTTCCGAGCAGGGACTGCGCCGCGGTGGCCCCAAGACAAACCAGAACTTGCGGTTTCACGAGAGCGATCTCGGCGTCCAGCCAAGGTCTACATGCGTTGATTTCCGATGCGCGCGGTTTCTTGTGAATGCGACGTTTGCCCCTTTCATCTCGCACCCACTTAAAGTGCTTAACCACATTCGTGACGTAGACTTCGCTTCGCTCGATGCCCGCCTGAGCCAGTGCGCGATCGAGGAGCAGCCCCGCAGGACCGACAAAGGGCCGGCCTGCGAGGTCTTCTCGATCTCCCGGCTGTTCGCCAACGAACGTCACCTTGGCGGTCGCTACGCCTTCACCGAAAACGGTCTGAGTGCCCGTCTTCCACAGATCGCAGGCTTTGCAATGGGCAGCAACTTGGCGCAGGTCGTCCAGTGTGGGGTTTTGCCGAAGTAACTCGGCTACCATGCCATTTCTCGTTTTCTCACCAGTTGATAGGGACACTATTTTTCCTGAAACGCGGGCCGCCGGCTTAGATGCTGACTTGGAAATTAATCGTTTGGCTCGCACCTGTTTGTGATGTAAGAGGGCCGATGTCGGTTGCCGCATCAGGCGCTACACAGGAGACTGCAAAAACGAGCCCTTGCGCCCGCAATCAGCATCCGAAATCACCTTTAGCCCCATTCGGACCGACACGGACTATCATTTTGTGTTATATCAATGCGGTGCAGCGGAGTTCCAACTATGGTTGAAATGCTCGGCGCAAAGAGCTGGGGATTTCTGCGAGGTACCTCGTATGGCGTTTCGAATCTTGTTGGCGGATGACCATGAAGTCGTGCGGCGCGGCCTTTGCGCCATATTGCAAGACAAAACGGAATGGGAGGTGTGTGGCGAGGCAAAAGACGGAATAGACGCCGTAGAGAAAGCGAAACGACTCAAGCCCGACGCCGTAATCATCGATATTGGCATGCCGAATTTGAACGGTCTTGATGCGACTCGCCAAATTGTCGATGCACTTCCACAAACCAAGGTTCTCGTTCTGACGTTGTACGAGTCCGATGACATGATCCAGCAGGTCTTGAATGCCGGAGCCCGAGGGTTTCTGTTGAAGTCTGATGCTGGGCGCAACCTCGTCGCTGCGGTGGAAGCGCTGAGGCGTAGTGGCACCTACTTCACATCCAAAGTGGCGGAGATGGTGCGCGACGGCTATTTAAAGAAGAATACTGAGCCGGTTCTACTGGCATCAAAACGCACCCGGCTGACTTTTCGCGAACGTCAACTTGTGCAATTGCTGGCTGAAGGTAAGAGCACCAGGCAGGCGGCGCTAGCCCTCGGTATGAGTGTGAAGACCGCGGAAACGCACCGCTCGAATGTAATGCGCAAGCTGCAATTGCATTCGATAAGCGAGTTGGTACTCTACGCTGTCCGCAATAGTATCGTGCAGATCGCGCAAGCTCAGAATTGATGGAAGACAGGCGATCCCCTTCCCGTCGTGGCGGCAGCCACCCCTTCCCTGTTGTGTTTGCCCCACGACTCACCGCGAGTTTTCGGGGGCGAGAAGCAGGTGCCAGTATTAGGAGACCTGACACCTGCTTGATTGGCGGGTCTCGGAGAGTTGAGCGTTTTTCGTGGACAAACTTTAGGGCGGCTGACCAACCGGAACAATCCCCTGGACGCTGTATTTCCGTCTCGGGATTTCCTGTAAGCCGGCGTCTCAACCAAAGCTGTGAATTCCGTTCTCAGTGTGAATGCCGAGACTTGTGTACTAAGGCTTGCACGCCAGAAACAACGCGACAGTACAGCAACTCAGTCTGAGAATTACGGGCTGTCCCCGATAGACGCTTATCAGACCCAAACCATAGAGTTCTAACCTGCATGTTACATTCCGGTTCTTTGAAAGGAGACCCAGGTGAGCCCAGATACTCATTTGATCGGTCGTGTGGAATCCGAAGCCGGGCTTATACGGCGCGCGCAGCATGGCGACGCAAATGCTTTCGCAAGCTTGTTTTACACACACAAGCCAAGAATCTATTCACTGTGTCTCCGCATGACCAATAACATCGCTGAAGCAGAAGACCTCACGCAGGAATCCTTTCTGCAGGTCTTCCGGAAACTGCCGACATTCCGTGGCGATTCAGCGTTATCCACCTGGATGTACCGGGTTGCCGTAAATACGGTGCTAATGCATTTCCGGAAACGCGGGCGTCCCCAGCTCTCCTTCGATGAGCCGTGCAATGAGCAAGTCAAAACAAGAAAACGTGAGTACGGAAGCGACGATGAGCGTTTGGCGACCTCCATTGATCGTATAACGTTGGCTCGGGCGATTAAGGATTTACCCGATGGGTACCGAACCATATTCCTATTACATGAAGTACAAGGCTACGAGCATCGGGAGATCGCACGGCTCTTGAAGTGCTCTGTTGGCAACTCAAAGTCGCAACTGCACAAAGCGCGAGTTAGGATGCGCGAGATACTCTGCTATCGCAGTAAAAACCGGCTCGAGTTGCAGACGGACGCACACGACCTGGCCACGCAGCGCCGGTCGAGTGCGGCCCGAGCAATCACAGCCTCCATCGCGGGTCCGCAAGCATCCTGGCATCCTCCTAAGCGCAGTGGAAAAACGCATCAAGATAAGGAAATTTTTGTGAGCAGCGTGCCGGCGCCACAATTTATGGGCATTGGGGCTGCGGCCTAGTCGGGAACCGGTTCGCAACGGGCTTCTTCCTGAATCGGGGTTATCGGCGGAGAGTCGCCGCATCTTCCTCAGGTGCGAAGATTTCCTCGCAACATGCTCCATCTTCCCGGATGTTCCGGTGAAAAGCCCGACTACAGTAAATCTCTTAAGCGAACTACAGTATTCACCGGATACAGCATTCACTGGACACCGATATAAGGTTGGTTGTACTTTAATATCAGTTATTTAACGTCAATTCGCGTGACGGGACATACCTGACTAATGCTGGCGGCACGACCAGCTGTGAGTGAGTCAAAGGAGCAATTTTAACGAGACGCCTCCCTGCCCTGCACGGTGACTGCAGGAGTCCAGGGTAGTCATTCGTGCTCCCACCGAGACACAAATTCTACTTGAGAACGGTATTGGAGACCGCAAAATAGCCCTTAATATGATGAGAATTGCCCAGGTAGCGCCACTCTACGAGAGTGTTCCCCCGAAACTATATGGGGGAACCGAGCGAATTGTTTCCTATTTAACTGAAGAACTTGTGCGGGAAGGACACGAGGTAACGCTTTTTGCGAGCGGAGACTCGATGACCCAGGCGAGGCTTGTGCCCGTCTGCCCCGAGTCACTACGCCTCGCTCCCAACTGCATCGATCAATTGGCCTATCATGTCCTAATGTTGGAGCATGTATTCAGTGAACGGCGTAACTTCGACATCATTCATTTCCATATCGATTACCTGCACTTCCCGCTGAGCCGCCGCGAGCAGATCGTGAATGTCACAACCCTGCATGGACGACTCGACATTCCCGAGCTCGCGCCCTTGTACCAGGTCTTCCGAGACATGCCAGTCGTCTCTATCTCCGACGCACAACGCGATCCTCTGCCCTGGGCAAACTGGCAAGGAACTGTGTATCACGGATTACCCGAAGATCAGTTAACCTTCCGGCCCGGCACCGGCGAATACCTGGCGTTCCTGGGGCGGATCTCGCCGGAAAAAGGGCTGGACGAAGCCATCAAGATTGCGCAGCTTGTCGGAATGCCTCTCAGGGTTGCGGCCAAAATTGACCGGGCCGACCAGGAGTATTTTGAGACCTGCATTAAGTCGCGGTTGAATGATCCACTGATAGAGTTCACGGGCGAAATTGGGTATCCTGAGAAAAATGATTTCCTGGGAGATGCTGCGGCTCTTCTGTTCCCAATTAGTTGGCCGGAGCCTTTTGGACTGGTCATGATCGAGGCGATGGCATGCGGCACCCCGGTAATCGCTTATCCCCGTGGTTCGGTTCCGGAGATCGTTGATGACGGCATCACAGGGTTCCTGGTCCATAATGCTGAAGAAGCCGCGAAAGCCGTGGAAGGAATTGCTGCTATTGAGCGAAGAAGCTGCCGGCGCCGTTTCGAAGAACGCTTCAGCGCCAGGCGCATGAGCGAGGATTATTTGGCCCTTTACGAGCGACTTGTAAACGGGCAATCCGAACCGATAGCGGTAACGGATGGAGTGCCAGTTGGATGAAGTAAACGTCGCACAACAGTTTTACATAACAACCAAGTCCCCGCGCTCCGAGGATCGGCCTCGAGTTCTTAAATACGGCAACCTGTTTGCTGTATTTGACCGCTACGGAGACATCGAACCCCTCGGTCTCGGAGAAGAAGGCCTCTTCTACGATGGAACTCGCTTCCTTTCGCAGTTAGTGCTCTACATCGGCAAATCCCGCCCCCTCTTTCTAAGTTCGACGATCAGCAGAGACAATTTTCTGTTTACCGCCGACCTTACAAATGTCGACATATTGGATGATGATCAAGTCGCGATCCCCCGCGGCACCCTTCATGTGGCTCGTTCGAAGTTCTTGTGGAAGGGTGTTTGTTATGAAAAATTCAGAGTTTCAAATTACGGTTTGCGTGCTGTCACGGTTCCGCTCCGGCTCACTTTTAAGGCCGACTTTGCCGACATTTTTGAAGTTCGAGGTACGCGGCGTGAGAGGAGAGGTCGAGGCCTGGACCCCTCGCCCGGGGCGGACTCCGTAGTCCTCTCTTACGAAGGCTTAGACGGCGAGATACGGCGAAGTCACCTGCGTTGTATACCGGCACCGCAACGAATTTCTTCCTCTGACGTGGTTTTTAGCCCTGTTTTATATCCCAAAGAAGAATTGACTTTTCATTTGACCGTCTGCTGCGAGGGGTGTGCAGACTCTCCTGTTGATTGGGAAACGGCATTCGCCACTGCAAAGGAGGAACTGAAGGCCGATTCTCCGGGCAACTGGAGAATCCAAACATCCAACGAACAATTTAACGATTGGGTGGGCCGGTCTGCCGCTGATATTCAGATGATGATTCATGGTAACCCTGAAGTGGGTTATCCCTACGCCGGCGTGCCCTGGTTCAGTACCGTCTTTGGC
>Ga0070707_100005722_pt1 | contig 11599 bp, 12 predicted proteins | sample KBSK5502metaG_FD_65468 | JGI IMG/M metagenome (GOLD analysis project Ga0070707, IMG submission 65468) | Corn, switchgrass and miscanthus rhizosphere microbial communities from Kellogg Biological Station, Michigan, USA - KBS K5-50-2 metaG | ecosystem: Host-associated > Plants > Roots >... | reverse complement strand
TTCACCTGCCTGATCCGTTCGCCCGCGTTCGCCAGACCATCGGCCCCGGGAAACCTCCCATACAAGCTGTCGAAGCTCCAGTTCTCCTGATAGATCACGATGACGTGCTGGATCTTTTCGAGCCCTGCAAGCTGCGCTGCCCCGCGTGAATCTGCGGACATTGAAGTGCAACCCGTAACGACCAGCAGGGCCACGAGGACTGATCGGACTGACGTTGTCATAACAGCCTCCGAAGGTGGGTCTCGGGTCGAACGACAAGGGGATGCGTCATGCCGCCACCGCTGTGTGCTGGCTGAGCACGGTGGCGATCTACCGCCAAGCCGCGCCAGCGCGTCCACTTTTGTGTTGTGGATCACTGTAGATACGGGGATATCCGTACAGCCGGCGAACAAGACACGAGGCCGGGTCTGGACCCGCACAGTCTGTCCCTTCGGTAGCACTGTTTCTCGAAGTGATGGACACCGGGATACTGCGGGATCTCATCGGGGAGGGCTCATGTTTTAGCCAAACCAGCGGATGACCGTAGACCTGTCTCGCCTCTCATCCAGAGCGTCTCGTTCACAGAACGTGGGACGATCCAGCAGATGTCCACCGACCCACCCGTGTACCGGGTCGAATTCCTGTTCAGCTTCAAGAGTGTCAACCGGTGGATGTGCTGGAGGAGGGGATCTATCGGAGCTGACCGTGGTTGAGCGTGATCGGATCGCCGAGTTCAAGGAGGCGGCTGAGCTGATGCCAGACGATCCGGTCTCGGTTCGGGCTGGCTGGCGGGCGCTTACCTCGAGGCGGGACATGCCGAGAGCGTCATCATCGAGTATCAGGAGACGATCCGGCTCAGCCGCAGCCGACTCGCGGTGCGCCGGGAGCGCGGCGGGGCACGAGGGTCCAGGCGAACGTCGCGGGCTGCTGGCGGTACTGCTCGAGCGTGGCCTGAAGCCGGACGAGGGTCCGGTCACGCTTCGCCAGGTCGATCGCGTAGATCGCCAAGTCGTTCACGAGACGGGTGTAGTAAACTGCACGTCAGTCGGCTCCAGCGCCCGGCCGAGCCCGCGATGGGCGGGAGAGTAGTCTGGCTTGTCGAGTCGCTCCCCCGGAACCTCACACCCGTTGACATCTCAAGCGGTTACGACTGGCCCTCCTTGCGCTACTCATTCCAGGTCCTCCGCGGATCCACGGGGTGGTTATTCGGTTGCCATAGAGCGGAAGGCATGCCCGTCACAGCACGTAAAAGCGGATACTTAGCCAGAGGCGATGCTCTGCCTCCGCGCCAGGGAGCTCGTAGCGTGTAGCGGGAGTTGTTTGCATTACCGCCGTGCCCGGGAAGCCAGGTGCAGGCCGTCGCCCAACTCAACAAGTGAATATGGTCAGCCGCGTGGCGCTGGCGCGCTCGACCATGTCCCCCATGACGAGTCCGCTTCCTGCACTGTAAGCGCAGATTCCCTTTTCGGAAAAGAACACGAGGAGGCAATAATCGTCTACCGCGTCCATGAAAGGCGGCTCTCAGGGGCCTCGCCGGTGCGGAGGGCACCACCCAATGGGTGACGTGAGAACTGGCCCAATTGACCTTGCTTCCCCACCCCCGTGTCGAGTTCCAGGACGTCCCCGTGACCGCCCGACACCGACGTACTGTTGCCACGAGGTGGGTGACCGGCCGCTTTAGCGGGGCCGCGTTCGCTGAGCCGATCGATCAACATCTCACCATCCAGACAATGATCAGATCTGATGGCCGGCTGCTCGACAACATGGGAGCCACGCAATGAGCGATGCAGCGAAGGAGAAGAACCAGGCGGATCCCAGCTCCACGATGAGCGCGGCAGCTCTTGCCCGGCGCCGCTTCCTGGCTCAAGCCACGGCCCTCAGCGTGACTGCGGTGGCCTGGCCGCGCCTAGCGCTGGCAACGACGGAAATTTGGGAGGAGGGGGACCTCCAGTGCCAGCCACCCGTCTCGCCGGTGATCCCCTCCTATGACATCGACGACGCTGCACTTCTCCGCACGTTTATGCAACTATCTGAGACGCTGACAGGCGTTCGACCGCTGGATGAGCACATCGGGCGCAGATATCTCGAACGTTTCGCGCGCCATCCCCAGCTCACCGCCTTGCTCCCACGGTTGATTCAGGCCTATCGCACGATCGCCCTGGGCGGAGCACCACCGGCTGATAGCCTGGTGGACCAAAGGATCATGAAGAACGCCGACCTCCGCCCGGGAGCCGAGCAGATCATCTTTGTCTGGTACCTCTCGGCCTTCTACCTCCCGCCTCCTGCGCCGGCGGCCTCCGCAATGAATCCCGTCACGCCAGTGCCCGGGAAGCTTGTGTGGATCTACGGGTCGCCCGAAGAATACGCGGCCGCCCTCATTTGGCCGCTCATCCAGGCCCACGCGCCAATGACGCCGGGGGGCCCGCCGGGTTACTGGGCCGACCCTCCGTCAGCGTAACCAACTGCACAGCGACGCAGACCACAAGGAGGGCGCGATGGCCCTGAAGATCAGGCGGGCACAGGAACCAGAATTTGACGTCGTCATCGTCGGCTCAGGCGTTGCGGGTGCACTTGTGGCGGATCGGTTAGCTGCAGCCCGCCACCGTGTCCTGATCCTCGAGGCGGGCGGGGTGCCACCGGACACGCTGGGCCGATGGGCGATGATGCATAGCTACGTCACATCACCGGCCAAGAGTCCCGACGCTCCGTACTGTGGCTACGGAATTCTGGCGCCGCAGCCGAACCCGGTCGATCCCAAGAACACCGGCTACTACGACTACGATTCCGGCAACAAGGAGCCGTTCAAGAGCTACTACGAGCGCCTCGTGGGCGGCTCCACATGGCACTGGCAGGGCATCTATTTGCGAATGCTCCCCAGCGACTTCAGGATGAAGTCCCACTACAACGTGGGTCGCGACTGGCCCCTGACCTATGAGGAGCTCGAAGAGTGGTACGTGCGGGCAGAGTATGAGCTCGGAGTGGCAGGCAACGACAAACAGAACGATGAGTTCCTGCTGCCGACGTTCGGGGCGTTCCGGAGCCGGCCGTTCCCGATGCCGGAACTGCCACCGACCTATCTTGATGCGCAGATCGGGGCCGCGGTCCAAGGAGCCGCATTCACGGATTTCATCCCCGGCGCACCTGTCCCGAAGAACCCGGACGGGAGCCGCGGAGTGCGCGTGCGCTTGACCAACGTCCCGCATGCGATCAACTCGCAGCCGTTCCAGGGCCGACCGGCCTGCGACGGGCATACGTCGTGTGTGCCGCTTTGCCCGATCAGGGCGCGCTATGACGCGACCGTGCACCTAGATCGGGCACTGGCTGCCGGGGCGGCGCTGCGCACGCAAGCCGTCGTCACCCGTCTCGAGTTTGATCGGGAAGGTCGCGTGAGCCGCGTGCACTACAAACGGTGGGACAAGAGCGAGGGATCGGCGACGGGACACATCGTCGTGCTCGCGGCCAACGGTATCGAGAACCCGAAGATACTCCTCCTGTCCAATGCGAAGAATGACGCCATCGGCCGGTTCCTCATGGATCACCCCATTCGCCAGTCGTTTGCGCTTGCGCCGCGAGCGGTGTATCCCTTTCGGGGCCCGCAGACGACCTCCGACATCGAGGTATTCCGCGACGGGGCATTCCGGAGCACTTACGCCGCATTCAAGACCTCCATCAAAAACGACGGGTGGTCGACAAACATGACGGGAGCCCCGCGTGGCAATGCGGTGCCCGCCGCCCGCGGCGCCACAGACAAGAATCCTGGGACCCTGCTCGATCTCGTCAAGAACTGGAACTATTTCGGGACGACCCTGCGCACCAAGCTGACGGATTACGTTCCGCGCCACATCACCCTCAACAGCGCCTGCGAGCAGCTGCCGGACAAGGACAACCGTGTGCGGCTGTCGTCCAACCTCGATGCCCTCGGCATTCCCCGACCGCTCCTCAGCTACCGGGTCGACGACGCCGCCGGCTACGTCCGGAAATCGTTCCAGCAGATCGTCAAGTTCCACGCCTGGGTCTTCACGCGGATGGGCATCCCGAGCGCTGATCAGTTCCTCTTGTCGGACGATCCGGCGCTGAACTACGGCGGTTCAGGACACATCATGGGCACCACCATCATGGGCTCGAAGCGTGACTCGGTCGTCGACAAGGACTGTCGGGCCCACGATCATTCTAATCTCTATATTCTAGGCAGCAGCGTCTTCCCCACCGGGTCCACCGCCAACCCGACGTCGACCCTCGCAGCGCTCGCCCTGCGCGCGGCTCGGCAAATCGGGGACGAGTTGCGGCGGAACCGCCGCGAACCATGACTCATCCAGCGCTGACACGATGACTGGTTCCCTCGCGATCACCCCCGCGGGGCAAGACTTGCCGCGCCGGGCGACTCGCGAGTCGAAGGTGCCGCCTTGCACATTGCGTGTCCGCCAACCAGGCGAAGCGTGAGAATCGAGGAGAGCCAGAATGCCGACTCCAATCAATCGCGGTGCGATCAATCGCGTCATTCTGGGACATATTGCCGCGCTTCGAAAGCGGGGCGTCTACACCGTCAGGCCAGGATACAAATTCACCGGAGGCTGGATTACCGATGCCGGAGTGAAACCCACCCCGCGCGCCTGGACCTGGGCGGCTCTCATGCACCGGGCGTTTGCCATTGATGTCCTTGCCTGTGCCCATTGTGAGGGTCGGCTGCGCCTGATCGCCACCCTGCATGATCCCGCGGTCATCCGGAAGATCCTCGTGCACCTCGCCCTCTCCCGCTCGGGGCAGAGTCCCGGCCCCGCCCCTCCCGACTCCGGCGCCGCCGCGTCCTGTTCGGATCGGCTTGGGGGCGCGGCGGACGCCGTCGTGCCTGCGCCGCGAGGGGGCATTGCCGCCGATTCGGCCGGTCCGCCGGCCGATTGACGCCGGGGGTGTGTCTCGCCTAGCATGCCGCTGACCCGGCCCCGCTCGCTCGACCCGCGAGGAGGGCGCTCATATGCACTGTGGCATCGGCTCCTGGGGCGGTGCTCCTGGGGCGGCCGGTGTCCGAGTCTGGCACCTTATGTCACGGGGACGGGGGCCATGGACGGAGCAACCGCTGCCGGAGGTCGTTCGTGTTGCCTATCCTCTCCAGGTCCTGCAACGTGACAACGACGGTCAGCCGCTGATCTACGGCGGATCGGGTCATATCATGGGTGCGACGCGCATGGGCACCACGGCGAAGAACTCGGTGGTCAACAAGGACTGCCGGTCGTGGGACCACGAGAATCTGTTCATTCTCGGCAGCTCGGTATTCCCGACCAGCTCGACGGCAAATCCGACCTCGACGGTCGCCGCGCTGTCGATCCGCACCGTACGTGCGATCCTCAGGCAATTGACCGAAAGAGGGAGGACCTGATGAGCGCTCTACCGGGTTCGTTGAGGTCGATGATCAAGTCCACCCACTCTCGAGGACTTTAGACCATGGCCACAAATTATGCATTTGCAGCGCAGGCAATCGATCAGGTCATCCGGAAGAACCTCTCGAGGCTGCGCAAGCCCGGGGTGCTGACGGTCCGGCCCGGGTTCGAGATCACCGACTATCAGTTGACCGGCAAGCACGCCATCGTCGTGACGGTGCACACCAAGAAGAACCCGACGGACCTCGCCCGTGGCGAACTGCTTCCCGCCAAGATCGGAAAATTCCCGGTCGACGTGCGCGAGGCCAGCGCGCATCAGCGCCTCCGCGTCGTCGATCCGGCGGCCGCGGCCCTGAGCGAACTGCACGCCCGACCGGAGCAAAGAGATCCCACCTGGCCGTTGGAGCGCGAGATGCCGAGCGGGAAGCTGCTCGACGACCCGACCAGCGGCACGCAGACAGCATTCGCGTTGTCGAAGGCAACCCAGCCGGCAACCCACCAGGCGATTTCCGCGCACGCGGCAAAGCAACCGCTCCAATATAAGCCGCCGGCCGATGCCCCCGCGCTCAATCGACGCCAACTCAACACGACGATCACGGCGGTGGCGAGCCCGGATGCGGGTTACGTCACCCTGTCGAAATTTCTCGCCGGCGCGCAACATTCGCTGGTGATCGGGATGTACGACTTCACGTCGGGGTCCCTGCTGAAGGATTTTCTGGCCGATCTAACTGGTCAAAAGACGCTGCAGATGGTGCTCGACAATCCCACGCCCAACGAGACGCGCGATCAACTCGACTCGGTGACGGTGCAGGATCTCAGAAAAAGCCTCGGCGGTCGCGCCAAGATCGCGTGGGCGCTGGACAACCAAAATGCGTTCGTCACCGCGCAGATGTTTCCCTACGCCTACCACATCAAGGTGATCGTCCAGGACGACCAGCGCTTCTGGCTGTCGAGCGGCAACCTCAACAACAGCAATGAGCCGGATCCGACCCGGCCGCCGCCGGTTACCGAGGATCGCGATTGGCATGTCATCATCCAGGACAAGGGCTTGGCGCAGACCTTCGCGTATTACCTGAACTATGACTACGCGCAGGCCATCCAGCACCAGGCCCCGAATGCTGATGCCATCGAGAAGGCGATCGAGGACGCGCTGGCGAAGAAGGCGACGCAGTCCAATCCGCCGCCGCCCGCCACCCCGGGGAAACCGGTGAAGAACCCGGTCGCGGCCAAGACCTTCTCCAACATCTCTCTCGCGATCACGCCGCTGCTGACGCCCGACAAGCTGCCCAACGGTCAGCCGCAATATCTAACCAGCATCACAAATCTGATCAAGAATGCGCAGACATCGATCTACGTCCAGCTTCAGTACATTGAATCGTCGAAGGGAGACGGCAGCTTCTATGAGCAGCTGCTTCAGACGATCGCGAACAAGATTGCACAAGGCAAGGACGTCAAGCTGATCGAGAGCGCTCGGTGGGGGCTAAAGTGGGCCGAAAAGATGAAAACGGTGGGCATCGATCTCACCGCCAACATCCGCCTTCAGCCCGACGTTCACAACAAAGGGTTCGTGATCGACTCGAAGACTGCGGTGGTCAGCAGCCAGAATTTTTCACCGGCGGGCGTGCATGACAATCGTGATGCCGGCGTCCTCCTCGAGCACGCGGACATCGCCAAATATTTCCAGGACATCTTCCTCTCCGACTGGAAGAGGGCCAAACCGGCCTCGGCTGTACCGGCTGCGCCCGCGGGACAGGGTGGCAAAGGCAAGAAGGGGAAAGGAAGGGGTGCGAAGGCTCCCACGAAACCGTCGGCGAAAGGCGGCAGGCGGAAGAAACGAAAGAAGCCGTGAACCCGGGTACGAGCGCCGGCCGGTGGAGCTCTGTCTGCAGCGCCATCACCTGCTGGGCCGCGATCGCCGCGGAGTAGCATTCGGGCGGGGCGAGCGCTTGTCATGGGAGGCGTCAACCAGCGCCTCTCAAAGCCTACAGCTGTTCGCCGCCAACCGCGCCAACCAGCACCTTGGAATGACAAAGAATCTCAGGCAGCGTCGGGCAGGAGCGCCGGCCGCGACGGGCTGCTCTCGCAACACCAAGGGAGACGCGCGATGCTCATCGGAATGCCGGTCTATGACGACGTGGAGATGATCGACGTGACGGCCCCTACGACATGTTCCCGATGGGCGGGGCTCGACGTCGAGCTTGTCACCGAGAAGCCGGGACTCGTGCGGTTCCGCAACGGCTTTTGCTTCGAGGTCACCAAGAGCCTGAAGCAGGCGCGCCGGTGGGACGCGATCTGGGTGCCGGGCGGCGACGTCACGGCGCTCAAGCGGCTCATGGGCGACAAGGTTTTTCTCGAGTTCCTCAAGCGGCAAAGTGCGCGCGCGAAGTACGTGGCGTCGGTGTGCGAGGGCACAATGCTGCTGGCCGCCGCCAAGCTGCTCGACGGCTATACCGCGACCACCCATCGGGCGTTCATTCCGTGCTCCCCGCTGCGCTTCATCCCGCTTGACGCGGGACACCGGCGAACTCCTCCGCCTCTACCATCGCCTGCGGCTCAAGGGCATCGACATCGTGGGGGTGAGCGATGGCATCGCCAGCGGCCAGCAGGGTGGGAAAGTCCATCTCACGGTCAAGGGCCTCGTGAATGAACTGTACCTGGACGACCTCCGGGACAAGACCCACCGCGGGCTCGCCGGCTGCGCCACCCGGGGCCTGAGTGCCGGCGGCCGCATCTTTGGCTACCGGACGACCCCGGTGGAGGCAGCCCGTCGGGGCACAAAGCACACGGCTCCGGCCCGGTTCGAGATCCACCCGGCGGAGGCGGCGATCGTGCAGCGGATCTTCCGGGACTACGCCGCGGGACAGAGCATGCAGGCCCTCGCCTTCGCGCTGAACCGCGAGGGCGTACACTTCCCCGCCCAAGAGACCGAGCGCGGACCCCACCGCCGCGGGCGGGCTCATCGATCCGCGTCATTCTGCGGAACGAGAAGTATGCCGGCGCCTGGATCTGGAACAAGCGACGGTTCATCAAGGACCCCGACACCGGGCGCCGCCGGGCCCTCCCACGGCCCACCGAGGAGTGGATTCGCCGGGAGCAACTACATGTGGAAGACCGGGTGACTATGGCTACCGACCGGGACAAGTGTCAACGGTATTCTTGTCCTTACTGGGCACCCCGAGGTCACAGGGATGATCACGAACTGGTAGGATGCGGTCTGCCACTGGTGCTTCCGATACGAAGGCAGGAAACAAATAAATGCTACGTGAAGTGTGGCGCGGGTTCAGTCCAGGCCCACGAGCGGAGGGCTTTTCGATCGGCACCTGGATGGGTGCGAAGCCCTAGCCGCCGCCCAGGGCATGGCACGTCTTGAAGGCGGTGTGAATGTAGCTCGTCACCATGCGCATCGCAGAATGCTTGAGCGAGGCTTTCGGTCGGACCTTCAGGGTGTGGCGATGCATCGACGCGATGAGCCGGGTTACAACCGGCCTGAGGTGTACTTGATCGATGACTGGATGATTGAACCCCGCAACGCCCAGAAAGCACAGTCCTAGTAGGAGCAAAATCCTCCAGGACGTCCGGCCGGCAAGCGCCTGCCTCGGGGGAAGCGCAGTTTATGTTCACGACGGCGGACGGCCACCTCCGGCACACGCTGCGGCGGTCCAACGGCAGCTGGAGCGGGCTGGGCGACGTCAATTCCGTATTCATGATCCCGGGCCCGGTGATGGCCGTCTCCGCCGCCAGCAACGGGGACGGAGAAGCGCAGTCCATTTGTACTACGTGAGGGGCGGCCAGAATATAGACGGTGGCTGTGTCTGATGCGGTGGGCGTTCAGCCCAGATGTTCAAGCTATCCGCGCTGTGCAGGATGGATAAAGAAAACGCGTGACGGACTGTAAACGCGGGTTCAAATCCAGATCTCGAACCTGAACTCGAGGGGCCTGTTCGCCGGCAAGTGGTTGCGGGCCCTTGCAACCACCGAAATCGATCGCCGAGGAAAAAGGCAGATAAGCCACTCTGTGGCCCCGCCTCGTCACCGTGGCCCTACGCGGTCGGCGTCCCCCGGTCGCGCTCCAACGCGTCCCGAGCGGCCCGGAGCAAGGCCGGGACTTCGATGGTGTCCCTCGTGACACTCGCTCCGTGCTGTTTCAGCAGGGCATCGACGAGGTGACCCACGAACGTGCTGAGGTCATCGGCCAACGCGACCACTTCCCCGCCCCGGCTGGCGAACTCCTCTCCGCCGGTTGCGAGCTCCGCCCCGGCGGCTTCGTCCAGCAGGTGCAGGGCGAGCACATCGGTCATCGTAAACCGAGACAGTCCGCCGACTTCGGACGCCACGATGCTGCCATCAACGCGACCAGCCCGCAGGTCCCGCTCGAAGACCCGCTGGATGTCTGCCTGCTGGTAGTGCGAGCCGATCGAATTGCGGACCCTCGTGACGAACGCATCCGGCCCCAAGGCGGGCCGCAACCGTGCAAGGGCCTCAGCCCCAGGTGCCCGGCCCCGGAGCAGGTCCTGCAGGCGCCGCTCCTCCACGCGGCTCAGCAGCGTCCGTAGCGCATTCCCACCCTCGTACAGGTGCGAGCACAGCAGCCGGAACAGGTACCACATCTGCCCGCCGTGCAGCGTCTGCTGCACCCCCCTCGTCTGCCGCACCTGGTGGTCGGCCATCACGAACAGCATGCTCGCGTGGCGCACGTCGTCCGTGGCCAGCATGAGCCGCAGCAAGGGCACCGTGAGCCGATCATCCGGCGGGAACACCCGCGCCGGGTCGAAGGTGCCGACGACCACATCGGCGCGCTCAGGCGTCGGTGCCATCGGCCCATCGTAGCACCCGCGACGGACACTCCCGGGGCCGTCGGAGCGCAGCGCCGGAGCGCGGAATCTCGGTAGTGCGCGGTGGGTCGGACACCCAACGCTCCGTAGCAGGCAAGCCCCGGCGCCCGAAGGACGTTCGGCTGGAACACCCCGAGGTCGTTGCCACCCATGATGCCCTTGACCAGATGACGCCGATGCCCGAGGGCCTTCCGACCGAGAGCTACTCGCGGCATTCTGGCCCGCTAACTCGGCCGCCCCCTGGCCGCCGCCGCGCCATCGCGGCCTACCCGGGACCCTCCCTACAGCCTCCCTACAGCCTCCCTGCAGCCTCCCTGCACCTCCCTCACGCCTCCTCCACGCTTCCCTCGCGACGTCACCATTTCGAGGGCATTCGGACGGAACGCTGGGGTGCGCCGGCGGGTGGCCACGACCCCCTCGTCGGGCGCGGTGCCCGGTGGTGGGAACCGGGAAGCCGGCGTCGGTCCCGTGGCCCCTCGGCCGCCGGGCGCGAGAAATTTGCCTTCCGCGGGTGGCCAGGTCATCATCAAGCCGCCCTCGCGGGGTTCGCGGGGCGCAACGGGTGAGCCTCAAGCGGTTCACCAACAGGAGAGACGTAGGTGAGCGGAGCGTATCTTCACGCGGCGAAGGCGGCACTGGAGGCGGGAGCTGGCCTGCCCAGCCGGCTCTTCTTGAGCCCCGTCTCGCTCGCGACCCTCTACCGGGGCCGCGTCAAGACGTGGCACCTCGGCGCGCAGCCCGTTGGCGAGCTCGCCCCGCTGCCGTCCCGCTTCTGGCCGCGGTCCGTCTTCGCGGCCGTCGTCGCGGCTCTGGCCGAGGCCCTGTTGCAAGACCTCGCGTGTGCCGGGGGGCTCGACGGCGCCGATCCGGGCGCCGCATGAGCACCGGCATCCGCGCGCAGGGCGGGCGCAGCGGGGCCGGCGCCCTCCTCTTCACGGGCATCTACGCCCGGAAGTCCACCGACCAGGTCGGCGTCAGCGACGAGCAGCGCTCCGTCAGCCGTCAGGTCGCGCACGCCAGGCAGTACGCCGCCCGCCATGGCTGGGTCGTACACGAGGCGGGCGTCTTCGTCGACGACGGCATCAGCGGCGTCGAGTTCGTCAAGCGGCCGGGGTTTCTCCGCCTCATGAACGCGCTCAAACCCCGCCCCCCGTTCCAGGTCTTGATCATGTCCGAGGAGTCCCGCTTGGGGCGGGAGGCCATCGAGACCAGCTACGCCCTCAAGCAGATCCTCGATGCCGGCGTCCGCGTCTTCTACTACCTCGAGGACCGCGAGCGTACCCTCGACTCGGCCACCGACAAGGTCCTTCTCGCCGTCACCAGCTTCGCCAGCGAGCTCGAGCGGGAGCGCGCCCAGCAGCGCACCCACGATGCCTTGCTCCGCAAGGCGCGCGCCGGCCACGTCACCGGCGG